>Ga0194125_10000325_pt1 | contig 79039 bp, 71 predicted proteins | sample TA2KigC250mmetaG_FD_148626 | JGI IMG/M metagenome (GOLD analysis project Ga0194125, IMG submission 148626) | Freshwater microbial communities from Lake Tanganyika, Tanzania - TA2015034 Kigoma Deep Cast 250m | ecosystem: Environmental > Aquatic > Freshwater > Lake | place: Tanzania: Lake...
GGCTCTCCAATGACTTGCCACCCCCTCTGCGAGGCGTAGTCCCACAACTCGCCGTCGGGGTAGACAGCAACGGGGTTGCCCACGAGTTCCAGCATGGCGATGTCGAAAATGCTGTCCCCGTAGGCGAAGCTCTGGCTCAGGTCTACGTCCAGATCACTGTTCGCCAGGAGTTCGGTGAGGAGAGCTACCTTATCATCGCCAAAGCACGAAGGCTCGATAGCTCGTCCTGAGTATCTCCCCCGATTGAGTTCCAGCCTGGTGCCCACCACGTGCTGCACCCCCAGGCGCTCCCCAATGCAAGCCAGCAATTCCTCGAAAGCGCCGGAGACCAGCACCACCTGGTGGCTTTCGGCCTGGTGTTGACGTAAGACCTCGGCTACGTCAGGGCGCAGGGAAGGTATGAGGGCCTGATCGGTAACCCAGTGGAAGATCTCCCGGCCCTCTTCGGGCCGCAGGCCAACGAGCAGCCAGGCCATGTCGTTGACCCACGAGCGGAAGAACCACTCCCGGCTCAGCAAGCCCAGGCGGTGCAGTGGCCACAAGGAGAGGTGAGTAACCAGAAAAGCATTGGCGAGAAGTCGCCGGCGGCGGTGCTCAGTGAAATACCTGCTGAAAGCGTGCCAGACGTGCTCAGTGCACAAAGTGCCATCGAGATCAAAGAAAGCGGCGATCATGGTTCCCCTTTCTAAGCTCAAAATCCAAAGCGCAAAGTCCAAAGGGCTCGGTCGGGAGACCTTCGCCCATCAACCGGTGGGGCTTCACCGCCGAGCTCGCCCGCACGGGCATGCAGTGCCCGTGCTACGAAACAGCGCCCGATGAAATCGGGCTTATCACCCGCTGCTCTATAGCACGACGACTTTATCGTCGGGCGGCTAGGCTGAATTCAGCCCGAAGGGCTTTGTTCTTTTAGCCCAGAGCTTCAGCTCGGGGCGACCTTTGCCCATCAGAGTTCACCAGCAAATAGTCGTCCCTCCCTCAAAGTCCGGCTCCAGCAGCGCCCGCTTGATCAGGCCCGGCCGCTGGCCTGAGATAAGCTGCACTTTGAGCTCAGGATGCTCCCGCACCAGGGCATACATGATGCGCACCTTGGTCAGCATCCCGCCTGTCACGTCAACGCCATGAGAGCCAGCCAGCATTTGCTCCACCTGGGCAAAGTTCTGACGCGAGATCTCTGGGATCAACTGGGCGGATTCGTCCCGCAGGGGATCGGCGGTGAAGACGCCTTCCACCTCGCCGGCCAGGACGATCCGCGTGGGCTCAAGGCGCTCGGCCAGGTAGGCGAAGACCTGCTCGGTGGAGATGATGGTGCAGCCGCGCACCTCGTCCAGAGCCACGTCGCCGTAGACCAGGGGCACCAGGCCGTGGTGTAGCACTAATTCGATGGGCTCCGTTTCCATGCCGATGAGCGCTCCATCCTGGCAGCAGGCCGAGGCCGAGGGCTGGATGGAGACGACGGGCACGCCCTCAGCCAGGAAGATGTCGGTCACCAGGCGGTTGAGGCGGGCGGCTGCCGCGCCTGTTTCAGCGTAGCCCCGCCAGTTGGGTGGGCCTGCTTCGAGGAGGCCGTAGCGCTGGGCGACGAAGTGGCCGAAGGAGCCGCTGCCGTGGCCGAGCAGGAGGCGTAAATCTGGATTCCGGTCCAAAGCGGACCTGACTTCACGGGCGGCGCGACGGATAACGTCTTGATGGACAGTCTCCTCTTGATTCTTATCGGTGATCAAGGAGCCGCCCAGTTTCAAGAAAACCAGTTCACTCAATCCTGACTTCCTCGCTCCCCTCCAGGCCCGTGCCTATCTCTGCCTCCTTGCCCAGGCCAACGACGCACCAGGCCAGGTTCGCCCTCAGGCCCGCCTCCTCGACCGCGGTAGCGACCTGGCCCATGTAGAAGTAGTGATCGGCGAAGCCCACCGTGCCTGAGCGGATTATCTCCGCGGCGGCCAGGGCTGTCCCCCAGCACACGTCCTCCTCCTGCAAAGCCGACTCAGCATCTTGCTCGAGATTAACCTCCCGTTGACGATTGACTTTGGCGTTTGGCATTGCGTCAGTAATTTTATCACAATTCGGCCCAAAAGAGAAGAAAACCCAGAACCTTGACAAATTACTTAGTTTCACTTATAATACTTCTAATTTTATTCTACTTTCATGTCCCCAAGGCGATGATGGCTTGAGGGGCGATGCCGCCACTTGATATGGGCTATCACGATTTGGGGACTGTTTTAATAGCGGTCGGTTCTGACTTTCCCTGAAGGCAGTGTGCGATGGGAATTGTGGACGTGAAAGAAGGCAAGCGGGAGAAATCGGATTTGTCTTTTTTCACTTTTGCTGTTATAATCCTCTAGAAGATCTCCCGGAAATGGGTAGTAGCCCAACCGCGTTGGGCGTCATCTGGCCTCAAGCCTGCACTGAGCCTGGCGAAGTGACGGCTACCCGTCAGAAAGTCCCCCGTTTGACTTTCCGGGAAAGCTCTTCAGAAGAGGGGAGGTGATGAAGGCCTTAGTTATGGTGTAACCAATCCATCCTGAGCTGGCTGCAGGATTGGGCTGCCTGTGGCTACTCGAAAATATCAAAGAACAAGGAGGAGAAAGGAAATGAAGAAGTCACTTTTGTTAGCGGTTTTGGCCATCGGTTTGGTGGCAGCGGCTTGTGCCCCGCCCACGCCGGTGGTCGTCGAGAAGGAGGTTCCAGTCACCGTCGAGAAGGAAGTGGTCGTGGTCGTCACGCCTACACCGGAGCCCACGCCTGTTCCCCTTCCAGCCAAGGTGAAGATCGGCGTGGGAATCGATTTCACCGGTGCCTTGGCGGAGTTCGGCGCGGCCTTGAGGAATGGTTCAGACCTGGCGGCGAAGCACTTTGCGGAGGCGGGCTTCCCCATCGAGGTCAAGTACGCCGATACGGAGACCAGTGCCATGCCTGGGGTAGAGGCGGCCCGTACCCTGGTGGACGTGGAGAGGGTTCAGGCCCTCGTGGGATCGTTGGCCAGTGGTGTTACCATTCCCATAGCGGAGTCGGTCTGCATCCCCGGCCAGATCCCTCAGATCTCCCCTGCCTCCACCTCCCCTCTGCTCAGTGTACTGCCGGCCGATGAGGGGAAGGACTTCCTCTTCCGAACCTGCCCCTCCGACGCCCTGCAGGGGGTGATCATGGGCAAGTTGGCCGCGGACCTTGGCTACAAGACGGTCGCGGTGCTGTACGTCAACAACGCCTACGGATTGGGGCTGGCGAAGCAGTTCCAGCAATCCTTCGAGTTCCGAGGAGGGAAGGTTACGGCGATGGTTCCTCACGACGAGGCGCCTGCGGCCACCTACGTGTCGGAACTGAGGAAGGCCGCCGAGGCTAAGCCTGAGGTTCTGGCAGCCATAAGCTACCCTGGCCATGCCACCGTCTACTTGAAGGAGGCCATAGAGGGGGGCTTTTTCACCAAATTCCTCTTCTGCGATGGCACCAAGTCCGTAGAGATGCCCGCGGCGGTGGGTCCGGAGCATCTGGCGGGATTCTTCGGCACCGTTGCTGCCCCCGCTATGGGGGATTCCTATAGCATATTCGTGGCTGAGTACATGGCGGTGTACGGCGCGCTTCCGCCTCTGCCCTACATAGACGGCACCTACGATGCCGTCGCGGTAATTGGCCTGGCCGCAGCCGCGGCTGAGGCGAGAGGTTTGTCCATCACCGGGGTCAACATCCGCGACATGCTACGCGTGGTGGCGAATCCGCCGGGAGAAACGATCACCCCTGGGGCTGAGAGCATCAAGAAAGCCCTTGAACTCCTCAGGGAAGGGAAGGACATCAACTACGAGGGCGCTGCCGGATCGGTGGACTTTGATGAGAATGGCGATGTGGTAACTCCCATCATGGTCTGGAAGTACGTGGAGGAGCCACCATACGTAGTAACGGAGCGTGTGGAGATAGTCATCCCGCCCAAGTGATCCAGGGGAGCGACAAAAAGAAGGCCGGCCACACAAGGTGGCCGGCCTTCTTTATTTTGTTGGCAAAGTGCTCGTAGTAACCGCTTCAGCGGTCAGAAAGCCGCTAAAGCGGCCACTACGAGCAGTCTAAAACCTGGATACGTATCTTTCCTCGCCGATGATGCCCCTGGGCCTCCTCAAGAGGACGATCACCAGTACGAGGCCGATGAGGATAAAACGAATGTGGGGGGCGCGGGTTTCAAAGCCGGGGGGAACCACTTTGAGGATAAAATAGGTGCTCCACGACCAGAGGGCCCAAACCAGGAAAGCCCCCAGGACCGCCCCCTTGTTGTTGCCAGTCCCCCCCACGGTGAGCATGGTCCAGATGATGAAGGTGCCGAACATAGGGGTGAAGAGACCTGGCTGGATGGCGGCCGAGAAATGGGCGTAAAGCGCTCCCGCTATCCCCATGATCATCGCCCCCACGACCAGGGATTGAAGCTTGAACAGGAACACGTCCTTCCCGTTGGCGCTGGCCATCACCTCGTCCTCCCTGATCGCCCGCAGCACTCTCCCCCAGGGAGAGCGAATCCCCTTCTCTACGGCGATGTAGATAAGCGCAAGAAAGGCGAGGACAATTGCCAGATAGAGGAAGTTGTAGTATTGGGGCGGAACCAGGCCGTGGAGGGGCTTAGGCAAACCAACCAGCCCCTCAGGGCCGTTGGCCAGCCAGGCCTCATTGTTGAAGAAGATGCGGATGGTCTCGGCGATGCCTATGGTGGAGATAGCCAGATAGCCCGCCCTTAACCGCAGGGTGAGGAGACCTATCAACAGGGCCAGCAAGCCAGAGGCTATGGCCGCCCCCATCACTCCTACCAGGAACGGCTGATTCAAGCCAATTGCCTGAGTGACATAGTCAGCAAGCACTCCGGTGGGCTTGGGGGTGGTGATCAGCGCAGAGGTGTAAGCGCCGATAGCGAAAAAGCCGGCTATGCCAAAGTTCAAAAGCCCCATGTAGCCCCAGTGGACGTTCAGTCCCAGGCTGAAGATGGCGTAGATGCCGGCCATGATGGCGAACGACGCCAGGAAGCTGAGAATCCCTCCGATTTCCATTTATCTACCTCCTTCCGAAAATCCCTTGCGGTCTGAACAGCAGGACGAGGACCATGATCATAAAGGCCACGGCTGGCTTGTAGGTGGGGAGCAACCAGGCTGTGGAGACCTGCTGAGCGATACCCATGACCAGCCCGCCCACCAGTGCGCCGGTGATGCTCCCCTGTCCTCCCAGGATAACAGCGGCGAAGAGGGGGAGCAGGAAGATCCAACCCATCTCCGGGCGAAGCTGGGTCTGGATGCCGTAGAGGATGCCAGCAATGGCGATCAGCGTGCCAGCGATCGCCCAGACCCACACGGTCATCCGTTCCGTGCTTATACCCACCACGCGAGCCAACTCGGGGCTATCAGCTAAAGCCCGCAGGGCCTTGCCCATCTTCGTCTTTGCCAGGAATAGGTAGATCAAGGCCACCATGGTCCAGGCCACAACCAGGATGAATATCTCATCGGGCCTGACCTTGATCCCCAGGGGAAGGAAAAGCATACGACGCACGCCTGTAAAGTAGAAGTGAAAGTCGGGGCCCCAGAGGACGTATACCAGGCCGCGGAGGGCGAAAGCTATTCCTATGGAGGCAATGAAGCCAACAATGGATGTAGCCCCCCATTGCCTCAAGGGCCTGTAAACCCAGCGGTCAATCAGGATGGCCAGGCCGATGGACGCCAGGACGGCCGGTATAACGGCCACCAGCAGCCCCCAACTGAAGGAAAAGGGCCCTACTTTTCCCTGGAGGAACCCCGCCCCGGAGAACAACGTTGCCACCAACAGGGCGACGTAGGCTCCCATGGTCATCTGGTCCCCGTGGGCGCAGTTAAATAGATCGAGAATGCTCCAGATCAAAGTAAGCCCTACGGTCCCCAGAGCGATGATGCTGCCCAGAACGATCCCATAGACGATTAGCTCAGGCATCTTCTACCTCCCTAGATAAAGCCTTCCTATTTCTTCGTCTTCCAACATCTCCCTGGCGCTGCCCTCTGCCCTCTTCTCCCCTCCTTCCAAAACATAGGCCCGGTCGGAGATCTGGAGGGCCTTATAGGCGTTCTGTTCCACCAGGAAGACGGTCACCCCCTGTTCGTTCAGCCTCTCGATGCGGTCGAAGATGATGTCCACCAGGAAGGGGGCCAGGCCCGTGGATGGCTCGTCCAGAAGGAGCAGCTCAGGATTCAACATCAGCGCCCGGCCGATGGCCAGCATCTGCCTCATGCCTCCGCTGAGCTCCTCCGCCCGGCTCCTCCTGCGGTCGGTCAGGTCGGGGAACAGCTCGTATATCTCCTCCATCCGAGGGCCAATATCATCCTCTCGAATGAAGGCCCCCATCTCCAGGTTCTCCTGGACGGTCAGGGAAGGAAAGATATTATACTCCTGGGGGATGTAGGCCATTCCCAACCGCACTATCCTCTCCGGCGGGAGACCGCTGATGTCCTCTCCTTTGAAATATATCTTCCCTTGCCAGGGCTTCAGGACCCCGAAGATGGTCCTCAACAAGGTGGTTTTGCCAGCCCCGTTGGGGCCCAGCATGGAGACGATTTGTCCCTCCCCCACCTCCAGGGAGAGCCCGTGGACGACCTCCATGGCGCCATATCCTGAGATCACCTTCTCCACTCGTAAGATGGTCATGACCCTCCACCTCCCAGGTAAACTTCTAATACTTGTGGGTCGCAACTGATCTCCTCAGGGGAGCCTTCGCACAGCTTCCTGCCCCTGTCCATCACGATGATGGGGTCGCAGACATCCATCACCAGCTCCATCTCGTGTCCGATGAGGAAGACGGTCTTCCCTTCTTCGCTCACCAGCCGTCGGATGTGCTCCGCCAGCGTCCGCCTCTCGATAGGGTTCACTCCCGCTCCCGGCTCGTCGAACAGGATCAGCTCGGGATCGGCCATCATGGTGCGGGCCAGCTCCAGGAGCCTCTTCTGACCCCCGGAGAGGTTGCTGGCGTATTCGTCCTTCAGGTGGAGCAATCCGACCGAGTCAAGGGCTTCCAGGGCCTTTTCCCTGATCTCGTTCTCCTGCCTCCTCACCAGTCGAGAGGTGAGCCAGGTCTTCCATATACGCTCCCCTTCCTGATCTGGAGGAACCAGCATCAGGTTCTCCAAGACCGTCATGAGCTTGAGCTCCCTGCTTATCTGAAACGTGCGGCAGAGGCCCTTCTGGAAGGTCTGGTGAAGGGAGAGGTTATCAATCCTCTCACCTTTGAAGTAGATCTCCCCTGCATCCGCCTTATAGAGGCCGGAAATGACATTGAACAGGGTGGTCTTTCCTGCCCCGTTAGGCCCGATGAGGCCGGTGATGCGGTTGGGAGCCACATTGAGGGAGATGCCGTCAACAGCTTTTATGCCGCCAAAGTACTTGCGGATGTCACGTACAGAAAGAATGGGAGAATCGTTGTTACCGCCCAAGGTGCACCTCCTTTCGATTGCGTCTTACTTAAACTCAAGCGCTGAATAGGGCTCAAACAGGGAATATTATACAGCAGTAGGCCGGATAAGTCAAATATTTTTTCCCAAAGTTGCATTTTGGTCCAGTATAGGTTATAATATTAATAACCCTTCACGTGCCAGGAGGCGAGCCGGTGAACGTAGCCAGGGAAAAAGACCTGGTGTTCTTGATGAGCAAGGATAGGAAGAGCTTTATGGTACGCCTGGAGCCAGGCGCCCAGTTGCAAACTCACAGGGGAGTGATAAGGCACGATGACCTCATCGGCCAACCGTTGGGTCGAGAGGTGCCGTCCCACCTGGGCTATCCCTTCCTCGTTCTACAACCCTCCACCCATGACTTGATCCTGGACCTCAAACGCACTACTCAGATCATGTATCCCAAGGACATCGGCTACGTCCTGCTGAAGACGAACGTGGGGCCTGGCAGCAGGGTGGTGGAGGCCGGCACCGGCAGCGGTGGCCTCACTCTGGCCCTGGCCCGGGCGGTGATGCCCACGGGCCGGGTTTACTCCTACGAGGTGAGGCCCGACGTGTTGAATCTGGCCGCCAAAAACCTGGAGAAGTTGGGCCTGCGTTCCCTGGTGGAGCTGAAGGAGCGTGACATCCAGGAAGGGTTCGACGAGGTGGACGTTGATGCTCTCTTCCTCGACTTGCGAACCCCGTGGGAATATCTGGCCCAGGCCCACGCGGCTCTCAAGGGCGGCGGTTTCTTTGGCGCTACCTTGCCGACCACCAACCAGGTGGTGTGGCTGATCAGGGCCCTGCCGGAGCATGGCTTCTCCGCCGTCGAAGTCGAGGAGTTGCTACTGCGTCCCTACAAGGCGGTCTCGGCCCGCCTGCGGCCCATGGATCGGATGGTGGCTCACACCGGCTACTTGATTTTTGCCCGCAAGATAGAACGGGAGGCTGGCACTTTGGCTGCCGCTGAAGAAGGCAGCCTGTCAATAATAAGCAATTGATCAACAGAAGAAGGAGAGTGAAACGGGATGGGCAAGGTCAGACGGCTGGTGTTGGATGTTTTGAAGCCCCACGAGCCTACGATCATTGAACTGGCGCAACATTTGAGCGTGCTCCCAGGAGTGGAGGCGGTCAACATCAGCATCTACGAGATTGACCGCCGGGTGGAGAACGCCAAGATCACCATCGAGGGCAGCGATATCATCTACGAAAGCGTGATAAAGATGATCCAGGAGAACGGCGGCACGGTGCACTCCATTGACGAGGTGGTGGCGGGCAAGATGATCATTGAGGATGCGGTGACACCGCAGGACTAAGAGCCTGTTTGATGCTTTTCGGATAGGTGCTGAGCGCAGATGGGATTTTTAGCGCGCAAGCTAGACGAACTCAGAGAATACGGCGCTATCGCCAGTGTGGGCGGGATCGCCCGGCGCTACTTGGCCATGAACGCCTTCGATGGGGTGCTGACCATCATCGGCGTCCTGATGGGCAACTACGCCGCTCACGTGCGCGATCCGACCATTGTCATCGTCACGGGCACGTCCACCTGTATAGCCATGGGGGTTTCGGGGCTGTGGGGGGCTTACCTGACGGAGGCCGCCGAGCGGAAGAGGGAACTGGATGACCTGGAGAGTCACACTTTGACCGATCTCAGCATGACAAAGATTGGTCTTGCCTCGCGGGTAGCAGTGATCGTCGTGGCCTTAGTGAATGCTCTGGCCCCGTTCCTCGCGGCGCTGGTGGTGCTATTGCCTTTCTTTTTCAGTAACCTCCTGGCCGACATCGTCCTCAGCTACTACGTCTCCCTGGGCATGGCCTTGGCGGTCCTCTTCGCCATAGGAGTTTTTCTGGGCAGCGTGTCCCAGGAGAGCCTGATCATCTCAGGCTTGAAAATGATAGGGGCGGGGCTGGTTTCCATCTTGTTGAGCTACTTTTTGGGTCGTGGATTCTGAAAGCATCCAGGTTGGTCTGCGAGTAAGGCCGATACCGAAAACAGCGCGAGGAACTCGAAAGCCTTGCATAAATCGGCTCCAGTGATTAGGAGAGCCCTTTCCTGCTATCGAGGGGCGTCTTCGCCCGAGAGCTTGCAAAGGCCCAGAACGGGGCGGGGACGCCCTCGAGAGCAATTATGCAAGGCTCTCGAACTCCAGTATCCTTTGCACCTCCATCGGGATCACCAGCACCACTTCGTTCTCGTGTCCTCCTTCGAAGAGCAGGCCGTGTAGGCGCAGGCGGCCGATAGTTGTCTCTGGCTCATGGTAATACCAGTAGAAGTGATCCCCAAGGTCGTCCCCGTATTCTCGGCTGACCTCATCGTATGGTACCATCCCACCCCGGTCTAAGACGAAGCGCAACGCTTCCTGCTCCTCACTGGTGAGACCTCTCCACGCTCTTCCTACCACCTCAGCATCAGCCAGTGACTCGGCCAAGAGGGTGATTAGCTCAGCCTTTCTGATGGCTGCCGGCCGCCTGATATCCAGAGCACTGGCCATAGCCACTAAGTCATCCTTGGTGTGGCGCGAAAGGCAGGACAGCAAGTCCGTGCCCTTTAGAGGTTTCTGTCGCTGTCTCTCCCTCCTATGCCGGACACGTTCCCGCCAGCTAGCGAACATTTCCTCGGAGCCTTTCACTGTCTGCACCATCCACAGACGCCGCCGGGTCTGTTCGTCCTCTGGCTCCATCCCCAAGATCATCTCCAAGCGTTGCTCAGCCGACTCGTAGTCTCCCTGGGCGATGAACAGTTCGGCGCTGACGCGGTTGTAGAAGAGGAGTTCCTGAGGATGGAAGGTCTTGAGTTCAGCTACGGGCTTCAAGAGCTCTTCGGCTTCCTCAAGCCTCCCCTGGGTGATACGGGTTGAGGCCAGATTGCAGCGGGCGAAAACGTAGTCTGGATCTACCTCTAGGGCCTTTTGGAGGAGCTTCTCTGCCTCTTCATGGCGACCTTGTTTGAGATAGACGACGCCCAGGTTTCCGTAGGCTTCCTTGGCGTTGGGCTCCAGGGTGATCATCTTTTGGTAGAGCTCTTCGGCCTCCTTGTCCTGGCCCGCCTGGAAAGCTGTTATCGCCTCGTCCAAAAGGGTCATTACCTCATCGGTGTACTTCAGCTCTCGTTCCTCGGTGATGAGTTGGCGCCGCAGGAACACCTCCCGCCACTGGCCCTTCAGCCAGAGCCCCACCGGCTCGTCCTCGCTGAAGACCCCTAGCTCTAGCAGGACGGTAGCGGCCATTGCCCTCAGGTCGTCATCGCCCACCTGACTCAGAGCGAAGGCCCGCAGAGCAGCCACAGCTCGCTCGCTGCCCAACATCCGCAGGATGCCGATCGCCATCTCTTGCTCGTTCTCGCCGCCGTACCACAACATGTCGCTCAGAAGGTCGGCCACGTAGGGGTACTTGTCACCGAAGCCTCGAATCTTTGGCTCCATTCTTTCCTCCGGCACGGCAGGGGGGCCGAGGCCCTCGACGAAGTCTTCAAAGGCTTTTCTCGGTATCATGTCTTGCCCAGAGAAGTAAGGGAAGCGGTAGGCTGGAGCCAGCTTCTTGCCCCCTCGTCGTACAAAATCCATATCGTCTTTCAGGCGAAAGGCGGTGGGATCAAGGCGCAAGGCTTCTTCCCAGTGGGCCAAAGCCTCTCGCTCCTTGCCCAGGTTAGCCGCTGCTGTCCCCAGGAAGTGAAGCATGGTGACATTCACTTCAACCCCTGCCTGCTGGGCCTTTTTCACGATGGTGTAGACCCCTCTATCCTCCTCCAGGGCAGCGTAGGCCTCGGCCATCTTGAAGTAGGAGTCGGCGTCCGTTGGTCCAATCTGTTCCAGGCGTTTCAGGTACGTTTGGGCCTCATCTCTCTCCCCGGATGCACTCAGGAAACGAGCCAGGTTGCTCAGGGCGTGCACGTTCTGGGGGTCAATGCGCTCCAACACTTCTTTTTCGCTGGCGATGGCCTGGTCCCACTGGCCCAGGGCGAAGTAGGCCAGGGCCAGGTTGTTGCGGGGCGGGGCCCAGTTTGGCACCAATCGAGCCGCCTCTTTTGAAGCCTTCGCTCCCTCGGCGAAATCCCCCAATTCGTTGGCCATCCGACCTTGCTCCATGAGGTAGGATGCGTACTCCATCTTCCTGGGGGCGATGCCACAGATCGCTGCCACCTGCTCGATTCTTCTCGCTGAGTCGGCCATCACGGCCTGTACCTGCGTGGTGGCTTCTTCATTCAGTTCGTATCCGAGGCATTTGCGGAAGGTCAGCAAGGCGTGGGAGTGGAGGGCAAATCCATAGTAGGCCATCCCCAGGACCAGCAACACCTCTGGATCCTTGCCGGACAGTCTGGCGGCTATCTCCAGGTGCTGGATTGCCTCCAACAAGTCGCCCAAATCGCCGTAGACGAAGCTCAGCAGCATGCGGCAGTCCAGATCGCGGGGATACCGCTCCACCAACTCCTCCGCCAGCTCCAGTGCTTCCTCGAGTTTCCCTTCTTCCCAGAGAACGTGGCCCCTTTCCAGCTCCGCGGTCTTGGGATGGCGCGGCGGGAGGCGTTTTCTTCGTCGCCTGTCTTTGTCTTTTTTCTTAGCCATAATCGTGGTTAACCTCCATTCCAGTAATCAGTAAGCTGTGATCAGTAATCTTTGCCACCCAAATTCGAAGTGTTGCATGTTGCACCTCCAAAGTTTGATTCTCGTACAGACCCTGAGGTTCTCCAAGACCCTTAGGGTCTGGCCGCGGACCGGCCAGCCACCCAACCAGTGGAAAAGGCGGCTTGCAGATTGTAGCCGCCGGTGTCGGCGTCCACGTCCAGCACCTCGCCGGCGAAGTAGAGACCCTCCACCAGGCGCGAAGCCATGGTACGCGGGTCAACTTCCCGCACGTCCACCCCGCCAGCGGTGATGATGGCCTCGGCGAAAGAGCGGTGCCCGGTCACCTCCAGGCGAAAGTCTTTCAGCCACGTCCGCAGCCACTGGCGTTCTTGGGATGTGATCTGGTGCGCCACTTTGTCCGCAGGGATGCCCATCAGGTCTATGCAGACCGGGATCAGCTTGCTGGGGAGCAACCCTTTGAGCAGGGTGCAAAACTGCTGCTTGCCGTGGGCGTCCAGGTCGCGGAGCAGTCGCGCGTCCAGCTTGCTCTCGTCGAGGGCTGGTTTGAGGTCAATGGACAGGATCACCCTCTGGCCCAGGCGCAGGGCGTCCACCACCTCCTTGCTCAGGGAGAGGATGATCGGCCCGGAGACGCCAAAGTGGGTGAAGAGCATCTCGCCGAAGGCCTCGGCCTGCTTTTTGCCATTTACCCACACCCGCACGGTCACGTTGCGCAGGCTCAGGCCCTGCAGCCTGGGGGCCACGTCGCCCGCCGTCTCCAGGGGAACCAGCGCTGGCCGAATGGGCACGATGGTATGCCCCACCGCCTGGACCAGCCGATAGCCGTCCCCCGTTGACCCGGTGGCCGGGTAAGACGCCCCGCCCGTGGCCACGATCACCGCCTCAGCGCGATAGAAACCAGGTTTTTTGGGAAAAACCTGGTTTCTGGACACCTCCACCCCAACCACCCGCCCTTCCTCGACCAGCAACCGCTCCACTGGTGAGTGGGTGCGCAGGGTCACGCCGCGCTCGCCAACCCATTGCATCAACGCATCCACCACGTCCTGGGCCTGACCGCTGGCCGGGAAAACCCGTCCCCCTCGCTCGGTCACGGTGCGCACTCCCAGCCCTTCAAAAAACGCCACCAGGTCGGAGGTGAAGAACTGGGAAAAAGCCTGGCGAAGGAAACGACCGTTCGGCCCGAAGTGCGCGATAAACTCGGACACGGGAGCCACGTTGGTCAGGTTGCAGCGCCCCTTGCCGGCGATGCGCAGCTTGCGCCCGGGGCGGTCCATCTTTTCCAGGAGCAGCGTTTCGGCGCCCATTTGGGCGGCCTGCCCGGCAGCCATCAAGCCCGCTGCTCCTCCTCCGACCACGATCACCCGACGCCCTGTCATACATTCCCTATCCCCGCTTGTAGGCCACCTGGCCGTCCACCAATACCAACTCGGCCACGGTGCGGTAGTCGAAGGGGTGTCCGCTGAACACGACAAGGTCGGCGTCCTTGCCCACCTCCAGGCTGCCCACCCGGTCGGCCACGCCGATGATCTCGGCGGGGTTGATGGTGATGGCTTTCAATGCCTCTTCTTCCGACATCCCCTCACGCACGGCCAGCGCGGCGTTGATGGTCAGGTATTTGACCGCCGACATCTCGTCGGTTTGGATGGCTATCTTGACGCCTGCTTTGGCCATCAGGCCGGGGTTCCTGGGCGTCATGTCCTTCAGCTCATACTTCTCGCGAGAGAAGAAGATTGGCCCGGCGGTGACGGGAATTCCCTTCTCGGCCAGGACGTCGCCGATTTTGTAGCCCTCGGTGGCGTGTTCCAGCGTCAGGTCCAGGTTGAACTCTTCGGCGATGCGAATTGCAGTGAGCATGTCGTCGGCGCGGTGGGCGTGGACGCGGGCCTTCATCTCGCGGCGCAGCACTTTGCCCAGAGCTTCCAATTGTAGATCGCGCTCCGGCTGTTTGGGCTCCTCCGCATCCTCGTCCTTCGCCTCGACCTTGGCCCGATAGTCAGCCAGGTCCGCTTCGTAGCGGCGCCACTTTTCCAGGTAGTTCTGGGCGTCCACCAGCGCGGTACGCAAGGTGGCCGCATTCCCCATCCGCGTGGAAGGCGCTTTCTTCTGCTCGCCGTAGACCCGCTTGGGATTCTCGCCCAGGGCCATTTTCATGCCCGCCGGCTCCAGCAGCACCATCTGCTCCACGCGCGGCTTGGGTACGGTCTTGAGGCACACCCACTGCCCGCCGATGAGGTTGCCGCTGCCGGGGCCGGTGAGCACCGTGGTCACGCCGGCGGCTACCAGTTCTTTGAATGCCGGGTCTTCGGGATGTACGGCGTCCAGCGCCCGCAGGTGCGGCGTGATGGGGTCGGTCATCTCGTTGCCGTCGGAGTGCTCCCAGCCGATGCCGTCGGGAAATAGCCCCACGTGGCAATGGGCGTCAATCAGGCCGGGCATCACCACCTTGCCCGTTGCGTCGTACACTTCAGCGCCCTCTGGGACTTCAACCTCCTCTCCCACAGCCACGATGCGCCCGTCCTCGACCAGCACCGTCCCGTGTTCCAACGTGCCCTGGGTGATGGTCATCACTTTGCCATTGGTAATGGCGATCATTTGATTATCCTCCTCGTTTTGTGAGTGTTGAGGTGCCAGGCACTTCCTAAGTGCCTGGCACCTTGAATTTGCGGTCTGGTTGTTTGATGACGTCTGTCCTACTGCGGCGGTATGTCGGCAACATTGGCTGGGCCAGGGAGGCTGATAACTGGTGTCGTATGGGTATCTCATGGGCCAGGCATCTCCATGCGAAAGCTGTGACGGACCAGAAGCCGCTCGGCGACGTCTTCGACCAGCGTTATCATCACAGGCGTACGCCCGAATTGCTGGCGTATGCGTTGGTGCAGTGCCTGGAAGTCGGAATCGTGATCTACCACCTGGCCGTTGTGCATGGCGATGTATTGACCCAGGTACAGGGCCTTTATTTCGGCGTGTCGCTGACGGTAGATCTTACTTTCCTCGGAGATTTTGCGACGATCCAGTTCCCAAAGGTAACGACGGATGGCTTCGTTGAGTATTTCGCCCAAGTCGGCTTTGTGCTCCAGGGAGGCTTCTTTGACACGCTGATACAATTCAGGTGCAACAGCTATCGTTGGCATACTCCTACTCCTTTCTAGTAGTCCATCACATTGATTTTGATACTTGGGGCAACGGCCTTTCGGCAGCGGAGTCCTGAACTTGTTCGGGTTCATTGCGTGCCACACCCCCAACAAGTTGGGGACTCCGTCGCTTGGAAGTCGTAACTGCGAACTTATCACAATCAGCGTGATGGGGTGCTAGTGCGTGGTCATCATTGTTATTCTTCTGTGATAGTGATCTTCTCTATCACGTCACCCACGGCGATGGACTTGACTACGTCCATACCCTCGGTCACGTGACCGAAGGCCGTGTACCCTCCGTCCAGGAAAGGCGTCGGGGCCAGGGTGATGTAGAACTGGCTGCCACTGGAGGCACGAGTAGGGTTCACCTCATCGGCTCGCCGGGCCATGGCGATGGCCCCCTCGACGTGAGGCAACTGGATCTCCGCCGGTACGGTGTAGCCTGGGCCACCGCCCCCGGTGCCCGTCGGATCGCCGCCCTGGATGACGAAGCCAGGCTCCACGCGGTGGAAGGTCAGGTTGTCGTAGAAGCCCTGTCTCGCCAGGAAGACGAAGTTATTGACGGTGAGCGGGGCGGCATTGGCGTCGAGCTGGACGACGATGTCGCCCTTGGCCGTGGAGATGGTGGCGACGTAGGTCTTGCTGGGGTCAATCTGCATCTCCGGCGGCTGGCTGTACATGTCGTTGCGGTCGGCTGGATTGGTCGGCATGGCCGGTTTGGCCGGTGTGCAGCTAAGAACCACCGCAGTCAGCAAGAGGACTGCAGCGATGCTGCCGAGCCGGTGCTTGTTAGTCTGTTTGCTTTTCTTGAACATAACATCTCCTTTCTCGATGGCTGTTCTAGTGGCATGTATTTGGGTCTACCTACTTTTTCATCACGAACCATACCCGCCCACTATCTGGCTTGGGTTCGCTCATCTCTTCCAGGCTCCCCCAGCAGGCGAGTTCCTGGAAGCCTGCTTTCCTCAGGCACTGCCTGATCTCTTCCAGGGTGTACCCACGTTCCCTATGCTCTTCGTCCATGCGACTCCACCTATTCCCCTCCCTCGCGAAACCCGTTATTCTCATTGTCGCCAGATTATTGGCGAAATCATAGCTTGTGCGGTGGATTTCAAACAACTCCGGGGTATCCTGTTGAACATAGCAAGGGTATCTCTGCCAGTTGACGGCCAGGCCGTAGATGGTGTTCATGTCGAAGACGAACAACCCTGTTTTCTTCAGCGCCCGGTACACGCCTGCAAAGGTATTTTGCAGATCCCAAAGCTCCAGGAGATAGTTCAGGCTGTCAAACCAGCAGGTCACCAGGTCGAAGCTCTCCTCAAAGGGCAGGGATCGCATGTCCTGAAGGAGAAGCTCTACCTTCACGTTCTCTCGTTCAGCCCGTGCTCTGGCAAGCTGCAGCATCTGGGGAGACAGATCAACACCTGTCACTTGAAACCCTCTCCTGGCCATGGCCACGGCGAACGTCCCTTCGCCGCAGGCGATGTCCAACATGGTCCGTGGTTTCGCCTCGAATCGTTCCAGTACCGCAGGCAGCAGCTCTGCCATCCTCTCGCTAAATTGAAGGTATGGCCCTTGGGCATAGAAGTAGGCGAATTCGTCATAGATGCTCATCGGCAAACAGTACCTTTCTCAACTCCCTCAGCCTCTCCACCCCCTTCACCTCGTGAGGAAAGAGGGGAAGGATGATGATTTCCATGCTTGGTCCGTATTCGGCGGTCAACAGGTTGATGTACGGGGCTTGCATCTCTGCTCTGGCCCGATGGAACTCGCAGTCGGGGGTCTCGATGACGTTGTTGATGATCAGGTAGTGGATGGGAAGGCCGTATCTCTCGAATTCCCGGACCAGCCTCCTGGCCTGGTACACCCCCAGGGCCTCAGGGATGGTGACCAGGATGAATTCCGTGTTGTCCGGGTTCCTCATGAAGTCGGTCACCTCTCTGGCCAGAGCTTTCCAGTTGTCTATCAGCTCGAGGAAGGGGACCTTTTTGAGCTGGAAGGTATCGCGAACCTCGAAGTAGAACTTGGGGGCCATGCGCAGGTGCTGCAGGAATTTATACGGCAGGTCCAGGAGGCGCAAAGTGTCCCCCGCTGGGGCGGTGTCCCAGACGATGAGGTCGTAGCGCCCATCCCTGACCCGCTCCAGGATGTAGTCCAACACGAACTCTTCCTGGATGCCCGGCGCGATGGCGACGTAATCTATGACCTCGTCGTACTCCATGTCTATCAGAGAAGAAGCGGCCTCGTACACCTCCGGCCCGAACTTCTCCTTCCATCTCCTCATCACCTCGTCGGGGGATATCTCCAGCGCGTAGAGGTTTTCCACGTCGTTTACTGGCGTTTCCACTGCCCCGACCTCCATCTCGAAGATGTCCGACAGGGAGGGGGTGAGGTCGCTGGAGATGATCAGCGTCCTTCTGCCCAGCGAGGCGTAGTGGAGGGCTGCCGTAGCCGAACAGGTTGTCTTGCCTACTCCTCCCTTCCCTCCGAACATGAGGACGCGCTTGTTGGTGTGATCCAGTGCTGAAATTGACATTTATTTCGCTAACTCCTCTCCGTTATCGTGGGTTATAATTGACTGGGGAGTGCAGGCGCAAGCCTGCCAGGAGCGGACTTGCGTCCGCACTCCTCAATTAACTGGCTTTGGGCCTGATTTTACCATACATTGCCCCAAATCGCAATAAGCGCTCGTGATGCGTAATGCGTGAAACGTGACACGTTACGTGATGGTGACTCACGTTCCACGTCTTCACGTTTCACGTTTGACGTTTCACGTTTGACGTTTCACGCTTCGCCTTGCCCAATAGCTCAAAATGTGATACAATCCCTGATGGGAGGAGCCATGGAAAGATTGGTCTTCATGGGCACGCCAGATTTTGCAGTGCCCGTGTTGAAGGCGCTGATCGGACGATACGAGATCGTGGGTGTGGTCGCCCGGCCCGACCAACGGGTGGGACGAGGTCACAGGGTAGAGCCCCCACCGGTAAAGATTGTGGCTATGGTCCACGATTTGCCAGTGCTGCAGCCGCCCCGCCTGCGCCAGCCCGAGGTGGTGGCCGAGCTTAGGGCCCTGGCGCCCGAGGTGATGGTGGTAGCAGCTTATGGCCAGATACTGCCGGCCGAGGTGCTGGCCATCCCCCCCAGGGGGTGCCTCAACGTCCACGCCTCGCTCCTGCCCAGGTACCGGGGAGCGGCCCCCATCGCCGCCGCCATCCTGGCCGGTGAGGAGGAAACTGGCGTAACCATTATGCTGATGGACGAGGGGATGGACAGCGGGCCTATCCTGTCCCAAGCCACCTGTTCCATATCGCCCCAGGATACGCGGGAGTCGCTGACCGCTAAGTTGGCTCAGTTGGGGGCCGACCTGCTGATGGATACTTTGCCCCGCTGGCTGGCCGGGGCCATCGAGCCTCAGCCTCAGGACCACCGCCAGGCCACCTACAGCCGCATCATTGCCAAGCAGGACGGCCTGATAGATTGGACTCAACCGGCGGTCGAGATCTGGCGGCGTTGCCGGGCTTACTATTCCTGGCCCGGCAGCTACACGTATTGGCGAGGCAAGGTACTCAAGGTGCTCAGAGCCCAGGCGTTGCCCCACTGGTCGGGCGGGGGGGAGCCAGGGCAGGTGATGGCTCTGGACGAGGGCCTGGCTGTTGCCACTGGAGAGGGAGCCCTGCTTCTGGATGAGGTACAGTTGGCGGGGAAAAGGGCCTTGGATGCCGAAGACTTCGCCAGAGGGCAGAGGGATTTCGTGGGCTCGGTGTTGGGTCGAGGAGGTTATAGATGAACAGAAGAATCTGGATATTCGGTATATCACAATTCGCTCCCGCTGGATCGCCAGATCCAGCAGTCGGGCGGCGGATTTGGCAATCCACCGCGAGCAACAAAACCTGGTTTCTGACGGCAGTGGTCTTGGCCTTGATGGTCACGATAGGCTGTGCTCTGGCCCTGTCCAGTCCAACGTGCGAGGGGCAAACTCCAAACCCTCTACCCCCTGCGGTTGAGGCCTGTGGGACCGCGCCTCCGACTTCGGGAGTGACCGAAACAGCCCCACCGTGCGATCCCAGGGGCGCGAGCGAGCTCTCCGAGAGGTCCACCATCACGCAGACAGATAAAACCGAGGGGGGAAGCAGGCTCATCTTTCCCTGGGTGATGGTGGGAAAACCCAGGCTGGTCGAAAGGGAGAAGATCTTTTTACCGCTGTTCACCAAATCAGGACTCTGTACTGATCGCGTCGTAAGGACTGGTGACAAGCTCACTTTCAACGGTCAGGAGATTCGGCTGATCGGCATGAACGTGGCTTATATCCTCGAAGAGTGGTTCCCGGATGACCAGTGGGAGGAGATACTCTCCTTCCTTTCCCAGTCCGGAAATACCGTCCGCATCCCCGTTTTTCCTAAGCATGCGCGGGACGGTGGGCTCGATCGGGTGGAACGGTTGATCCGCCTGGGTGGCGAGTACGGCCTGAAGTTCATCGTCGTCCTGGAGGGCTACATGGCGGCCGACTATCCCACCAAGAGCGAAGCCTGGTTTCATTCGGGATACAAGGTCGAGTACATGGATCACCTGAGAAGCGTAGTGACCAGGCTTAGAGACTATCCTGAGGTGGCGTTGTGGCAACTGATGGGGGAGCCCAGTTGCGCTCCTGAGGGAGGGTCGCGGTCTTGCTACAACTCGCTGGTCGAATGGGCCAGGGTGGCCTCTGAGGAGATAAAGAAGCTCGATCCCTGCCGGCCCGTGGCCGTGGGGATGATCTCGGTTGGAGGGCCTCAGCCCCAGGGGGAGGAGGCCTGGCGCAAGATGCACACTTTCCCCTCGATTGATGCCGTGACCGTCCACATCTGGACCAACGTCTGGTACGAGCGGGAGCTGAGGATCGCCGACGAATTGGACTTGCCCGTTCTCTACACCGAGGTCTACCATCGGGCGTACAAAAAGAACGGTCGCCTTCTCTACGAAGGAATCCTGGAGGAAAGGGTGCCCATTATCGAGGAGTTCATGCAGCGATCCTTCGATGCAGGGGTGGACGGCATCATCCTCTGGCAGTATATTCACGAGGGCTATTGCGGGGAGCTGGATTACGACCAAAAGGATCCGGTTTGGAAAGTGTTGCAGTCTTTTTCAAAGGAGTAACGAGCAACTACTCGATCTTCGATTGCCGATTGCCGATTTTCGATTGGGAAATCGAAAATCGGAAATTCTCTGGATAACCCCATGGCGGATCTCGAACTGTGTACCCTCACCCTGGAGGAGCTCGCTCCCCTGCTGCGGGACGGGCAGGTCTCGCCCGTGGAAGTGATCCAGTCGTACCTGGTGCGCATTGACACCCTGAACGAGGCCCTCAATGCCTACATCACCGTGACGCGGGACCAGGCGCTGGCCGATGCGCGGCGTTATGAGGAGGAGATCCTGCGGGGGGACTACCGGGGGCCGCTGCACGGCGTCCCCGTGGCCCTCAAGGACCTCTACGACACGGCTGGCGTGCGCACCACGGCGGCCTCGAAAATCTACGCCCAGCGCGTGCCCCAGGAGGACGCCACCAGCGTGGCCCGGCTGCGCGCTGCTGGTGCGGTGCTCATCGGCAAGACCAACCTGCACGAGTTCGCCTACGGAGTGACGGCGGATAGCTCGTTCTTCGGACCGACGCGCAATCCGTGGGACCCGGAACGGGTGGCCGGTGGCTCCAGCGGGGGCTCTGGGGCGGCTGTCGCTGCTGGACTCTGTGCGGTGGCCACCGGCTCCGACACGGGTGGCTCCATTCGTATCCCCGCCGCCCTGTGCGGCACCGTCGGGCTCAAGCCCACCTACGGCCGCATCAGTGGTCACGGCCTGTTGCCCCTCTCCTGGACGCTGGACCACCCCGGCCCGATGGCCCGCAGCGTGTACGGTGCGGCGGTCATGTTGTCGGCCATGGCCGGCTACGACCCCCGCGATCCCGCTTCGGTTGACGTGCCTGTTCCTGATTACACCGCTGGCCTGCGCCACGGCGTGGCGGGCTTGCGCATTGGTTTGGATCCCCAATGGGCGCTGTCGGGGATTCACGAAGATGTGCGGGCCGCTTTCCAGGGAGCCCTGGCGGTGCTCGAGGACCTGGGGGCTGAGATCGTGGAGGTGTCCGTGCCCCGCGTCGTCGAGGGCATGGAGGCGGCCCTGACCATCCTGATGGCCGAGGCCACTGCCATCCACGAGAAGTTTCTGCGCAGCCGCCCCGACGATTACCAGCCCGACGTTCGCGCCCGGTTGGAGAAGGGCCTGGCCATCCGGGGCATAGACTACGGGCGCGCCCGGCGTACCGGCGAGCTGCTGCGCCGCGACCTCGCTGCCTTGTTCCAGAGAGTGGACCTTTTGGCCACGCCCATGTGCGGCATAATCGCCCCGAAAATCGGGCAGCGGGAAGTGATCATTGACGGGGAGGCGGTTCCCGTGATGGCGCCCCTCACGCGCTACACCCGCGTCTTCAACCTGACGGGGCTGCCGGCCATTTCGGTGCCCTGTGCCTTCTCTCCTGAGGGGTTGCCCATTGGCCTGCAACTGGTGGGCCGCGCCTGGGACGAGGCCACCGTGCTGTGGGCGGCCTACGCCTACGAGACGGCGGCGGAGTGGACACAGCGCCGCCCGTCGCTGTAGAAATTCGGATAGGCTCTTATCATTGTCGAAAGCAGTGTTGGCCATCAGGCGGCGCTTCTCGATCCAACCATGCTCGGCCGTCGCCTCGGCCCATTGGCCCAAAGCTAATCATTGATTGCAATTTACTCAGGTACAATTTCATCGTGAACATTGCTGTGCGCGATGCTTGTTACATCGCGTTGGCTGAGGGTCTGGAATGCTCGATGCTAATGGCAGACGAATTGTGCACACGCTTTGGAAGTATATAGGGGGGAAATGATGTCGTTAAGTACTCGTCAGTGTGCCATCCTCCGAATCCTTTTGGATATGGATAACCCGATAAGTATGTCGGAGATCGCATCCCAGCTAGAAATCACTCCTCGGATGGTGCGTTATGATTTTCGCGGAATCGAAAGATGGCTTCAGGCGAGGGATGTCCAATTAATAAAGAAGGCAAATTACGGGGTTTTCATTGAAGCCCCCAGAGAAGTCAGAATAGACCTTATCCGTGAATTAGAACATCTCGCTGGCTACCACCTCATTTTGTCCCCAACCGAACGATTGCACATATTGATCCTTTCCCTACTAAAATGTGATCAACCGCTGCTTATCAAGCAACTCGAGCCTCGATTGGGCGTGTCGCGCCCCACTGTGCTGAGCGACATGAATAAGGCTGAGAAATGGCTTGAGGAGCACAACCTATCTCTGATTAGGCGACCGCATTTTGGCTTCAAGACTGTTGGCAAGGAGGGTGATTGGCGGAAGGCTGTTGTGGACTTTCTCTTGGAAACCGTAGGGGAGATGCCTTTGCTGGTCTTGTGTAAGGGTTCCAAAGCAGCACTTCGGTCGCGAATGAAAGGCAAGGTTGGCCTTTTGCGTGTTTTGTCTGCATTTTTCGAGAATCTGGATCTAAGCTATTCCAAGAAGTTGGTTGACTCAATTGAGAGAATGCTGCACCTCCAATTTACCGATGACGCTTGTGTTTCGCTTGTGTTACATTTGGCGATTCTGATAGGGCGTGTTGGGCAAGGCAAAATCGTCGAGCTTCCGCCGCAGCATCTGAAGAGCTTGAGGGAGCAAAGAGAATTTCACGCGGCCAAGATAATCGCTGACCAAATTGAACAACGCTTTAACACTGTCCTACCCAAGTCGGAGGTCGCTTACATTGCAATCCAGTTAGCGGGAGCCAAGATTAGGTGGACTGTTTCTGACATCATTGGAGAGAGAAGTGCGGAGGAGATTGAACCAGGGGTGCTAGAAATGGTTGATGGCATGCTTGCTGAGGCTTCTATTTACTTGCATCCGTATCTTAGAGTTGATCAGCAGTTAATCCGTAGCCTGGCCTTTCATCTGAAACCAGTTCTCAGTCGATTACGATTTGGCCTTCCGGTAAGAAACCCACTGCTTGAAGATGTAAAAAGGCAATATCCTTATATCTTCAAGGTTGCTCGAAGAAGCAGCGACATTCTGGAAGAAAAAGTAAGCAGGAGGATACCAGAGGAAGAGATAGGCTACATTGCCATGCACCTTGGAGCGGCCATGGAGCGCCTTCGCCCATTCCCCGGGGTGAAGAGAAGGGTGCTGGTCATTTGTGGTGAGGGGGTCGCCACGGCATGGCTGCTGGTCTCTAAAATGCAAGCTGAATTTCCCGAGGTCGAAGTGGTGGAGGTAATGTCTACCTCGGAGGTGTCGAGAAGACATGTCTTTAGGGGCGATATAGATGCGATGATCTCCACAGTACCTGTGGAAATAGTGGGTATTCCCATCATAGTGGTTAGCCCGCTGCTTGGTGCCAAGGACAAAGCTAGAATTAGGGAGGTTTTAAAGATAGGCGTTTCTACCTCGGAGCCGGCTGACAACGCTGGCGAGGCAGAAGAACCGTGCTTGGCTACTCTTATTACCACCGAGACAATAAGGCTCAGAGTAGCCGCCAATAACTGGCAGGAGGTAGTTGACAAGGCGGGGAGACTGCTACTTAATACCGGGGCGATAGAGGCAAGATATATAGAGGCGATGAAAAACATCATTGTGAAGTACGGTCCATATATAGTCATCTGGCCAGGGATCGCCTTGCTCCACGCTCGTCCTGAGGATGGAGTCAAGCGATTGTGCATGAGTTTGGTGACCATGCAGAGCTCTGTCAAGTTTGGGCATCTGTATAATGACCCCGTTGACCTAGTCATTGCTTTAGGAGCTGTGGATGATCGTTCTCACTTAAAAGCATTAGCACAGTTGGCTGAGATATTAGGGGATCAAGAAATGGTAAATGAAATCAAAAGCGCCTCCGCAAAAAAAGAGATATTGGAATTAGTCTCTGGTACTCCTCAGAAATCGAGTGTTATGCCTTCCAGAAAAGATGCCTGGTCTGACGTGGGAAATGGTAAATATTTGTCACAATAACGGTGTGAAAAACGAGCACAATAAGTGCTTGGAAGGGTCTTGACAGCAAGGGATACGAGTGTATAATATAAATTAGGAGGGATAATGGCAAAAAAGAAGAGGATAGAAATTCTAACAGTGTGCGGTGTGGGGAGTGGAAGCAGCCTGATCCTTCGCATGTATACTGAGGATGTATTGGAGGAGTTGGGCCTTCGCTATAAGGTCTCGGCAGGTCAGGCAAGCGAGGCTCGCGGCACCAAGGCAGACATCGTTATGTGTGCCCCTGAATTCGCCGTCGTCTGTCAGGGCGGCAGCGCCGAGGTTGTGCCCATCAAGGGCTTCACAAACAAAGATGAGATCAGGGAAACCCTGACCGAGGTCCTAAAACGGAAGGGCTTCATCTAAGGTTGACTGACTTCGGTCGCTGGTCTGTTAGTGGCTGGCCTGCAGTAGTTGTTGAGGAAAGGGGGTGGCGTATAAGAGCTTACCGTGTCTGGTTTGTTATCCTTGAGCTAACAATATACAAAGAGGAGGCAAAAGCAAATGGATATCCTTAGGTCTTTGATTGACTTGATAATGAAGGACATCGTCGGCCAGCCAGCGCTACTGGTCGGGCTGATCGCTGCCGCCGGCTTGATCCTTCAGAGGAAGTCCTTCGCCACTATCCTTGCCGGAGGCGTTAAGACCACAGTCGGCTACCTGATGATCGTCGGCGGCGCTGGCATGGTCGTTGGCGTCCTGGCAGCAACGCTTTCTCCCCTGATTCAGGAGGCATTTGGTCTTGTGGCACCAGCGGCCGAGCTCGGAGGTATGGGTCTCCCCAACTTCTTGGCGAATTGGGGCGGCTACGCCACGGTGGCCGTGGCCCTCGGTTTCGCCATCAACCTGACCTTGGCACGCATCACTCCCTTCAAGTACATCTACCTCACTGGCCACTTGATGATATTCTTCGCCGAGAATACCTTCATGGCGATACTCGTAGGCTGGCCCACTATCAGCCCAGGCCTGTTGATATTGATCACCGGCGTCATATGCGGGGTATATTGGACCCTTCAGCCGGCCTATATGATGAAGCTGATGAAGGGGGTAACGGGAACCGATGACCTGGCCTACGGGCACACCTCGTCATTCAACTGCTGGTTGGCGGCGAAGTTGGGCAGGTTTGTAGGGAAGCCGGAGGACAGCGCGGAGGACATCGAGTTGCCAGAGTCGCTCGAGTTCTTCAAGGACACCACTGTGTCCTTGGGCGTTGTGCTGGGGCTGCTGACGGTTATCGTGGCACTTGTGGCAGGGGCTACGGCGTCAGGTGAGCTAAGCGGTGGCAGGAACTACATCATCTGGGCCTTGGTGCAGGGCCTCACTTTCGGCGCAGGCATCGCGGTCATGCTCTACGGTGTGCGCATGATCATCGGCGAGCTCGTGCCTGCCTTCAGGGGTATCGCCAAGAGTCTGGTGCCTGGTGCTAAGCCCGCGCTGGATTGCCCCATCGTCTTTCCCTACGCGCCAACGGCGGTTCTTCTTGGCTTCGTGGGCGCCTTCGTAGCCTTCCTGGTGTGCATGTTTGCATTCGGTGCACTCGGATGGGGCGTCATCATCCCGCCGATGATCATGCTCTTCTTCCCAGGCGGAGCAGGTGGCGTGTTTGGGAACAGCACCGGTGGGTGGAAGGGCGCTTTGCTGGGCGGAGCTATCTGCGGAGTCTTGCTGGCCTTTGGGCAGCTCATTGTTGGCAACGCCCTCATGCCAACGGTGCCCTACTACGCGAGCCTGGATGACCCGGACGTTCACATCACGAACTGGATCTTTATTCAGATCTCGAAGCTAATCGGGTCATAGTCCTGACATCGCATCTAGTGAACTGAGCTCGTAGTCTGAGTGAGCTATCGCACTTCGGAAGCGATAGCTCACTCACTCTGTAAGGAGGAAATACGCATGAGCGCAGAGCAGTATATTTTGGAGATCAAGAAACTCATTGCGAAGGTCGAGGAAACGCAACTGGACAATATCCGGCGTGCCGCGGATCTGGTTGCTGACTCCATAATGAGAGACCGTTTGGTGCATATCTTTGGTGCTGGACATTCTCATTTCCTGGCTTATGAGTGCTTTGATCGAGCCGGCGGCCTCTTGAACATGCAGGCTATCCTCGACCACGGTTTAGACTTCGGGTCAGGCATGCGCCGGCAAGGTGGCTTTGAGCGATTTCCCGGGTACGCCAAGATCGTGATTCAAGACTACGATATTGGTCCTGATGATGTGATGATCGTGATTTCCAACTCGGGCAGAAACCCCGCGCCAGTAGAGATGGCACTGGAGGGCAAGAAGAGGGGGGCCACAGTTATTGCCCTTACATCCTTGCCACACTCGATGAGCGTTTCCTCCAGTGATCCCTCTGGCAAGCGTCTCTTTGAGGTCGCGGACCTGGTGTTGGACAATGGCTGTGTGGCCGGGGATGCGTTGGTAAAGCTAGAAGGGCTGCCCCCGCGGGTGGGGCCTGGCTCTACGGTGATAGGTGCATTGATCCTCAACGCTATCGTGGTGCAGACGGCGAAGAACTTGCTGGACCGGGGAGAGGTGCCGCCGGTGCTTTTCAGTGGCAATCTCGAGGGTGCGCGGGAGTATAACGAGAAGGTACTAGGTGAGGCAATGGAGAAGCTCTGGCGGCAGATGAGGCATATGTGAGATGTTAGGAGGAGTTCATGCAAGAGCGAGAGGTAGAAGGATCAGCGTTGTCAAAGACGCTAACTGAGGAAACGATAGCGCTGGGATTGAGTGTACGAGACTGGCAGGAAGCCGTGCACGAGGCCGGAAAGCTATTGGTGAAAGCCGGGATGGTAGAGCCGCGTTATATTGAAGCCATGGTTCAGATGGTTAAGGATATCGGGCCCTATATCGTGATTGCCCCCGGCGTTGCTTTGCCGCACGCTCGACCAGAGGATGGTGTAAAAAAAGCCTGTATGAGCTTAGTGACCTTGAGCCCCCCGGTAAACTTCGGGAACGAGCATAATGATCCCGTTAAACTGGTGGTCGCGTTTGGAACTACCGATAACAAAGCTCACATTGAGGCCCTCACTGAGCTGGCAAGACTGCTCGGTGATTCGACCAAGCTGGAAGGTCTAGCGCGTGCTTCGTCGCCCGAGGAGATTCTGAAGCTGATTGGTAGCATACAGGAAAGCAACTGAAGGAGGTGTAGATAATGAGTTTCGAAGGGCTTGCCATCAAGACACACAGAGTCATCACCCCTCTGCAAGACCTACGAGACGCAATGGTCTTAATTGAGGGGGAGAAGATTGCGGCTGTTGGCCAACAGGATAATATCCCCATACCAGATGGCGCCGAGGTGATAGATGTAGGTGAGAAGATAGTGGCGCCGGGCTTCATTGACTTGCACCATCACGGTGCAATGGGAGCGTATGCCACCGAGGGTGCGGAGGCTGTGAAGAAGATCGGCCAGTATCTGGTCAAAACCGGTACCACGAGTTGGCTGCCGACAGTTCATATCGCTCATATCTTCGAAGGCATGAAGGGTATATTAACTGCCAAGCAGGAAGGAACTGGTGGTGCCGATGTAATTGGCATCCACATGGAAGGACCTTTTCTAGCTCCGAAGCGCATACCAGGACAAGAGGCTGTTGACCGGGGTTTGCTGAAACCGTCTACTAAGAAGTTTATGCAGTTCGTAGAGGCAGCCGAGGGCCATCTTAGGCTGATGGGGATTTCCCCGGAGTTGGATGGGGCGCTGGAACTCATCCGCGAGATGCGGCGCGTCGGTGTGGTGCCAGCAGTGGCCCACACCAAGGCTACCTATGAGCAATTCATGAGGGCTGTGGAAGCAGGCGCTAGACACATTACTCACACCTACAATGTCATGACCGGGATGCATCATCGAAGGCCGGGGGTGGTAGGGGGAGTGCTCACCTGCGACCAGGTCACGGCGGAGTTAATTGCCGACGGCTATCACGTATCTCCTGTGGCCATGGACGTCCTGATACGCTGCAAAGGTGTTGACAAGGTGGCCCTCATAAGTGACAACGTCCCCCTGGCTGGGATGCCTGATGGGGTCTACGAGATGTTCGGTCGAACGGTAGTCAAGAAGGATGGCATCAGTCGGTTGGAGGGTTCCACCCCAGGGATGGATGGGACAATGGCTGGGAGCGAGTGGCCCTTGAACCACAACATCTATAACTTGATTGGCCTGGTAGGGATATCCCTTCCTAGTGCCATCAGGATGGCCACTTTGACCCCAGCCACGATAATCGGCGCCGACAGCTACAAGGGCAGCATAGAGCCCGGGAAGGATGCTGATCTGGTTGTGATTGATGAGGAGATGCAGATACACCTGACAATGGTTAAGGGCGAGGTTGTCTTCAGGGCTGGTATAGGTTAAGACTATTCCGAACGCAAAGCGCTAGCTGGCAGTCAGCATTTGTGACTTGGTTGGTACCAACCAGTGAGAATAATCAGCACCTCTGTGCATGGAGCAGCATTTCGATAGGCAGTGAGTAGAGTGTCCGGTAGTAAGGAGGTGGGTCTTTTGTCCATGTCTATATCGTCCATACTGAAGGATGTGCATTGGCTGGGGCACGCCGGCTTCATGATCACAGGGAGGCGGGTGATTTACATTGATCCCTACCAGTTGGGGTTCCCCGATGTGGGGGACATCATCCTTATTACTCACGATCATCCTCATCACTGTTCTCCTGCTGACGTCAAGTGGCTGCGCAAGGGGGCAACCGTCATCGTGGCCCCGGAGGCATGCGCGGCCAAGTTCAAGGGCGACGTTAGAACAGTGAAACCAGGTGATATTCTGACCATAAAAGAGGTCACCATCGAGGTGGTGCCGGCCTATAACCTGGACAAGCAGTTTCATCCCAAGGAGGCAGGCGGCGTCGGTTACATAGTTACGACAGCTGAGGGTATCCGTGTCTATCATGCTGGCGACACCGATCTTATTCCAGAGCTAGATCAAGTGGAGGCAGATGTGGCGTTGTTGCCTATCGGGGGCGAGTATACGATGGATGCTGTCGAGGCAGCCCAAGCAGCCAACAAGATCAAGCCGAAAGTGGCGATACCCATGCATTGGGGCACAACTGTGGGGTCGCGCCAAGATGCCGAGAAATTCCGTGATCTTTGCGAGGTTGAAGTGAAGATCCTGAAACCGGAAAGGTGATCTTCGATGAAGAGCATGTCTCAGCTACGGGCAGAGATACATGAACAACCCCAGGTGCTTGCCAGGCTCATTGACGAAGAAGGGGAGAGAATTGGGGGTATTGCCAAAGAGATCGGTCGCCGCGGTGTCCGATACATCGTCATCGCCGCGCGGGGCACGTCGGACAATGCCGCCCGCTATGGGCAGTATCTTTTTGGCGCGTACAACCGCCTGCCGGTGGGTCTGGCCACACCATCCCTGTTCAGCATCTACAACCAGCCGCCTCGCCTGGAAGACGGCCTTATCATTGGCATCTCTCAGTCCGGGCAGTCGCCCGACATTGTGGCGGTACTGGAAGAGGGACAACGGCAGGGTGTCCTGACATTAGCCATCACCAACGACCCCGACTCCTCGCTGGCCGCACAAGCTGATTACGTGATCCCCCTGCACGCTGGCCAGGAACGGGCGGTGGCTGCCACCAAGACCTACACGGCGCAGTTGGCCGCCTTGGCTCTGCTTTCCTGCACCCTGGGAGACGATCCCGACCGCCTGGAGGCGTTGCGACGCGTCCCCTTGGCTGTGGAGCGCGTGTTGGAAAGTGAGGAACGGATTGCGAGCGCCGTGGAGCGCTACCGCTACATGGAGACGTGCGTCGTCATAGGCCGAGGCTACAATTATGCCACCGCCTTTGAGATCGCCCTCAAACTCAAAGAGCTCAACTACCTCATCGCCGAGCCCTACTCCCCGGCCGATTTCATGCACGGCCCCATCGCTGTGGTTGGTAGCGGCTTCCCGGCGCTGATTGTCGCCCCCAGCGGCAAGATGTTCGACACGATGCGCCATTTCACCCTGGAGCTCAAGTCGCGCGGCGCTGAACTTCTCATCATCTCCGATCGTCAAGACCTGTTGGTCGAGGCCGTCACGCCGTTGCCATTGCCGGAGGGCGTGCAGGAGTGGCTTTCGCCCATTGTGGCGGTCATCCCCGGCCAGCTTTTCGCCCACCATCTGACCCTCGCCAAAGGCTACGACCCCGACCACCCTCAAGGCTTGCACAAAGTTACCTTGACGCGATAGGAACATTTCTGTCTCTTGAGGAGAGAGGACGCCTGAGAAGATGTCTCAGGCGTCTCGCATTTTGGTTGATTGTTAGGCCATCTCGTGATATATTAATGACAACTTTGTGGAGATAGGTGAAAGGCGTATGCGGGAGGTTACCCTAACCATTCGTAACAAGGTAGGTTTGCACGCTCGTCCGGCGGCTCTCTTCGTTCAGACGGCCGGCGAATTTAAGTCGAAGGTATCAGCGGTCAAGGATGGGCGTGAGGTCAATGCCAAAAGCATCCTCTCCGTGCTAACCCTGGGAGCCGAGCAGGGCGCGGTGGTGACCGTAAGAGCCGAGGGGGCGGATGAGGTGGAGGCAGTTGAGGCTCTGAAAGAGCTGGTGGAGAACAACTTCGGCGAGGAGGAGGTATGATAACGCTCAAGGGGATCGCCGCCTGGACGGGGGTCGTGGTGGGAAGGGCCTACGTCTACCGGCCCGTTGAGCTGGCTATTGAGCGATGGAGGGTGAAGGACACTGAGGCGGAGTTGTTCCGCCTCCGGAAGGCCTTGGAGGAATCCAAGGAGCAGCTCTGCAAGATTCACGTCAAGGCCCAGGCTGAGGTGGGGGAGGACACGGCCCGCATCTTCGAGGCGCACCTCTTGATCCTCGACGACCCTGCCCTTCTGGAGGAAGTGAGAGACAAGATCGAGAAGGAGCACCTCAACGCCGGGGCAGCCTTGTCCGAGACCATTGAGGGCTACGCTGCTATCTTCGAGGCCATGGAGGACGAGTACATGCGCGCTCGCGCCGCCGACGTCAGGGATGTCGGGCGGCGGGTGCTGCGCAACCTGGGGTGGTGGCGCGGAGCCGCTGGCCGAGCTCTCCTCTCCGGTCATCGTCGTCGCTCGCGATCTGACCCCCTCCGACACGGCGCAGATGAACAAGGAGATGGTGCTTGGTTTCTGCACTGCCATGGGCGGCACCACCTCCCACACAGCCATCATGGCTCGCATCCTGGGCATCCCCGCTGTTGTCGGGCTGGGTGACGTCGCCCTATCTATCAGGAGCGGCGACATAATGATCATTGATGGTAGTGAAGGAGTTGTCACGGTCGCTCCCGATGAAGAGACGATAGAGAGCTACGCCTTGCAAAAAGGTCTCCAAAAATCCGTGCAATACTTTTTGCAACCGCCTGGTGGATTTTTGCATTTGACAAATATTTTTCATTATGCTATAATATACGTCATTCCTTCAGCCGCCCTCAACCTTGATTGAATCAGGAGACAAGGACGTGCTTATCCTCATTGTTCGCTGTCCCGATTTGCGGGTTTCCCCTTTCAATTCAAAGAGTGTACTTGCGGTTATTTGACACCACGGTAGCTTCTTTGCTGACCCTGCCTTGGTGTTTTTTATTAGCAACTGCTGGCCCTGTCCGAGATTCTGTAAGAGGGCGGGCGATCACAGGGGTCAGCGGTGATGGCTGCCATCGGCAGGCCGAGGGTGGCCGAAAAACGCGAGAGGGGGTGATGGCCAAAAACAGGTGAGTGGGATCGAGTGAGCGTTCGTAAGTAGTTTGCTTAAACACAATAAAGTTATTTTGAAAGGAGAGCACAAAGATGAAAAAGAATGGTTTGATGGGCGAACTCGTCGCCGAAGCGTTCGGGACGTTTATCCTGATCCTTCTGGGAGACGGTGTCGTCGCCAACGTTGGCTTGGCTCCCCGCCTGGCTGCACCAGCCTATGCCTGGACGACGATAACTTTCGGCTGGGCCTTCGCGGTGGTTGTGGCTGTGTACGTTGCCGGTGGCGTCACCGGCGCGCACATCAACCCGGCGGTCACGCTGGCTGGCGCGGTGAAGCGCGGCTTCCCCTGGGCCAAGGTCATCCCTTATTGGATCGCGCAGGTAGTCGGTGCTTTCCTGGGTGCGTTCGGCGTGTTCCTGTGCTACCGGGACGGTCTGGTGGCGGCTGGCATGCCCAACGTCTGGTGCACCGGACCAGGCTCTATCTTCGGTCAGGCTTTCTGGGGTGGTACTGGAGGGTCGGCCATTGGGACGTACTCACTGCTCACTTGCTTCATCTGCGAGATCTTCGGTACGGCTATGCTGATCTGGGGCGTCTACGCAGTCGTCGATACCAAGAATGTGGGCCCCGGCGTCAACCTTTGGCCGCTCCTGGTAGGTTTCGTAGTTCTGGCGGTCGGCCTTTCCTTGGGTGGTCCCAGCGGCTACGCCATCAACCCCGCCCGTGACTTCGGCCCGCGCCTCTTCGGTCTTCTGGTAGGTACCGCTGGTCTCTTTACTGGTCTCTACTGGCTGGTGGCACCTATACTTGGGACTCTCATCGGCGGTGTCCTTGGCGCCTTTACCTACGACTGGTTCATTACCCCCTACCTGCCTGAGAAATAAACGGTTGGGTCAACAGGCTAATCTCAGTAGATCACAATTCCACCGATGTGAGGCAGTTGTATTGCCGAACGGAGACTCGGAGTGCAATTCCTCGCCATCAATTGTGATGTACTGAATCTAGACAAGCCTACATCTAGGTTGGCAGGGTTGTCAACAGGAGGGGAGCGAGGGGTAACCCTTTCCTCCCCTCCCTACTTTGCTTTAGAAGTGAAGGGAGGCAGGAACATGAAGAAACTGATTAACAAGCCAGAGGATGTGGTCAGGGAAGAGTTGGAAGGTCTGGCCCTGGCTTATCCAGAGATAGTCAAAGTCCATTTCGAGCCTGACTTCGTCTACCGGGCTGATGCGCCGGTCAGGGGCCAGGTGGCCATCGTCTCTGGCGGCGGCAGCGGCCACGAGCCCATGCACGGTGGGCTGGTGGGCGTGGGGATGCTGAGTGCCGCCTGCCCCGGCCAGGTGTTCACCTCGCCTACGCCGGACCAGATGTTGGAAGCTACTATGATGGTTGATGGCGGCGCAGGGGTGTTGCACATCGTGAAGAACTACACCGGCGACGTGATGAACTTCGAGATGGCCGCCGACATGGCCCGCGACGAGGGCATCAAGGTGTTGAGCATCCTGATAGACGACGACACAGCGGTGAAAGACAGCCTGTGGACCGCAGGGCGGCGCGGCGTGGGCACCACGGTGCTGGCGGAGAAGATCTGCGGCGCGGCGGCGGAGAAGGGCTACAGTCTGGAGAAGGTAGCCGACCTGTGCCGCAAGGTCAACATCAACGGCCGCAGCATGGGCATGGCCCTCACCTCCTGCACGGTGCCTATGGCCGGCAAGCCCACCTTCGATCTGCCCGAGGACGAGATGGAGATCGGCATCGGCATCCACGGCGAGCCGGGCCGGACACGCATGAAGCTCAAGACCGCCGACGAGATCACCGAGATGCTGGCCCTGGGCGTCATCGAGGACCCGGCCTACACCAGAATCGTCCGCGAGTGGGACGAGGGCCAGGGCGACTGGGTCGAGGTCGAGCTGGTAGATCCGCCGTTCAAGGCAGGCGATCAGGTGCTGGCCTTCGTCAACAACATGGGCGGCACCGCAGCCATCGAGTTCCCCATCATCTATCGCAAGCTGCACGAAATCTGCGAGAAGAAGGGGCTGAAGATCGTCCGCAATCTCATCGGCGCGTACATCACCTCCCTGGAGATGCAGGGCTGCTCCATCACCCTGCTCAAGATGGACGATGAGTTGCTCAAGCTTTGGGACGCTCCGGTCAAGACCATTGGCATGCGCTGGGGGATGTAGGCAAGTGGCAAGTAGCAAGTGGCAAGTAGCAAGTGGCAAGTGGCAGGCAGTAACCATCTGCTACTTGTTACCTGCTTACTTGCTATTTGAGGGAGGAAATGCTCTTCAAACATGGTAACTAAGAGTCAAGTCCTGAAGTGGCTTGAGGCGACGGCTGCGGTGCTCGAGGAGAACAGGCAGTATCTCACCGAGTTGGACTCACCCATCGGCGATGCCGATCACGGCATCAACATGGATCGAGGGTTCAAGAAGGTGACGAGCAAGCTGCCTGGTGTGGAGGATAAGGACATCGGCACCATTCTCAAGACGGCGGGGATGGCCCTCGTCACCAGTGTCGGTGGGGCCGGAGGCCCGCTATATGGCACCCTCCTCATGGATGCGGGGAAGGCTGTGGCGGGCAAGGAGGAACTCTCCGATGATGACCTGGTCGCCTTCCTTGACGCCGGCTTAAAAGGGGTGATCAAGATAGGGAAAACCAACCTGGAAGACAAAACCATGGTGGATGCCCTCTACCCCGCCCTGGAGGCTCTCAAGGAGGCCGTCGCCAATGGCAAGGATACGGTAGAAGCCCTCCACCTGATGACGGATGCTGCTCAAGAGGGGATGAAGGCTACCATTCCTATGCTGGCCAGGAAGGGTCGCGCCAGCTACGTGGGAGAGCGTAGCATCGGCCACCAGGACCCAGGGGCAACCTCTTCCTACTTGATCCTGAAGACGTTGACGGAGACCATTGAGGCCAACACATCAGCCTAGCGCGTCCGAGTTGTCCTCCACGTGGCTATACAGACAATCGTGGGTTTTTGCGTTAGGGACTTTGAGAGGGGGTGATAAACGGGAAAAGTGCAGGACCGAATCATTTCGTAACCCAAATATCACAAACATTAAGGAGGAAATACCATGGCAAAGAAATACGCAGCGGCAGTAGACCAGGGAACCACTGGGACCAGGTTCATGATCTTCACCCAGAAGGGCGAGCCACTGCCCTGGACGTACGAGGAGCACGAGCAGATCTACCCTCAGCCTGGTTGGGTGGAGCACGACCCGATGGAGATCTGGAAGAAGACCCAGAAGGTGATCAAGGACACCTTGAACAAGAGCGGCGTTGATCCCAAGGAGATCGCCGGCATCGGGGTGACCAACCAGCGGGAGACGACCATCGTCTGGGACCCCAAGACGGGCAAGCCCTACTACAACGCCATCGTCTGGCAGTGCACCCGCACCCGCGACATCTGCCAGAAGCTCATTGACGACGGCATGGAGCCCTACGTCAAGGAGAGCACTGGCCTGGTCAGCGCCACCTACTTCTCCGGGCCCAAGATCAAGTGGATCCTGGACAACGTCCCTGGCGTGCGGGAGAAGGCCGAGAAGGGCCAGGCGCTCTTCGGCAACATTGATACCTGGGAGATCTGGTGGCTGACCGGCGGCCCGGACGGCGGGGCGCACGTCACCGATTACAGCAACGGCTCCCGCACCATGCTCATGAACCTCAAGACCCTGGACTGGGACCAGAAGATCCTCGACTATCTGGGCATCCCGCGCCAGATGCTGCCGGAGGTCAGGCCCTCCAGTGACAAGAAGATCTGGGGCTATACCCCCAAGAGCGGACCCCTTGGGGCGGAGATACCGGTCTGCGGCGACCTGGGCGACCAGCAGGGCGCATTGGTGGGCCAGACCAGCTTCGGCGTGGGCGAGGCCAAGAACACCTACGGCACCGGTTGCTTCATGCTGCTCAACACCGGCAGCGAGATCGTCCCCTCGCCGAGCGGGCTGCTGACCACGGCGGCCTACGGTGTGGAGGAGGGCAAATGCATCTATGCCCTGGAGGGCTCCATCGCCATCACCGGGGCGGCCATCCAGTGGCTGCGGGACAACCTGCAAATAATCGAGAACGCCGCGCAGACGGAGCCGATTGCCGAGGAGGTGGGGGATGCCGGCGGCATCTACTTCGTGCCTGCTTTCTCCGGGCTCTTCGCCCCTTATTGGGACATGTACGCCCGCGGCGCCATCGTCGGTCTGACCCGCTACGTCCGCAAGGAACACCTGGTGCATGCCACCCTGGAGTCCATCTGCTACCAGACCAAGGACGTTCTGGAGGCCATGAAGAAGGACTCCGGCGTGGAGCTCACCGCGCTCAAGGTGGACGGTGGGGCGGTGAAGAACAACTACCTGATGCAGCTCCAGGCCGACATCCTGGGCGTGGAAGTGGTGCGGCCCACGGTGGAAGAGACCACCACTCTGGGTGCCTCCTACATGGCTGGCCTGGCCACTGGCCTCTGGGAGAACCTGGAGGACCTGCGGGCCAACTGGGGCATTGATCGGGTCTTCAAGCCCCAGTGGAGCGACGGGCAGCGAGCCGAGGGCTACAAAGGCTGGACAAAAGCTGTCGCTCGCACCCGCGACTGGGTCGAGAAAGGCAGCTAACCGACGACCCCGGCTTTGACCGCGAGCCCACTCCATCGGGTGGGTTTAGATCAAGTGGCAGTTCCTGGCCTCGGTCTGCCGTCTGCAACCCAGCCCTGCATCTTGGCCCAAAAGGCCGAGCATCCTGAGCCGGGTGATGATCGCTGAGAAAAAGGGAAGGCCTCCACCAGGGGCCTTCCCTTCTTAGCTTCTCTGGTGCCAGGGTAGTCCAAATGAGACAAGAATTCTGGATCAAGTACGAGTTGGAAGACGGTTTGACTGACTGGGAAGGTCCTTATCGTTCGGAGTTGATGGCTGGCATGGTGGCTGTTGATTTTCTGACCCATGTCCCGGAAGCGGCCACGGTCACAACCTACCTCAAGCTCGCTGACGAGAAAAAAGGAACGGTGGAGGAGGTTCGTTTGTTGACCAGACGGAGGGATACAGTGCGAGGCATCAGGTAGGAGTAAGGCCTGCCCTTACCCGACCTGATCGAAAGGTTATGGAGAGGTAAAATGCACATCGTCGTTTGCCTGAAGCAGATCATTGACCCAGAAATCGCCCCTGGCGAGTTCCAGATCGATCCGGTCCGTAAAGAGCAAATTCGAGGGAAGCACGCCCTGGTTATCAGCACCTTTGACGAGAACGCCCTCGAGGTGGCCGTGCAGGTCAAGGAAAAAACGGACGGAAAGGTTACCGCTTTGACCATCGCTGGAGAGGAAGCGGTCGAAGCCTTGCACACAGCCCTGGCCCTGGGCGCGGACGAAGCGATCCTCCTCTCCGATCCCGCCTTCTCTGACGCCGACTCCTTTGCCAAAACTCGCATCCTGGCCGCAGCCCTGCAAAAGCTCGGCCAGTTCGATGCCGTGCTGTGCGGCAGGCAGGCAGGGGACGTAGAGCTGGGTGTCACCGGGCCGTTCCTGGCGGAAGAGCTCGGCCTGCCCTGTATCGCTTTGGTGGCCAACATTGAGTCCGACAGCGACAGAGCACACCTGAGACGACCAGTGGAGAACGGGTATGAGATCCTGGAAGCCCCGTTACCTTTCGTGGCTACTGTCACCAACGATGAAAGCAATGTGCCGCGCCTGCCCACCGTCAGGGCGATCAGGAAGGCGGTAAGGACACCGGTCCCTGTCTGGACGGCTGAGGAGATAGGGATAGACGTCGAGCCAGAGGCGGCCAAAATCGAGCTGCAGGAGCTATTTGTCCCCAAGCGAGAGGTGCGATGCGAATTCGTTGAGGGCGAATCCGGCCAGGAGAAGGGGGAGAACCTGGCTCTACGGCTCAGGGAACTGACGCTCATTTAATGAGGGGGTAGGATGACAGGGATATTGGCATTTTCTTTAGCTTCGGCTGAGGGGCTTCCTCGCTCAGCTCTGGAGCTGGTGGCGGCGGCTGAGCAGTTGCGGGAAGAACTGGGAGATGGGATCGTCCAGGTCGCGCTTCTGGGGCCAGATGCGGCAAGCTACGCTGAGACGCTGATCCACCACGGGGCTGATGAGGTCCTGGTCGCCAGCAGCCCCGAGTTGCAAAGCTATAAGACAGAGCTTATACTGGCGGTGCTGGAGACAGCTATCGAGCAGGTATCTCCCGCTGTGATTCTCTTCCCAGCCGACACGGTGGGGGGGGAAGTCGCCCCCAGACTCGCCTACCGGCTGGGGGTTGGGATCGTCACCGATTGCGTGGGGTTTGAAGTAGAGCCCCCCCCCTCATCCCCCCCAAAGTTGGGGGGGAAAGAGGGGGGGCAAAGTTTGGGGGGAGAGAGGGGGGGCGGGTGCATCCGCTGGCTTCGCCCGGTGTACGGCGGCAAGGCCATGGCCTATATGGTGGCCAAAGGCCCGCTGCAGATAGCGACCTTCCGCCAGCGGGCGTTTGAGCCTTTGCCGGAGGATACCTCGCGCCAGGGGAAGGTACAGGCTTTGCAGGTTGAACTGGAACCTGCGCTGGCTCAGGTGTCGCTGGTGGAGGAGGTGCGAGAGGAGGTCGAGGGGATCAGCCTGGACGAGGCCGAGATCGTCATCGGTGGGGGAAGAGGCATGGGAGGGCCGGAGTCATTCTCTGAGCTGGAGACCCTGGCGGAGATTTTGCGAGGCGCTGTGGGCTCCTCGCGCCCCCCTGCGGATTCGGGATGGGTGCCCCACGCCAAGCTCATCGGCCAGACGGGGAAGATCCTGAGCCCCAGTCTGTACATCGCCATAGGCATCTCCGGCGCTCCCCAACACATGGCAGGCATCTCTGCGGCCAGGACCATCGTGGCCATCAACAAGGACGAGGACGCGCCCATCTTTAAGGTGGCCCACCTGGGCGTGGTGGATGACTGGCGACAGGTCATCCCGGCGCTGATCCGAGCCTGCCGCGAGTTGGTGGGCGATTGAACGAAACCGAACCTGCTGCCAAGGGGCGTCCCCGCCACAAAGTCAGGGCGAGGACACCCCTCCACAGCAGAGTAGTTGGTGGGCGATTGAACAAAAGACAGGAGGAAAACGATGAAACTAGAGACACAAGTGGTGGTGATCGGTGGGGGGGCGACCGGCACGGCCGTGTTGCGCGACCTGACGATGCGGGGCTTGAAAGCCATGTTGTTCGAGCGAGGCAACCTCTCCGAAGGTACAAGTGGCAATTTCCACGGCCTGCTGCACAGCGGCGGTCGCTACGCGGTGAAAGACAAGCCCGCCGCCGTGGAGTGCATCGAAGAGAACGACATCCTGCGTCGCATCGCCCCGCAAGCGATTGAGGACACAGGTGGCTTCTTCGTCACGCTCGATGACGACGACGAAGCATTTCTGCCCATTTTCCTGAAGGGCTGCGCTGAGGTGGGCATCCCAACCGAGCTGCTCTCCGGCGACGAGGCCCGCCGCCTGGAGCCAGCCCTCTCGCCCCAGGTCCGACATGCGGTCACAGTGCCCGACGCCAGCATTGATGGCTGGGACCTGTGCACGGGCGCTGTGGCTTCGGCCAAGGAGTACGGCGCGCGCACCTTCCTCTACACCCCTGTGGTGGAGATCCTGCGCCAGGGCGACCGGGTGGTCGGCATCAAAGCGGTAGACCAGAGCACTGGCGACGAGTACATCGTCCACGCCGATTACGTGGTTAGCGCCACCGGCCCCTGGGCGGGTAAGACCGCCAGACTGGCCGGCATTGAAGTCCCGATGGTCCCTAATAAAGGCACCATGGTCGTCCTGGATAGCCGCCCTGTGAAGCGGGTCATTAACCGCTGCCGCAAGCCCACCGATGGCGACATCATCGTCCCCGTGGGCACCACCATCGTGCTGGGCACTACCTCCGTGAATATCGAGGACCCTGACGAGTTCTCCATCGAGGAATGGGAAGTGGACCTGATGCTGGATGAAGGCATCAAGATGGTGCCCATGATCGAGGACATGCGCCTGCAACGTTGCTTTGTTGCCGTCCGTCCTCTGTACGAGCCTCCGGTAGAGGCGGAGGAGGAAGCGGAGGAAGGAAGAGAAGTCAGCCGGGCGTTCTACGTTCTCGACCACGAGCAATTGGATGGCGTGGGCGGCTTCGTCACCATCACCGGCGGCAAGCTGACCACCTCCCGCTTAATGGCCGAAAAGGTGGTTGATCTGGTCTGCGCCAGGATGGGGATTGATGTGCCCTGCCGCACCCATCTGGAGCCACTGCCCACGGGATAGAGATCCCCGCCTCGGCCCACCATCCCCCCAAAAGCCTGCCCTGAGCCCTGTCGAAGGGTTGGGGGGGAAAGAGGGGGGGCTTTCACCGTGTCAGGATGAATCAATGGCCAAAAGCAAGAAACGACGCGATAAGAAGCGGCCTTCCAAGCAGGGTCAACAAGCCGCGCCCAGCGCCAAGGATCAGGAGGTGCGAATTCGCTCATTTGATCGGATTCCGCTCTGGGGTTGGATCTTGATTTTCCTCTTGCCCCTAATCGCTAGCGAGTTCATGTTCTACAGGATGGGCCGATGGCCCAGCGTGATTATCTTCCCGTTGGCCTGGATCGGATTCTGGGCCGCCATGATGCACCGATCCGGGTGGCGGATCCTGAAGAAGCGGAAGGATGAATGATCGGCTGGCCGTCGCTTCTCGTGCTAACGTGCGGCCATCTTTACCAAAACCCGATAAGGGGATCACCAAGGGTTAAGGCTGGGGGTGAATAGTAAACACTCCCAGCCTTTATGTTTCGTGGAGGTAAGGTGAAGAATTGGGCGTGGAGCGAGCCGGGGATAGCCGGATCGCCGATTGCAATTTGCGGCTTATTCGGGTATAATGTCAGGAAGAAGTGATCCCGTCGCATGATGAAGCACAAATGGAAGCTGGCATGGAGGGGAAGCGGCCCCAATTCCAAGAGGGGCTCGATGCCTTCGCTGCCCGTCACGAGCTGACGGACTGGGAGGGCTGGTTCAGCCCCTACGACGCAGAGACATACGACCAGGTCTTGCAAAACATCGGCGAAGACGATGTCGTCATGGAGATCGGCGCCGGCGACCTGCGTCTGGCCCTGCGACTGGCGGAGCGGGCCCGAAGGGTTTACGCCGTGGAGGTCAATCCTCTCCTGGTCGGCGCGGCCCTGCAGGCCATCGGCTTTGACCTGCCACGCAACTTGCTGGTCGTCTGCGCCAACGCTCTGGACATCTCTTTTCCCAATGACATCACTGTAGCCGTGCTTCTCATGCGCCATTGCCAGCACTTTGGGCGATACGAGGACAAACTGCGGGCCGCTGGCTGCCGGCGGTTGCTGACCAACGCCCGCTGGAAAAGCGGGATGGAGAGCATTGACCTCACCCGTCCTGGTGTCCCCTTCGCTGAGGTGAGCGAGGGCTGGTACGCCTGCCGCTGTGGGGCGGTGGGCTACGTGGGTCGGGGCGAGCGGTCGGATGCACCACCCGTGGAGGTGATTGGCTGTCCCGCCTGCCAATCACGTTTTACGTTTGACGTTTCGTAATTGCTCAGCCCGTGTCATTGCGAGGAGCGTTTTTTTGCGACGAAGCAATCTCCTCTTTGTGGCACGGGGATTGCTTCGCTTTGCTCGCAATGACAGCCTGAGTAGTCACGACGTTTCACGTATAAAGAAAGGAGTTGACAGAATGAGACTAAAAGGCAAGAAAGTGGCTATTCTGGTGGAGGATGGCTTCGAGGACCTGGAGTTCTGGGTGCCTGTGATGCGCCTGCAGGAGGAGGGAGCCGAGGTGACGGTGGTGGGCACGGGCAGCCAGCCCAGGTTCACGGGCAAGCATTGCCTGGAGGCTATCCCCGACGTAACCGCCGACCAGGTCACGCCGCGAGACTTCGACGCCCTGGTCGTTCCCGGCGGGTGGGCGCCGGACAAGCTGCGCCGTTACGACTCGGTGCTCGAACTGGTGCGGGGGATGCACGAGCGAGGCAAGATCATCGGCGTCATCTGTCACGGCGGCCTGGTGCCCATCTCGGCGGGCATCGTCCGCGGGCGCAGGGCGACGGGCTCCACCGGCATCAAAGATGACCTGATCAACGCCGGGGCAGAGTGGGTGGATGAGGCGGCCTTCAGGGAGGGCAACCTGGTTTGGGGGCGGGTGGTGGCGGACATCCCCGCCTTCTGCCGCGAGCTGGTAGCGGCCATCGAGACGAGCCAGGAGGGATTGTGGTAGGAATCGTCATCGTCGCCCACAGTGCGAAACTGGCCGAAGGCGTGAGAGACCTGGCCGAGTAGATGGGGCAGGGGCGGGTGGCCATCGCCGCCGCTGGCGGCCTGGACGATGCGACCATCGGCACCAACCTGGAGCGCATCCTGGAGGCCATCGAAGCCGTCTACCAACCGGCCGGGGTGCTGGTGCTGATGGACCTGGGAAGCGCGGTGATGAGCACCGAGATGGCCGTCGGGATGTTGCCGCCCGACCAGCAGTCCATGGTGCTGCTGAGCGAAGCGCCGCTGGTGGAGGGGGCTATCGCCGCCACGGTGGAGGCCTCTATCGGCAAGTCCCTGGCCGAGGTTGACGCCGCAGCTCGCGCCGTGGTGCGCACACCCAAGGTCGCCGGAGCCACCCCCCTCACCGAGGCGGTGCCACGTCCTGAGCTGGTCGAAGGGCCTCCATCCAACGAGATCACCCTCAACATCGTCAACGAGGTCGGGCTGCACGCCCGGCCCGCCGCCCTGTTCGTTCAGACCGCTGGCCGCTTCCAGTCGGCCATCACGGTGCGCAATCTGACCCGAGACACCGCTGCCGTTGATGCCAAGAGCATGTTCGGCGTGCTGAGCATCGGCGCCCAACTGAACCACCAGATCGCCGTCGCCGCCGAGGGGCCTGACGCAGACGAGGCCCTGGCGACCATCGGCCAGTTGGTGGAGAGTGGATTCGGAGAAATGGAGGGGGTCCCAATTCCAACGGTGGCTCCCGCGTCCCCTGCTATCTTGCCTCCCCGTCCCCTCGCTCCCCTGGCTCCTTTGCCCCCTTGCTCCTCTGCTCCTCTGCTCCCTTGCACCCTGACTGGCATCACCGCTTCGACCGGCATCGCCGTTGGGCCAGCGTACATCTACCGCCCGGAGGTCTTGACTGTCGAGCGCCGGACGGTGGATGACCCGGCGGCCGAGTGGTCCCACTTCACCCAGGCAGTCGAGCAGGCCAAGGCCGAGATCGGCGCCATCCGCTCCCAGGCCGCCGCCGAGGTGGGCAAGGCCGAGGCGGAGATCTTCACCGCTCACCAGTTGTTCCTGGAGGACCCCGCCCTGCTGGATCGGGTGCGGGGGCAGATCGAGGGAGAGAGGAGTAACGCTGAGGCAGCTCTGGCCGATGCGGTGGCAGGCTACGCCGAGCTCCTGCGGGGCATGGAGGGGGAGATCTTCCGTCAGCGAGCGGCCGACGTCGAGGACGTGGGCCGGCGGGTGCTGCGCATCTTGCTGGGCATGGGTGAGACCTCCCTGGTCGAGCTGCCGAAGCCGGTGGTGGTAGTGGCTCACGACCTCACCCCCTCCGACACCGCCCAAATGGACAAAGAGCGTGCCCTGGGCTTTTGCACCGCCATTGGCGGCGAAACCTCCCACACCGCCATCCTGGCCCGCAGCCTGGGCCTGCCGGCGGTGGTCGGTCTGGGGGAGGGCGCGTTGAGCATTCCCGACGGGACACCCTTGATCATTGATGGTGACCAGGGCCTGGTGATCGTCAACCCGGATGAGAGCACCCTGGCTGATTACCGCGCCCGCCAGGAGGCGTTGCTGGCCCAGGAGGTGGCCGCCAGGCGCGCCGCTCAACGCCCCGCTCAGACCCTTGACGGGCAGCGGGTGGAGGTAGTGGCCAACATCGGCGACGTGAATTCGGCCAGGATAGCCCTGGAGTACGGGGCCGAGGGGGTGGGGCTGCTGCGCACTGAGTTCCTCTACCTGGATCGCGCCACCATGCCTGGCGAGGAGGAGCAGTACGCTGCCTATCGCGCCATCGCCGACCTGATGGGGAAGCGTCCCCTCATCGTCCGCACTTTTGACATCGGGGGCGACAAGCAGTTGCCTTATCTCGACATCGGCGATGAGCTCAACCCTTTCCTGGGATGGCGGGCTATCCGGCTTTCCCTGGATCAGGTTGATCTCTTCCGAACGCAGCTCAGGGCCATCCTCCGGGCGGGCCACGACCGCAACGTCAAGATCATGTTCCCCATGATCGCCGACGTGGGGGAGGTGCGTCGGGCCAGGGACGTCCTGGCCGAGGTCAGGGCCGAATTGGAAGCCGAGGGAGTTCCTTTTGCTTCCGGGGTTGAGGTGGGCATCATGGTGGAAGTGCCGGCGGCGGCCTTGGCGGCCGACGTACTGGCCCAAGAGGTGGACTTCTTCAGTATCGGCACCAACGACTTGATCCAGTACACCATGGCCTGCGACCGCACCAACGAGAAGGTCGCTTATCTTTATCAGCCGTTGCACCCGGCCGTTTTGCGGTTGATCAAGCGGGTGATCGAGGCCGCTCACGCGGCTGGCAAGTGGGTGGGCATGTGTGGGGAGATGGCTGGCCAGCCCGAGGCCATCCCCATCCTGTTGGGCCTGGGGCTGGACGAGTTCAGCATGAGCGCGGCGGCCATTCCCAGAGCCAAGGCGCTGATGGCGGCGATCACACTCGATAAGGCGCGAGAAATGGCTGCCGAGGCGCTCAACATGTCCACCGCAGACCAGGTGCGAAGCTATGCCCAGGAGGTCATAAACTCGTTGAGTTGATTTGCCAAATTCATAGGTATTTGCTATAATTAGACTGGCGGGGCGTAGCGCAGCCAGGTAGCGCACTTGAATGGGGTTCAAGTGGTCGCCGGTTCAAATCCGGCCGCCCCGACCATAAGGATATGGCAACAGCCTTCTTTAGGCTACTAGCCATCAGGTTGAATGGCCGATGGCCTCCACGCTGTCGGCCATTGTTCGTATTAGCTTAAGGTCGAGCTAGATATGGACGACGTGGTCTATAAATGCGGTGACCTGACCGAGGAGGACATCGCATTTCTACAAAAAATCGAAAACGATATGCCCATCGTGGCCGATGTCAGCCGTGGCGACTTGTTGATTTATTGTCTGATCTCCCCCAACCGCGCGGCAGTAGTGGCTCAGGCTAAGCCTCACTCCATTGCTCCGATTCATCCGAAGCCCATCATCGGGCGGACGATAACGGCGGCGGAAGAACCCCTTGTTCTCCAGGCCCTGGATCGGGGACGCTCGTTGCAGGGAAACAGAACGCTGATCCCCGATGGGGCTCCGGTGCAGCAGGAGGTTCGCCCCATCCGCAACGAGGAAGGGAAGGTGTTGGGTGCTCTGAGCATCGAGACCAACCTCATCGAGCACGAGCGGCATCGCCGGCGGAGTAAGGTCTTCCAGCAGGCCTTGAAACAACTACAGGAGATGCTGCTGCGGGGGGAGATAGAGGGGGGTGGACAGCTTTCTCCCTTCGGCGAGCACGACGGCATCATGGTCGTGGATAATCAGGGATGGATCCGCTACGCCAGTGGCATCGCTACCAATCTCTATCGCCGGGTGGGCCACCTGGATAGCCTGGTGGGGAAACGCACCTCTGAGTTGGAGACCGAGGACGCGGTCCTGGTGGTCAGGGCTTTGCGGGAGAAGCGTTGCCTCGAAGAGGAGACCAAGGAAGGACATCGCGACTGGATCAAGAAGGCTATTCCTCTGACCTCCAGCGGAGAGGTGCTGGGTTTGCGCCGTTTCCTGGGTTTGCCTCTGCCCAAACCCCGCCTGGATGGGGTGCTGTTAACGGTGCACGACGAGACCGAGGCACGGCGTAAGGAGCGAGAGCTCAAGGTCAAGTCGGCCATGATCCGTGAGATTCATCACCGGGTGAAGAACAACTTGCAGGTCATCGCCTCTCTGCTGCGTATGCAGGGCAGGCGCAGCGAGTCCGATGAGGTGAGGCGATCCCTGGACGACAGCGTGAGACGCATCCTCAGCGTGGCTGTGGTGCACGAGTTCCTCTCGCAGCAGGAAGCGAGGTTCATTAACATCAAAGAGGTGAGCCAGCGCATCATCAAACACACCCAGCAGGGGATTTTGCTTCCGGATAAGCGGATCCGCCTGACCTTACGCGGGCCTGGCATTTATCTGCCTGCTCAACAGGCGACGACTTGCGCTCTGGTCATCAACGAGCTATTGCAGAATGCGGTGGAGCATGGATACGAACGCAAGCCTGGTGGCACCATCTCGGTCAGCTTCCAGGACGATGGCGACCAGGTGACCATCGCCGTGGTGGACGACGGGCAGGGTTTGCCGGACGATTTCAGTCTGGAACAGGCCGACAGCCTGGGCCTGCAGATCGTCCAGACTTTGGTGCGGGACGATCTCAAGGGGCAATTCGAGCTGAGGGAAGGGGACGGGGTGTCGGCCATCGTTACCTTCCCCAAACAAACGTTAGGAGGTGAGGGACCTTGGAGCGAACTAGAGTGATCATTGCCGACGATGAATCCATCATCCGCATGGACCTCAGGGAGATGTTGACTAGCCTGGGTTATCTGGTCATCGGCGAGGTGGGGGATGGCCGCAGTGCGGTGAATCTGGCTCGGGAACTGAGGCCTGACGTGGTGATCATGGACATCAAGATGCCAGACATGGATGGCATTGACGCCGCCAAAATCCTGACCGAGGAGAGGATCGCCCCTGTCTTGCTGCTAACCGCCTACAGCCAACAAGAGCTCATCGAGCGGGCCAAGGAGGCAGGAGTGGTAGGCTACATCGTGAAGCCCTTCCGGGAGTCCGACTTGGCGCCAGCTATCGAGGTGGCAGTGGCCCGCTTTGCCGAGTTCCGTGCCCTGGAAAAAGAGGTGGGCGACCTCAAGCTGGCCTTAGAGACCAGGAAGCTGGTGGATCGGGCCAAAGGCATCTTGATGGATACCCAGGGCGTAACCGAGGCCGAGGCCTTCCGCAAGATCCAGAAGATGAGCATGAACACCCGTAAGCCCATGAAGGAGGTTGCGGAAGCGATCATTTTGGCTCACCAAGCATCAATAGCCAATATCTAATAGCCAATAACCAGCGAGGGGACGATGAAAACCTCTGAACGAATCAGCACTTGGATCGGGGAAAAGGTCGAGGAGGCAGGAGCCGAGGGCGTGGTGTTGGGGATCAGCGGCGGGGTTGATTCGGCGGTGGTGGCTGTCCTGGCCAAAAAGGGGTTGGGCGATGGGGTGTTGGGGTTGATCATGCCTTGCCACAGCGACCCGACCGACGTCGAGCACGCCCGACGCCTGGCTGCCGAGTTCGACATCCAGACCGAGTACGTGGACTTGACCCCTGTCTTCGACCGCCTTCTGGAGGCTCTGCCCCCTGGGGACAGGGTGGCGGCTGGCAATCTGAAAGCCCGTCTGCGGATGGCCGTGTGGTACTACTTCGCCAACAGCCGCAATTACCTGGTTGCTGGCGCGGGGAATAAGAGTGAACTCAAAGCTGGTTATTTCACGAAGTTTGGCGACGGCGGCGTTGACATCTTGCCCCTGGGTGACCTGCTTAAGACGCAGGTGCGGGAGCTAGCCCGCGAGCTGGGCATCCCTGAGGAGGTCATCGCCAAGCCCCCCAGCGCGGGCCTGTGGGAAGGGCAGACGGACGAGGGGGAGATGGGCATCACCTACGAGGAATTGGACAGGGTTCTCATAGCTATCGAGTCCGGTAATACCGCTGAGTGCAATCAGGAGGCTTTGGCCCGCGTGAGGGCCATGATGGCTGCCTCTCAGCACAAGAGGGATCCGATACCGATATGGAGCAAGGGAGCAGAGGAGCAGGGGGGCATTTGAACTTTGAGATCTGCCGGGACAATGTCAATAAACAGCAATGAGCCGAGGCTGCCTCATTGAGGTGGCCTCTTTTAGTTAAGAAAGGGGGATACAAACAAATGGATAAGCAGGAGCTTCTGGAGAGGGTCAAAGCCGACGGTGTGAAGTTTGTGAGTCTGCAGTTCACTGACATCCTGGGCACGATCAAGAATGTCACTATCCCGGCAGGTCGCCTGGAGGAGATCATGGAGAAGGGGGTCTGGTTCGACGGCTCCTCCATCGAGGGCTTTGCCCGCATCTACGAGAGCGATATGGTTCTGATGCCCGATGTCAACACCTATCGCCTTCTCCCCTGGGAACCCCAGACCAGAAAAGTAGCCCGCATCATCTGCGACGTCCATCGGCCCGATGGTGAGCCTTTCGAAGGTGACCCTCGTCACATCCTCAAACGGGCCATTGGGGCGGCGATGGACAGGGGCTATCTCTATAACACAGGTCCCGAGTTGGAGTTCTTCCTGTTCAAGATGGACGCCGAACCCCACATCCGGCCCGTTCCCCACGATGTGGGCAGCTACTTCGATTTCTCGCCTCGGGACCTGGCTTCTCAGGTGCGGGGGGACATCACCCTGGCCTTGGAAAGCGTGGGGATGGAAGTGGAGATGGAGCATCACGAGGTGGCGACGGGCCAGCACGAGATTGACATTCGCTATGCCGATGCCCTGACCAGCGCCGATAACGTCATGACCCTGCGCTACACTGTTAAAGCCGTTTCGCAGACCTTCGGTCTGTATGCCACCTTCATGCCCAAGCCCATCTTCGGCATCAACGGTTCGGGCATGCACACCCATCAGAGCCTGTACAACACGTCCGATGGGGAAAACGCCTTCTTTGACCCCAGCGATAAGTACAAGCTCTCCAGGACGGCTTATGCGTTCATGGCCGGCCAGATAGAGCATGCCCGAGCCCTGGCCGCCATCGTAGCTCCTACTGTCAACTCTTACAAGCGCCTGACACCCGGCTACGAGGCTCCGGTCTACGTCTGCTGGGGGCAGATCAACCGCTCAGCCCTGATCCGCATTCCAAGATACTCGCCTGGCCGCGAGCAGTCCACTCGCCTGGAGCTACGTTGCCCCGACCCTGGCTGCAACCCTTACCTGGCCTTCGCCGCCATGCTGTGGGCGGGCCTGGATGGCATCGAGCGAGAGCTAGAACCACCTCCCCCAGTAGAGGAGAACGTATACGATTTCGACGATGCCAGGCTGCGAGAGCTTGACATCGCCACTTTGCCAGGTACTCTGAAAGAGGCGATTGATGAACTGGAGAAAGACGAGGTCTTACAACAGGCATTAGGAGAGCACGCCTATCAGGCCTTTGTGCGGGCCAAGAAGGCCGAGTGGGACGAGTACCGCATCCAGGTGACTGATTGGGAGATCAATCGCTACCTGGAGACGTTATGAGTCAGTGATCAGGGATCAGTAAATCAGGGATCAGGAATCAGCTCCCCCGATTCCCTGATCACTGATTACCGATTACCCCTCAACAGAAGGCGGGAGTGTTTCAGTGAATTCCCTGCGCAAATACTGGACAGTGGCCCTGGTGTTTTCCTCGATGGCCAGAGCCAGGTAGATGGCTTCGCCGAGGGCGTAGATAAGCAAGAAGTAGAAGCCCGCCCCCAGCACGAGCCCCAGGGCGCCGAAGATCCCCCCAGCGATCCCCATTAGAGGGGTATAGGGTCGTGGAAAAATCCTGGGTGTCCTTAGCACCTGCGTTTCCCCCCAGATGCCAGCAGCCAGAACCCCCAGGGCAGCCAGGAGGCCGATGACCAGGACGATCCAGGCCAAAACCTTGTAGATAGTGCCGATGAGCCGCAGAACCGTGAACTTTTGCTTCATGGTTTTCTCCTTTCCTAGTTCCTCGTTGACTTGTTACTCGCGTTGCCTCATTGCTTGGTCAAGTATATCACATAATCCATCCGAAGGCAAGGTTGCTTTGACAGCTTTTCTAAATCAAGTTATAATTCAGTTCACCGCCTGACGTTATCCCAACCACCGGAGCGCTCTTGCTATGAATAAACTTCTACTGTCGGTGATCATGCCCGTCTATAACGAACAAGAAACCCTGGCGGAGATCCTGGCCAGGGTCAGAGCCGTTGACCTGGAGAAGGAGATCGTGGTCGTTGACGATGGCTCCACCGATGGCACGCGGGACGTATTGAGAGAAGAGGAGAAAAAGGGTGATCTCAAGGTCTTCTATCACCAGGTCAACAAGGGCAAGGGGGCCGCAGTGCGCACGGGGCTCGAGCACGCCTCTGGTAGTTTCATCATCATCCAGGACGCCGACCTGGAATACGACCCCTGCGATTACCCCAAACTGCTCCAGCCCATTCTCGAAGGTCAGGCCGAGGTGGTCTACGGCTCACGCTTCCTGGTGTTCAGGGAGACCATGTTCTTTTTGCAAGCCTTGGGCAACAAGTTTTTGACGCTGCTAACCAATCTCCTCTACGGCACCGCCTTGAGCGACATGGAGACCTGCTACAAAGCCTTCAGGGCCGAGGTTATCAAGTCCATCCCTTTGCGTTCGCGCCGCTTTGAGTTTGAACCTGAGATCACGGCCAAGCTGCTGAAAAGAGGCTACCGCATCCACGAAGTGCCCATCTCTTACCAGGGGCGGGAATATCACGAGGGCAAGAAGCTGACCTGGCGGGACGGCGTCACGGCGCTGTGGACGTTGATCAAGTATCGGTTCGTTGATTGATCGTTTCATGAAGGGAGTGATGGTTTGGGTTAGCCGTCGTTGGGCGGTGTTGAGCCTGGCGTTGCTGGTGCTCGTAGGAGCAGCTTTTCGACTTGCCCCTATCGGCGCGAACCGCTTCCATCAGGATGAGGCCCTTTACAGCTTCTGGGCCCTGCAAGTAGCCAGCGGGCGCGACCCGATCTTGAACCACTCCCCGGTTGATAAACCCCCCCTTTACATCTATACCCTGGCCCTCTGCTTCAAACTCTTTGGCCCCTCGGAGGTGGCCGCTCGTCTGCCCGGCGAGGTGGGCAGCGTGGCCAGTATCGCTCTTGTCTACTATTTGGCTTCTCGACTCTACGGACGATCTGTGGCTTTGCTGGCGGCAGTCCTGATGGCGCTCTCGCCCTTCAATGTCCTCTTTGCTCCCACGGCCTTCACCGATCCGCTGATGGTGGCCTGGATTTTGGCCGCCCTCTGTTTTGCGGCCAGCGGAAGTTTAGGGTGGTCTGGGCTCATGCTGGGGTTGGCGGCGGCCACCAAGCAGCAGGGCCTTCTCTTTGCGCCTCTGATCATCATTATCGGCACCCGTTTCCTCACCTCATCTTTCTTGCTCCCCTGCTCCTCTGCTCCCCTGCACCTCCGCACCTCCACTCTGTTGAGGGAGGGGCTCTTTTTCACCCTGGGCTTCCTGGCCGTGATGGCTCCCGTGGCCTGGTGGGATTCCCTGCGCTGGCGGTTGCAGCCCAGCTATCTCGAGCAGAGCCTCATCAGCTACGGCGGCCTGACCCTGGTAGACCCGGCTCAGTTGGTTGAGCGACTTGGAGACTGGGCTGAGATCCTGCACTACATAACCGCCTCACCTGGGCTCAATATCCTGTTGCCGGGTGGCTTGCCTTGCCTCATCCTCTACGATCTCGCCCCCCCTCTTTCCCCCCCAAATTGGGGGGGAGGAAGGGGGGGAGAGCCAGCGACTTTCTTCGATGTCGTCTTGTCGACTTTCGTCACTCTTTTCCTGCTGGGCCATTGGGTGTTCAGCTTCAATGTCTGGGATCGCTATCTCCTGGGCCTGGTTCCTCTTTTGCTGATCCTGCTGGCTAGGGTCTTATGGCTGGCGAGCGGGGCATTGACCCATCTCCTATCGCTTCGACTGCTATCCTTTCGAGCGTTCTTGGCTGTCGTCTTGTTGGTAGCCACATTAGCCGGGCCAGCCTTGGTTGCGGCGCGGAGCGGATACCCCATCGGTGGAGATCACGGGGCCTACGACGGCATCGAAGCCGTAGCCGACTATTTCCGAGATCGTGTGCCCGCTGGGTCTATCCTCTATCATCATTGGCTGGGCTGGCATTACTCCTTTTACATGTTCGACTTCCCCCTGGTTCTCCGCTGGTATCCTTCGCCTGAGGAGCTGGCTGAGGATGCAAGCCAGGTGGATAACGCCTGGCGCTATATCGTCTTCCCCAATGGGAAGTTGACCGCAGAGGTAAAGGATGCTCTGGCCGAGGCAGGGTTGACGCTCCGCCGTGTCTATTGGACTTACCGACGTGACGGCAGCATCTCCTTTACTGTTTACCGCATCGAGGCTCGGAAGTGAGAGATTTTACGTTTCACGTTTCACGTTTCACGTTTCGAGTTGCTAGAGACCTCTGTGCTTTGGCCACTTTGCTCGCCTTAACACTGGCCTTCTTCTGGAAGATCATCTTCACCAATCTCATCCTGGTGGGGTTGGACATCTTCACCTATTTTTATCCCTACAAGGCTTACGCTGCTGAAATCATACGCCAGGGCCGCCTGCCCCTGTGGAATCCGTATCTCTTCATGGGCGTGCCGTTTCTGGCCAATGCCCAGACAGCACTTTTTTATCCCCTGAACTTTCCCCTGTACTGGCTGCCTGTGCCCAGGATGGTGAGCTATTCCATCGTGTTGCACGTCTTCCTGGCCGGCCTTTTTGCTTACCTCTATGCTCGCCTCTCGCTGGGATTGGGAAGATGGGGGGCCTGGCTGGCGGCAGTGGTTTTCGCCTTCAGCGGTTTCGTCGGTGCCCAGGTGGAGCACGTCAATCAGTTGAACTGCTCCGTCTGGCTGCCGTTGCTGTTCTTGCTCTTCGATTTGGCTTGTGGAAAACCCTGGCGAGGCATACGCCCCTCCCTCCCAGGGAGGGGCAGGGGGAGGGTGGATCCCACCCCCACCCCAACCCTCCCCCTGCGAGGGGGAGGGAGTGAACAATCAGAGTGGCGGCATGTTTTGCTGGCCGGCTTGGTGGTGGGACTCCAGTTCACGGCTGGCCACACGCAGTCGTCGTACATCTCCTTGTTTGCTCTAGGGGTCTACGCAACGATTTTCGATTTTCGATTGGCGATTTCTGAATCGAAAATCGGCAATCGGCAATCGAAAATCGGGTTGTTGGTTTACCTCTTGATTGTAATCATCGGCCTGGCTCTGGCGGCGGTGCAGTTGTTGCCGACCCTGGAACTCTCGCGGCTCTCGGTGCGAAGTGGCGGGTTATCGTACCGTGAGGCGGCCTCTTTCTCTCTCAAGCCGCGCTTGTTGCTCCTTTCCCTGCTGCCGACCTTCGGCGGCGAGGAGGTCTTCAGCGAGTACGTCGCCTATCTGGGCATCGTTGCTCTGGCCCTGGCCCTGGTCGGCGCCCTGTTCCAGCGACGCCATCCCGCTCGCCCTTTCCTCGTCTTCCTGACTGCCCTGGGCCTGTTCCTGGGCCTGGGTGGCTACAATCCCGTTTACTTCGTCCTGTACAAGCTGGTGCCAGGCTTTGGCCTCTTCCGAGCGCCGGCTCGATGGTTGTATCTATACACCTTCGGCGGGGCCATGCTGGCGGGGCTGGGGGCGGAGTTTCTAGGCTATCCCCTGTCTGCCAAAGCAGAGATGGTCGGTTGGCCCCCCCTCTTTCCCCCCCAATTTGGGGGGGAGGAAGGGGGGAGGCTCTGGCCCTGGGTTCGTCGTCGCCTGCTGATCGCCGTCGGCATATTAGCCGCCCCCGTGCTTCTCCTCTCCCCTTTCCTTGACTTCCCCACCCGGCCCACGCTCTTGGCTTGGCTGGTGCTGGCTTCACTGGCCTCGGCCTTGCTGTGGTTGTGCTGCCGGATGCTTCCGTCGGGGGTAGGGACTCCCCCCTCCCTCGAAGGGAGGGGCAGGGGGAGGGTGGATCCGCAATATTGCTCAGGGCAGGCTCAGGTGGCACGCCCAGTTTGTTGCCTGGTGATCGCCCTGATCGTCGTCGGGGAACTCTTCGCCGCCAGCCGCGGCCTGGCCTACAACCATCCCACCGCCCCGGAAGCTTACTCCTCTCTGCGCACCGCCCCGGCTCACCTCCTGGCTGTTGGGCAGCCAACGGATCGCGTCCTCAGCATCTCAGGCCTGACTTTCGACCCCGGCGACCTGGGAGAGATACGGCAGATTTTCGAGGATCAACTGACTCCCCACGCCATCTACGACTACGTGGTGGTCACTAAGCTGAAGGAGATCATGGCTCCCAACCTGCCCCTGGTTTACAAAATACCCAGCGTGGATGGCTACGACGGCGGAGTGCTCCCCCTCAAGCGCTACGTCGAACTACAACGCCTGTTTCTGTCCGAGCCTTCGCCCGATGGCCGCTTGCGGGAGCAGTTGAAGGAGATACCATCATCACGGATTCTGAACCTGCTTGGCGTCAGGTACATTATCATAGACAAGGTTTATGATATCTGGGTGGATGACGTCTACTACGACCTGAGTCACGAGGCCGTTCTAGGCCCTGGGGTGGCTTCTCAGGTGGACGTGACGGAACTGCCGGACTTCGCCGCTACCTCGTTGGGCCTGGTATCCCACCTGGAGGGGGCGCATGATCTGCCCAACGGGGTGCCCGTGGCTCAGGTGACGATCACCGACGAGCGGGGAGCGATCCAAGGCCATCTCCTGCGGGCTGGCATCGAGACAGCGGAGGGCGAATATGCTGGGGCTCGGCATGACCAGGCCAGGGTCTGCCGTCACTGGCCCAGCAACCTTCAGGGAAATGACTACCTGGCTCGCCTGGAGCTTGGCGAGGCCCTGATCCCACGACAGATTCTGATCGAGTATCTTGCTCCGGTTGGGCGGCTGCACCTGCGGGGTCTCAGCCTGATTGACGATAGGACAGACACTTTTGTGCCCGTGGTTGTTTCCACCGGGGGGCGCTTGCGGTTGGTGCACAGCGGCGACGTGAAGATCTACGAGAATCTGGACAGCCTGCCGCGGGCCTTCGTCGTTCATCGAGCGCGAGTCCTGGACGATGAAGCGGCCATTGCGGCCATGAAAGACCTCTCCTTCCGACCTGAGGAGGAGGTCATCCTGGCGCCGGGCGGGGAGGCAATGAACGGGCAACCAGGTGGAGGCCAGGTAGAGGTCCTGTCTTATGAGCCAGAGCGCGTCGTGATTTCCGCTAATCTGGCTGCGGAGGGCTATCTGGTCCTGACCGATGCCTATTATCCTGGCTGGCACGCGCTGACCGACGGTCTGGAGATGCCCATCCATCGGGCGAACCTTCTCTTCCGGGCGTTGTACCTGCCGGCAGGTCAGCATAGAGTAGAATTCATTTATGATCCCCTCTCCTTCAAGCTTGGGACTGCAATCAGCTTGACGGCGCTGTTGGGCCTGGTGGCTGGCATCGCTTGGTGGTCCAGAAGGCGGTTGTAGATTCACTGAATGACAATTGAATCCCTATGACACTAAAGTAATTACCACTGGACGAATGAGAAGAGATGGTGTATAATTGTGAGTGATGTGTGGGTTTATGCATAACTACATTGAAAAAGGAGGTCTGGTGATGAACACATTTAATCGCGTGGTGGGGGTCTTGCTCCTCTTGGCGACCATAATTGTTATGACCGTGGTGCTGGTCGTGCCTCGGCCGACGATCAGGGTCGTGCAGCAGTGGCTGTGGAACCTGGATGCGAACCTGGCGCTGATCTCTCCGCCCATCTTGCTGGTAATGGGTGTCGTCTTGGCCCTATTGGTGGGCGTCATCTGCGCCGTGTTGCTCTGGCTCGAGCTCAGGCGGCGGCGTCCCCGGGCCATCAGGGTGCAGAGCATCAGCGGCGGCCAGGCGGAGTTGGCCGTGGATTCCGTTGCCAGTCGGTTGGAGCGCAACATCGGCCAGCTCGATGGCGTTGTCTCCGTCAGGCCGAACGTCTGGGGCAGGAGGGGCGGCATCGAGGTAGAGCTCGACCTGGAGACCAGCCCGGAAGTTAGCGTCCCGACCAAGACCGAGGAGGTCTGCCAGGTGACCAGGGAGGCCATTGAGGACCAGATGGGGCTGAAGCTGCGCAAGGTCAGGGTCAACATCAAGCATGCCCCCTACCCCGTGGGGCAGCCGATAGTCCCCAAGCCTACCTCCTATCCCCCAGAGCCGCCGACGGCCTACGAGGAAGTCTAGTTGGAAGTTAAGTCCCTGGTCGAAAGCCTGCTCTTCGTGGCTGATGAGCCAGTGCCCATTGGGCGTTTGGCAGCCGCCATTGACGTCAATCAGGAGAAGGTTGAGGAGGCGCTACGAGTATTGAGTGAGGAGTACGAGCAGCGGGGGTTGCGTCTCCAGTGCAAAGGAGGGCAGGTGCAACTGGTCACCGCTCCCGAGGCAGCCCCTCACATCGAGCGCTTCCTCGATTTGGAGCTGAATAGCAGGCTCTCTGCTCCGGCGTTGGAGACCCTGGCCATCGTCGCTTACCAGCAGCCTGCCACTCGCGCCCAGATCGAGGCCATACGGGGCGTCAATTGTGACAGTGTGTTGCGCACCCTGGTCAGCAAGGGCCTGGTCGAGGAGGTGGGGCGCTTGCCCCAGGCTGGCCGCCCCATCATCTACGGCACCACTTTTGAGTTCTTGCAGTACTTTGGCCTGCAGGACCTGGCCGAGCTGCCGCCGCTGGAGGGGGAGGCAACGGATGGCGAGCGGATGAGCGGATGAGGCGCAAGACCAGGGTCGTTTGTCCAATGGAACGCCTGCAAAAAGTCCTGGCCCACGCCGGGGTCGCCTCGCGGCGGAAGTGCGAGGGGTTGATCTTGCAGGGACGGGTGCGGGTCAATGGCCAGATAGTAACCCAACCTGGCACCAGGGTGGATCCCGACCGGGATACCATCGAGGTGGACGGTCAGGCCATCACTTTGGAGGAGAAGGTCTACGTCCTCCTCCACAAGCCACGGGGCTACCTGAGCGACACCCTGGATTTCCGGGGCCGCCCTTCGGCACTGGGTCTGGTTCCCGATGGAGAGCGACTCTATGCGGCGGGCCGCCTGGACGCCAGAAGCGAGGGGCTGCTGCTCCTCACCAACGACGGGGAGCTGGCCCACCGCCTCACCCATCCCCGCCATGAGCACCAAAAGGAGTACCTCGCTCTCGTGGAGGGGGAACCCACGGAGGCAACGCTGCGAAAAATGCGGCAGGGTGTGGAGCAGGATGACGAGACCCTGCGGGCCAATGTTGTCCAGAAAATGGAGCAGTTGGGCCCGCAGGCCCGCATCCACGGCTGGGAGGAGGCCCCCAGGGGCATGGCCTGGCTGCGCATTATCTTACACGAGGGCAAGAAGCGCCACATCCGGCGGATGTGCGCCGCCCTGGGCTACCCGGTGCGGCGGCTGATCCGCACTCGCATCGGGCCGTTGGAGCTGGGGGACTTGCTGGTGGGGAAATGGCGATATCTGACAAAGGGGGAGGTTAAGCGGTTGTGGTCAGCTCAACCCTGGAACGGGAGGAAGCCCATCCAGGTGAAGTCCTCGTCGAAAGCAAAGACCTCGCTGTCTGGGTGCTGACGTAGCCAGGTGAAGCTGGTACAATCCACGAAGGAGAAGTTCTGGTCCGCGTATTTCTTGAAGATTTCCCAGGCCGCTTGGTCTAGCGCTACATCAGCATAGATGACCTGGAGCTCGCCGCCTGCGATTAGTTTTCGAGTCCCGTCGCCGAACTTCACCGCTGCCTGGTGACCAAGCTTACGCCGTATGCGTGTGTAAGCCTCCGCCAGAACATAATTGGTTGTGACCTGTGGGAGTCGGCTATCGAGCAAGCGCTGTAGCAGGTCCAGGGCGTCTTCGTTGAACTGGTCAGCTTGATCCGTACAAGCGATGAACGCACTGGTATCAACAAATATGCTTCGCATCAGTCCTCGTCGTAGATGTCACGATCGTGATGAATCGAGCCATCAGTAATTCCGCTGTAGCCAAGGTTGACGATATCCCACCAAACGCTTTGCTTGGCCGACCGTTGGACGATATACTCTTTCACCGCTTCGCGGATCACCTCAGCCATTGTCTTATGCTGAGCCTCGGCCAAGCGCTTGACTTGCTCGCTTTGTTCTTCGGTTAGATAAATCTGAGTCCGCGTCATAGCCATCGCCACATCTCCTGAACGCTGTATACATCACTATTTTAGCACAGATGCTGTATAATGTCAAAACCTTCCACCATCGCCATTGATGGGACAGTTGCCTCAGGGAAGAGCACCATTGGGGCGTTGTTGGCTGAGCGCCTGGGTTACACCTACTTGGATACAGGCGCCATGTACCGAGCTGTCACCTGGGTGGCTCTTGAGCAAGGGATTAACATCGCCGACGAGGAGGCCATCACCGCCCTGGCCGAAAGCGTCGTCATCAACATCAGCCGGCCCACGGTGGACGATGGACGGCAGTACACCGTCTACGCCGATGGGGAAGACGTAACCTGGGAGATCCGGCGGCCGGAGGTGGACGCCAACGTCTCGCCTGTCTCCGCCTACCCCGGCGTGCGCAGGGCTCTCACCGAGCAGCAGCGGCGCATGGGGCGGCGGGGCCGCATCGTGATGGTGGGGCGGGACATCGGCACGGTGGTTCTCCCTGAGGCGGATCTCAAAATCTACCTCGATGCTACCGTTGAGGAGAGAGCTCACCGTCGTCATCGGGAGATTCTGGACCGGGGAGAGGAAGCTGATTACGAGCAGGTTCTGGCCTCCATGCGCCGGCGGGACAGGATTGATAGCCAGCGAGAGGCGGCTCCCCTTCGCCCGGCCGGCGACGCGGTCATCATTGATACCACGGGGCTGAGCATCGCTGAGGTGTTGGCCAAGGTGGAGGAGTTAGCCCAAAGTCCAAAATCCAAAGTCCAAAGTTCAAACGGGAGAGGACGAGCGGTATTCCGACGCCTTGCTCGTTCTCTTCTGCGGTTGCTTTTCAGGCTTTTGACGCGCCTGGAGGTCAGGGGCTCGGAGAACGTGCCTGCGGGCGGGCCGCTGCTGGTAGCCTTTAATCACCTGGCACATCTTGATGCCCCCTTGGTGCTAGCTTTTCTGCCCCGGCCTGCAGAGGGCATAGCCCTGGATGATCTCTACCGCGTTCCCATCACGGGGCAGTTGCTGCGGCTCTACGGCGCTATCCCCGTGCACCGTGACCAGTTCGACCGCCAGGTCATCCGGCGAGCTCAGCAGGTGCTGGCCGAGGGCAAGGTGCTGGCCCTGGCCCCTGAGGCCCGGATGAGCCTGAGCGGTGCTCTGGAGCGAGCGCGGCAGGGTGTTGCTTACTTGTCACTACGCAGCAACGCGCCGATCTTGCCCGTCGCCCTAACCGGCACGGAGAAGGTCTACGCTGACTGGAAGCGGTTGCGGCGCCCGCGGCTGACCCTTACCTTCGGCCAGCCTATCACCCCACCGCCTCCGGCCAGTACGTCCCAGGCGCGGCGTCAACAGGTGGCCGACCTCACCGCTGAGATCATGCGTCGCATCGCTGACATGCTGCCGCCGGAGTATCGAGGAGCATATAGCTGAAGGGGGTAGATGATGCGCCGAGAGGATTTTGCAACAGGGCAGGAGTTAGCCGACCATATCATCAGCCTCGAACGAGATTACACAGCTCGAATCTTCCACGTGCTTTACAGCAATGCTGGCAACCTCCAAGCTTGGTACAACGAGGCTAACAAGGTGACTGAGGCCTGGGCTGGCAAGATGGTCATCAGCCCACGAGAGCCATCGGCGCCTTGGGAGCAGGTAGGGGAAATCGTAATCACCGGGCTCCTGAACCGCAGCTTTCCGGAATGGTTTCCCACTGGCCTTCCTATCGGCTCAGAGACGCGTCTGAGTTCGCCCGAGGCGGTGATCCATATTGACGTCAAAACCCACAAAGAGGGGGATCCTGATCTCGACAGAACGCAAGATGTCCGACCGGAGCAAATCAGCAGCGATGAGCAGGAAAGCTATGTAGAAGACGAGCGAGGGCAGCTTGGGGATTGCTCACCCAAATTGCCCCCGTACTACGTATTCGGCCCCAACTTGCTCAAAGTGACCATCACTGCTTTTGTTATTTGTGTCTATCAGTTCGATGAGTCCAGTGCCTATCAGTATCTGACCCGTGTACAATTATTTACCGTACCGAATGGTGTCCTCCGTGCAGTTCACGATTATCGGGATGTATTTCGGGCCGGAAAAGACGGACGTGCTGGTCATCGCTACCGAGTCAATCTTCCGGCGCTGACGGCCCACGAATCGTGGCGGTGGCGGGAGATCCGCTACGAGGCCCAGGGGTTTGTGGTCACTCGGTGACTGACCTTAACGGCCTTCGATAACATGGCGAGCCAGGGCTACGATGCGTTCTTGTTCAGCCTGGATCAGCCGGTCCAGTTCTTTGATCCGCTCTCGAAGGACGACGAATTCTGCCCCTATCCGGGCGTGATCCTCCGGCAAGGGAATCTGCAACTGGCGCAAGTCTTTCTCGGCGATGCGCCCCGACATCTCGCCTGTGGAATAGATGGTCATCAGTTCAAGGAACTCCGGCGAGCGGAGGATCTCCACCACGTAGTTCGGGTCAACTCCCTCCCGGAGGCGGAGCACCGAAAACTCCGGAATCGCCAGGGCGCCGTCGAGTTCGGGCGGCACGATCACAATGGCACCTCGATAGGCCCGTCGTCGGCTGATCAGGATGTCGCCAGCGCGCAACATTTTGAGCGAGGTATAATTGCTGTCACGGCCCTTGATGCGCTTTGGGGTGATAGTTAGGGTCGTTGGATCTACGCAACTCGTCTCAACCAGACTGATTTCCACATCGGGGGAGTGATTAGGGTTAACCCTCTCGGTGTGGAAGCTGCCAATGGCCGATAGTTTAACCAACCGATATTTTGGATTGTGGCGAAACAGGCTGATGATGGCCCGATGCTCAGGCAGGTAGAATTTGGCGTCAATGCGGTCTTGGATGTCGCTGATGGACACCATATAGCGTGGTTGCCGGGCTTTGAACTCGTCGAGAGTAATGTCGAAGTCGTTTTGGTCATCAGGTCGGCCGGTGGAGGTGAACCCAATGTGCTCCACCCGCTTCATGTAGATATTGTAGCTGGGGGGTGGGGGTTCCATTTTGCGAACAAATAGCAGGCTACCGCGAACACTCGTACCCGAAGGGATAAAGGCCCAGTCAGGCAGTTCGATGATGGCGAGGATTTGGGTATGCTGGCGGATGTAATCCCGGACGTGGGCTAGGTTGCGATTGCTGAAGATGCCTTGGGGGATGACGATGCCAGCCACGCCTCCCGGACGCAAAAGGCGGATAATCCGTTCAATAAATAGCACCTCCCGCGTGACGGACACAACTTGGCCACGGCCGTTTTGTCCAAGCTGGAACTTGGCCAGCACACTGGGGTCTTTCTCATAGCCCGCAAAAGGGGGATTGGCGAAGATCACGTCTATCGTTCCTTCCCTGATCAGAGAGAGCAAGTGTTCGTTACCGGTTTCCTCGGCTTTTAGGGCGTTAACGGTGAAGATATTGGCGTAGTCCAGGCCATGCATCAGCAGATTCAGCCTGGCAACGCGAGCTGTGCGCTCGTTGATCTCGGTGCCGATGAGGCATCGCCGGCTGTACGCCTGCAATCTGTGAGCTACTGCGTCCTGGGACAAGGGGGGCTGGTAAGCTTTGAGCTGCTCCCGGATGAGTTTGGCGCACATGATGAGAAAGCCGCCGGAGCCGCAGGCCGGATCGTACACCACCATATTCTCGTCAATGCCGATCATTTGGACCGTGAACTCGACGATGTTGCGGTGGGTGAAGAACTGGCCCAGTTCCCCCCGGAAGGTGTTGCCGACGATATTCTCGTACATGGTGCCCTTGACATCGGCCCCGTCCACAGCCGAGGTGGTCTGGAGCAGGCTATAGTTTTGGAGTTGACGGAAAACTTCATAGATGGCCAGGTCGTCGGCAACGATGGCCTGGTCAGAGAAGATAGCATCAAAGCCTGGGGTCTGGTTAGCCTGGTCGAATAACCAACGCACCCGGCCCGCGAGTTGCTCACCAGGCTCTCCACGACGAATCGCTGTCCTGGCCCCGACCATTGTCGTCTCATCGTAGAGTTTGACGAAGAGTAGCTTACTGAGTTCATCGAAAGCCTGGGCCGGGTCAAAGCCGTGGCGTTCCCAGAGGATGTTATGGCATCGTTGTACCACTTTTTGTAGCTCGTATTCGCTGGCAAATTTGGTGGTAGCCATGCTGGGTCTTCTCCTGTGTTTACCGCTATCGTTGATCTCTAAGCAGCCGTATTTTAGCCTTAATGGCTAAATTTGTCAAGAGCTGTTTCCTGGCGGAAAGTTCAAGATGTGGACTCGACATTTTTGTAACTCTGTGCTGCGGATCTTGTTCAAGATCTTGCTCAAGGTAGAGATCGTCGGGTTGGAGAACGTGCCCCCCGAGGGGCCGCTGATCCTCATGATCACCCACACCAACTTCCTCGACCCGGTACTGGCCGGTGGGTTGATGCCTCGGGAGGTGGTGATGATGTCCAAAGCGGAGAACTTCTGGCATCCCATCCTGGGCATCCTCGTCCGGCTCTACGGCGCCTTTCCCGTCCGCCGCGGCGAGGTGGACCTGCGGGCCATCCGTCGCTCGCTGGAGGTGCTGGCCAACGGCGAGGTGTTGCTCATGGCTCCCGAAGGCACCAGGAGCGGCCACGGGCGGCTGCAGAAGGGCCACGATGGCATGACTTACATCGCTTTACGCGCCGATGCTCCCATCTTACCCATGGCTATCATCGGGGGAGAGCGCTTCTGGGCCCATCTACCAAAGCTGCACCGCACTCCCATCAAAATCATCGTCGGCCAGGTCTTTCGCTTCTCCCCTGAACTGGAGCGGGTCGGGCGGGCAACCATGAGCAAGATGACCGAAGAGGCCATGTATCAGTTGGCCTCCCTGCTGCCGCCTGAGCGGTGGGGTTTCTACAGCGATCTCAACTCGGCCACGGAAGAGCATCTCGTTTTTCCGCCAGGCAGCTCCAGCAATTTGCCCAAGGGAGGTAACCGTTGGCCAGAGGTGGGGTGATCACGCAGGTACATTCAGGGAGCATCGCGGCGGAGCTGGGCCTGCGGCCCGACGATGTGCTCCTCTCCATCAACGGCCATCTCCTGCGCGACGTGATTGATTACCGCTTCTACGGAGCTGAGGAGGAGCTGGAGTTGGTCGTGGAGTGGGACGGGGAGCGGATGGTCTACCAGGTGGAGCGGGACTACGGCCAGGAATTGGGCCTCCAGTTCGCCGCGCCGACCTTCGATGGCCTGCGCCTGTGCAACAATCGCTGCGAGTTCTGCTTCTTCGAGGGACTGCCGCCGGGGATGCGCCGCTCTCTCTACATAAAAGACGACGATTATCGCTATTCCTTCCTCTTTGGCAATTACATAACTCTAACCAACCTCACCGAGGACGACTGGGATCGCCTGGCCGAGCAGCGCCTCAGCCCCCTCTACGTCTCCGTCCACGCCACCGACCTGGCCTTGCGTCGCCGCATCCTGGGCAATCCCGTCGCCCCCGACGTAACCGAGCAGTTGGAGCGGCTGGGGAGTCTGGGTATCCAGATTCACGCCCAGATCGTCCTCATCCCTGGCCTCAACGATGTCGAGCAGTTCAACTGCTCGACATCGCATCTGGCCCGCACCGTAGCCGACCTGGCCGCCCTCTATCCGACGGTGCAGTCTATCGCCGTCGTCCCCCTGGGCCTGACCAGGTACCATCGCTGCCCTTTTCGCCTCTATACCCCTGAGGAGGCGGGGCCGATCGTCGCTCAGATCTCGGCCTGGCAGCAGGAGTACCGACGTCGGCATGGCCTCAATCTGGTTTATGCCTCCGATGAGTGGTATCTGCTGGCTGGCCTGGAGGTGCCTGCGGCCGAAGAGTACGATGGCTTTCCTCAACTGGAGAATGGGGTGGGGTTGACGAGGATGCTCCTGGATGAGAGGGTACAGGTCCCAGGTCGCAGGTCGCAGGTCACAGGTCGCAGGTCGCAGGTCGCAGGGCGCAAGTCGCAAGTTGTGAAGTTCACCCTGGTTTGCGGGACGTTGATTGCACCGCTGCTGGAAAAGTTAGCTGAAGAATGGGCCAGGTTGATGGGAGTGGAGGTCGAGGTCGTGCCGGCGGAGAATCGCTTCTTCGGGCCGACGGTGACTGTCTCTGGGCTACTCACGGGGCGGGACGTGATCGAGGCTTTGCGGGGGCGTGACCTGGGCCAGGCCGTGTTCCTCCCACGGGCCATGTTCGACGCCGCAGGGGAGCTGACTCTCGACGATATGAGTCCAGCGGCGATAGGGGAGAGGCTGGGGGTCAGGGTCGAGGTGGCGGGGACGATGGGGGAGGTAGTCGAGTTTTGTGTGTTTGGTGAAGGTGATTTGGAGGTGAATCTATGAGCGAGATCAGGATGGAAGAACGGGGCCGCTTGACCCTGCCGGCCGACTACGTGGCCCGTCGCGGGCTTGAGGCGGGGACCTGGCTGGTCTTCGAGCCCATGGAAGACGGCCTGGCATTGCGCTTCGCCCGCCCCGATGCTCGCCGGGCCTACATCGAGGTGACAGCCCGTTGCAACTTGAACTGCGCTATGTGTGTGCGCCAGGTGTGGCGTGACGCCCCCGATGAGATGCACTGGGAGACGTTCCAGACCGTAATCGAGGGATTGCGGGCCTTTCCCGACTTGCGACGGATCACCTTTGGCGGTTTCGGCGAGCCGCTGGCCCATCCCCGCTTCCCAGAGATGCTGGCCCTGGCGGCGGAGTTGGAGGTGGGGATGACCCTGACCACCAACGGTCTGCTGCTGGATGAGACGATGGCCGAGAGGCTGTTGGATGCCCATCTGGATACTGTGGTCATCTCCCTGGACACGGTGCACGTCCAGGCCTACCAGCAGGCCCGGCTTGCAGATGGGGTAGACCAGGTGTTGGACAACCTGCGTCGGCTGCGGGAGATGGGCCGGGCGCAGGGGCGGGTGCCGCCACGGGTGGGTCTGGAGTTCGTGGTCATGCGCAGCAGCCTGGAGTGGGTGGAGCAACTGCCGGGGCTGGCTCAACAATTGGGGGCTTCCTTCGTCATCCTCTCGAACCTGCTGCCCCACACACCGGAACTGGCGGCCGAAATCCTGTACGACCGGCAGGAGCCGCTGCCGCTCTCTGGCGGCTGGGCGCTGAAGGTCGGCGACTGGTTGTTGTGGGGGATGGTCAAGGCCCCACGCATGAAGTGGGGGGCCTGGCGACGCTGTCGTTTCATCGAGGAGCGAGCCCTGGTTGTCGGTTGGGACGGCGGGGTAAGCCCTTGCTACGCGCTGATGCATTCGTATCCTTACTACATTTATGGCCGGCGCAAAGAGGTCAGCCGCTACGTGTTGGGGAACGTGCGGGAGCAGCCCCTGGCCGACATCTGGAGTTCGGAAGAGTACGTCCGCTTCCGGGCCAAAGTGCGGGAGATGCGCTTCCCTTCGTGCGTGGATTGTGGCATGGCCTGCACCTTCGCCGAGGACAACGAGGACTGCTGGGGCAACGTGCCCTCGTGCGCCGATTGCCTGTGGGCGCAGGACATCGTGAAATGTCCATGACGACGTAGCCAATTTCAGTACATCACAATTACGAAGCAGAGCGGGCTCCCATGCCCGCGTTTCGGCGGCGTGGGAGCCGCCTCTGTTGGCAGATCGTGACTACTGAATTTGCACAATTACGGGAGTTAGTGTATAATAATTTTGAAACATTGGTATAAGGGGCTATCTCCGAGCTATGGCTGCTACGGGGAGACCTATGCATCATAGCCGGTAGGGTACAGCGGGAAACGGCTGTGCCTCCCAGTGTGGAAAGGAGATCCCGCGTCTGGCAGACAAGGCCAGAGCAAGATCTCCTTTTTTTCGTCAGGGCCGGAAAGGAGGTGGTGTGGAGCCAAGGTATTCAAAGTTTGGAGTTTAGAGTTTGAAGTTTAAAATTTGAAGGAGGTATTCAAAGATGAGCAAGATCCTACGGGTCAATATGACCAACCTCACCGCCAAGTACGAGGATGTACCGGAGAAGTACAAGAACATGGGTGGCCGTTGGCTCACCTCCAGCATCGTCGCCGACGAGGTAGACCCCACCTGCCATCCCCTGGGACCTAACAACAAAGTCGTCTTCGCTCAGGGCATCGTCACCGGCTCGGCAGCTCCTACCAGCGCCCGCATCTCCGTGGGCGGCAAGTCCCCTCTCACCGGCACCATCAAGGAGACCAACGCCGGCACCGGCTGGGGACAGCAGGTGGCCCGCCTGGGCATCAAGGCCATCGTGGTCGAGGGTCAGCCGAAGGAGAAGGGCAAGCTCTGGGGACTGCGTATCACCAAGGACGGGGCCGAGTTCTTCCCCGCCGACGAGTACGTGGGCCAGGGGCTCTACCAGGTCTACCCCCAGCTCTTCGATCGCTTCGGCAAGAAGGCGGACATCATGAGCATCGGCGTCGCTGGCGAGTACCAGATGGCCATGGCTGGGATTTGCTTCAACGACCACGAAGGACAGCGTCCCAGCCGCTACGCCGGCCGTGGGGGGATGGGAGCGGTGTTGGGAAGCAAGGGGCTGAAATTCATCGTCGTGGACAGCACTGGTGTCCCGGCGAGCATTCCCATTGCCGACAAGGCGCTCTTTGACCAGGGCCGCAAGAAGCTGACCGAGGCCCTGCGCACCCACGCCGTCACCAAGCCCAAGGGAGCCCTTAACACCTACGGCACCGCCGTGCTGATCAACATCATGAACGAGGCCGGCGGCCTGCCCACCCGTAACTTCGCCAGCGGCACCTTCGAGGGCGCGGCCAAGATCGCCGGCGAGGCCATCTTCGAGGGGAACAAGGAGCGCCTGGGGAAAGAGCTGTACAACCACGCCTGCAGCCCAGGCTGCATCATCCAGTGTTCCAATACCTGGCACAATCCGGACGGCAGCGAGCAGGTCTCGTGCCAGGAGTACGAGTCGGTGTGGGCCTTTGGGGCCAACTGCGGCATTGATAGCCTGGACGTGACCGGCGAGCTGATATGGCTGTGCAACGACTACGGCGTGGATACCATCGAGGCCGGCGGCACCATCGCCGTGGCCATGGAGGCCGGCCTGGCCGAGTTCGGCGACGGGCAAGGGGCCATCCAGTTGATGAAGGAGATCAGCAAGGGCACGCCGCTGGGCCACATCCTGGGCAATGGCGCCGCCGTAACGGGCAAGGTCTTCGGTGTGGTGCGAGTGCCGCACGTCAAGGGCCAGAACATGCCCGCTTACTCCCCGCGGGCCGTCAAGGGAATCGGCGTCACTTACGCTACCAGCACCATGGGCGCCGACCACACCGCCGGCTACACCATCGCCCCCGAGATCCTGTCGGTGGGTGGAAAACTGGACGCCATGGCCGTGGAAGGCAAGGCCGAAGTCTCCCGCAACCTCCAGGCAGCAACCGCTTTCCTGGACAGCACTGGCCACTGCCTGTTCATCGCCTTCGCCATCCTGGACATTGCCGAGGGCTTCGAAGGGATGGTGGAAGAGTGCAACGGGGTGCTGGGCACCAACTGGAGTGGGGAAGACGCGGGCAACATCGGGCTGGACATCCTGAAGACAGAGCGGAAGTTCAACGAGGCGGCCGGCTTCACCAAGGTCCACGACCGGCTGCCGGAGTTCATGAAGTACGAGCCGCTCCCGCCCCACAACACCGTCTACGACGTGCCGGACGAGATGTTAGACAGCGTCTATGCCTTCTAGGGAAACAAGACCTCGGAGGTTTCTGAAACCTCCGAGGTCTTTTTGTCCGTCACTACAAACGCGGCAACCCCCAGGCGGCCTCCTAACCTCGATGCTCTCCAGACGAAAGTCCCAGGCGTCCACGTACAGCAGCCCCCTGGCATTGTGGTTGTCGCCCAGGATCAGCCTCACCGCCTGGCTGACCTGGATGGCAGCCACGATGTGGGTGATACCGCGGGCGCACCTCGTATTCCCGCCGGAAAAAGGCCCGATCCACAAGGGTCTGGATGCGCCCCCGGGCCGGTTGGAAGAGGGCGGCGACAAATCTATATTTACAACAGGTGCACCGGGACGGTATTGGCTTTAAAGTGGAAATTGGGGTATAATATAGCGCGAGAACACTTCAACAAACTAAGGAGTGGTATCATGATTGAAATCCACCTGTACGGCAAGCTGCGCCGCTTCGCCAATGAGCAGCACCCCGCCAGCGATTCCATCGTCTACGTGCCAGGGCAAGAGGGCGACACCATCCAGCGGCTGCTGGAGCGACTGGGCATCCCGATAGAGGAGGTCGGTAGCAACGTCTTCCTAAACTGGCAATATTCCGCTCTGACGAGAAGGGTCAAGGACGGCGACCGCCTGGCGGTCTTCCCCGACGACATGCAGTTGCTCTACAAGTGGTACTTCGCGAAGACTGGTGAGGAAGGGGATGATTGAGGTTAAAGTGCGGCTGTACGCCACGCTGCGCAAATACAGCCCCGAAACGGGTGTCGGCGAGCCGCTGGTCCTGCAGATGCCCGATGGAGCCCAGGTGGCCGACCTGCTGGCCAGGCTGAATGTACCGAAGGGCGAGGTGAAGACAGCTTTCGTCAACAATCGGCGGCAAGAGGAGGACTACCAGCTCCACGACGGCGACCGGGTGGCTTTCTTCCCCCCAGTGGCCGGGGGGTGAAAAGAAATCATAAACGGGAGGTACAACGATGAAAGACAGAAAACTGCTCATGATTCCCGGTCCCATCGAGTTCACCCCGGAGGTGCTGCGGGCGATGGGCATGGCCACCACCAGCCACATGGCCCCCAATTTTATCGAGGTCTTCGGCCAGGCGCTGGAGCGGCTGCGTCAGGTGTTCCTGTGCCCCAGCGGGCAGCCCTTCGTCATCGCCGGCTCCGGCACGCTGGCCATGGACATCACGGCGGCCAACCTCGTCGAGCGCGGCGACAAGGCCCTGGTGGTGAACACCGGCTACTTCAGCGACCGCTTCGCCGCCATCCTGGAGCGCTACGGCGCGACGGTGACCCAGGTGCGCGCTCCGGCCATCGGCGACGCGCCGGCCCTGGAGGAGATCGAGGCCACGCTCAAGACAGATAGCTACAAACTGATGGCCGTCACCCACGTGGACACCTCTACTGCCGTGGGTGTGGACGTGAAGGGCCTGGCGGCGTTGGGGCGCCAGTACGGCGCGCTGGTGGTGGTGGACGGCGTGTGCGCGGTGGCCGGCGAGGAGATGCGCCAGGAGGAGTGGGGCATTGACCTGGCCCTCACTGCCTCCCAGAAGGCTATCGGCGTGCCGCCGGGCCTGGCCCTGGTGGTGGCCGGGCCCCGCGCCATGGACGCCTTCCGCCAGCGCAAGACCGCGGTGAGCAACTATTACGCCGACTGGACCCAATGGCTGCCCATCATGGAAGGCTGCGAGTCCCGCCAGCCTCGCTACTTCGGCACACCGCCGGTGAACCTCATCTGGGCCCTCAACGTGAGCCTGGGCCAGATCCTGGACGAGGGGATGGAAGCTCGCTTTGCCCGTCACCGCCGGCTGAGCGAGGCGTTCAAGGCGGCGGTCACTGCTCTGGGGCTGCGGCAAGTGCCGGTTAGCCCCGACAAGACGGCCACTACCATGACCGCCCCTTACTACCCGGCCGGGGTAGACAGCAAGGTGCTGAAGCACATCGAGGAGGCGGGGGTCATCCTGGCCGGCGGCCTGCATCCGGCGATCAAAGACCGCTACTTCCGCATCGGGCACATGGGCGCGGTGAGCGCGTCCGACATCCTGGCCACCGTGGGGGCCATTGAGACGGGGCTGGCCCGGGCCGGGTATGGGTTTGAGGCTGGGGTAGGGTTGGCGGCGGCGCAGGAAGTGTTGCGTAGTGCGTAGTGCGTAGTGCGTAGTGCGTATTGCGTAGTGCGTATTGCGTATTGCGTAGCGGGTGTTCTGGGGGAGGGAGCATGACTTACGAGGAATGGTTGGCTTCTGTGCCGCCGGAGTTCACTCAGGATCCACTTTGGCGGATGAAGGTTTATCGGTTGGCAATCTTTGCCGGCGATCTCGCCTGGCACGATGTGTCCAGATTGGCTCAGGACAAGCGGACTATCAGTTTGTCCGATCAACTGTACAAGGCCGTCGGTTCCATCAGCGCCAATATCTCCGAGGGGTATAGCCGCCGCTCTGGCAAGGACCAGGCTCGCTTCTACGAGTATGCCCTGGGTTCAGCCCGAGAGGCACGCGGCTGGTACTATCAGGGGCGTCACGTTCTGTCAGAAGCCACTGCCACGCACCGCATCGAACTGCTGACCGACATCATCCGTCTGCTGCTCACCACCATCCCCGCCGAGCGCGGCTACAAGCTGCAGGAGGAACAAGCCTCTCACGATACGCAATACGCAATACGAAATACGGCTGATACGCAATACGAAATACGCAATACGTTCACGTACAATAAAGTCACCCCTGCCATCGTCAACTCCCTGCGCCGGATCGTGGGCGAGAACAACGTGCTGACCGATGCCCACGACATGGAACCCTACGCCCACGACGAGACGGTGGGCCTGCGGGCCGATCCCGAGGTGGTGGTCAAGGTCACGAGCGCCGAACAGATTGCGGGGATCTTCAAGCTGGCCCAGCGGGAACGCGTTCCGGTGACGCCACGAGGGGCGGGCTTCGGTCTCAGCGGTGGAGCGGTGCCCGTCTGCGGCGGCATCGTCCTCTCCACGGAAAAGATGAACCGCATCCTGGAGATTGACAGGGATAACCTGATGGTCACCGTCGAGCCAGGGGTGATCACTGGCGAGCTCCACAAGGCTGTCGAGGCTGAGGGCCTGTTCTATCCCCCCGATCCAGCCAGCCTGGATTCGTGCACCATCGGGGGAAACATTGCCGAGTGCGCGGGCGGCCCGCGGGCGGTCAAGTACGGGGTGACGCGGCATTACGTGTGCGGCCTGGAAGCAGTCCTGCCCTCGGGCGAGATCATCACCTGCGGCGGCAAGCTGGTCAAGAACGTCACCGGCTACGACCTGATCCAACTGCTGATCGGCTCGGAGGGCACCCTGGCAGTGGCGACCAAGATCATCCTGCGGCTGTTGCCCCTGCCCAGACTGCGGGTTGACCTGCTGGTGCCCTTCAACGACTTCCAGGCGGCGGCCAACACGGTCTCCGACATCATCGCCCAACGCATCGTCCCCACTACCATCGAGTTCATGGAACGGGACATCGTCCTGGCCAGTGAGCGCTACCTGGGGAAGGAAGTTCCCTTCCACGAGGCGGCAGCTCACCTCTTGATCCAGTTGGATGGCAACCATCAGGAAGCGATAGACGCGGATTACAACGAGGTGGCTGACATCTGTCTGGAGAACGGCGCTCTGGACGTGTTGGTGGCCCTGAGCCCCCGGGACCGGGATCGGCTGTGGGAGGCGCGGCGGGCGATCATTGACGCCCTCAAGAAAGAGAGCCCCATCAACCACATGGAGGACGTGGTGGTGCCCCGGGCCAAAATCCCCGCCCTGCTGAAGGGGATCAGAGAGATAGCGGAGCGATACACTGTGCGCATCGTCAGCTTCGGACACGCCGGCGATGGCAACGTCCACGTCAACGTGCTGAAGGACGACTTATCCGATGACAGGTGGGAAGAGATCATCTCGCCTCTCGTCGAAGACATCTACAGGCTGACCCTATCCCTGGGTGGTATGATCACCGGCGAGCATGGGATCGGGGCCACTCGCCGCCGCTATCTCCCTCTGGCTCTGGACCAGGCCCAGATCGAGATCATGGAGAAGATCCGGGGGGTGTTTGACCCCCATCGCATTCTGAATCCGGCCAAGATATTCCCCTGAAAGTGAGCCATGCGACTACAACTGGCCTATGGACGGACGGGGCTGGGGATTGAGTTGCCCGAAGACGCGCCGGTGACGGTCATCGAGCCGCAGTTCGTGCCTGGCCTGCCCAACGAGCAGGCGGCGATCACGGCGGCGTTGCGCTCGCCTGCGGGCTCATCACCCCTGCGCGAACTGGTGAGACCGAACGACACAGTGGCCGTGGTGTTCAGCGATCTGACCCGTCCCATGCCCAACGAGCGGGTGCTGCCGCCTTTGCTGGACGAGCTGGCCCTGGCCGGCGTGCCCGACCAGCAGATCGTGCTCATCAACGCCCTGGGCACCCATCGCCCCCAGACCGAGGCTGAACTGACGGACATGCTGGGAAGCGAGGTGGTCAACCGCTACCGCATCGTGCAGCACGACGCCTGGGACGATCAGAATCTGGTCGAGGTTGGACGGAACCAGGCTGGCCGACTGGTGCGGGTCAACCGGGCTTACCTGGAGGCCTCGGTGCGCATCCTGACCGGCTTTATCGAGCCCCACTTCTTCGCCGGCTTCAGCGGCGGCCCCAAAGCCGTCCTCCCTGGCATCGCCGACATCGAAGCCATCCTGGACAACCACGGGCCGGCGATGATCGCCCACCCCCAGGCCACCTGGGCGGTGACTGATGGTAATCCCGTCTGGGAGGAGATGCTGGCCGTGGCCCAGAGCACGGCGCCGACCTTCCTGGTCAACGTCACCCTGAACCGAAACCGCGAGATCACCGCCGTCTTTGCCGGCGACCTGGTAGCCGCCCACCGCGCCGGGGTGGACTTCGTGCGGCAGACGGCCATGCAGGCGGTGAAAGGACCCTTCGACGTGGTCATCACTTCCAACAGCGGTTATCCTTTGGACCTGAACCTATACCAGGCGGTCAAGGGCATGGCGGCGGCGGCGCAGATCGTGCGGGCGGGTGGCGACATCATCGTTGCCGCCGAGTGCTGGGACGGCCTGCCCTCTCACGGCGAGTACCAGCGGTTGCTGTGGGAGGCCAGCTCACCCCAGGAGCTGCTGGACAGGGTCATGGCCCCTGGCTTCCGCTGTCACGACCAGTGGGAGGCGCAGATCCAGGCCCAGATCCAGCTCCAGGCCCGGGTGCACGTCTACGCCGACGGGCTCTCGGCCGAGGAGTTGCGGCGGGCGCTGGTGATCCCTTGCTCTTCGATCGAAGAGACGCTGGCCCAGTTGCGGCGTCACCACCCCGGGGCCACCATCGCCATCCTCCCCGACGGCCCCCAGACCGTGCCCTATCTGGCCTCGTGTTTTTCCTCCTTGCAGGACCCTAAGGGTTTCTCGAACCCTTAGGGTCTTGATTGGACTATGGCCCAGCAATCTACCCACCTCACAATACCTTCGCCACCCAGAAGTAACCTCCAGGTTTTGGCTGCCAGGACGTTTATCACCGGGATGCGTTTCAGCATGGTGAACGTGATCTGGCAGCCTTTTGTCTTGAGCCTGGGAGCTTCGATGCCCCTCCTGGGGTTTCTGGAGAGCCTGGGGGGCTTCAGGGGCTTAACAACGACGCTTATCCAACCCATCGGGGGGTGGCTGGCCGACCGGGTCGGCAGGAAGCTCTTCGTCGCCCTGGCCAGCGTCTTTGCCATGGCGTCGTTGGCCATCTATCTGCTGGCCGGGCTGGCGGGGAACTGGCTGCTCCTGATCCCTGGGGTGCTCATCCTGGGCCTGGTGGCTATCTCCGGGCCGGCCATGAGCACGATGACGGCTGAATCCACGGGGAGCAGGGAAAGGGGAGGCGCGTATGGCACGATCATGTTCGCCTTTGCCCTGCCGGGAGTCTTCGCCCCGCTCGTGGCAGGCCTGGTGGCCGACAGGTTGGGCTTTCTGAAGGTGTTTCTCATCGGCCTGGCTTTGGAGGCGGGGGTCTTGGGCCTGGTTGCTTTTCACTTGAAAGAAACCCTGGCCTTGTCCAACAGAAAGCCGCTGCTGACGAGCCAGTTGGCGGGCGTGCTGAAGGCCACCTTCGCTCCGGCGAGGAGATTGAAGGGATTCTACGCCGCTGTCACCGTAGATGCCTGCGCCTGGGGGGTGGGATCCTCGATCATTTACGGGCTGTTGAGCGAAACCTATCACTTCACCGCTTTTCAGTTGGGGATCATGTCCAGCCTCAGTGCCGTGGGTTGGGCTGTCTGTCAACTGCCCATTGGCAGGATGGTGGACAGACACGGAACCAAGAAGTTCCTTTTGCTATCCGAGGTCTGTGGGGTTCTGCTGATGGCAGGGTGGCTGACCTTCACCAGGTTCGAGGCTTTCGCCGCGCTACAGTTGCTGTATGGCCTGGCTATCGCCGCCTGGTTGCCGGCTCTGCTGACCTGGATTGCCAACAGCGTCTCCGAGGAAGAGAGAGCGGAGGAGATGGGGAGAGTCAACGCCTTCAGAGGTCTCCTGTCGTTTCCAGCTCCCTACATCGGCGGGGTTTTGTACGAAGCCCTGGGCTTCCGGGCCCCCATCCTGGTGAACCTGCTCGGCACCATCGCCGCCCTGATCCTCATCGCCGTGCTGGTGCGGGAGCCAACCACCTCGTAGCACTTTGCACCAGGCTGAATTTGACAATTCTGAGCAATCGTGATAGTATCTATCCGTGCTGAAGCCATCGAGCAGGGGGGTGATGAGCTATGAGCTAAACGGGAAAAGGGGAAGACAGCGCACGGACTGGAAACCAGTGATCAGTTATCAGTATCCAACATCCAACATCCAGTTTCCAGTTGACGAGGAGGAGGTTCCCCGTCGCGAGGCGGGGCTAACCGCGTGAGAGCGGGAAAATCGAGAGATCAGCGGAAGCCTCCAGGGACGGCCACGTCCCTTATCTTCCCCTCCTGAGATGTAGCGCTCCGGACAAAACCGCCGGGCGACCGGCGGCACAAAGGGGATGCGCAGTGGCATGAAGCGGCCAATACCCACGGCCGCACCAATCACCAGGGAGGGCCCCAACCGGCCAGGATTCTTGTTCTGGCTTTCTCAACCCAATCTGTGAATCCCTTTAACCACGTAGTATTACAGTTGCACTATCCGAAAGCTGCTCGAACGGGGCGTCCTCGCCCCGTCCGATGGCGAGGACGCCGTCGGGTAGCTTGGGTTTCCGGATAGGCTCTAAATCAACGAGCAGGGGGAGCCCGCCTTTGCGCCTCTGCTCCCTTGCGACCCTGCTCCATTGAAAAAAAGGAGGAAGCATGAAAGTCGGATTCTACGGTCACGTCAGGCAGTATCACAACCTGAAAGAAGAGATTGATGCCGCCATTTTCGAGGTTCTCGAAAGCGGCAATTACATCATGGGGCCGACGCTGGCCCGCTTCGAGAAGGAGCTGGCCGCCTACTGCCACATGAAGCACGCCATCGGCTGCAACTCGGGCACCGACGCGCTGTGGCTGGCCTTCATGGCCCTGGGCATCGGCCCCGGCGATGAGGTGATCACCGTGGCCAACACCTTCTTCGCCACCGCCGAAGCGGTGTGGATCGCGGGCGCCAGGCCGGTGTTCGTGGACATCGAGCCGCACACGTGCAACATGGATCCCACCCTGATCGAACCAGCCATCACCGACAGGACCAGGGCCATCGTGCCGGTGCACCTCTACGGCCAGATGGCCAACATGCCCGCCATCGCCGACATCGCCCAGCGGCACAACCTGCTCGTCGTGGAGGACTGCGCCCAGGCCATCGGCGCGGCTGGCGACACGTTCGCCATCGGCGAGCTGAGCGACGCGGCCTGCCTCAGCTTCATCGCCCACAAGAACCTGGGCACGCCGGGAGACGGCGGGGCGGTCGTCACCAACCGCGACGACATCGTGGACCGCATCCTGGCCCTGCGCAACCACGGCTCGCTCAAGCGCTCGTATCACAGCATGGGCTACAACAGCCGCCTCGACGACCTGCACGCCGGCCTTCTCAGCGTCAAGCTGAAGCGAATTGACCAGTGGAACGACCGCCGCCGCCAGATCGCCGCCATGTACAGCGAGGGCCTCCAGGACACCGGCCTCCAGCTCCCGTACGAGAAGCCGGGGTACAGGCACGTCTATCACCTGTACGTCATCGAGATCGAGCAGCGTGACGAGATGCTCAAGTACCTCAACCAGGCGGGCATTGACGCCAAGACGCACTACCCCATCGCCATCCACCAGCAGGAAGGCTACCCGTGGGGCCAGCCCGCCGACCTGAACGTCTCGTTGCCCCTGACCGAGAGATCGGCGGCCCGAGTCATCTCCCTGCCCATGTTCCCCGAATTGACGCCGGAGGAGATTGACTACGTGATTCACACCGTCCGTACCTGGGAGGGGTAAATGAGTAACACAACAAAAACCTTAACTACTCAGGCTGTCATTGCGAGCGAAGCGAAGCAATCCCCAAGCCGCAATGAGGAGATTGCTTCGTCGCAAGAAACGCTCCTCGCAATGACACGGGCTGAGCAGTCACCAAAAACCTATACTGTCGCCATCGCCGGCCTGGGCAAACGCGGTGGCCATCACGCTGAGGCGTTCTCCCACAACCCACGCTTCGAGCTGGTGGGCCTGTGTGACATTGACCGGGAGCGGCTGGACGCTGCGGCGCGAGATTTTGGCGTCTCCTGCACCAATACCGATGCCGCCCAGATGCTGGCCGATACGCAGCCTGACGTCTTCGCCTTCTGCACGCTGCCCAACATCCGACTGGAGTTCATCAGGGCGGGCGTGGAAGCGGGGGTGAAGCTCATCGCCTTCGAGAAGCCGATGGCCACCTCGACCAACGAGGCCCTGGAGATCGTGAAGTTGTTGCGCGACTCCGGGACAAAGTCGGTGGTCAGTTATCAGCACCGCTACGGCGAGCACTACCAGAAGGTGAAAGAGATCATCGCCAGCGGAGCCATTGGGCGCGTCCACACGGTCTACGGTCACGCCACGGGCTGGATGCTGCACATGATGCCCCACCTGATCGCCTACACGCGCTGGTACAACGACGATGCCGAGGCCGAGTGGGCAGTGGGGCAGGCGGCAGGCAAGGAGAAATTCGCCGACGTTCACCCCTCGCCCGACTACATCGCCGGGCTGATCCAGTTCGAGAACGGCGTGCGCGGCATTGTGGAGTGCGGCGAGGGTGCACCCGACGTGCCCGAAGTGGATTACTGGTGGCGGAAGTGTCGCCTCGGGGCGCAGGGCACGGAGGGGTTCGCCGAGGTCCTGACCGGGGGAGGCTGGCGGGCCATCACCCGCGAGTCCAATGGCGTGATCTCCGGCCCTGGTGGGATGGACTATGCTCACGACATGCCGCCCTACGTCCAGCAGATGGCCGACTGGCTGGACGACGAGGCCCAGGTTCATCCCTGCCACGGCGAGAGCGCGTTCCAGAACTTCCAGATCATGATGGCCATCTGTCGCTCCGTGGTGCAACGCGGCAAGGTGTTCCTGCCGCTTGGCCCTGGCGAGCCGGAGCTGGAGGCTCTCAAGGGCGTGCTGTAGGCAGCGGGGGGCGGGGAGAACTGTCAACGGATTCCGGGATCGGATTGAACGGATTCAGTAGATCACAATTCCACCGATGTGAGGCAGTTGTGCTGCCGAACGAGGGCTCGGAGTGCAACTCCTCGCCATCAATTGTGTAGAGCCGCGGATGGTGGAAATACGCAGAAGGGGCAAGAGTCGAAACTCTTGCCCCTGTTACGTTGTGAGGTATGGACGAGGACAACTGGCCGAAGCACGGAAGATTCGCAGTGGGGCGGACTTGCGTCCGCACTCCAGTAGTTGTCGGAGGCCTTCGCCCAACTGAAACGCGATCAGGCTGGCACTTTTTCACCGATAGCTGCCAGCGCGGGGGCGATCTCGTTCAGGGTGCGGGGGTGAATCGAGATACGGATGACCTTGTCGGATTGGGCCAGGGGCGTGCCCCAGGTGAAGAGTTGGGCCACACTCTGGAGGTTCAGGCCATAGCAGAGATTGGCTTCGTCGAGGTGCTGGATCAATTCATCATCCAGGGCAGCCAGCTCCGCTTCCTGTTCGGCTGTCAGCCGGCCGGCACGGTACAATGTGCCCAGCACGCGCCGGGGCGCCCAGGCCTCGCCAAAATAGGCCGTCCGGGCATGCTGGCGCTCGAAATCGTCCATCCCAGGCCACCATTCAGCCACTTCGGGGAGGCTCTTGACCATCAACTCGTAGTTCCTCAGAAAGGACTCGATGTGATGGCTGGTATAGGTAGAGAGGCTGAGTTTGTCAGGAATGTTCATGCGACAATTCCTCGTCCGTCGCCTGCCGCCCGGATTCGATGAGCTCGACGATGAGGGCATCTACGTCCATCGTGGTCTATTATAGCATTGGATAGCAGATGTGTCAAAACACACACCCAATTCGAAAGCTTGACATGGCTAAATTTTTCTGCTACAATGAGCATAGAGGTGTGATCTAAAATGAGCGACACAAGGAGGGTTAGATCATGGGTGGATCGCCTTTCCCCGGCATGGACCCATATCTCGAGGGCGAGTTGTGGCAAGAGTTTCACGACACCTTCGCCCACCAGATACGAGGGCAGTTATTGCTGCTGCTGCCTCCTAAATACGTTGCCTTGCTGAGCAAACGCTACGTCGTTGACCGCGCTGGCCTGGGCATCTTCGGACTACCGTTGGCGCGTGTCATCTACCCCGACGTTCACGTCGTTCGCCCCCCGGCCGTTAAAGAGACGGCTACGGCTCTGTACACGGTTGTCGCCCCGCCGGCGGTGGAACTGATGAATCTGTTTCCGCTGGAGGTGCCGCTTCTGAGCGTCGAAATCCGCGACGTGGCCGAGCGCCGCCTGGTTACGGTGATCGAGATCCTGTCCCCGGTCAACAAACGCGGCGATGGCTTCTGGGAATACGTTGAAAGGCGAACCGAGCTGCTGCAGACCCAGACTCACCTGTTGGAGATAGACCTGCTGCGGGACGGCAGACGATTGCAACTCACCGGTGGTGAATTGCCTCCCGCTTCGTACTACGTTTTCCTCAGCCGCTTCACCCGTCGTCCCAGGACCGAGGTCTGGACGATCGGCTTGCGCGAACCGCTGCCCACGGTGCCCATTCCCCTGCTGCCGCCTGACCCCGACGTACCCCTCCAGTTGCAAGCTGCCGTCCAGGCCTGTTTTGGGTTGGTGGGCTACGAGCGATTGCTGGACTACACCCAACCTCCCCCGCCGCCACCTCTCGACGCCGAGGATTTAGCCTGGGTGAGAGCCAGGGTAGAGGCGTGGAAGAAGCCCGACGATAAATCATCGGGCTGAAAGTTCGTTGTTCAAACTACACCATTTCATGGTGTAGTGCCGCTTTATCTCACCACCGCTCCATTACTGGATTATTTTCTCAAAATTCATTATCACCGGGCAAAGGCTTGAAGAAGATGGCCTTGACTTATTCAGGCTGCTGGGTTATAATGACAGTAGCAGCACTTGTGATGGGTGAAGTCTCCGACCGAGCCCCCCGCGGGCGTGGAAGCCCGCTCTGCTTCAGATTGCAGCGCGATGTCGGTGCTGGGCCTTCCAGTACCTTCAGAGGGAGGGTGCCTGATGAGACAGGTGTTTGAGAACCACAATAACCCCGGCTTTCCCTCCAGCCCTGCATCCTGCCAGGGGCACTCCTCAAAGGTCTACAGGCTGTGCCCCAATGTTGATGTCCTCCCCCCCCCCGCACAGTTTAGCGAACCCATTGTTCAGCGCA
>Ga0194125_10000326_pt1 | contig 79038 bp, 66 predicted proteins | sample TA2KigC250mmetaG_FD_148626 | JGI IMG/M metagenome (GOLD analysis project Ga0194125, IMG submission 148626) | Freshwater microbial communities from Lake Tanganyika, Tanzania - TA2015034 Kigoma Deep Cast 250m | ecosystem: Environmental > Aquatic > Freshwater > Lake | place: Tanzania: Lake...
TACAAAAAGTTCCTGGCTTCCTGGCTCCATTATAAATTGTAACCTGTTTTCTGTAACATGCCCTAATTTACCACTTATGGGTGCGGAAGATAGGAAGTAATGAGTAATGCTTTACATTTTACTCATTACTTATTACTCATTACTCATTACGTTTAACTGTAAACTATTTTCTGAAACATGCCGTTTCGTCACTCAACATTCCGCCTTTTGAATAATCTTTTCAATCTCCGAGGCAATATTCTCCTCAATTGATTCAGGTCTATGGGTATTTAGAATTTCAGCAACTTTCTTCTGCGCTCTCTCTTTCAAGGTCATCCCTCCATCTTTTGACCAATCCTCGTAAGTTCTCCTGTCCATTAAGGTTGGATACCACGTCTCCGCCCTGTAATGTCGTAATGTATGGTCTTCTGTGAAGAAATGTCCACCTGGTCCGATGTTATGAACGACATCAAGCGCCAGAGTTTCTGCATTTACTTCGAAATTTCTAAGGATTCTTTTGGTCAAACCGATAGTTTCATCCATCATCACGAGATAATCTAAAGAACCGGTCAATCCAGATTCAAGGTATCCCACATCATGGATGAGGTTTGCACCGCTGAGAGCGGCAAGAAGAATTGAGTAAGCGCCCTCTATCGCCGCTTGTTCATCGACAACTTTGGAGTCGGTGCATCCGCCTGTGCTAAATAGCGGCAAGCCGTATCGTTGCGATAATTGCGAAAGGATTGCACTGGCGATGTGCCATTCGGGCGCGCCGTAGGGCAACATGGCATAACGCATATCGAACGAACTGACACAACCGCCGTAAATGAATGGCGAACCTGGATTTTTCAATTGACTGATGACTAAGCCAACCAACGCTTCCGCATTTCCCACAGCAATAGCGCCTGCCATAGTCGCAGGGCCGGTCGCGCCTGCCAGGATTGTCGGGATGTAGATAATGGGGATTTTTTTCTCCGCGCAGAACAACAGCCGTTCAACTCCTTCTCTATTATGAACAAAAGGCGAGATAAACTGCCCGTAAAGTATAAAAAACGGATTCTGAGAGAATTGTTCCTTGCCGCCGGCGACGCAACAGGCAATTTCGTAGATATCGTCTAATATCCTCTGGTCGGCTGCGGCGGCTGTAAGAATCATCGGCTTGACGCTGTTCTTTAACATGGCGTAAAATGTATGCAAATCTGAAGCATACACATCGACATCGGAAGCCAAGCCGTAGGACATGAGAAAATCAATATTCGGCAAAAAGTCCGAAATCAACGCCGAATCCTCGATATCTTTTAAAACAGACAATCGCCTTTCGTGGGTATTGCTGTCTATCGTATATTTTAAATCAGAACCGGTGCCGAAATATACCTTTCGATGTTCCAGAAACATTTTCCGATTCCCAAGGCGGTCGGCGATTACAATTCTCTCCGGCGCGCTATTCAGTGCTTTCTTTACCAAATGCGATGGAATTCTCACCCGTAAATCGTTTTCCACGTAAGCCCCGGCGGAATACAGCAAATCCCGCGCCGCCTCGTGGTGAATGTGAACTCCCGTCCGTTCCAAAATTTCAAGCGATGCGAAATGTATTTCGTTTAATTCCTCTTCGGTTAAAAAATTTACGATTGGTTGTCTGGGATTTCTATGCATAAGTTATTTCTCCTTCAGAAACCAGTTTTCTCCGAAAAAACGGGTTTCTGGCGGCTATCATTTTGCTTATACTCCGAAGTCACCCTGCGATGAGTGTCGGTTATCCTACCAACCGCCGCAGGCGGGTTTGTCATTTGGCTAGATTACTTCAGCCGGGAGCCGTTCTGTCTTCCTTGTTTCCAGCGGCACAGGCAAAGCGTCCGTGAACGCCTTACATCAGGCTCGGCAGGAGCCTCGCCCTCCCTCGCAGAACGAAGAACACGCAGGGAGAGTGAGGCTCCTGCCGAACTCTACACCACGAAAACTGTTGTTGTCGTTCCTGTTATCGGGATTATTTCTATTGCGATTGGCGGCGCGCATTGTTTGGATTGTTGTTCCAAGAACCGCCGCGCAACACACGCCCAATTTGACCTGCCCCTCACTGCGCAGGAGAGCACAGTTGCTCTCAAAATTCAAAAACAATTCATGAATTCAAAAAATCATAAATTCATCCTACAAAGCTAACGAGGACGCGACGACGCACACCGAAAACCCCAGTTGAAGCTACTGTAGTCGGGGCCGAGCCTGTAGCGGTAGGCGGCGCGGACTCTGGGTACAACATTATTGCCATACGAACCGCCACGTAACACGCGATAAGTCCCCGACGAAGGCCCCTGCGGATTTCGGTTAGAAGCAGAAGCGTAGTAGTTCTTATCATACCAATCTGCGCACCACTCACACACATTCCCCGCCATGTCCATCACGCCATAAGGGGAAGCGTCTTGCGGGTAATTACCCACGGGCGTCGCTTGCTTTGTTGGCCCTGTATTGTTGTAGCTATTGCACTTGCTAGCGTCCCATTGGTTTCCCCACGGCCAAATCCTGCCATCAGTTCCGCGCGCTGCTTTTTCCCACTGCGCTTCAGTCGGTAACTGTACCCCCGCCCAGTTGCAGTATGCAACGGCGTCATTCCACGTCACGTTTACAATCGGGTGATTATCCCAACCCCAGGATGGTGCGGACGGCATCTGGCGTCCGGTTTCATTGCAGAATTTCCGATATTGCGCGACGGTGACTTCGTGTTTGTAGATCCAGTAGCCATCAAGATAGACCTTGCGCTGGGGCAGTTCATTATCCGAAGCCATACTATCCTTGCTTTTGTCGCTGCCCATGAGAAACTCGCCCTTTTGAACGTAAATCATCACCGCGCCATCAATGGGGTTTGTAAATGTCATTTCTGGTGTGGGATTAGATGGCAAAGTAAATTTAGGCAATCCATCCCAGATAGCAACTTCTGTCGGTTTCTCTGGTTGCTGGGGTTTTGAGACGCTCTCCTCTTCTTTTTTCGGTTGTTCTTTTTGCACTACTACTTTATTCTCGCTTTCTGGCTTTTGCCGTTGCGATTTAGTGAGTAGTATAAACACAAAGAACACCATCACGATACCGAGTCCCAGCGATGTTCCTGCCATCCATTTGCCGCGCCCAGCTAAATTTCGCGTAACTCGCCATCCGATGAATCCAGATGTGATAGAAGCAAGCCCTAAAAGCCCGGATGCAAAAGTGGCAGGTGTCCATAGGTACAACACAAAAGAAAGGACGACTAACGCGAGCGACGTCCATGCCCAGACGTTGTGCGGCTGGCTAACTCCAGGCGCTGGCGTGGGTGTCGTCTGACTTGTCTGGACCGGTTGCGGCTGCGTTCGAGTGAGCGGTGGTGGTTGAGTAGGTTGTGGCCGCACCGTCGGCGCTGACGGTTGCGCAGGCGTTGTTTGCCACCACGGTGTTGTTTGCGGCTGGGGCGAAGTGGGCGTTGTTGGCCTGGGAGGAGGCGCGGTCGTGGATGTTGTCGGCGCGGTAACAGTGGGTATGCTCACAGGCTGCGGTTGGGTGGGCAAGGCTGCTACTATTGTCTCAAACTCTGGCGCCTGTGCCGCTGAACCTAAACAGCATTGCTCCAACTGCGCCGCTAACTTTTGTACACACACGTCTGGGCTCCGCTTCAACCGTGAAAGCGCAACTGACTGCTGGGGCGTTTTGTAATCGGTGGCAGAGAGGATAAGATTCTCGCCGGTGTGGAACTGATTCCACAGACTTCGTTCTACCGCTAACGCCCGTAGGCTTGTGTAGATGACCAGCGCGGAGAAGTTGTCTAACCCTTCGTTATAATCCGTAGGTTCTCGCTTAGGATGCTGATAGTTGGGATGTCCCAACTCTGGGCTTTCCTCCCCGCGCAGGGATGGCACGAACATGGCGTCATAATCCACTAACCGCATCTGTCCTTGTTGTGTAACCAGAACATTGCCATGTTGCAAGTCGCCGTGCGCGAGGCGGTTGCCGCGCAGACTGTTCACAAGCCCGCGCCATTGCGCCGCTGACATAAGCAAGGTTTTTGCATCATTTAAGTGTCGTCCGACAAAGGTATGCAGCGCCTCGCCCTCCACCCACTCCATCTTCACAATAGGATACCACTGCCCGCGCACACGGATGCCCTGTGGCAAATACTCAAATCCCACTAAAATCGGAAGCCACAATCCTGATAAATGCTGGCTCAGGAGAGAGTAACGGCGTTGCTGGTCAGAGACCTGGCGCAAAAAGCAGCGCACCGCCCAACGTTGCTGACCGCTACGCACTTCGTAAACGCTGGCGAAGTTCCCGGACATCACACGCGGCAACCCAAGCGGTGTAAGCGCGACACTTCCCGCCTTCAAATCCGGGTCTTGAAAGCAGGTGCGCGGGTTTTGTATGGCATCTTGATAATCAGAAGGGTCGGGCCAATTCATGACTTATTCTTACCTCCTTGCACAGGGAGTGTGAGGCTCCTGCCGAACAGTGGGTGAGGCTCCTACCGAACCCACAAGGAAGGCTCAACAGGAACTTCGCCCTCCCTGCACAGTTTGCCACAAGAGAAAACGTGGGAGGGTGAGGCTCCTGCCGAACCCCAAAAAGAGCTCAGCAGGAGCTTCGCCCTCCCGCCGAACCTCAAGGAAAGGCTCGGCGGGAGCCTCGCTCTCCCATTTCGGAAAGGCTCAACAGGAGCCTCGCCCTCCCATTATTGCTTCTCCTCATAATTTCGCTGGCCAGAGGAGAGGGCGTTGCAGTCCAAATGAATGATAATTAACGTCACATCGTCGTTCCGTATCAAACGCTCTTGACGCAAATGTACGATTAATGAGTCGAAATCCTCTTGTGTATTCAGGTCACAAAGCGTCGCCCACGGCTTCGCACCCGCTTCGTGTTGAACAAGAAACCAGTGAGCGAGGGCGTCGGTTACCAGAAAGAAAATGTCATCTATTTGACAATCGCCCTCGTCAAATTGAACCTCATCCCATACTCGCTGATTGTTGACAGGATTACTCGACAGGAGCAACGGGCGATTGCCAAACTGCTCTGCGCGGTCGAGAGGAAACGCGCGAAACAATGCGTCGTTGCGCACTTGAAATAGACAACTATCGCCGATAGCAATGGCGCGCCACCGCAAACTTTCTGTAGCGGGCGTCTCCGACGAGGATAGGGAGGGTGAGGCTCCTGCCGAATGGGAGGGTGAGGCTCCTGCCGAACAGCCTACAAACTCCAACCCTAACAGTGAGGCGAACGCGCCTGCCTGCGCCTTCTCCACCGCGAACCACGGAAGACGCTTCCAGTCAATCCCCTCGCGCCATTCGCGTTGAAGCGGCGCCAGCCAATTCTTCAACGCAGAGAGGGTGAGGCTCCTAAACTTATCGATAGGCACAGGGAGGGTGAGGCTCCTGCCGAACTTATCAATGGGCTCAGCGGGAGCTTCGCCCTCCCAATGTGGAACTTCGCCAAACACAAATCCCCGCACAAGACTTTGCGCCCAACGTTCCGCGAACGAAGACTCTGTTGCTCCATCGGTGACAGCGAAACGACGTTCGGAAATGGAATAAGCAACAGCATCTTCGTATTCTTCCGTAGTGTTGCCCTCTTTGGGCAACCAGAATACTTGCACAAACATCATCATGACTGATCCCTCCTTTAGTTCGGCGGGAGCCTCACCCTCCCTGAACCTATCAATAAGTTCGGCAGGAGCCTCACACTCCCTTACCCTTACCATGGCAAATCATAAATCTGTCCTTGAAACGGCCAATCCTCCGCACGCTCGACTAACCCGTGTCGCACAGGGTTATTGCTGACGTATTCCCATTTGCTCGCATAACTTTCCGATGCGCGTAATCGCTTATCCCAATGGTCGGTCTGCCAACGATGAGCAGGATTACGATGCCGCTTGCTGAACTGTGATTTCCAATAGCGAACCCAATTATCAAAGGGTATCGCCATTTGTCCGGGAGTGTGAGGCTCCTGCCGAACATTCTCCTGCTGAACACTACCGAACCCGGCAAACAAGTGAATGTGGTCTGGCATGATAATATACTTGCCCACCAACCATGCAGTGGCGTCTGTCCAGACTGAGCGCAGCAAGTCGTGAACTTCAGGCGTAGCGAGCCATGGTTGACGGTCTTTCGTGCATACCGTGAGGTAGACGATGGTCGGACGATTGGGAACTATCAATACCCCATGCACAGGATGTTTTCTCATAACTCTCACCTCCTCCCCGGCTGGCGCGGCAGGAGCCTTGCCCTCCCAGCCGAACCGTTTGTTAAGAACGGCGGGAGGGTGAGGCTCCTGCCGAACTTATCAATGGGCTCAACAGGAGTTTCGCCCTCCCAAGGCTCAACAGGAGTTTCGCCCTCCCACTCTCGTCTCCTGCCGAACTATTATCGCAAATTGCTTGGGCGCGTGCCGATGTCTAAGAAGCGAATCAATTCAACAAGGTCAGCGTTGAAGGCAAAACCTCGCGCTTGCGAGCCTATGATGAAGCCCTCACTCCGCGCTGTCTCACGAAATTTGTCGGGTAGAACGCTTGACATTCTGAAAAGCATCCGAGCGTATTCGTCAGGCAAACCCGCCTCACTGTCAGGAAACACGATGGGAGAGGCAGCGTGAGAAGAAATATGACAATTGAAAACAAGCGCGTTTCCGTCCGTCGTGGATAGACTGGCGATTGCTTGCGCCTGTTGCGTTGGGTCGCCATCTGTTGCTTCGCCGTCTGTGATGTTGATGACGATGGGCGGGTAAGAACTTTGACGCCGGGAGACCCAATCTTGCATCAGTTGGTAAGCATCGCGCAATGCTTCACACATCGGCGTTCCTCCGTTAGCGACGGGCTCAAACCAGACGGGGAACTTCACCGTCTGGTCTACGAGTCCACCTGCTCCATCATCCGCTTTTCTTGTGCGTTCCTCAATACGCGCGGGTGATTTTTCCACTTCGCTTATGGGAACCAAACTCCGCCCTGCCAGTGCGCCACTAAAGGCTGGGCCAACATTCGACCCGTAGCCGATGACACCAACTTCATAGTAATCGCGCACGCCTTCGGACTTGGCGCACTTGATAATGAGGTTTTGCAGAAGACGGTTAATGGCATCGGCCACACCATCTGCTTTATGCTTCCCTGTTCCTCCGCCGAGGGGGTCCGACATAGAACCTGATTGGTCGATCAGAAACAGAAAGCAACTTGGATTGGCTCTACTTATTTCTGCTGTATAAGGCATACAAGAACACCTCCATAAAAATTATAAAATAATTCGCAAAACAAGTCAAGTGTTTAATTTTTAAGCAGATTTTTTCTTGCTACTTGTCAGCTTTTTTGATATAATACTTCTTAAATGCGTAAAACGTAAAACGTAAAGAGTAATTTTTTACGTTTTACGCTTTACGTTTTACGGGAAGGGAGTTTTGCATGGAATCTTCGGAAGAGCGCATCTCCGGTGTCAGTTGGCGCGCAATTTTAATTTCGTTGATTTTGATTCCGCCGAATGTTTTCTGGATATGGGAAGTTGAAGGGATGTGGCATTCGGGCCATCCCACGACTATTTCGCTGTTCTGGAATGTCGTTCTCAATCTGTTTGTCTTAATTTTGCTGAATCTCATCATCAAAAAGATCGCGCCGAAATCCGCGTTGACGCAAGGCGAAATGATAACGATTTATGTCATGCTGTCCATTGCCTCTGGTTTGGTGGGACATGATACGTTAGCGCTCACCGTCCCTGCGATTCCTCATCCTTTCTGGTTTGCAACGCCGGAGAATGAATGGTCGGAGTTGTTTTTCAACTTTATCCCCAAGCACCTGGTGGTTTCGGATAAAGAAATTCTCCGTGGATTTTACGAAGGAGACACCAATTTTTATCAATCCCCAATTATGCTCGCCTGGCTTGGCCCAACCTTATGGTGGACGTCGTTGATAATCGCGTTAGGGATGATAATGATTTGTATGAATGTGATTGTCCGCAAACAATGGACAGAACACGAAAAACTCGCTTATCCCATCATCCAATTGCCGATGGCAATTACGGAGGGCGGCGGTACATCCCAGTTCTTTCAGAACAGAACATTGTGGATAGGTTTCATCATTGCCGCTGCGTTAGATATCTGGCATGGGCTCCACCATTTCTTTCCCATCCTACCAGATTTCAATGTACGACATGATGCTCGCGACTGGGGTACGTTCTTCACTGAAAAACCGTGGGATGGCATTGGTTGGCTGCCGGTGCCGTTGTATCCGTTTGTCATTGGCCTCGGTTTTCTATTGCCTTTAGACCTCTCCTTCTCACTATGGTTCTTTTTCCTATTCAAAAAAGCCCAACTTGTCTTTGGAAGATGGATGGGGCTCCGCGCGCTGCCTGCTTTCCCCTACTTGAGCGAACAATCCATCGGAGCGTGGATGGCTATTTTCATCGCCGCGATTTTAATGACGCGCCGACATATTATCAACGTTGTAAAGACTATCCCTCCTCTCCCCTCTTGGGAGGGGCCGGGGGTGGGTAGAGGGGCAGGGGTGGGTAGACGCAAAGGCATAGACGATTCCGAAGAACCCATCCGTTATCGTACCGCAGTTATCTTGCTTGTTCTTTCAAGCATTTATATCATCTGGTTTTGCCTGAAAGCAAACATGACGTTCAGTATCATATTGCCCTTCTTTGGATTCTTTTTTGCATTGTCTCTTGCCATCACCAGAGTGCGAGCGGAAATAGGGCCGCCTGCCCATGAAATGGCTGGTATGGTAAACGGTCAGCAGTTTCTTTTGAATATTCTTGGGACTCGTCGTATAGGTCCCAATAATCTAACCGTTTTTCCCTATTTTTGGTTTTTCAGCGGACGCGGCTATCGAGAACACATCATGCCGCATCAATTAGAAGGATTCAAAATGGCTGAGCGAGCGAGGATGAACACTAAGAAATTGGTGTTGGCAATGGCGTTAGCTGTCGTCGTTGGTTCATTAGCTTCATTTTGGGCGATTGTCAGCGGGATGTATCGGCTCGGCGGCGCGATAACAGGCGCAGGCGGTGGTATAGGTCCGTCAGTCGGACACATTGGACAATTTGACTGGTTAGCGAATTTGTTTGCTTATCCACGCGATACTGATGTCCCTGCGACCATGTTTATGGGCGGCGGCCTGATTTTCACTTTCTTCTTGATGCTTATGCGCATGCGTTTTATCTGGTGGCCGTTTCACCCGGCGGGTTACGCGCTTTCAATGACCTTTGGCATAGAATATTTCTGGTCGTGCATTGTCATCAGTACCCTCGTCAAATGGCTTATTCTGCGGTTCGGCGGTCTCAGCATGCATCGCAAAGCGGTATTCTTTTTCTTCGGCGTTATCCTGGGCGAATACTGCGTTGGCGCATTCTGGAGCGCGATAAGCGTTATCTTACGCTACCCAGTTTACGATTTTGCGCCGGGATAAAATGTTAAACGTAAATGAATTTTGGTTAGACAGATAATTGAGACGAAATGACTAACTCAAATATTATATTTGAACGTGAAATAATCTGGCGTGGCTACAACAGTGATAATCTTGAATGTCAAATTGCAAAAGAGCAATGGGAAAGCCATGTAGCTAAAAGACCCGAAATTGCAAATGCGTTAGAATTAGTTATCCAAGCAATGCTTAATCCAGAAAGAATAGAACCTGATAAGAATAGACCAGATGAGCCAATGCGACGTTTTAGATTGTTTACTGTCAGTGGATGTGGAGAGTGGGAAGGTTACCAGTTAAAGGTGAGTGTAAAATACGTTCGACAAATTACAGGCGATTGGATAAAATTTTATCAAAGCTGCTGGTATGAAAGAAAGCGAGGGTAAAATGAAGATTTTATCTTTAGGATATGATGTAGAAGCTGATGAATTAGATTTATTAATTGATATCGATTCTCCCGTCCCTGCTGAATCAATTCCTATTGACGAGGGTATTTATATCAGAATGGATAAAAATTCAGATAAAATCGTAGGGGCGTTTATACGAGGTTATTCCAATTTTATTAAAAGGGTTCGGGAGAATCGGATTGCACCTTCTTCTGTAACAGTTAAGGCTGGATTTTTGGCAGAATTTGAAGCTATCGTAAATTGGCAAAGGGAAATTGATTCATTATCCCATGAACTTATTGAACATCTGGGATATCCGAAGCAACAACGAGAACTCATTGAGACGCTTATAAATGTGTAAGTTTTGGGGAACGAACGGCGGCGAAACGACTTGCGGAGTTGAATCAAGAGATTACACCGGGCAGGTGTCCTGGATGTGAACCCCGCGCTATGCGCTATAAATACACCATTGCTTTTGCTTTCGACGGGGGAAAAACAAAAGGGATTTTGCCGATGGCTTATAACCGATGCTAAAGGATTGACAATAGAGGAACAGGTTACATATCAATCTTATATGATAGCCTATGGTGTCGTCGAGGATGAGGAGGTGAAAGAACAGATGGGAAGGAAAGTTTTGAGGCCTAATTATGACAATTTAGCTGAAGTGATAGATGAGACTTTTCCGCCAGAAATAAAAATTAAATTTATTCAGAAACTTCTTCGTGCTGACTCACCAGAGGAGGCTGATCTGAAACTTCTCGGTGTTGATTCGTTAGAGGAGGCGATTCTCAAATTATCAAGAGCGAAGGAACAACAAAAGGAAGAAAGTAGAAAATAAGGTATACATCAGAAGCCGAGTTTTGGGGAAAAACATTGCAATTAAAAACTAAGGAGGCGAAAAATGCCAACAGGATACAATGGCAAAATTTTAAGGGTAAATTTATCTGAAAGAAAAATTTGGACTGAGGAGCCAAAAGAGGTCATCTATCGGCGCTATCTTGGCGGAGGGGCGATGTCGTGCTACTATCTGTTGAATGAACTGAAGCCGAAAATTGACCCTTTAGGTCCTGAGAATATTTTAATCTTTATGACCAGCGTTATTAACGGGACGAATATCCCTGGCGCTAATCGGTATAGCGCCGCCGCCAAGTCTCCACTCACTGGAGGATATGGCGAATCTGAAGCCGGCGGTTGGTGGGGGCCTGAACTGAAATCTGCGGGTTTCGATGGTATCATCATTCATGGGAAAGCTGACAAACCCGTTTATCTCTGGGTGCATGACGGCGAAGCTGAAATCAGAGATGCGCAAAAATACTGGGGACAGCTTTCCGGTGAAGTGCAAGATGTCTTGGAAGAGGAACTTGGGGATAACCGCATTCGCGTCTTGCAAACTGGTGTGGCGGGAGAAAATCTGGTCAGATATGCGGCAATCACAAACCAATTAAAGCACTATCACGGCCGAACGGGACTCGGCGCGGTGATGGGGTCGAAAAACTTGAAAGCCATCGCTGTGCGCGGAAGTAATAGAATGCAACCGAGTGACCCACAAGCCGCCCGTGAGGTGTTGGACTGGTTTAGAGAACATTATGACCGCGATAATGACGCTATGCATCTCTATGGAACGTCCCGCGGTGTCCCATCGCTGAACGCTGGCGGCATTTTGCCCACGCGCAACTTCCGCGATGGTTCTTTTGAATTGGCAAATAACATCAGCGGACAGACGATGGCGGCGACGATTCTCAAAAGGCGCGGCACATGCTACGCTTGTACAGTGGCGTGTAAACGCGAGGTCGAAGTGCCTGAATTGGGGGTAACAACTAAGTATGGCGGTCCTGAATACGAAACTATCGTTGCGGTAGGTCCATTGTGTAACATCGGCAATCTCAAGGTTATCGCTAAGGCGAATCAACTGCTCAACCAGTACGTTTTGGACACAATTTCCACCGGCGCGGTTATCGCTTTTGCGATGGAATGCTATGATAATGGCATTCTGACAAAGGAGGATACAGGCGGAATCGAACTCAACTCTGGAAACGAAGAGGCGCTGCTCAAAATTATTCCAATGATAGGACGACGCGAGGGAATAGGTGACCTGCTTGCAGATGGGGTTAAGATAGCAGCGGCGAAAATCGGCAAGGGCGCGGAAAAATATGCGATGCACGTGAAAGGTCAAGAGTTGCCGATGCATGAACCGCGCGGAAAGACAAGTTTGGCTCTCGCTTATTCCATGTCGCCTACAGGCGCTGACCACATGGAAAATCCACATGATGTCTTCTTCGACTCCTTCAACCCTAAGGGCAGTCAATTAGGAGTCTTAGGGCTGATTGAACCCGTCAGTGCGCTTGACTTGAGCCATAGAAAAGTCAGGACATACTACTATTGCCAGTTGGCGTGGGGAATATACAACTGCATCGGAATGTGCGACTTCGTAGGCGCGCCCATCGGCGCGCTGTCTTTAGAACAACTAACGAAATACGTCAACGCTGTCACCGGATGGGATACCAGCTTGTGGGAATTGCTCAAAGTCGCCGAACGTTCTAACAATATGTATCGGATATTCAATTTCAGAGAGGGATTCACCAAAGCTGACGATACATTGCCACAACGCCTATTCGAGGAACTCGGCAACGGCGCTCTCAAAGGTAAGAAGATAGATAAACAGGAGTTTAAGGAAGCTCTTGAGTTGTATTACCAGATGGCAGGATGGGATGTGGAAACTGGATTCCCTACCAAAGCTAAGTTGATGGAACTGGAATTGGAATGGGCTGTTTCTGAGTAAAGAAAATGCCTGAAGGTAGAAACCGGGTTTTTTTGAAAAGTAAAAAACTCGGTTTCTATTTAAAGCAGAATAATGGTACGATGGGTAGAAAAATGGAAATTGACCAATTCATTAAAGAACTTGCAGTGGATTTTATTCAGAAAATAGTAGAACTGTTTTTTCCAGACATAGCTCGAAGATTGAATTTTACGGGGAAGAAAGACCTAAATAAAGACTTTTACACCGAATCTCCAGAAGGCGAGGAAAGGTTTGTAGATGTTTTGTTGGAAGTTTTGTATAAAAATCCTCCTCCGTCAGTTTTGCTGATTCACGTCGAATCGCAGCAACAAAAGCGTTTTGATTTTCCAGCGCGTATGCTGGCTTATCAGTGTCTGATTTATGAAAGAGAGATAGAAAGAGAACGCCGAGATTCCTTTTCCCTCCCCGAGTTTATCGAATGGAAAAACAGAAAACATCTTCTTTCATTTGCCTTTTGCAATTACCCTCTTGACGATGGTATCACAGAAGAAGAATGTCAAACAACTTTTCACTTGAGTTGTCGATATACTTGTATCAGCTTGCCAATGCTATCCGCAAGGGAATATTTGCAGAAGGATAACTCTGTGGTATCTGCGCTGGTAGTTTTTATGAACCCAGATGGTTTATCAAAACCTCATCTGAAAGCTGAGTCTTACCAAAAGTTAATTTCATACAGGGAAAGTTTAACTCAGAGGCAGATTAACCAGATAGTATACGCGCTTGAAACTTACTTGACTTTGACAGAGGAAGAGGAAGAAATATATCAAAGATTGATTCAGGAGGTGTACCCGGAGGTGAGTGAAATGATTACCAATCCATTAATAGAAAGAGGACGGCAACAAGGACGGCAAGAAGGAATTCAACAAGGACGGCAAGAGGGAATTCAACAAGGATTGCAAGACGCTATTTTAAGGCTTCTCGCTCATAGATTTCATTCTATCCCGCAAGAATTGCCTCAAAAAATCTTTGCTCTCACTGATACCCAAAAGTTGCAAACTCTTTTTGACGCTTCATTAGAAGTAAAATCGTTAGAAGAATTAACTCTAAACGGATTTTTTGAGGATTAGAATCCTGGAAATACCTTGTATTAGTAGGAATTTCGATGAAGAAACCAAAGGTTCTTATTTCCATCCAAACTTTTTCTTTTCCTAAAAGAAAAAGTTTGATTAAAAAGAAAAGAAAAGGAAATTTTTCCATTATCATCTTGAAGAGGTTCTTTGCCATCAGTTGCATCATCATGGCAATGATGATACATTCGTCTGAAAGTGCAGGCAGCGACTGGATGCGGCCACGTTTTTTTGAAGGTAAACTATCCCTTTCCAACGCGCCTACATTGGGTGAAAAAGCGACTTTACTTTTGGAATTGACACCGGTCGCCGGGGATTCTCAAGACACGACGATACTTTTTAGATTGCCTGATGGAATAGTTCATCTGAGCAACTTGCAGTTTCAAAAACAGCAGCTCAATCGGAACTCTTTGTACCGATATTCAGTTGAAATAAGAATAGCAGAGGAAGACAATTATATTCTTCAAGCGTCAGTATATTATCGTCTAAGTAATGGCAAAGAAGCAGTGCAACATTTCTTCACCTATCTATCGGTTACGAAGACAGGTTCACACTTGTCCGCTGTCCCTTTTCCTGTAATCAAATTGCGACCACTTTATAGTGAGGCGCTCCCCCATGAAGTCCCGCTGGCGCCGCCCGCTGTTGTTGATGACACTGTAAGAATTGATGGGAAGATAAAATATTACGACGATAACATACGTTCCGAAGTCCCCATTAAGGGTGTAAAGGTTACTCTCTTTGAAAAGAATATTTCCTTGTCTGATACAGAGATAGCCGCAACTTACACCGACGCTTGGGGGGTATATTCCTTCTCGGGTATTGACAATATTGACCCAGAGGACAGCACAGGTCGCGATTTGTATATTATCCTCTCCTTTCAAAATGATGCCCTAATTATCACTAACAAGGATGATGCCTTATATCAGTTTGCTTCTCCTTCGCTCTTTGACGTGTCCGATGGGAGCGTTTTCATCAACCATTTTTTGAACAGCGGACATCCACAGCGAGCTATTGGACAAATTTTCAATGTTATCATGGATGAATACAACTATCTTTTAGAACATGTGGGTTGGAGCAGAAAGCAGATGCAAGTGAAATACCCTTTCGGCACTTGGGCAGCTTACAGTCCCGGCTTTCCAGGCTCCAAAGAGTACATTCAAATCCCAACCGAATTTCAGTGGGAACGAGGCGCCATACTTCATGAATATGGACACGCGATGATGAAAGCCGCTTATGGGGATGATGCAAACAACCTGCCTAAAACCGCTTTTGGCGGTTCGCCGCATTACATATTCTCGGCTTTCGACGCTGGTTTCGCCATGATAGAGGGTTGGGCGGAATTTATGGAAGCGCTCGTGGACGACAATGCTTTCAATGTTACAGGCTACTCAAACAGGAACACTCCAAACATCGAGTACAACGATTGGTGGACAGGGGACATAGATGGACGCGGAAACAATCGTAGAGGCGAGATAGTCGAAGGAGCGGTGGCCAGTATCTTGTGGGATATATCAGATACATCGTTAAGCCAGGATGAAAAGCCCAACGTAGACGACGATGGGCTAAACGGTTTATTTCCAATGTTATGGAATATCATGGTCAAACACCAACCGCAGAATATCATCGACATCTGGAATCACTGGAACTTAGAGGGTTACGGCTACATTGACCAGTTGCGCGGAATCTATGCAGACCACGGCGTTGTTCCTCCCACGGTGACGAAGCCGCCAGCCGGTGGTATATTGATAAGCATTCCTAATATAATTGGCTGGCCGAACGAAAAGGACATAGTTGTGTCAATCAGTGTGAGCAATGCTAAAGGCATCGCAAACGGCGATATAACGCTGACTTATGATTCTGGTATCTTGATAGCTACTGATGTTAAGAAAACTGACCTTACCGCTGATTTTGCGCTTAGCTCAAACATTAACTTAGCGGATAAAGTGTTCATGTCTTTAACAAGCGCCGCTGGCATCACTGAAGAAAGCGGCGTTCTTGTAGAAGTGGTCTTCAATGTGAAACCCGATGTGGAACCTGGCAAAAGTAGCAAACTTGCCCTTGAAAGTGTCTCTTTATATGATAAAAGCGGAGCCGCTATCGCAGTAGTTACTAACAATGGGAACCTTACAGTAGAAGGACTTGCAGGCGATATAAATAAAGACGCGGAAGTAACCTCTGAAGATGCCATTTTGGCGTTGAGTATTGCTGTAGATTTAATCAAACCCGATGCTTATCAGCAAGCCGTGGGCGATATGGACAAGAACGGTGAGATTAACAGCGCTGATGCTATACTTATCCTGCGCAAGGCTGCGGGCGTGTTGGGCGACTTACGCAAATTATAAAATTTTTCTTTTCTTTTGTGGACTTATTTTTTTGTTGCGAGAGCTGTTTATCAGAAAAAAACTTGACAAAATTAAAATTTTCTGTAATAATTACAAGTACAGTGAAATTTTTAATTCGCAACGTATGAGGATAATCGATATTGAAAGGTGATAACAGATGGAAAAGATAATGGTTTATCCTTTCCCTAAATTCCAGGCTTTGCCAGTTACTTTGCCAATAGAAGGGGCGGTCCGAATCGAAATCATAGAAGGAATTCCGATCTTTAAAGCCAGTTCCAGTGTCCAGACAAGGATTAAAGAGCTACTTCAAAAAGAGCAACATGTTGGTTTGACGGCAACCGAGTCAGAAGAACTTGACCGATATGAGGAAGTAGACGACTACCTAAGTTTCCTCAACAGAGTTGTGCGTAATCTCCTCTATGAACAGTCAAAGGAATCATAATGCCCAGACGCAGAAAGATACCAGAGTGGATACAAAACAAGGTCAGGATAAGAGCAAATCACCTCTGTGAGTATTGTCACGCCTCAGAGAAATGGCAGTATGTGCGCTTCACAGTAGACCATGTTATCCCTCTTGCCAAAAACGGAATGGATACGCTTGATAATCTGGCTTTAGCTTGTTTTCACTGTAATCGTAGGAAAAGTGACAAATTAACGGCTTTAGACCCTGTAACTTCGGAGGAAGTCCCCTTGTTTAATCCGCGGGAAGATTGCTGGGAGGCACACTTTATCTGGTCAGAAGACGGGCTTTTCATCATTGGATTGACACAGAAAGGGCGCGCTACGGTCGAAGCTTTGCAACTCAACCGAGAGCGCGCAATCAATATTCGTGCAGTAGATATTGTTTTCGGGCGACATCCACCGAATGGAGACCCTAAGAAGTTATGATATAGTGTAGGTGTTTCTTGTTTATCTAAATACATCGGCTACAATCTTGTTGTCAAAAGAATTTTTTTTTTAGAGGAGGTTTCAAATGAAAATACATTTTGTTGCAAAATTTACGATTATTTTAATATTCTTAGCCGCGACGATATTGTGTTTAAGCGAATTTGCTTTCGCGCAGAAGTGGGAAATCGTGCGGCGAGGAGATTGGGAGACAAACTTCAATGATGTGCATTTCGTTGACGCCAGAAACGGTTGGGCGGTGGGGGAGGACGGTGTGATAGCTCATACCACCGATGGCGGCGTCACCTGGACACCGCAAAATAGCGGTACGACAAATTCCCTTATTGGAGTGGATTTCGTTAATGCTAACGAGGGTTGGATTGTGGGAGGAAATGGTACAATTCTTCATACTATTAATGGTGGTGCTACATGGATACCCCATGCGCATCAAGTTAAGGGCAATCACGTAGATATGATGTTGTTCCTCCCCCTTGACGGGGGAGGTTAGGTGGGGGTGAGAGCGGCGCTCTCGCTTTTTTCACCCTCCCCTAACCCCTCCCGTCAAGGGAGGGGAATTGGGAAAAAACGCTTAACTTGATGCGTATGGGTGGTGCTACATGGATACCCCAGATTGGCGGCACTGACACTGAGTTGTCAGACGTGGATTTTATTGATGCTAACAACGGCTGGGTTGTGGGTTTTGGTGAGTGCCTTCGCACCAGAAATGGTGGTGTTACATGGTCGCTTCAACCTTTCTTTGGTGGGTTCGGAGTGCATTTTGTCAATGTCAGCGAAGGCTGGGCAGTAGGATTTGGCTTTACTTCTGATTACACACTCTATTTTGTGCTTCATACTGTTGACGGTGGGGCTACCTGGTATTATGAGGAAACTGATACTACAAATCTCCTGGTGGATGTGTACTTTATCAATGCTAACGAAGGCTGGGCTGTGGGATATAATGGCACGATTTTTCACACTATCGATAATGGTACAACCTGGCAAAAACAGAATAGCGGTACGGGGTCTTGGCTGAACGGAGTGCATTTTGTCAACGCCGCAGAAGGCTGGGCTGTGGGAGATAATGGTACTATCCTCCGTCGGCGCAATAATAGTTCAGTTGAAAAATTTCTACGAAGCGACGGTAAACTTAGATGCGGGTCTAAATACGTTTTCCCTGCCATTGAATGACCCTCGCGTCTCAAGGTTGAGCGATTTAGCCAGTCTTATCGGCCCTGAAGTCATGATGATAATTAGCTATGACACCGCCGCTAAAAAGTTTGTCACCCATATGTTTAATACTCCCTCAACTTCGCCCACTAATGTGGCTGTCAAGGGTGGTGTAGGATACATCGTGATGATGAAGGCAGCTAAGAGTGTAACATTCCAGGGGCTTGCATGGAGTGGAGATATTTCCCTGTCAGTTGGTCTCAACCTGATTTCCATTCCTGTAAATCCGGGTCCCTGGCGGCTAAGTGACCTGGTTAACTTCATCGGCCCTGAAGTCATGATGATAATTAGCTACGATACCGTCGCCAAAAAGTTTGTCAGCCACATGTCTAATACTCCCCCAACTTCGCCCACTAATGTGGCTATTAAGGGTGGTGTAGGATACATTGTGATGATGAAAGCAGCTAAGAGTGTAACATTCACTGGGGAAGCCTGGTAAACGCCACTTCTTTACGAAGTAAAGGAGTCCTCATAGATGATTTCGATTTTCATGTTCGAAAATGCGTAGGAGCGCGCCTGAACGTTGTGCGCCCTTCTAAGTAATTCGGCAGACATATAGGAGCAAAAACCGAGTTTTTTAAAAAACTCGGTTTTTATTTATCTGAAAATGAATAATCTCCCTGAAATTTTAATTGTTTTTGTACTGGGGCTATTACAAGGGTTAACCGAGTTTCTACCGGTTAGTAGTTCAGGACATCTTGTTTTGATGCAACATTTTATGGGTATGAAAGAGCCCCAGCTTTTTTTGGATATAATGGTTCATGTCGGCACGCTTGGAGCAATTTGCCTGGTTTACTATAGAATAATCTGGAAAATAATGAAAGGTTGCGTAAGGATGCTCGGCGACCGTAAATTTTACCGTTCGCCGTTTCAGATGTTTTCTAAAAATGCTGAACTACAGTTTGTATGGTTTATCATCCTGGGTAACATTCCCGCCGGATTAGTCGGCGTGCTGTTAAAAGATTCCATTGAATCCGCATTTGCCAGCCCAGTTATTGTTGCGTGTATGTTAATCGTAACGGGATTGTTCCTTCAACTATCCAGAGTGGCAAAAAAGAACCCAAACCCACGACAAGCATTGAACAGTTGGGATGCTATACGGATAGGAATTGCTCAAGCCGTTGCGATAATGCCTGGCATTTCGCGTTCCGGTTCGACCATTTCGGTCGGATTAGCGACAGGCGTATCACCTCAAACCGCCGCGCAATATTCCTTTTTGCTTTCAGTTCCCGCTATTTTGGGTGCATCGGCGCTTGAATTGAAAGATATTCATGAAGTATCACTCGCCCCAATATCGATAATTATCGGTACCTTGACCGCGTTTATCGTAGGCTATATAGCGCTCAGAGGATTATTAGCAACTCTGAATCGCGGGCGGTTTGTGGTGTTTTCATATTATTGCTTTGGGTTAGGTGGTTTAGTGCTGTTAATCAAAATATTGTTGTAAATTAACGGGTACAATGAAGCTTTTTGGCGCCTCACTTTTCACTCATCACGTTTCACGTTTCCAAGGAATCATACATGCATAAAAAAACAATTTTTGTGTGTCTTGATGGCTGTGGGCCTGAATATATTGAGCAAAGCGATACACCGAATATCGACAGGATGGTGAAGTTTGGTTTTAGTTGGATAGGGCATTCGGTCATACCATCTGTCACAAATGTCAATAACGTTTCTATAGTTACAGGTTCACCGCCGTCGGTACATGGAATTACGTCGAATTACTATTATGACCGCCAATCGAAGCAAGGAGTATACATGGAGTCGCCCGATTTTCTGCTGACAGAAACCGCGCTTCAACGAGCTAAAAAGGAGGGTTTATCCACAGCAGTATTGACTACCAAGGATAAGTTGCTTCGATTACTGGGTAAAGATGTAGATACAGTAATTGCAGCAGAATCGCCTCCTGCTTGGCTTTTGCCAACGATAGGGCCGCCGGGACATATTTATAGCGCTGAAATTAACATCTGGTTATTCCGCGTGTTGAAGGTTGTGTTAAAGGAAAAAAATCCTGATGTTGTCTATCTTGCGACCACGGATTACATGATGCACAAATATGCTCCTGACGCAGAGGAATCTCAAGCGCATATTCATGCTCTGGATGAACTACTCGGTGAAGTGCTCGAGGAATACGATGTACAGATGCTTCTCACGGCTGACCATGGCATGTTGGACAAAAGATTTGCCGTTGACCTTGCTCAAATTCTGCAAGCCCAAGGTATCATAGCGGAAGTTATTCCCATCATCAAAGACCGGTATGTCGTCCATCATGGCAATTTGGGTGGGGCGGCGTATATTTATCTTGATGAGAAAAATATTGACGAGGCAGTCAAAATTCTGAGAGAATGTCAAGGCGTGGAGGAGGTATGGCTTCAAGCTGATGCCGCCGAGGAATTTCAGCTTTATAAAGAACGAATCGGTGATATTTTTGTGTTAGCCGACCGCGACTGCGTTTTTGGCAATGTAACGCAAACTGTCAGTTTGCGTTCACATGGTTCAAGATATGAGAGCGAAGTGCCTATCGTCGGCTATGGACTAAAACCTCCCAAACAGTGGAAAAATAATTTTGAAGTAGCTCAAATTGAATTCCCCGCAAAAGGCTAAAGGGCTAAAGGGCTAATTACCCCATATGTATCAGTTAAGAAATGAAAATTTATTCCTTGTTCATAGATGAACCAACCGTATGACGACTATTCTCATTAGGAGTCAATATGCCTCAATATACTCAACGACCAGTTTTGATGCAGGAGTATTTCAATTCTGATGTGGAGCTTCCATATAAGCTAACCATTGAAGAAGTCAAAGCAACTATAAACGCAGTCTATGATTTTCTTCATGATGTTAATATATTTCTGGTTGAGCGGGGTTACAGTCGATTGGAAGATTTATTGCTGGGCAATACCTTTGCCGGGATACTTAGTGAAATCTTGATTAAAAATCTTTCAAACTATAGTGCTACGATGGTAGGAAATACCCGCGTAGGTGGATACCCCGATTTAATTCCGCGCGGTGTTTACTTAGATGATTCTACTTTACAAGGGACAGAGGGCATCGAAATCAAAGTATCCAAGCAACGCGGTGGGTGGCAGGGACACAACCCGGAGGCAGGGTGGGTAATGGTTTTTAGGTACATTGTGGATACCGAGACGTTACCTGTAGAAAATCGAGCACCAACCGAAATTGTCGAGGTTTTAGCTGCTAAACTGGAATTAGAAGAGTGGAATTTTAGTGGACGCAAAGGAACATCACGCAGGACGATAACTGCATCGATTAATCGTCGAGGAATGGAGAAATTGCGCGCTAATCCGATATATCGGCATCCTGATTATGCGGTTGGGATGAGACGCCGCGAGTAGAACAACAATCAATGATTTAGATTTTCAAACAATGGCAATGATAGTTGGGATTTCGGTTCATCAATTTTGGTTTGCTCCGTTTGATTATTGTTCACAACAAGTTTTGCCAGTTCCAGAACTGCCCGGCGGGCTATTTGAACATATTCCTCGTTAATTTCAATTCCAACGCTATCATAACCTAACGCCTCGGCAGCAGCAAGAGTTGAGCCTGCGCCGGCGAAAGGGTCGAGAATTTTGCCTTGTCCCAATGGCAACGAAGCCCAGACCAGTTGACGCATAAACTGTTGTGGCTTGAGGCTCGGATGCGGCGCAATTTCTCGTTCACAGCGCGGAGTTCGGATGCTTTCGATAACATCGGGGAAGGGGTTGCCATCGGGCAAACGTCTTAGTCCTCCTGTACTCCACCGTCGGAGATTTTCAGCAAGTGTTCCATTGAATGGGCGGCGAAATAATCCCCACGGTTCCCAACATGAACGTGGCATCGCGCTAACATCTGGAAATTCGGTTTCGGCGCCTTTGGGTCTATCACCACCGCGCAATGTCCGCACTAATCGAACAATTTCGCCGCGTTTTTCAAATCCTGCTTCGGTAAGAGCATCAAAGACTACGTGCGACCATAGTGGAGTCGCAGCAATGAAAATATGTCCGCCTGGCACCAGAACAGGCAAAGTTAATTTTGACCAATCGTAAAAGAATGACCTCATATTGTCTATATCTGCTGGAGTCAGCCCTGTAAACCGCGGTAGCGGAGCGCGCTGGCTACCACCGATAGATGGCGGAATTCGCCATACTCCGCCCCGCCCAGCTTTCATTTTGTCCAATTCGCGACGGGTAAATTCTCGTATACCAAAAGGCGGGTCCGTTATTACTGCATGGAATGCGTTTGCCGGGCATTCCTTCAGCCATTCAAAACAATCTGCAAGGATTATAGAAAAAGCCATGCTGAAACCTCCTCGCGAAAATATGCTCAATAAATATTTGCCTTGATATAGATTTTAAGATATAATTATGGGCACGTCAAGAAAATTTTCATTGCTTTTTGTTATCCCAAAATATAATGCAAAACCATAGACCACTTATGTCGCCTTTGAGACTACCGCCTGCTCAAAGAGCCCTCGTTACCTGGCGTTCTTTGCTTTTAGGCGTGTTGTTAATTCCGATAAATGTATATTGGTTGACAATAGTTGAGGTAAAATATTATTCGCTTGATGGCTCCTGTCTGCCGCTCTTCGTCGAACCGGTGTTCACGCTTTTTATCGTCATACTGTTTAATTTTTGGTTAAAACGAACTTGTGCCAAATACGCTTTGACACAGGCAGAATTGCTGGTGGTTTACATCATGGTTATGCTCTCGGTGACTTTTTCGGGACATGACACTCTCCAGAATATGTTCGGAGCTATCGTTCATCAATACTGGTTCGCTACGCCGGAAAATGAATGGCAGCAACTCTTTTTTCGGTATATTCCGAGTTGGCTTACGATTTCGGACAAGCGCATTTTGAAAGGTTTTTACGAGGGCGAGTCCACATTTTACCTCGAAAGTCATTTCAAAGCATGGCTACGGCCGTTGTTTTATTGGGCGTTACTTTTTTTAGCAATGATTTTCCTGATGCTCTGTTTGAACAGTATCATCCGCAAACGGTGGACGGAACATGAGAAGTTAGCGTATCCTATCATCCAATTGCCGCTAAGTATGTCGCAGGATGGCGGCTCACGATTGTTTCGGAATAAGGTTATGTGGATGGGATTTGCTGTTGCCGCGACTATAGTTATCATCAACGGTTTGAATTTTATCTATCCGACTGTGCCGAGAATTCCGTACATCAAGCATACAAATATCGGTCATGTCTTCGTTGATAGACCGTGGAACACGCTCAGTTGGGTGTACATTTCGATGTATCCGTTCGCCATCGGAATAGCTTTTTTTCTGCCGTTAGATTTATCATTCTCATGCTGGTTTTTCTTTGTAATCAGGCTTATTGAATTGGTTATCAGAGCGGCGCTTGGGACCCGGCGATTTCCCGCTTTGAATGAACAGGCGTCAGGCGCGTGGATTATGTTGTTTGCGATTGCAATCTGGGGGACGCGCCGACATCTTGTGGAGGTGTTCAAAAAGGTAGTTGGGATGCCGTCGAATGTTGACGACGATTCCACAGAACCGTTGCGCTACCGCTGGGCGGTTTTAGGAGTGTTGTTGTCGATGGCGTTCATCACTATTTTTGCTTCGATGGCGGGCATGGCAATTTGGGTAGTTTTCATTTTTTTCGGGCTCTATTTCATATTGTCAACTGCCATGACCCGCGTGCGCGCAGAGCTTGGGACTCCGCACGAAATCTATTTTGTCAATCCAAACGATATCATGGCAAATGCCATCGGCCCCCGTAATATTGACCCTGCCAGTATGACCATGATGTCGATGTTCTATTGGTTCAATCGTTGTTATCGCAACCATCCTATGCCCAACCAATTGGAGGCTTTTAAAATGGCAGAAACGGCGAAAATCAGCAATAGCGGATTGTTATTAGCTATGCTTATCGCTTCAGTCGTCAGTATCCTGGCGACCTACTGGGCAAATTTAGATATCACTTATCGAAATGGCGCCATAGCGAAAGCCGGGGGCTTCAAAAGCTGGCTTGGCTGGGAATCTTTCAACCGGTTGCAACGGTGGATGCTTAATCCTTTTGGCCCTGATGTGGCGGGAATCTCCTACATGGGCATCGGCGCGTTTGCCACCATACTGATGATGATAATGCGGATGCGCTTCTTCTGGTGGCCTTTCCACCCCGCAGGCTACGCTCTTGCCATCAGTTTCGCGATGGATTATTTTTGGTTCGCTTTCTTCGTCAGTTGGCTTATCAAGTTGTTCATTCTACGATTTGGCGGCGTCAGATTCCATCAAAAAGCGGCACCGTTTTTCTTAGGTTTGATTCTGGGAGACTACATCATCGGTAGCATCTGGGCGATTATTGGACCGATTTCGGGGATAAGGACGTATAAGATTTTTATTTAGAGTCTTTCAAACTATGGAGATAAGTGGATGTTTTCCAGAAGAGGCGGTTTATCGTTCATTCAAAATCTGGTTCAGCAAAGTCGTTATGATTGGTCGAATAAAGTTGACCAACTGATAAATGCGGGTTGGTTTGACGAAGAAGATTTAGAAGAATGTATTCTAACAGGCGTTGTCCAAAAAACGGGAAAAGACACACTTAGAATTCCGTCGGAACCAAAATTTACGTTATTATAGGTCGAGATACTCACAGTAATCCATTCTATACTGTTGGAAAGATTTTAAAAGGAGATGACGGATATTTTTATTTTTTCATTACTGCACACGAAACGAGGTGAGAAAATGTTTGGCTATCGTTGTCAAGAATGTGGAAAGGGCGTAGTAAAGCCCAATAAGGTGCAGAATTATCTAACAAAATTTGCTGGCTATCCTTTCATTGTGCCTGAAGCCATTATTGGCAAATGTGAGCTATGAGGACTTCTTTACTTCGTAAAGAAGTGGCGCGAAACATTTTAACGCAAGTGAACGCAAACGTTGGAAAAAATTGTTCCAAGAAAGTCTTAAATCTCAAGGAGAGCTTTTAACTCTTCAAGAAATTAGAAATCTACGAAAACAACGTTTCACGAAAGGAGTCTAAAATGTCAAGTTGTTTCTATTGTGGTTCAAATGAACACTCATCCAATGGGTGTGTTCAGAAAGTGAATGTTCAAGATATTGCTGTGGATGCGATAAATCAACTCGGCTATAGTTCAATGCCGCGGATAGTTGAATTATTCTCGGAACATAAAAGCGGCTCTCCGAATCTTGTTTCGGCGGCGATATATGAACTATCATACGAATTTAGACGTGAGTATTATGAGGAAATGTGGCAGAAGAATACTACCACGCCCTCCCACCGTCCACAGGGGGGGAATCTGCTGGATTATGTTATAAGTGTCACGCGCGGATTTGTCGATATCGAATCGGACCTTTTTGAGGTTGCTATCTCGGAATTTGAAAAGGCTTTGAGCAAAGCGCCTACTGAAGTTTATGAAATTCGCGCGCGATTGTTGAAGGCGCAGGCGCAATATGCTACTGGAGATGTAGATGGCGCAGTCTTGACCATACTTGAAGGTTTGGAGAATATTCAGCAACTTTCAATTGATTCCCATAGAACTTATGATTATCAGTTGTCGAGATATTATGCGACAAAAAGTGACTTTGAGACATCTATAAATTATCTCAAACAGCTTGTAGAAGGTGAAGAGGGAATAGAAGGTTTCGATACGCAAGCTACTCAACCTAACGGAGATAAGCGATATTTTGTCAAAGCGCTGATAGATGAACATTTTGATAACAGTAGAGAGGCGATTAATGAATACCTTGAGGAATTGCTAAAGAAAAGAAAGCATACCGCGCAAGAGATGATGGAATTAGCGCAGGCGGCTATTGGGAACGCTAAAGAGTGGGAGGTAAAAGTCGAAGATTCTGAAGCGAAACTTGAACAAGCACGGCAACAATTTGATACGGAAAGTTACTACGGTTATTTAGATGCTCAATCTCTCGCGCAAACGTCTAAAGATATCGCAACGCTGGCACAGGAAAAACAACGAGAAACTTTGCTCCAAAATGCTTCTGAAGCACAAAAAGGCGCTGGTGAGGCAATGACACCCGCTCAAGGTCTTCTGGAACGCCTGGGCAATCCTCAAAAACAGTTGGAACTATTTCATGAACAGTTTCAACGTTATGAGAATGCGGAGAGTCATCTGGCGGAATCGCGCGCGGCTTTTACGCTTGATAATTACTCAGGGTATATCTCCTCAAGAGAGGAAGCGGAAAAAGCAATCGGTCTGGCGAATGAAATCCAGCGCGATGTAACACGGCTTCTTAAGTGTGAAGAAGAAACAGAAGAGGCTATCGCAAACGCCAAAGCGGCTCTCCAGATTTTTGCGCTTCAATATCCGGAGGATAGACGAGAAAACATCGCGAAATACAAATCTGCCGAAGCCCTCCTTATAGAAGCTAAGCAGTATTTCAGAAAACATACAGAGGAAGGTTATGAACAATGTCTTAATCGCATTCAAAAAGTTAACCAGTTGATTGATGAGCTTAATCAATATGCCAAACTCCATGGCCTGCGCCAAGAGACCGAGGAGGGAATTGACGCGGCGGCTGCAAATTTAGAATCGATTGAATCACAACTGCGAGGACAGTATGACCCGCATAAATTTCAATTCGCACAAGCTAAATTGGAAGAAGCCCGCGGCTTTTGCGAATTGCGAACAATGGAAGGTTATTCCAGGGCGATTGACTGTACAAGAGAAGTCAATCAATTGGTTGATGAAATGAACCAGGATGTAGCGGCTAAAAACCTCAAGGAAGCGGCGCTAAGAGCGATTGAAAACACCCGTGCTGAAGTAATGAAGATTGAAGAATTGCCGGAAAAAGAACTTGCAGAATCAAGGTTGAATGAGAGGTTCAATCTAATTTCTGAAGCAGAAACATATAATGAGAAGATGTGTGAACAGGCAATTGAGCTAACAGAAGAAATCAAAAACGTTATAAAGCAATTTGAAGAAGAGACAAAGCGAGAGAAAAGAATCAGGAAGCAAACTATTATTACTCTTTCAGGTTCTTTAGGGTCTGGTATAGTTGTTGGTATCTTGGGCGCTTTGTTCTGGAACCCAGCGGCTTTACTTTGCTTTTTAGTGGGAGGAGCATGTTATGTGATACAAGTAGTTGTAAATCATGAGAAAACATGGTCATGATGCGTTTTTATATCTTCACGGAAGGATGGAAAATATGGCGAACTATATTATCGCCATCGACCAGGGGACAACTGGAACAACGGTACTGTTGGTCGATGAAATAGGACAAATCAAATATCGCAATTACCGTGAATTTACGCAATATTATCCACGCCCTGGTTGGGTAGAACATGACGCCGAAGAGATTTGGAATGTCACCGTTCATCTGCTTGATGACCTGCTGAGGGAAGTGAAACATCAGCAAAGCGGAGTTGATGTTAGTCGTATTTTGGGCATCGGGATTACCAATCAGCGTGAGACTACCGTTGTCTGGGACAGAAACAGTGGAAAGCCAATTTACAACGCCATTGTGTGGCAATGTCGGCGGACAGCGGACGTTTGTGCAAGGTTACGAGATGAAGGTTTAGAACCCATGGTCAAAGAGAAAACGGGTTTGGTCATCGACCCATATTTTTCAGCCACCAAAATCGCGTGGATTTTGGACAATGTGGCTGGAGCGCGGCAAGCCGCTATGAATGGCAAGCTATGCTTTGGCACCATTGACACCTGGTTGTTGTGGAATCTTATGGGTGGAAAAGTTCATGCGACGGATTATACTAACGCCTCCCGGACAATGTTATTTGATATCGGAACGCTGAAATGGGATGAAGACCTTCTGAAAGCGTTTAAAGCGCCCGCGCCGATTTTGCCAGATATATGTGCGTCATCGCATATCTTCGGTTATACCCATAATGCCGGGCCTCTGCCTGATGGCATACCTATTGCGGGAATCGCCGGCGACCAACAGGCGGCTTTATTCGGGCAGTTGTGTTTTGAGGTGGGAATGGCGAAAAACACTTACGGTACTGGCTGTTTTTTGATACTCAACACCGGCGAACAGAGAATCCATTCACAAACTGGATTATTGACTACATTAGCTTGTGGCCCTGGACTCAAACCCGTTTATGCGCTCGAAGGCAGTGTCTTCATCGCCGGTGCGGCGGTGCAATGGCTGCGCGATGGTTTGAAGATTATCAATTCCGCTACCGAGACCGAGGAATTGGCTCTCAAAGTGAACGATTCCAACGGTACCTACATCGTGCCGGCATTTACAGGCTTGGGCGCGCCGTATTGGAACCCAGACGCCCGCGGCGCTATTTTGGGTTTGACGCGCGGCACAACACGCGAACATATTGTGCGCGCAACCTTAGAAGCCATAGCTTTTCAGACCGCAGATGTCGTCGAAGCAATGATAGTAGATTCCCAAATACCACTGCAACAACTACGCGTTGACGGAGGAGCAGTTGCCAACAATTTTCTCATGCAGTTTCAAGCGGATATTTTAAACATAGACGTGGAACGCCCAGCTATTATCGAAACTACAGCTTTAGGCGCGGCATTTTTAGCCGGATTGGCTGTCGGGCTATGGAATAATACCGATGAACTAAAAATTTGCCGACAGACCGATAAAATCTTTTCGCCGCAAATCTCTCCTACTGAACGTGAACGACTATTATCAGGCTGGAAAGATGCGGTGCGGAAGGTAATAGCGTAAAACGTAAGGCGTAAGGCGTAAAACGTAATTTGCTTCTTACGTTTTACGTTTTACGAAAAATTTGCCCTTTGGCCCTTTGGAGGAAAAAGATGAAATTACGCTGGAAATATGTCTTCATCGTCAATCTCTTTACTGTTTTAGCGATGAGTGTTTTTTTCATCATTGACGATAGAAAAGCCAGAGATGATGCGGAAACATCGCAAGTAACCAACTTAGTCATTGGGGCGAATATCCATAAGGTTGCAGAATTAGTAGGTAGAAGTATGCAGGATATTATTGACTTATCTCAGTTACCTGAAAATTTAGAAAAACGCATTCAAGAGGAACTGGTGCTCCTAAGAGATAAAAAAGAGTTGCCGGATGTAATCGAAATACATATAACTGACCAGACAGGAACTATTTTAGGGAGTTTGACGGGTGGAGAAGTAGGCAATAGAGTGAACATTAATGATGAAATACGTAATGCTGTCGCTCAAGGTGAAATTCACATCAGCGGATTAGCGAAATATCATGATGAATACACAACCGCGGTAATTGTCCCTTATACTGCTGAAGCAGCCGTGATTAACAATAAAGGGATTGAGTTACAACCTGGTTTAATTCAGATTTTATTTTCCGCGTCTAATGTTGTAAAAATGATTAACGCCATGCGACTTAGACATTTGCTTTATGTTTTGGCCGTTAGCTTTGCACTGGTTATATTGATTATCATTTCGACAGTTAGCATGGTAGACCGTCCGCTTCGTGGTTTAATTAAATTTATAGTACGCGCTAAAGAAGGAAATTTTGATGCGTTGCCACCTGTATCCTATTCGAGCAATGAAATCGGCAGGTTAGCGTATGAACTCGACCGTATGTTGCGGGAAATACGTACTGCTCATGAACAACGGATAGCGGCGTTAGGCACATTAGCAAGTGGAGTCGCGCATGAAATTAAAAATCCGCTCAATTTGCTGGGATTGGAAGTGTTGAATCTAAAAGAATTACTTTCTTCGGACAAAATTAAGCCTGAAGAAGTCAATGAAGCCAGGGAATACGCGGATAAAATCACAAGCCAGATTGCCAGATTGAGTAAAATTACCGAACAATTCATTCAATTAACCCGCCCCAGCAAGTTGGATATCCGACAGGTAGACCTGGACCTGCTGGTGGATGGGGTCATAACGGAATTTATGCTGACTTTGGATAAAACGAATATTAAAGTGATAACCAATTATTGCAAACAATTGCAGGATGTACAGGTTGACCCTGGTAAGATACGGCAAGCATTGTTCAACATTATCCAGAATAGCATTCAAGCGATACATAGATGGGGAAAGATTTATGTCAATACTAATCGAGTCAAGAGTGCTACAGGAGATAAGGCGACTATCGAGATAAGAGATACGGGAATGGGAATTCCTGAATATATTCAGGGCCGAATATTCGATGCCTATTTCACAACAAGGGAAAGTGAAGGCGGTACTGGTTTGGGACTAACTATTACGCATCAGATTATTGACGCTCATAACGGCAGAATTGAAATGAAAAGTAAAGAAGGGATGGGCACATCGTTTACAATAACTTTGCCAATTTAACTTTTTGTCGCAGAAGTCCCCTTCTGATTCGGAATGAAAGTGAGAATCAGAAGGGGATGAAGGCGACCACTTCGTCATTCGTACATTCGTAATTCTAAGATTGGTAGGGGTTCAAATCCCCTTACAAGCTAATTCGTAATTCGTAATTCGATTTAACATTGCCTACATTGTCTAAAATTAGCTTGAGGATTTTGCGCTTGAGAGGAATAATGAAAGAAGCTCGCAACATTCGTCGAAATCTCGCTTGACACGCTCCTCTGAGAGCATTTTGGATTTCATGATAACCTTTAGCCAAAACTTGGTTTCTGCAAGCTCTTTGACGGAAATGTTCGCTTCGCTCACCGACGCCGAAGGCTTTCGGTCAATTTTGCTGTTGAAATCTGCTCTTGAAGTGGACTGCTTCGCTTCGTGATAGTTTGCGCCAGCAGATGTCCCTGATTTGGTAATTTGAGTCTTCACTACCATTCCTTCGGGTGTTTTTGGCAATTCTGATGATAACTTGATAATACGAATAGCAAACTTAACCATCCTTTCCTCAAGATATTTAGCAAACTTTTTTTTACTTTTTTCCTCAGTGTTTCTTATGATGGAAAAGTTTGGTTTCTCATTGACTCTCCTCACAATATATTGCAGGCATGGTAGACAATGTAGGCATTGTAGGCAATTTCCATCGTAGGCAATTCCCTTTGATAACTGAAAAAGTCTTATCGTCACACTCCAAACAACACTTTCCTGATATCATGCAACCCTTTAGGCGCGTTGACGACCCATCTTGCGGCTCGAAGCGCGCCGCGCGCAAACGTTTCTCGACTTTGCGCCCGGTGGGTAATTTCAAGTCGCTCCCCGATGCCGGCAAAGAGCACTGTATGGTCGCCGACGATATCGCCGCCTCTGATGGCATGAATGCCAATTTCCTGGCGGGGGCGTTCACCTACTATTCCTTGTCTGCCATATATTCCGACTTCGCTGAGATTTCGATTTAAGGTTTCGGCGATTACCTCGGCAATTCGTAGCGCTGTGCCACTCGGCGAATCTTTCTTCAAGTTGTGATGAGCCTCTATCACTTCTATATCGAAATCATCGCCAAGCACTTTCGCAACATCCTGTACCACTTTCAAAAATAAATTGATGCCAACGCTAAAATTAGGCGACATCACGCACCGAATCTGCGAAGCTAATTCTTGCAGTTGTTTCATCTGTTCCGCCGTATATCCCGTCGTAGCGATAACCATAGCTTTGTCGGCATCTACGACATTTTTAAGGTGTTCCAGAGTAGCTTCGGGAGAGGTAAACTCTATAACGATATCACCTCTATCAATTATGGCGGGCAAATCGCTGCTGACCGCTACTCCCAGACGGCCAACTCCGGCAATTTCGCCAGAATCTTGCCCTAAGTTATGGTGATTGGCTGTTTCTATCGCGCCAACCAACTGCATATCCTTAGCTTGTTCGATTCCATTTATAATCATACGCCCCATGCGTCCACATGCTCCATCAACTATTACATTAATCATGATATAATCCTCCTTTTTTCTTCTTCATTCCCTTCGACCACTGTAACCTCTCTTTCAGTCAGTCCATACAGCCGATATACGACAAGGTCGATTAGCCTGTCAGTGGCGGCGATTTGGGCTTTGAGAGGGTTCAGCTTTTCCATTGCTGCATTGAACTCTTTTTGAATGGCAGCTCTAATCCGAGACGGACACGGGCTGGGAACGACTTTATTCTTCTTCAGAATTTCCAATAGCGCCTCAAAGTCCGCTTCGTGAAAGGCTTTAATTTTTGTTTTGTTCTTCTGAACCTCCACAGAACCCTTTAATATCTCCGCTTCCAGCCAGCCAAGAAATCCCTTCACGAGCGCCGGCTTCTGTTTATTCATCTCTATCATCTGTTCGGCAAGATGCGCAAGTAAGTCATGAACGACGTCGGATTGCTCGCGTTCAATGTCAGGTTTGCCATCGGGCTTTTGTGGTAGGCGCTCATCAAGCCACTGACCCAAATCTGTTTTGAGAAAATCAGCGTATGATTGGATTGTCATTTCGGCGCCTCCTATGTTTGCGTTATTTCGGTATGTTGAAAGAGGCTATACAGTGATGACTGGTAGTATTCTTTGCGCTTCATGGAGAAAACGGCGCACCCTCCATGTAAGCAGAGCGGAATCTCGTCTTCCGAACCGATTTTGTGGTTCTATCCCGTTCATCCAATAGAGAGCGTGATTCCGCACTTGCTCTGCTCTCCTCGTCGGCGTAAGAGACGCAAGAAGAACGGACAGCGAAGCAAATTCTCTTTGAAGTCGAGTGCCCGCAATCCTTGCCCCACAGTAAGTCTGAAAATCGTGTATCTTTTTAGCGTGGGCGGTTTGGCCTGTTTTTGGGTCATAGCGATAGGGGACGGGCTGATTCTGTTCGCTACGCTCAGCAGTTTTCTTCGTAAACCGCCGATGCTATCCCTGCTGAAATTACGCATTCAAAAACGTGGCAGGCGTGAAATACGGCGCCTTCGTAGAAGCCTCGCAGGTGAAGTAATTGCGCCATTGCTAAGTTGCGTTTGGCAATCCGAAGATATGGTTCTCGCGCTGCTCTATGCGGCATGGTTCACTCCCGTAGATAAGAGGCACACAGTTCTGCCCAAGGTATCAGAAACCGTGGTTTCTTCAGAAGAACGCAGTTTATTCCATTCCTGCTCTGACATAACCGTAAGCCCAAAGAGCACCCCGGTCTCTAAAAATAATGGTCCAAAAATAGCGTCAGCTAACTTCAAGATGACCTCTATCACAGAGTATCGTTCCTCCTTGATAATCACTAGAAGGTTATACTGTCCAGTTATCTCTCCGTCTCCGAAGCTCTCAGTAGCATGGACTTCCGCCACCAAATCGCTGAACTGCCCTGAAATCTCCTTGAGCGAGCACAACAGTGCATATCCCACCTTCTCACGAAGAACTCTGTCACTGAACCCCGCTAACAATCGTTCAATATTCTGCTCGTCAATACGGCGTTCTAGGGATGGTACATGGACAACATGATTTATGAGTGAATAATTCTCTCTTCCAAAGACAACCTCTGAGGTGTTTTTATTAGAAGTCATTTGCTTTATCTCCTTATTTCATAACCCTGCATGAAATGATTTGTTATTCTTTTTTCTATTCCACCTGCGCCGCTACCCACGCCGCACATAGCCTTTTTCCCTCTTCCACCAACTGCTCCCGCTCCTCTTTGGGCGTGTTGAAGGAGATGCGACGGATGGGCAACTTTCTGACGTGTTCTGGGAAAACGTTTAACTCACCGCTGATATATTTCCGATAGTAAAAGCCAAGCGTTGATGCATTGAAAAGGGCTATTATCATCGGCAAACGGTAGGCGCGGCTAAGTTCGACATCCTCTGGATATACAATCGTGTCCCGGTCGTAAACAGCATCGGCAGCTTCTTCATGCTTCGGACGCGCACCTTTGACAAATTTTATCCCGCGCCCTCGCAACACTCTTTCGTCAGCTTGTAACAAGTTAGCTTTCAGAACACAATTGCTTAGAGAATGGTCAGTATAATACCCGCTTCCATCATAAGCGCAGATTAGCCCCGCGCTGCCACTTACTTCGCAGACGATAATCTTCTCTGACTCGAATAGTTCAGGGAAAGCTGGACGGTGAAGCCTGTCAACATCATAAAGGATGTGCGCATTATCATAATCAACTTCGTAGCGAGTAACGTTTCCGCCTTTAATCAATGGCTTACACTTTCCGCGTTTAGATGGACATTCATTAGCCTTGCATTTGCCCGATGCGTTGTGACATTCAGGTTCGATGCCGTAGAAAAAGAACTTATTCACCTCGCCTGGTTGCGCACCCCAGCTAACGTATAAAATCCGTGACGCTGGGAAGGATACAAAGTTGATGCGGTTTATAATCCTCTTTGTTTGTTCATCCCAATCGAGGCGAATCCGATATTCAGGCACATCAAGGAAATTGCTTACGAGAATATGCCACGATGTTGCTGAATCGAACACCGGCTCGTTAAGCTTTGTGACAACTGCGATAGTTGCGCTTGAGGGTATCACCTTTTGCACGACATAGACAATAGGACTTACCGCAGCATCTGGGAAGACTTTAATATTTGTGGCATCAAGTATACAGTTAAGCGAATATTTCTTTAACATCATGCCGCGAAGCATTTTCGCGTAAGTTTCGCTTAAAATCTTATCAGGGACAATAAAAGCATGGTAGCCGTCTACTTTTAGCAGCGTCAATGCGCGCTCTGAGAAAAGAACAAATAAATCAAAGCGACGGAAGGCTGTATTGAAGGCATTTGTAAAGAAATTGATTTCATCATCATTAACCAACATAATGTTTATATACGGCGGATTTCCAATCACCGCATCAAACCCCGGATTCTCCTTCCTTCTTCCATATTCGTCGAAAAATACTTCAGGAAACTCCAGTTCCCAGTGGAAGAAGCGTTTTTGCTTGCGCAGTTCCTCTGCCCTGGCGATGTAAGGCGATAGAACGGTTTCTGAAAGGGTTGTGTTTTTGCATTGAAGTAGACTCATCGCTTGCTGGTAAACTGGTTGCGAAATGTCGTTTCCGAAAAACGCGCTCGTCCAGAGGTCAGCTATTTTGCGGTATGGCTCTCTGTTTGCGTCCAAGACGGTAGCGAGGATTTCTTCCTTCTTTTTCACTTGAGCGACTGAATCTGTGGGCATTTTTTCGATATTCTGCGCGCCGCCTACCATCTTGAAGGCTGACTGGGTGAACGCGCTCTCATCGAAGAGAGTCAACTGTTGTCCGTATGCTGCCTCTGTCTCCCTCTCCCTCTGGGAGAGAGCCGGGGTGAGGGCCTCACGCAACATCCGCTTCCCTTTAGGACTGGCAGAGACGCCCGCCCCTACTGGCAGCCGCCCTATATCTTCGATCTTCGCACCGATTAGGCTGTTTCCCAAACGAAGGTGATGTTCAAGAAAGGAGAGGGGACGGCCTTTCGACACTGTATAGAGCCAGAGGGAGAGCTTTGCAAGCTCAACGGCTAATGGATTAAGGTCAACGCCGTAGATACATCGTTCCACAACTTCGCGCCTCGCCCAGCGGATGTCTTCTTCTGTCACCTCATGGGGACTTGCTCCCAAAGCCTCCACAAGCGCACGAGCCAGAAAATCCGTTGCCTCCACGAGGAAATGTCCTGAACCCATTGCAGGGTCGAGGACTTTGATTTGTTGAATCTCCGAGATGAGAAGTGAATTAGGGTCAGACTGCGTTCGCAGGGCTTCCAAGCGTTTTTGTTCCCGGTCTATTTTCTCTTGATACTGCTTTTGCATAAATGGCGTCGTCGCTTTGGACAGTCGAGCTTTGTAAGTAGAGATAGAGTTCGTCAGGCTTTCAATTTCCTTTTTCGCGCTTTGTGAGTGCTCAAAAGAAACCTTCTTTTTCTCTTCAAGCAAAGGCCCAACGGTATTTTCAACGATGTACTTGACGATGTAATCGGGCGTGTAATAGCTCCCCGTCGCCTTCCTTTCACCTTTATCCGTCTCCAAATAGACTGAGCCCTGATGGTATGATTTAATCACTCCACTCCGTTTCTTCCCCCCGTTGACGGGGGGATTGAGGGGGGTAGCGAGAGCGAGAGGGATGAACTTCTCTCTCCCTTCTTCCTTGACTACTGCTAAGTCCTCTGAAGATTGGCGCAAGTGGTGTTCCAGAAGCCCTTCGTAGATAGAGCCGATGTGGCGAATCTCCATGTCCCTGTAACTGACGAACCCTCTGTCTTTTTTAATCAAACTTTTTACAAAGGTTGGGCTGCCAGTACGTCCGGCAGTTTGGGCGCGCGTGAGTTGGTCTATGGCTTGGGCTAAAAAACTGTCGCCTATCTTGTAATCCGCTAAAAATGAATGGTTGCCATTGTCGAATAGCCCGCCGTTGTACGGCGGAACATCTAAGGAATCGTCTCCCTCGTTGACGATTCTAAAAAGGTCTATCAATCTGCTCCAGTATCCAACCATTGTTGGGCTAAGATATGCTCTGCCATCAAGCTTCTGCGCTATCTCATGAGCAAGATTGCGGAGACTGTAAACCTGATAATTCGGATTATCCACTGGCAAAATCCTTCTATCTTCGGCATAGAGCAAAAATAGAATGCGGTATATGAGAACGAATATATTCTCTCTGATAGCATTTAGGTCGTTTTCCGTTAATCCATTGGCGGGGAATTTCAAGAACCCTTCCGCTAAAAACCTCAAAGCCTCATAGACATTTTCTTTCAGTTCCTCTCCCAACTTTGCGGCGTAGTCGAGACTCCCTTTGTAGGCTCTGTCCAAAAAAGATAAACCACTTACATCTTTCAGGAAAGCTTCTTTGCGGAAGAAGGCGAAGAAATAGTTAAACGCTTCATTGTAGTAACGACTTAAGTCGTTACTACCAAGCAACGCTGGCAAGTCAACTTCGTAGAAGACATCGTAGCGGTAACTGGCCTCACGATTGTATAGCCGCCATAGCCTGCCGTTGGAAAGAATTCCCCACCGGCTGTCTGTGGCTCGAAGGTAGAAATCGATCTGACAACTGGGGTTATAGTTACTGAAAGGGTCGCCGGAGCCTTTTGTTTTCTTATCCAGCGCCCTATCCCAATGCTTTGCGTCTCCTACGGCGAGGCAGGTGGCGAAGAACTCCCTTTTTCCTTTATGTTCCCTTTCAGCCAAATCTCTGGTTTGAGTGTCAACAAAAAATGCAAAATCTGGACGGCGGATGCCTTCTGGAGAATCTACAGAAGGCTGGAGGGAATAAATGTGCCCGAAGGAATCGAGGATAGGGCGGATAATCCTGCGCTCAGTTTCAGCCTCGTTGAGCCCTGCAAGGTTTTCTCCGGCTTTCTGGAATATCTCTTTTATCTTTCTATGCGCCTCTTCTGCTTGTCTAAAAGATTCCTGCCAGAATTTGTCATCCTTAATCAGTTCCGTAAGATAGTAATCACTGAAGAGGGATTGGTTGTTAAACGGCTGCATGTGCATATTTTATTAAAATATATTCAAAACATTCAGAAAAATATTAAAGAATGTTAGAAACACACCTTAAATGGATAACACAAATACCCACTACTCGGTATTAGCCAAGCTACTTTTTGAATAAAAGATTTAAGGAAATTGTCACCAATAATTTTTCTCAAGGTATTCAAAGCGCCATTGACATCGGCGTTAATTAAAAATCCAATAGCAGATTTGAAAAGCCCCCTCTTGACTCTTTTACCTGCATAAGCATGGTCTTCATGCTTACCAATAGCTTCCAAGTCCATAGCGGAGCACTTGCTTGTGTAACTCTCTTCGATAATTGTAACTTTAATTCCAACTAATTGCGCTTTGTATTGAATTTGTTGGATTAACAATTCAAATGGTATAGCCACAAAGTTTTGGTTATTTCGGCTGCCGATGTTTATCTCCTGTTTCCAACCTGAGTTTTTACCGATGACGATGTGTCCAATCTTATGTTCCAAGCAATAGTTAATTACAAATCGGCTTGTTTTGTGCATGTAGTCTTTTATCTTTTCATTTCGCCAATCGGTAATTTTCATCAATTCTTTCGACTTTTTTTGACCATTAGAGGAACGAGAGGATGCAATAAACTTTTGTGGGCTTTCTCCTCGTCGCATTGAAAGGAAAGCCTGAATTTCTGCGCGTTTTTTGTTATAAAATTGGTTAATACTCTTAATAGGTCTGCCGTTGATAATGATAGGCGCTCTGTTTTCTTCCCCCATCAAGTTATCAACAAATGTGATTAAATTATTGACCCCTAAATCAAGAGAAGCCACACGGTTTATGTCTACTTTGGAATTTAATTCCTCTTCTTCATAAATGATTTCAATATTGAAAAAGAGGCCATTGAACTTAGGAACAATCCTAACCTGCCGAAAAAGAATGAAATGCGCCTTATATTTTTCAAACTCCATTTCTGGGATTGAAATAACAACATCTTTCATTAACTGAATAGTGCCGCTTGGTTTAATAGATGCTTTTTGGTTAGTAAAGATTAGAATGAAATGACCATCTTTGGGCAAGAAACCAGGAAACCGTGGTTTTATTTGATATTTTTGTGGGTGCTCTTTATAATCAGCTAATGCTTTAAAAAAAGACCTGATATTTTGGTCTACCAACATAAGTGTTTGTTGTGCAACTTGTGCGGGTAAAAGTTGATAATTGATTTTCCCATCTAAATTTGTTTTGGTCTTCATTATTCTGTCAATCTCTACATAAGAAAGAGTTTTTCCTGTCTCTTCATAATGCTTGTTTACTTCAAACAACGCCTGATTATATAGGTCTTTTGACACTCTTGACATTCCCTTGAGAATAGAGTAAACCTTATCATTTTTATCAATACGAAATGAATAAGTAAGCCTCATTTATTCCCCCTCCTTTCGTAGTTATAAAATATCTTTACGAAATTGCCAACTATTTTTTATCAATGGTTATCATTTTTCTGCACTATATTTTTCCTACCAAACTTTTCTTCCAATCCTTTAGATACCACGTACCTTATGGACGAACGCGGACATTAGATATTGTCTTGTCCGTGTGTTCGCAAGCTAATCCTTCGTGATTCTTCGCAGGCTCAGAACAGGAGTTTACTTCGTAAACTGCTGTCTATTAAGTCAGTAGTATCATATTCCTTTGATTGATGATTGCCCAAGACAATCGACAATCTTTATTGTACCACACATCCGACATCCTTCGGCCCCAATTCCAACCACAGATAAGCCAGTCCCTGCGAGATTCGCGGATTAAGCTCTTGTTCATTCCAGGCATCGTAATACTTTGCGCCTTCTTGGTGAGGCACTGCAAGCAATTCCCCACGGACGGTTGAGTAACGGGCGTTGTACAATGTCCAGACCGTTTCATTTTCAGCGGGAAATCGGTTAGCATAAACATCAGAGACCAACGTTGGCACTAAGGGAGTAGGATTCAAACTGGTGAAAGCTTTGACGTGCGCTTTGAGGACGCGGTGCATTTTGGCGATAAAGGCGCGATTTTCGGGTGTAAACCAGTCATCTGCAATTCCTTCAATCCATATTCCCTCGCCATTGAAGAAAATTCGTTTGACGCTTTGATAATCGCTGCCGAGTGGTTGGTCGCAGGTGATGATTTCAACGGTTTTGAAATCGGGAAATGCGAAGCGGTAAAGATTCAGATGGGTTGGCGACAAATCATCGGAGACGCTGGAAATGGCGTAGGTAAAACTGCCGTCCTGATATTGCGAATTTACATCGACGGGGCTTTCTTCAGTATATACCGCGACATCGGGCGGCAATGCCTCGCGTACTTTGCGCACCAGGTCGCGCTGTCCGCGCAACGGCGGTTCGGGCACTGGATGTCCATGATTGGGATTATAGCAAAGATGCCCCGGGTCAGCAAACCCCATCTCATCTACATAAAAACCGTTCACCCCAGTCTCTCGCCAGACGCGAGCATAAGTCTTCGATAAATATTCCTGCCACTCTTGCACCGCAGAACAGATATTGTAGCTTGGTGCAAAATATTTATACGGCTTGCCGTCAGGACCGAGCAATTGCCATGCTTCGCCATGCGCTTTCCCGATATTCGACGGTGGGTCAACTAAATAGCCTTCGATATAAAGCCCGACGGGAATTTCCATTTCTTGCATCTCTTCAATGGCCTGGCGAAATGCTTCCGCGCCGCCAATTTGCTCCCAATGGTCATAATCACCGCAGCGACCATATTTTTCTGACCAGCCCCAGTCGAAAATATGCAGATAATCGACGCCGCCAAAATCAGCGATATCCTTTTCGATGACTTCACAGAAATGATATTCTTTGGTGTCGTTGTCGAATATACCGCTTTTTCTTGGCAGCTCAAAGTGCATAAACTGCTGGCGGAAGTTGAAGATTTCACGAAACCATTGCTTTCGAGGGACAAGCGGCTGATACCAGCTTTCTACCCACTGGCGATATGCGACAAACGCATCGTGCCAATCACCCGCGTGAGAGCCGATTATCGCCTCCGGCAAGAGGATATTCTCGCCTGGTTGGAGTTCCTTCTCCATGTAATCAACCTGCAACGAAACCGTCGTGTCCTTTTTCAATTTAAACCACTTGTATTCGTCGGTCAAGTCATGTTTCATAACGTATATGCCGCCCAACTGCGGATGATAAACGTCGATGAATTGCATCGGAAACGACCCGCTGTAAGCTTCGTTGAGGCTGATGGGAATATTGTTGATAACCGCCCCACGGCGTGGGAAGCAATACCATTGGTCATCGTAGGGCATGTTTCCAGTCCCGCAATCGGGACAAGATGCCCCGATTCTCGGGATTGCTTCGCGAACTTGCGCCACAGTGATAAAAATATTTCTCAGCGTCAAAAATGAGGGAGTGAGTTTTATTGGCGCATCCGACAAATTCATCAATTTCAGAACGAAACTCAATTGATGGGTTTCATTGAATGAGAAAGTCAAGGAAGCCCCAATTTCGCCATTTTCTAATGAGAGATTGGCAACTGTCCCTCCGTGAATTGAAACATCCGTTACCTGAAAATCCGACGATGTAATCCAACCATCTTCCAGTTTGACGGCGAAAAGCGGCGAAGGCTCGCTTAGACACGCCGCATCGGTGTATCCGTTTTCAAGCGATGTAAGCGTAAGTCCATCGGAAATATTTATCGCGCCGCGCAAATAACCGTTGTCAAATTTAATGATATGCTCATCAACGTTAATCGGAACTTCAGGCTGGATTATTTTTTCTTTTTCACGTTGAATTGAGAGCATTGATTTCTCAACCTGCGGTTCTGCTAAAAATTGTTTTGCAATCGTCAATCCTGCCAGGTAAAACTCGCCTTGTCGCATCCCATCATGGATTCTGATTTCCTTTATATCAACCATACGCGTTGGGACAACGCGATAAACACCTACGCCGGCTTCAATTACATATCGGTTAGAACTGATACGAGCGGGAAAGACGAAATCCTTCACTCCATCTACATATTCGATTTCGATGACAAATCGCTCAACGTGCTTCACCTTCGTCAATTTACCTCTGCCGATGGATGGTTCCTCGTTCCCCTCATAATAAGCGCCGAGCAAAAGGTAAATTTCGCCTGCTCTCATAAGAATCGGGATGGTAAATGTTCCTACCGAATTTAAGTTTGTAGAAAGCAGATTTGGCGTTCCCCCTTTTGGAAAAGGGGGGCAGGGGGGATTTAGAATCGTTTGAAATGGAATGCCATCAGCGACAACCCGTTCAGATTCAAACCATTTTTTATCCAATCCCATTCGCGCGAGTTTTTCGCTACTATTTGCATTGCAGTATGGTGATAAGTCAATTACGTCAAACGAATCACTTGATAAAATCGCTTGCTTCCAATCGTAGCTCAATTCAAGAATATCTGCGAGGGAAAGTATCGGTTTTTCGGAAGTAAAAGCGATAGATTTGACCTGAATATGTGCTTCTGTTGTTTTCGCTTGAACTTGAACCGCCATCCAATTCACAGCCCCTAATCCCCCCGTCGATGGGGTGGAAGGTGTTATTTCGGCGATTGCTGTCCGCCATCGCCCATCATCTTCTAAATCACCGGGCATAATGACATAAAACTCTTTTGTAGAATCGCCGACTTTGGCGTTCAAATAAAGGAAATAATCTCCATAAGCGGCAATGCCTTCGGCGCGGTAGCGCACAATCATATAAGGCATATTCGCCAAATCAATCGGTTCATCAAAATGCCGCGACCATTTCATTCCTCGACCAGGTTCCTGAACCGAAAAGTCTAAAACGGTTTCTCTTTGAGATACGCTATATTCTTCAGCCGGATTCCCCAACCAATCGGTGTGAGCAATCCAATCCGTAGCGTTAGAAATATCCAATTCATATATCATTAGTATCACTCTTTCTTTAAATAAAATGGCAAGACGGCAAAATGGTAATTGCCGTTTAGCCCTTTTGCCTCTTTACTTTTCATAATTCCTCTTATTTCTTTTGATCAAACTTTTCAAATCCTTTTCTTTTTGATCAAACTTTTTCTTTTAGGAAAAGAAAAAGTTTAGTTACCATAAGCTTGCCGCTTCCTGATGAATCTTAATTTGCTCTGCCTGACGAGGAATCCGCACTTGCACAGATTTTCGCTTATTATTAACATCTTTGATTACCAAAGGCGTTTGAATCAAGTTGGTCATCGTCACGCTCCTGGATTCATAGTATACCCAAATCTGTTGGGTGGAATGAGGCTTAACATCGTACTGCATACCAGCATAATATAAATCATAGTTTGGAAAATATAGCGGGATAATTTTATCAAGATGTTCTGTTTGCTTCGTTCCTCGCAACTCACCAACACCTTCGGCTTTTGGTTGGAGAGAGATTGGAACCGGATTTTCTTTGGGAGAATAACCGCTCAATTTACATTTGCTAATCTGAATCCGCTGGTTTGTTTGGTTTATAAGTTTCAGTGAAACAACCATCGCCAGTCGATGGTTATCGTCGCGGTTCACAAACCAGGTATCATCTTGAATTACTTCAATCTCAAATCCATGAATTTGTTTCTTTTTGTAATATAAGAAACCTATAACAATTACACTGGTAATGGTAATCAATCCTAAAAAGCCTGCTTCGGTGAAGAGAACTTTGGATAATTCAGTTAATAATTTAATTTTGTTATACCTCCCTTCGTGAAACGTGATAAGTGATGAGTGATGAGTGATTTAACAGGGGCAACTTTGAAATCGCTGAGCAATTTGCGCAATTTCAACTCCGATTTATCTCTGTTCAAATTCTGATTGAAGCGCAAAAATTTTAATCTCAGAGTGGCAGAATTATCTATCAGAGTTGATAAATCCTGCGCATCAAATTCGTACGGGTGCATATAAATCATCGCTGGCATTCCTTCAGAAGCCAATTTTTTTATTACCTCGCGGGTTGCGATGTACGGCATCAGACGCAGATAACCACCGCCGCAGACGGGAAAGTTTATCCCAAAGAGTGAAATAGTAGAAAGTGGAAATTCGATAAGAACAGAGGAAGGCAAGGAGGATTGTTGATTGTTGATTGTTGATTGTTGATTTAGAGCTTGTTCCTCAATCGACAATCGACAATCATCAATCATCAATCTTTTTCGCCATCTTGCCATCTTGCCATCTTGCCCTCCTTTGGTTATATAGTGAATTTCCCGCTGATAACGCTTGATACCATAGCGTCGATGCTTAATTGGAAAAATGCTGGAATCGTAAAGAATTCCTTGTTCTTGCAAAACATCAAGCGCCCAGAGGGATTTCTCTGTAATGGAAAAATCTGGCGCTCTGTGCCCAATTACTCGGCAACCGGTGATAGCTTCCAATAACACTATGGAACGTTTCAAATCAGATGCAAACTCAGAAGGCGTCTGATTGAATATCAATTGATGTTTGTAACCGTGAGTGGCGATTTCATGCCCTTCTTTTGCGATGCGTGTTATCAAATCAGGAAATTTTTCCGCCACAAGTCCAAGTACAAAGAAAGTTGCGTGTGTTTTCGCATCGGCTAAAATTTCCAGAACCTTCACCGTTTGCCTGAGAACAACGTCTCTGATTGGGGCATTTATATCAACAGTCGATTGATACCAATCTTCTACATCAAAAGTTAGAGCGTTAATGTGCATATTTTATCTATTTCGCAGTCCTCCTCCTTCCTCCCCCTTGACGGGGGAGGCCAGGTGGAGGTGAAAGGAGAAAACAAGAAAGCAACTTTCCCTTTTCCTTTTTTATCACCCTCCCCTACCCCCTCCCGTCAAGGGAGGGGAATTGACATAGCGCACTAAGTTAATGCGTATGGGGTGAATGAAAAGCATGCGCATACGCCTTAAGTTAAGGGTTGTAAAGAGGAAAGCACCTGTGTTATCAGGTCGGTTATCACCCAAGCCATCATGATAACAAGGAGCTTTCCGATGGCAATTATATCACAAGTAGCTTTGTCAATGCAAACGGTTTTAACCGAAACCGCCGACCACTTGGCACCAGAAACCGGGCTAATCAAACGTCAACGCCAACTTAGTGGTGCCAGTTGCGCTCAAACACTGGTGTTTGGCTGGCTAAGTAATCCCGATGCGACACTAGAAGAGCTAGCGCAAACCGCAACGGCTATTGGCGTTAACATTACGCCAGAAGCAGTATTTCAACGGTTTACTTTCGTTGCATCGCATTTTCTCAAGCGTCTGTTAGACAGTTCCATCGAACAGGTAATAAGTGCTAACCCCGTTGCTATCGAAGTGTTGAGGCGTTTTTCGGGGGTATATCTGCTCGACAGTTCGATTGTCACTCTCCCCGATGCGCTTGCGGATGTTTGGCAAGGTTGTGGTGGTTCAGAAAAAAACAGTTCGGCTTCGGTCAAATTGTCAGTTTGCTTGAATATGACTGGCGGTGACTTAGGATTGCATCTCGAAAACGGGTGCACACAGGATAAAAGCTCTCCATTAGCAACTTTCTCGCTTCCTGTTGGCTCTTTGCGTAGTGCAGATTTGGGATACTTTTCTCTGCCCAGATTAGCGCAAATGAGCGAAGACGGCGCCTATTGGTTGACCCGCGTCAAGGTGCAATGCACGCTTACTTGCGACACTAACTCAAAAGCTCAAAGGTATGAACTATATGAATTTCTCCAATCTAAGGACGCCAATGGCATAGATGTCAGAATCCGGTTGGGCAAAACGGAGAAGCTACACTGCCGTTTGCTTGCCGTTCGTGTGCCAGAAGAGGTTGCCACAAAGCGGCGGCGTCAACGGCGCGCCCGGCTCAAGGAAAAAGGGAAAACTCCAAGCAGACGACAACTGCAGATGGCCGATTGGACCGTTTTTGCCACCAATGCTTTGGAGCAATTACTTTCCCTTGAAGATGCCATTGTCCTTATGCGGCTTCGCTGGCAAATCAAGTTGCTCTTTAAGCGGTGGAAGCAACATGGACGTATTGATAAATGGCGGAGTGAAAAGCCGTGGCGCATCTTCTGTGAACTGTATGCCAAACTGATTGGGATGTGTGTCCAACACTGGCTACTCTTGACCAGTGCCTTTTCGAATCCCGCCAGAAGCTTGGTCAAAGCCGTCAAGACGATACGTCGTCATGCCATGCAGATTGCTTGTGCTGTTGCCAGTCAGGAGTTACATCAGTTGCTTGAAGTGTGCCAGATTATTGCCTCCTGTTTAGCCACAGGATGTCGGATGAACAAGCGAAAGAAGGAACCAAATACCTATCAACTCTTATTAGCATTGGAAGAAAACCCTTAACTTAATGCGTATGGGGGTGAATGAAAAGCATGCGCTTATCCTATTCTTCGTTCACCCTCCCCTAGCCCCTCCCATCAAGGGAGGGGAATTGACATAGCGCACTAAGTTGATGCGTATGGGGATGAAGCGGCGCATGCGCTATTGCCTACAACACCTACATTTACCATGGACTACATTGAAAGAAATGGTTTTTCATTGTAGGCAATGTCGGCAATTTTAACTTTCACGCCTCAACTCAACTATCGCCCATAAACCCAAATCCTTGACTTCAAATGAGATACTGTCACCGGTTTTCACAACTGGCAGTCGCACTGGCTCGCGCTTCGGAAGATGAATTACTGCGGTATGAATGTCGGAGTTTTCAATAGCCTTCGCTACCAAATCTTTGTTGAGCGCAACCCGAACGTCTACAGGATAAACGTCGTCTTTTTCTTTTTCGTAGTTCTGATTAAGCAGATGGCAGACGATGGGGCCGTTAGAATCATCGGGGTTATATCGGACTGAGACGCGAACGCGGTCAGAGCCTTCGACGGCTATGTTTATCGCATTCGGCAATGCTGATAGACCTTTCCATTGTATGACTTTCGCTTCAGACCTTTTCAAAATCTCTTCTTGCTCGTCAGATAGCGGTTTTGTGCCTACAATGATGTATTCATACGGCGCAATAGTTTCCGCTGTCAACCGCATTGACAAATCCTCATCATCGACAACGATTATCACATAAGGAATATTGGCTTCGGTCAATTTCAACGCCGCATCTCGAACTTCAGAGAAATTCGCGTTGGTGTAAATGAGCGCTGTTTTGGCAAGCGATATATAGCTATCCAATAGTGAGGCGTGTTCGCGCACGAAACGATAAATATACGCAAAATCTTCCGGTCTCCCGTGCCACCAATGCGTGCCAAGTTCAGGCGTGTAACACCACTGTCGGTGCGGAACCATGAAAACGCTTCCTAAGGCATACGTCTGTGCCATCCAGGTGCGCACCAGCCCAGGCTTCTCATTAGCCTTAATCCACGCCCAATCGTGTCCGGACGCTGTCGCCGTTTGCCGTCGTTTGAGCGCTTCAACGAGCCGAAACACGAAGGCTGGCTCAGTTGGAACTTGAGCGCTTGCGGCGTTGTGCGGCACTTCACCACAGAAAAAATCAATCAGCGGTGCCGGAAGCAAGGCACGCGGCGACGATGCGCTTGAATTTACGCTTCGCAGGAGCAATTTTCCGCGAAGTTGTTCGGCATACTCGAAAATCTCACGAACCGTATGCTTCATGCGTGAGTTTTGAAAATCCTGGAATACTTCGCCCAGGGGACATTCGTGCCGTGCTTTTTTGCACTGTTCGGCGGTAACGCCCTTTGCTTTCAAAAACTCACGATAGTCGAACTCATTGAGCCGTTCAATTCCCATCTCGCTCAATTGTTCTGGCGAGAACCGTTGGCGCAGATGTTCGCGAAAACCTTCCATACAGTAACGGCAGAAGCAACCTCCGTTGTAAGCGGAACACGCCGAGGTGCCGCTGTAATCGTCAATGTGTAGCCCATCTATCGGCGCCATGCACGCTCGTTCTGCTTGGTCGCGCAAATATGCCTGGTAATCGGGATTATTAGTACACCACCAATACGCCTTATGACCTTTGTATTCGTGGTCCCAGAGCCATGGGACGCGAATCGGATTGCCGTCAAGGTCACGACAAGTTGCATCCATAAAAGTGTCAGAACGAAAATCAATGAAGCCTCGGAAGTCAACGAGGAAATCGTCGCTACCGCAATAGCGCATGCCGCGTCTATGTCCTTCCTCCACGCGCTTTCGGAACGACTCTACATCCTGAACATCTCGCGTGCGTGGACGACCAGCCCATCCAACAACGGTTCCTGAATAGGCGTCGTATTGGGATGGGTCTTCCGCGGGATACATGAACACGACATCACTTGCTTTAATGAACGGACGTACCGTGCCTATTTCTTCGGTTACTGCGCTTAACATGCAATAAAGCGATGTATACATAACAAACATTTTTACCACCAGCCTTTCGTGCAAAAGAAACCGAGTTTCTCGAAGAAACTCGGTTTCTTTCCTAAACACCATCCTTCCTATTTTTTGACTTACGCGATGCAGCCCCTCCTCCGGAACTTCCGCCTGCCATTATGATAATGCCTAAAAAGAAACCCACATCATACCAAACGCCTGTATTGTTGATTTCATAGATTCGGACATTATCTGAAAAGAAGCTAATAATCAAAGTAATTAAAGAGATAATGCCGTGCCATAAGCCAACCCAAAAACCAGCCGGTTTTTCTGGTGTATATTTGGAACCAGGACCGGCTGCACAAGAGATTAGAGTGAATATTATTATCGCAGTAATTGCTATGAACACTATATTTGCTCTCTGTTTAGATTGCATTATTCTCCTCCTTCCAAAAGAAAAGAAATGAAAAGCAATATTCCCTTTTTTTCTTTTGGTCATGTTTTTCTTTTCTTTGATATAGTCTTAGACTACGGGGAAATCTACCAAAGTCAAATTACTTGAGTATCAAAAGCAAACCCAAACATATCAATATGGAAAACGTGATTTTCCGCATTTGCTCTTTATTCACTTTTTCTGTATTAGTCAATAACATGTTGAAATCTAATTTATTAAATGTTATACTCTATCATTATGGAAAAACGCTTATCTTATCCCCGAACAACCCCTTCTCAACGTCAGCGTTTGTTTAAAGTTTGGCAAGAAACGGGTGATTTACAACAGGCTTTAAGAGAAGCCCGATTGAGCCTTGGGACCTTTTACTACTGGAAACCCCGTTTTGAGAAAGGTGGTTATGAAGCCCTACAAGCTTTTGCCAGTCATGCGCCCCAAAATCCGCATCGCACTGACGAAAAGATTGAACAACGTATCATCTCGCTTCGAGAGCGCCATCCTCAATGGGGTAAACGACGTATTGCTGACGAATTAGCCAAGGCAAACGCCTGGACACCTTTAGTCAGCCCTAATACCGTCAAGAGGATACGACCAGACGCTGGTCTCTGGGAAGTCGCCAAAAGAGCGCCTAAAAAAAAGGGTTCATAAGTCGCACTGCTGATGAACCTAATCAGACAATCAACGTTGATTTATGCTTTGTTCCGGTTTGCCACCAGGCCGAAGTTACGTTACCTGTTGTCAGCGGTTCTTCTGGGAAGTTAGTCATCCAATATCCCAAGAGTGAACCAGTCCAACAGGATTATCCCGGTTCGGTCTGTGCCAATGAGCAGTTCAGCTATGTTGAGGCGATGACCCAGTTCGTTGCTGCTTCGGAAGCCAAACCAGACACCAGAGAGAGCAAACGCGAACAGCATAAAACACCGACCGAAAAACAATCGCTTCGCCTTGAGGCAGACGCCTTACGTGCGCAACGTCGCCAACAACGCCAACGACGCCAAAACGAAGCTGCTGTTTGGCAAACCCTAAAGGCTGAACGTCGTACCCAGCAGCACCAGTGGAACGTGCTGAAACAAGCTAACCAACGTCCCCTGTGGGGAAGCAAGAAAGCTGCAAAGCAAGAGTGGAAAGCGATTCGTCAGCGACGACGGGAGCAAATAGAACAACGACAAGTGGAGGATAGGCAGTGGCGACAGCAACGTGAAAGCCTTCGCTTGAGAATATCCAAACTGGCGCTGCTTCCAGTTTGGATTGCTATTTTAGTTATTGTCGATAATTGCACCCGTAAGTCTTTCGGATTGCCTACCTTTCTCGCTGGAACAACAGTGACCGCAGAAATGGTGGTTGAAGCATTACAGCAATTACTGCCACCAGAGTTACACTTTCTCATTTCGGATCGTTTTACACAATTTCGAGCCAGCCTGATGAAGCAAGTGGCACAAAAGCTTGACTTCATTCATGTCGTCATTGCACGGCACCGACCACAATCAAATGGGATTGGAGAACGTTTCATCAGAACAATGAAAGAATGGCTCAACGAACACTCTTGGGAGTCGGAGCAAGAATTAAGCGCCCTTTTGAAGCAATTTCACACCGAATACAATAATCGGCCTCATCAGGGATTACCAATATCGGGATTATCACCCAATGAATTCGAAAACCGTATTAGAAAATCAAGGAGTTAAGAGCCTTTTAACATGTTGTTGACCATTACAAAAAAACCGAAATTTTGGTTGTTGAAGACGACTTTATTATTGCTGATGACATTAAGGAAAGTTTGATTTCTTTGGGATATGCTGTGTGCGCAATAGTATCTTCGGGAGAGCAAGCTATTGAGAAGGCGGCGGAGAACAAACCTGACTTAGTGCTAATGGATATTGTATTAGAAGGTAAAGTGAACGGCATTGAAGCCGCTGACCAAATACACTCTCGTTTCAATATTCCGGTGGTTTATCTCACGGCTTATGCCGATGCCAAAACGCTGGAACGGGCAAAAATAACGGAGCCTTATGGTTATATCCTTAAACCTTATGAAGATAGAGAATTACACTCGGTCATAGAAATAGCTCTCTATAAACACAAGATGGAGAAGAAATTAAAAGAGAGCGAGGAGTGGCTGTTCACCACACTTAAAAGCATTGGCGATGCCGTGATTGCCACAGACGCAGAAGGGCGGGTGAAATTTATGAATCTGGTTGCCCAGGATTTGCTCGGATGGAAGCCAAAGGACGCAACCGGAAAACCTCTGCAAGATATCTTCAATATTGTCAATGAAGAAACCGGTGAACAAGTAGAAAACCCAGTAGCGCGGGTAATTCGCGAAGGTATTGTTGTTGGGTTGGCGAATCATAGTGTATTGATAGCTAAAGATGGGACGAAAAAGCCCATTGCCGATAGCGGCGCGCCCATCAAAGATGACAAAGGAAATATCATCGGCGTTGTTTTAGTTTTCCGCGATATCACGGAGCAAAGGAAAATGGAACAAGAACTGCAAAAAATCCAGAAACTCGAATCCATCGGTATTCTTGCTGGCGGCATTGCCCATGATTTTAACAATATTTTAACCGCGATTTTGGGCAATATCTCAATTGCAAAGATAAAGGCAAATCCTAAAGATGAAATTTATGCACGATTGGTGGAGGCGGAAAAAGCATCCCTGCAAGCCAAGGATTTGACCCAACAATTGCTCACTTTTTCAAAAGGCGGGGCGCCAATCAAGAAAACAGAATCTATCACAGAATTAATAAAAGATTCAGCCGAATTTGCCCTTAGAGGTTCCAATGTTAAGTGCGAATTTTTCATTCCAGACGATATCTGGCCAGTCGAAATTGATAAGGGACAAATAAGCCAGGTTATCAACAATCTGATTATCAATGCCGACCAGGCTATGCTTGGAGGAGGGATAATTAAAGTGCGCGTCGAAAATGTAGCCCCCGTAGGGGCGATGCGTCCCTGCCAGGCCGTAGCAGAGCATGCCCTTCCAATAAAAGAGGGAAAATATGTCAAGATAGAAATTGAAGATGAAGGCATTGGAATACCAAAGGAACATCTCTCCAAGATATTTGACCCCTACTTTACAACTAAACAGAAAGGAAGCGGACTTGGACTTGCAACTTCCCATTCCATCATCAAAAGACATGATGGATACATTGCCGTAGAATCCGAATTAGGAGTTGGAACAACCTTTTATATCTATCTTCCCGCTTCCTCAAAACAAATCTTTAGCACGAAAGAATTTGAAGAACGACCTGTTTTAGGCAAGGGAAGAATCTTGGTAATTGATGATGAAGAAGCCGTCAGAAATGTTGCCGGCAGTATGCTTAAGCATATCGGCTATGAGGTGGAGTTTGCCAAAGACGGCGTCGAAGCGCTTGAGCTTTACCAAAAAGCCGAAGCATCGGGCCAGCCTTATGATGCTGTTATCGTTGATTTAACCATTCCAGGCGGCATGGGAGGCGAACAAGTGATTAAGAAACTGCTGGAAATAGACCCTAATGTTAAGGCCATTGTTTCCAGCGGTTATTCCACTGATGCAATCATGTCCAACTTTAAGCAATACGGTTTCAGCGGTGTTGTCACCAAACCGTATAGAATTGCGGAATTAGGTGAAACATTGTCTAAAGTGATAAAGGGATGAATGAAACGTGAAACGTGAAACGTGAAGAGTGATAAAAATTTTCATATCACGCATCACGTATCACGTTTCACGCTTCACGCATCAAATGTAAACTATTTTCTGAAACATGCCCAGTCTCTCAGATAAAACTACAAATCTATGGCTTTACCAGTCTCGAAAGATTTGCTGGCTGCCATTGTAATCTTAAAGGTTTCAAGCGCATCGCTGTATGGCGAGAGAATCCTGGAAGAATCGCCCGTTTTAACCGCGTCGATAAAAACTCTATCTCGGTCAAAGCCCTGGCCTTTTAGCTCTTCAGTCTGGCCTTTGCGATTGACACTGGAGCCACCGCCGACTCTGATGACAAGACCACGGCAGAATACTTCCAGATGCACGCGTCCAAAACCTTCCATCGCGCAAGCGGAAGCAATATTGGCGACCGCGCCGTTCTTAAATTCGATATTAACCATGCTAATATCGTCCACATCGTAATCAGGAATATCGGTCATGCTACCACTCGCGGCGACACCATGCACAGTTTTAGCGTCACTGCCAACGAGATAACGGCAGATGTCGAAAATATGCGTGGTTTGTTCGACATGCTGTCCGCCCGATTCCGCACGAACACGCCACCAATGAACGCCTGGCATGCCGCCCATCCAGTAACCAAGCGCACCGAGGATTTTTTCTCCACTCAGAATTTCCTTCGCTTTTTGGGCGTCGCCGCCATATCGCCAATGATAGCCGACGCTTGTGATAACACCGCTGCGTTGAACCTGGTCATTGATGATAATCGCTTGTTCAAGCCGCGCAGCAATCGGCTTCTCAATAAACATATTAATTCCCTTCTCGCAAGCAATGCGTTCCTGGTCGCCATGTGCAAACGGCGGTGTGCAGATATACACCGCATCAAGTTCCTCTTTATCAAACATCTCGCAAAAATCTGTATACGGCGTTCCGCCATATTCCTTGGCGCGTGCCGCTGCTTTCCCTTCAACGATATCGCACATTGCGGTAAATTCAACATCATCGAAGGTCTTGAGATTTTGCATGTGCGCGCCTGCCATTCCACCTGTACCAATAAAACCGAGCTTTACTGCCATTTGTTTCCTCCTATTTTTAATAACAATAGTAGCAAACTTTTCCTTAAAAAAAAAGTTTGGTTACAATCGTTCTCCGCGTATGTGTGCGAAGAATTCTGTAATATCAGGATTATCTAAATCCTGCAAACTTTTTAGTAAAAAAGTTTGATCAAAAAAAGACTGCCTTTGGAAAGGTTTTACTTTATCACCCCCAAATCTAAAGTCGTGGACATGATGAGGAGCAGTGAATACATTATGATGCTCGCTATTATCAGCGCGGAATATCTCCCGTCCATCTGCATCATAGTAACAATAACAATAACGAAAAATTTTTAGTTCATCGTTGACAATTTTGTATTGTTCAAAAATCATAATGTTAGTATCATCAGCAAGTTTTAATTTGCCTTTCGTTGAAAAAGACTTTGTCATGATAATATCATCATAGTCTACCCATTCAAAATTTCTTATCCCTAACAGTTCGTTCATCCAATCGCAAAGATAGGCAACGCGGTCATATATCCGTAGCTCACCTGATAACATTTTTTAGCTCCAGGTATTCTTCATAATAACTTTGCCACGTAAGAAAATCAAGAACTTGTTCTTGAGGGCCGTCGAATATGGATTCGCTATTATGGTACTTGCAATAAAATTCTTTTGAAGAAATATGGTATTTGTCCTCATAAAAAACAAGTTGCTTCTTGATTTTATCTAAAATCACATTATCAGGAAGTTTGCGTGCTATAAGATATGCGGCGCCAAGATTTCTGGGAAGTTCAATGAATTCTTGACCGCTCAATGGTTTGCCAGTAAAAAAAGAATTTCGAAGATTTTCAGAAATGTCATTCCAATCTATATTGTGCCCAGTAATTGTTTTATAAGCAGATTGAAATTTGTCAAATCCATTGGTAGTCACATTGATAACTTTCATCGATTTTCCTCCTAACCTAATGTGTCAAATTCTACTGCTAACTTTCTAAAAGAACTATATTTATTTTACCATATTTATTATCTTATAACAAACAAAAATTTCTCCGGATTACTTTTTCTTCCAATTATTTCTTATGATGGAACTTTTCTTTCTTAAAGAAAAGTTTGGTTACTAAAATTCATTGACATTATTTCGGTGCTATGATAAAATTCTCAAAATTTTCCAGATTAAGATAATGTGAATTGGAGGTTCTCAATGAAACTCGCAAGTCAAGAAGGTTTAGCGCCCGGCAGAGATTTAGCAGAAAAACTTGATAATCTCGCGAAATATGGCTACGAGGGCATCGAATTTTGGGGTAGTGGTCTTCAAAACCGTCAAGCTGAAATCATTAAGGCGACGCAGAATCATCAGGTTAAACCCAGCACCATCTGCGCGGGATACGGTGGTTGTCTGGTTGATGGCAACAAATCAGAACGAGATTTAGCAATGTCAGACATTAAAAACTTACTTAGCGTAGCAGCCAATATCGGCGCTGTTGGTTTAATTATGGTGCCTGTTTTTGGCGGCTTACGAATCAATGACCTCTCGCCCTACAAAAGCGCGCGTCAACTGACGGAAGAGTTATTGGTCACTTTGCTCAAAGAATTAGGCGACCATGCCAAAGAGGTCGCTTCGATTGTTCTGGTTGAGCCATTGAATCGCTATGAAACGCGCTTCATAAATCGTTTAGAACAAGGCGTTGATATATGCAAGAGAGTGAATAATCCGAATGTGCAAATCATGGCGGATTTCTTCCACATGAGCATCGAAGAAGCCAATATCGCCGAAAGTATCAAAAAAGCCGGCAGTTACATCAAACACGTCCACCTCGCCGATAGCACTCGTTTATTGCCTGGCTATGGACATACTGATTTCAAAGCAGGCTTTGCCGCGCTGAACGAAATAGGTTTTGAACATTATATGGCTCTCGAATGCGGCGTGCCTGGCCCTGCTGAAATCGAATTGCCTAAGTCGGCAAACTATATGAAACAGTGGCTTTAGGCGTTTCCAACTTAATAACCCTTCCAATTTCAAAATCTATCCGCTAATCGGCGCGAATTTACGCGAATATTTTTTCTTCGTGCATATTCGCGTGAATCAGCGGATAAAAAAGTGGAAGGTTTTATGCAACAGCCTTAAATGATATGACTTTTTCGCCGTAGTGGGAGGGTAAAACGTGTTTCGTGTTGCGTATTTCGTGTTGCGTGTTCCGTTACTCGACACGCAATACGCAACACGCAATAGTATGATAACTGCGAAATCGTATAAATGAGTTATGATATGATGTTGAGAATGGAAAGACGGAGGTAAAATTTGAAAGCTGCTCAAATAGTTGCTCCCAGAAAATTTGCAATTGTAGAAATTGAAAAGCCTGACATTTCCAAAGCGCCATCGGGAAGTATCCTCGTAAAAGTCGATCGGTCGGCTGTTTGCGGAAGTGATATGCCCGTATTTTTGAGTGAATATCCCACCTATCCGCTTGAGCCTGGGCTTTCCGCGCATGAGTGCGTGGGTATGGTTGCCGAAACAAAGTCAGACCGATACAAAGAGGGAGATGAGGTCCTTTCCTTGCCCGATGGTAGTCGTGGACTGTCGGAATATTTCACGTCCAATGCTAATCGAACATTGCCGCTGCCGAAATTTACCCGGAAAGAGATTATCCTGATGTCGCAACCTTTAGGTACCGTGATTTGGGCCTTCCGCAAATTGGGCAATCTGCTTGACCTTGATACAGTTGTGATGGGACAGGGGCCGATGGGCTTGCTCATCACACACTTGTTGAGTAATTTCGGCGCTAAAACGATAGTGGCGATAGATAAATTGGATTATCGCCTGGAAGCCGCTAAGAAAATGCACGCTACGCATACCATCAATGTAGATAAGGAAAATCCCGTAGCGATGGTGAACGAGATGACAAATGGCAAGATGGCGGATTTGGTTTTCGAGGTAGTCGGACATCAAACGGAGACAGTAAACCACTGTCTTGCCCTGGTCAAACGCAATGGGACGATATTGACTTTTGGGGTTCCAGACCATGACATCTATCCCTTTCAATTCAGAACCATGTTCAGCAAAAATGTCACGTTAATCGGCTCAGTTGGGCCCGATATCCAGCGCGATTTTCCTTTAGCCATTGATATGATTGCGCAAGGAAGACTAAATGTTGAACCTATGATTACCCACATCATCCCATTAGCCGAAGTCCAACGGGGATTTGATATGGCGTATCATAAAACGGATAACGCGATTAAAGTTGTGTTTAATCATGATGGGTAGTCAAAATTTATTACTTTAGTTTTGCAAAGAAGGAAAAGGGCAAAACGGCAAAATGGCAAGACGGCTATTTCTGTTTTGCCATCTTGCCCCCTTGCCATCTAGCCCTCTTGCCCCTTTTGCCCTTCACGTTACAAACAAAATATTAGATGGTGAGGCTTGAGTGTGGACTAAAAACCCGTTTTGAGAGTACCCCAAATAGCGGTTAATTTTCCTTTGGGAACAACAGCAGCAGCTTTAATACCGCCCAGGTATTTATTAATCTCATCCTCACTTAAAGCGCGGGAAAAGACCGCTGCCTCGTCAATAGCGCCGGCATAACTTTCACCGCCTTCGCCGCCGAAATGGTAGGTTGCGTTTCCACCGTCTGTTTTTTTATATTCGCACTTCATCGCTTCCTTGCCATTCACGAATATTTTGAAGTTCTTCGTATCTCCTAAGACGACGACATTAGTCCACTCGCCTTTTGGAACTAAACCCGGCGCGGTTTCACAGAGGACCGTCCAGGTACCGCCAACACTCGCTCGCCACGATAGCCTTCCGTCCAAATTGAGAAAGAAGGTATTGTGCCCTTTAGGCGGGCCGGGAAGACTTCTCCAAATGTGTTCCCATGTACTGCCGGCAAACGATGGATTAATCCAGGCGTAAATGGTAAAGGCGCCATCTTTGAAAAGGTCCCCAGTCAGTGTGTCTGAGGCTTGCATCTCGACAAAGCTTGCGCTTGGAAGGTCAATAGCCTTGTCGAATTTCCCATCCACCAATTTCGCGGTTCCTTTGATAACGCCATCATTTTTATTCGGGGAAGCGTCTTTGACAGCATCTACCTTTACTTCATCAAAAGGGTAATAGAGCACCAAAGCCTCATCAAGACGCGCATATCCCAAAGATGGCGCTAACAGCATTGCGATTGCCAAAGTCAGGAAAACAATTTTCATTTTTGCACCTCCTGTTCATTTATATTTCGTAGGCGTGTTAATGAGTAATGAGTAATGATTGCTTCGTACCTCGCAACCTTCGGCTTATTACTCATTATTGTCAACTAATTTTTGAGGAAATTTGAAACATGCCTATTTTAGCATAGTTTCATTTTCAGAACAACAAAATTTTTATGATTTTAATTTCACGTTTCACGTTTCACACTTCACGTTTTACTTCAATCTCATGATTTCCATACGGCGCAATCACATATCCCCAATTTTGCCCAAATTCCTGTCGGACTTTGTAAATAGCCTCCTTCCCATCGCAACGTGCTGAAGCGATAATCGCATCTTGAAGCGGAATTTTGAGAATCATTCCATCTTCATATTCACAGTGAGTTATGAATCGGATGGTGTTTTCCGGCGTCATCACGTTTGTAACCGTCGAACGACTGCGCGCGTCCCACCATTTCCAGAGCGCATCATTGCCAAAGTGAACGGCGATGATGTTTCGCTCTTCGATATATCTCAGACATTCCGCGATTGCCGCTCGACATAGCGAAAAATCGCTGATGTAAACAGGATGGAAAAACAGATTCATCAGCAGGTGATATTTCGCCGTAAGGTCAATTACTGTGTGAATTTGTTCAAAATCGCTGGTTTCTCTGTCGCCTATCGACCCGCGATGTCCAATTTCATAAGCGGTAACAGGTTCCTCTAAAAAATTTATCCGCGCATTCTTGCCGTCAAAATCATCATAAAAATAGAATGGGTAGGATGTACCAAAACCGAAACCGAAGAACGGCGCGTTGGTCTGCGGAGCAGGCAGTGGGTCAATACCAGGGATGAAGCTATTGTCAGCGTTACCGCCGGCTGCCAACATCCACTCCGCGGGTTTTTCCCAGTCTATCCAGCAGCCGGAATGATTGACACTGCAAATCTGACGAAAACCGAATTTTTGGTAAAACGCCTCCGCTTGCTTTTTTACATCCTCCTCGGTGAAAGGATATGGTTCCTGATAATTCTCGTAGTTGACGAAATTATAATGCAGTGAGATTTCATGTCCGTTTTGCCTGATTTTTTCCGCATATTCAACGGTTAGACCAAATTCGCCATTGACGCCCATCGCGTTGATGTGATACGGTAGCCCTTTCTCTTTCATCCACTCAGACGCCCGCAGTTGTATTCCATTCTTCGCCGATTCATCGTCCCCACCCCAGTAGAAGAGCGCGTCGGAAATCGCACTTCCTTTTGGAGGTATCTGATAGATGAACGGTTGTGGCTTTTTGCCGACCATGTTCTGAATCAGAAACAGGATGTCATCAGCGTAAAGCACATCGCGCGCATTGTCGCCAATTACGTGTAACTCCCGCGCACGATATTTGCCATCATTATCCAGGTCATCGGTCACCGGTCTGCCCTGATGGAGAATCCAGATGGTTTTCGGAACGTTAAAGCCGAAATAATAGGCATGGCCTTTGCCGCAATCCTGCTGAGTAATTGCCGCGAAACCTGTATCTGCGCCATTTGCATCATACAGCCGCGAAATCGCCTGAGAAGTTTGCGGCGTAATCTGACGACTGTCAGAGAATATCAGCAACTTTTGCTCGGGGCTGAGTTCAGAGTGAATACCCGCTGTCAATGGGCCAGGCAATAAGTCGAAATATCCAGCGATAGTATAATCATCCGTCGGTTGCTGGCGCATGCCAGCACACCGGTTGCCGAAGACATTATCCAAACCCTGCGTAGCGAAACCGATGAGCACGCCGCCATTTTTGCCCCATACTCTCAGATTCTCAGCCATTACCTCGGTAATTTCATTCGACGTTAAATCACCGATGAATAATATGCTGATTTCGTTGAGCCGCGCAACATCTTTGAGTATCTGCCTTGAGACTGGAACAGCCCGTAGCCCCAACTGTTCATTGATTTCTCGGATGTACTCGTACCAATAATTTTCATGTTTCAGATTTGCCCGTTCGCGTAAATCTGAATCGTAAACATACACTGTAACAAGATTATTCTGTGTCATAGTGAGCCTCCCTTATGTGGAAGTCATCTATGTTGACTTTGGTAAATTAGCGTCTTCTTAAACCGTTCTATTTACCAAAGTCAAGATAGACTGAAGAGACCTAATAAGTGCGAAATCTAAATTTTTCTTCCAGAAATTCCCAAAGGTATGATAATAAACCTGGTTTCTGAATTCCGCACTCCGGTCTACCATCGTCCCAGGTACAACGAACGGTTTTCCATTGGCATATAGACGCGGGCACCTTTTTGCCGTTGTGAATCAACTATTCCGAAGGTGATTTCCGTACTTATGCGCGCTAACCGAATGTTTCCCTTTGTTTCTCTACCTGTATCAATTGATTCGACTATATCCTCAATGCAGCCGACAGTGCCACTTTTCAGTTCGAATAGTGGAAAATCTGCATCCAATATCTCCTTCCATTGTCCCTGTCGTTTGCGAAGCTGGAATCCCTGGCCGTTATTCAACGCACGCACCGTTCCATTGCCGCAATCCACTTCAAATTCATAAGCGCTTCCGGGGATGCTGATGCCTATGGTGCCGTTTTTAAATCGGATGTAACCCATAATGATATTCGGGTCAGACTCCGTTCGGTTGTCCTCGAAGTCTGCATCATTCACGGCAACGTTGCCCTGGACGTATTCTACCTCGGAATCGCTTGCCAGAAACAGAAGCATATCTGCCGCGTGCGTATAGGTCCATAAAGCACCGCCGCCTGAATAGGCGATGACTGCACGGCGTTCGCCTATCTCGCCGCTTTCGACAAGCTCGCGCATCTTTAGATAGCCTGGGGTGAACCGGCGTTGAGTTCCTAAGTTGAATTTCACTCCATAGCGCTCACAAACTGCGTACATGGCATCTGCCTCTTCCAGCGACGCACAAAGGGGTTTGTCACAGTAAACACCTTTAACCCCATGTTCCGCCGCGAAGATAGTAATTTCCGCGTGATTGCCTGGGCGGGTTGCAACGCTGACAATATCGGGTTTCTCTCTCTCTATCATCTCCCGATAATCGGCATACATCTCAGGTATATTCCATTTTGAACACACGTATTTCGCCTTTTCCTCGACTACATCCGCCGCGGCTACGATAGTTGTGCGTTCACAAGCCGTATATCCAGCGGCATGGGAATATGGCAAAGCGCCATACTTGCTGCCTCTAACTTCTTCGTCAATCGTGCCTCCCATTCTGCCACATCCTACGATACAGACTCGATACTGATTAGCCATTTTTTTCCTCCTTAATAACTTGACAATGTTAAGCAAAGGGGTGAATGGTTAAGGGGCAAGATGGCAAGGTGGCAAGACGGCTAAACGGCAATTACCTATTTGCCTTCTTGCCGTTTTGCCTTTTCGCCTTTCAACTTGGCTTATAGCCCCACATATTGGTGTCAAAATCCATCGTCCTTGAGATTTGGAGTCCACGCTCTCCGAGCATTTTCAATTCTTCAGGTGATAATTTCCAGTCGAAGGATTCAACGTCATGTTTTAATTCGGCTGGATTTTGCGCTCCGACGATAGCAGAAGTAACTTGGGGTTGTCGGACGACCCAATTGAGCGCTACCTGGGTTAAGCTTTTTCCCTGCTTGTCAGCTATTGTTTGCATAAAATCCAACACTTCCAAGCACCGTTCAAACGTGCCTTCCTTGAATAGTTTGTTCCTGGAGCGAATATCATCAGGGATATCCTCTCGACGGCGAAACTTTCCCGTCAGCAAACCCTGCGCTAAAGGACTGTAACAAATAACTCCGATTTGGTGCTTTTGGCAAAATGGAAGAATTGCCTCCTCTGTCTCTCTCCAGAATAGGTTCAATGGAGGTTGACAACACTCAATCCGTGCAGTTTTCAACCCTTCCTCTATCTGCTCAACAGAAAAGTTGGAAACCCCAATGTATCGGATTTTACCTGCATCCACGAGTTTCGACATCGCTCCGATTGTTTCAGCAATTGGAATGCGCGGGCTGGGGTAGTGAACGTGATACACGTCAATACAATCTACCTGTAATCGCGACAGCGCGGCATCCGCTTGTTGAGGAATTTGCTTTGGGTCGGCGGAACATTTGGAAGAAATCAGCAATCGCCCGGGTTTCATTTGGAGTGCTTTGCCGATAATGCTCTCGGAATATCCGCCTCCATATCCCATCGCCGTATCGACCATCGTAATGCCTGCATCTATAACGGTGTGAATGGTGCGGATAGAGTCATCGTCATTCACATTGCTCCAACTGTCCACGCCAAACATCCAGCCGCCCAAGGTCATTACTGAGATTTCCAAATCTGATTGTCCTAATCGTCTTGTTTCCATAATTTTTCCTTTTTATTGACTATTTAGACTTCCGAAGTCTCCGAGACTTCGGAAGTCTAAAGGGGCAAAAAACTCTGTAAAATTTCATGTTCTTGTGGTATAATATTCTTAAAAAGACTTTTTGGGAACTTGATTAATTATACTCCAAAAGGATATCATTTTCCATCTTTTTTTGATGTCATCTCAATCGAGGGAGGAAAGAGCATGAGCATCAGCATCGGTATGGTAGGTATTGGCATGTTTGGCAGGCATTTCATCCAGCTTTTCAAAGAACATCCCGATGTTCATCGAATAGCGCTGTGCGACTTGCGGGCAGACCGTTTGGCGGAATGCTCGAAACAGTTTGAAATTAAGGAGACATATCCAGGTTTGGATGAGATTTGCAAAACGGACATAGATGCGTTGGTAATCATCACGCAACCCTGGCTGCATGCTCGCCAGGCGATACAGGCAATGGAGTCGGAAAAGCATGTATACACCGCCGTCCCCGCCGCACGTTCTTTAGAAGAATGTGACCAACTTGTTGAAGCAGTCAAAAGGACGGGTATGATTTACATGAACGGTGAGACGAGCTATTTCCGACCAGAAACCGCGTTTTGTCGAAAAAAGGCGGCTGAAGGCGCTTTCGGAGAATTTGTTTATTGTCAGGCAGAATATTTTCATGATTTAAGTCACGGGCTTTACGAAGTTGCCAGGAACCGCTGGGGCAAAGAGTGGGGACGAGATAAAACAGGTGGGATTCCCATGCACTATCCCACGCATTCCATTAGCTTTATCGTCTCCGTAACCGGAGCACACATGACTGAGGTTTCGGCGCAAGGATATGTCTATCCCAACGATGACTGGTTTCGCGAAGATACCATTTCTAAAAACACATTTTCTAACGAGGTGGGGTTGTTCAAAATGAGCAACGGCGCCACGGCGCGCATTTGCGAATTTCGTCGCATCGGTCACCCTGGTTGCGAACGAGCCAGCGGCATCTACGGCACCGAAGGGAGTTTTGAACAAAACCTGGCAGGCATGGTCTGGGCTGACAAGAAGGGGAAGCAGATTGTTAATCCGCCGGTGCATCATGAATTTTTGCCAGAACCACTTGCATCTAACTTAGGAGGACACGGCGGCTCTCACGCCTATTTAGTCCACGAATTTGTGGACGCCGTCAATCGCCAACGTTTACCGCGCATCAACGTGTGGGAGGCGGTGCGGTATTGCGCGCCGGGCTTCGTTGGGCATCAATCTGCGCTCAAAGGCGGCGAGTTGCTCAAGATTCCCGATTGGGGCGACCCTATCTGTTAATCAATTTGGAGTGCAACGATTTTGCTGCTTTTGGCAATAAATTATTGCGCCCCCCAAATTTGCTTATTACTGAGTAATTCATTTTCTAAACATCATGAATAAAATTTGGCATTGAACAGGTGCGGAATTTAGGATATAATGCTGCCGTATTAATCTACCAGTACCATAGGTACTTCATCACATTTAACATCACCCGGACCAGCCGCGTTTTTGGGGCAGTAAGCACAATCCCCCCAAATTTTATGCGGCAGTTCATCGATATTCACTTGTCGGAAGCCCCTTTTTGAAAACCAGTCGGGCTTAAAGGTTAGCGTAAATATTTTCTGAAAACCCTGGCTTCGGGCTTTGTCAATACATTCCTTGAGCAATTGAGCGCCAATTCCGAGATGTCGAAAAGGAGCGCTTGTGTATAGAGAAATAATTTCCGCCCAAGCATTGACCCAGATTTTATATCCACAGCAAGCGATGGTTTGACCCTGGATTTCAGCGACAAAAAAGTTGCTTAAATTTTCCATAATTTGTTGCGGCGTTTTGGGTAACATAATACCTTCTTTTTGGGCGCATTCCGTAATCATCTTGGATACAAGCTGGCAATCTTTTAAGTGGGCTGGTCTTATTTTATATATCATTGCAAGTAACAATTTGAATTACTGATTTTGTTATTTTGATTAAAAGAAATAAGAGGAAAAAAGTAAATTGAATATATTTTATCTAATCTTTATCTTCAAGTCAAGGAAATTTTCTATTTCCTTTCACATTTGCAGAGGTGTATAAGCGTGACTTCAAAGCAATGTATGTTGGCAGCGCTGGAGGGCAAACTTCCTCAACGTTTTCCAGTTGTGACTCCCTATTCGTACCTTATGCAATGCGACCATTGGACTGAACTCACTGGACAGCCGCCCTGGACATATTACCAGTGGTTATACGCAACTCCAGAGGTACATCTGGAAGGTTACCGCGTGCTTGCTTGCAAACTCCCGTTCGACTGGTTAGAGCCAGTCGAAGCTCCTTCTCGCGAAGAACGCGAGGCAGTGCGGTTCGAAGCGCGAGATGGAAAATATTTTCTGATAAATACTCGCACCGGTGCTATCTGGGAGCTTAATGTAGACTTACCACATCGCGCTGGACCCGCGAACGAGAAACGGCGGGTTTTCGACCGGCGCGATGTCACTGAGCTTGTCAAGATTACCCCTGCTGAAAGCTCGATTTCACGAGGTCACGGCGACTATGTAGCTGCTGTGGTCGAGGCTTTCGGAAAAGAGAAATTCATCCTCAACGGTGGGGTGACCGGTACTTTCTGGAATTGCACCTGGTATTTGGGGATGACTAACCTTTTCGCGGCGCTGCGTGATGAATCTGACCTCGTCGAGTATCTCAGTCGCAAACTGTTGGAACAAAATATAGAGCGGATTCGTACTCTTGCCGCCAGAGGTGGAGATGGTATTTACATTGACGATGCGATAACGACGAATGACCTCATTTCCGTTGCTGACTATGAGCATTTCAGTATGCCATACATGCGCGAGATGATTAAAGAAGCGCATTCCCTTGGACAAAAGGTCATCTTAATCTATTTTGGCGGAATTGCTGACCGGGTGGAGCAGATTCTTTCCTTAGAACCGGATGGCTTGCTCATGGAAACCTCAATGAAGAGATATGTGAATGACCTTGAGAGCATTAGCGCCCAGGTGAAAGGGAGGACGTGCATGTTCGGAAACATCGACCCCGTCGGCATCGTGCAGAAAGGCACTGATGAACAACTCCGTGAGGAGGTTCAGCGACAGGTCCGCATTGGTCGTTCTATAGGTTCTTTTGTGATTAGTACAGGCAGCCCAATTACGCCTTTGACGCCTGTGCCGCGTATCCGCCAGTTCATCGACATGGCGCGGGGGAAGTAATACTGCATAAGGAAGTTATAAATATGGATATCAAATATCCTTTGTTTTTTTCTGAAATATTCGGACCACAGCCTCACATTATTTACCCCTGGAAAACTATCGAACTCGAGCCTGATTTCAGTGGTCAATGGCTCGTAGCGGGTGACCTTGACAATGATGGCGAGTTAGAATTTGTCACAGCAAGGAATCATAACCAGGCGGTCACGGCTATGAGCGCGTACAAACTTGATGGAACGCAGCTATGGAAATGGGGACAAGCTGGAGCCGGGGGAAGCACGCTCACGTATGATGTTCCGGCGCAGATTTACGATATCAATGGCGATGGCAAAAATGAGATTATATTTAGCGCAGAAGGTTTTCTGGTGATGCTAACTGGTTCTAATGGAAAAGAGATAAACCGTTATCCGCTCCCGGAAGGACTGCGCGTTGCAGATTGCATTACGTTTGCTAACCTTCGCGGCCGAGAACGCGCTGCTGATATTATTATCAAAACTCGCTACACCAAACTCTGGGTTTATACATCGGATTGGAAGGAACTCTGGAGCTGGACGCCCAAAGATGGATACCAAACGTGTCATCATCCAACGCCAGTGGATATCGATGGCGATGGCAAAGACGAACCAAACTTTTCTTTTAAAAAGAAAAGTTTGATCAAAAGAAACAAAGAGGAATTTTTCATAATGGCGGGCTATACAATGGTCGATGATGATGGCACGGAGATATGGACTTTCAGTTCAAAGAAGGTTGCGCTTTCCAACGGGCATCTTGACTGTTGTCGCGTTGTAGAAATAGGAAATGCGCCGGAAGAATTTCGGTTTGTTGTTACATGCTGTGGCGCGAATTTGATGGCGTGTTTAGACGGCGCTGGGAATACCGTAAGCCGAAGGCGTCGGTGAGCGAAGCGAACACTCTGGGAAATCAGTGGACATCATTTTGAATCAGCGGATGCCGCCGCAATATCCCCAGGTTTCGACGGCAAGCAGATCTTTGTCGATATTGACCATCGGCCTTATGGCAATTCACCTGTATGGCTGATTGGCACCGATGGCGCACATATCGGCACATACATGACAAATTACAGCCGACATCACTGTTTGGTGGATTGGAATGGAGACGGATTTGATGAGATAGTGCTGGCAAACGCACTAACGATATGTGATGGTTCGGGTAACCAAACTTTTCTTTAAGAAAGAAAAGTTTGATCAAAAGAAATAAGAGGAAGAATGTAATAGAGTTGTCTCATTTGACCTTGATGGAGAAGCGGAGAACATAAGATGTGAGCAACACGCCGGCGACCTAGGGCCATTAGCGTCCGTCGTAGATTTGACGGGTAACGGCGTTGAGGATGTTGTGCTTCATACCGACAAAAAAATCTTGGTGTTCGCCAATCCATCACAAACCAGGAGGAAAAACGTAGTTTCGGATACTACAAATTTTACGCTGTATTAGGAGGCAACCAAAATGAATATGGCAAACGAGATAATTGACATCGGTTCAAGGTTAGAATTGTTCGTCGATGATTATCTAATCGACAGGATGGCTGGAGCTGAACTGCGGCTGAACAAACCGACGCCTCGCGAGGTGGCAATCGTCCACGATAAGCCGTGGGAAGGCAATGTGTGCTTCTATCACACAGTCTTCAAGGATGGCGACCATTTCAAAATGTACCACCGCGGCGCTCACTACAACGAGCAGACCGAAGAGATTACCCACCAGGTGGTCTGTTATGCCGAGAGCAAAGACGGCATCCATTGGACTAAGCCCGACCTGGGAGTCATTGAGTTCAACGGTTCCAAGAAAAATAACATTATCTGGGACGGTATTGGCTCACATAACTTTGCGCCGTTCAAAGACCCCAACCCCAACTGCAAATCGGATGAAAAATACAAAGCGCTGGCAAGTGGCGAGGGTGGGTTATATGCTTTCAAGTCACCCGACGGTGTCCACTGGTCATTGATGAGCGACAAGCCGGTAATCACCAAAGGCGCGTTCGACTCACAAAACCTGGCGTTCTGGGATATCACGCGCAACCGCTATGTGGACTTCCACCGCGGATTCACAGAGGGTGTGCGCGCCATCATGACCTGTACATCCACCGACTTCATCAACTGGCCGGACCCAGTCTGGCTTGAATACCCAGGCGCGCCGCTCGAACATCTGTACACCAACCAGATTACGCCCTACTACCGCGCCCCCCACATCTTTATGGGTTTTCCCAAACGTTTTATGCCCTCGCGTATAGTGTTGAAGCATCGCTACCCCGGCGTGTCCGACGCTGTGTTCATGACCAGCCGCGATGGCCTGCGCTTCAAACGCTGGGGTGAGGCTTTCATCCGCCCCGGTTTGCAAAAGGAACGTTGGGGCAATCGCAACAATATGATAGCCTGGGGCATTCTTGAAACCGGGTCCGATATCCCCGGCACTCCCAACGAGCTTTCGCTCTACTCCATGGAAGGGTACTACCAGGGTGAAAGTTGCCAGATGCGCCGCTTCACGTTGCGCATTGATGGTTTTGTCTCGGTGCAAGCACCGTTAAGTGGCGGCGAAGTCGTAACTAAGCCAATCGTCTTTCAAGGCAAAGAGTTGGTCATCAATTTCTCGACTTCTGCCGCGGGAAGTGTGCGCGTCGAGATTCAGCATCCTGAAGGCGAAGCAATCAAAGGCTTTGCGTTGGAGGATTCAGAGGAAATCTATGGCGACGAACTCGAACGCGTCGTGACCTGGAAAAGCGGCAGTGATACGAGCAAGTTCGCTGGTAAACCGATCCGATTACGCTTCGTCATCAAGGACGCTGACCTATATTCATTGCGATTTCGCTAATCAAAAGAAGGCAAAGTGGCAAGACGGCAAGATGGCAAAACGGCAAGACGGCAGGAAAGCAGATAGTACGCGGATAACATCTCCTGCCCCCTTGCCCCTATGCGAATTTGTATAAAACCAACTTCATAATTACCTTGACTTTGGTAAATTACCCCTTTTACATGGAAAATCGACCACCAAGACACCAAGGCACGAAGGGAATTTCACATTATGTGCTTCTCCGATTTCTCTTGGTGCCTTTGTGCCTTCGTGGTTTAAGAATTAGCAAGGGTTTGAAACCTGAAAAAATTCCTATTTACCAAAGTCAAATTACAAGGAGGTACCAAATGAATCTTGTAAATTTTTTTCCAACTTCCGGAGCAAATGCGACGTACTCAATGGCGCAGGATGTTTCTCCCATCTATATCGGTTCAAGGCTTGAGTTATTTGTCGATGGTTACCTTATCGACAAAATGAAGGATGCACATTTAGCTCTAAACCGCCCGACGCCGCGAGAAATAGCGATTATCCATGATGAACCCTGGGAGGGAAATTCCTGCCATTACAAAACGGTTTTCAAAGATGGCGAACTGTACCGAATGTACTACCGTGGCAGTCATGCGATTTACACGACTGAAGGATATCACTCGCCGCATCCGGAATTCACCTGTTACGCCGAGAGCCAAGATGGAACCCATTGGATTAAACCGGAGTTGGGATTGGTCGAATTTGACGGTTCTAAGCAGAACAACATCATCTGGCATGGCATCGGCACGCATAATTTCACGCCGTTCAAGGACGCCAATCCCGACTGCAAACCGGACGAGAAATACAAGGCGTTCGGCAGCGGCGAAGGCGGGCTATATCCTTTCAAGTCATCTGATGGTGTTCGCTGGTCGCTGATGAGCGACAAGCCTGTGGTTACCAAAGGGGCGTTTGACTCGCAAAACTTAGCGTTTTGGGATTCGGTGCGCGGCGAATATCGGGAATACCACCGCGACTTTCGCAATGGTCGCGACATCAGGACCGCCACCTCGAAAGATTTTTTCAATTGGCCTGAACCGGTTTTTCTGAATTATTCCCCCGGGCGAGTCAGTGAGCTTTACACGAATCAAATAATCCCGTATTACCGTGCGCCGCATATTTTTCTCGGATTTCCGACGCGCTACATTGACCGCGGCTGGACGGAATCCACAAACTACCTACCTCAACTTGAGCACCGTAAAATTCGCGCCAGCAAATCCCAACGTGAAGGTACTGCCGTAACCGATGGCATGTTCATGGTAAGTCGCGATGGACTAAACTTCAACATCTGGGCTGAATCTTTTATACGTCCTGGTTTAAGATTGAAAGATAGTTGGTTTTATGGCGATAACTACCAAAACTGGGGCATTATCGAAACGAAATCAAGTATAAGCGATGCGCCCAACGAGCTTTCAATCTATGTAAGCGAGGCTTCTCACCAGGAAAGTGGTAATCAGTGGCGCAGATATACGTTGCGTATCGACGGCTTCGTTTCGGCGCAGGCGCCGTTAAGCGGCGGTGAATTTGTGACCAAACCGCTTGTCTTTGCAGGGAAAAAACTGGTTATCAATTTCTCAACCTCTGCTGCGGGAAGCATACAAGTCGAAATCCAGGATGCCGACGGCAAGCCCTTCGATGGTTTCACGTTAGCAGATTCGCCAGAAATTTATGGCGACGCACTCGAGCGCGCCGTAACATGGAAGGGCGGTAGTGACATAAGCAACCTGGCTGGTAAACCGATTCGATTACGCTTCGTCATCAAGGACGCGGATTTGTATTCGCTGCGGTTTCGATGATACTGTACGAACTATAATGACTTAGACTGTGAGGTAGATAATGTATCCGCTGTAAAGCACGGGATGGCTTCGCGCACTTTCCATTGTCAAAAAATTATTGAATCTTGGGCTTGACTTTTTATTGAATATTTGCTATTATATTGACGAAAACAACCCAAAAGGTCGAAAAAATTAGGAGGTATTCTTCCAATGAAAGTAAAAGTCATTATAGCCTGTCTTTTGATGATATTGGCGGCCAGCTTCGCCTATGCAAAAGACATTCACGTTCCAGGCGATTTTGACAAAATTCAGGATGCCTTGAATGCTGCTCTCCCCGGTGATAGAGTTCTGGTGGCGGCGGGAACTTATGAGGAAAATATCGCCCTAAAAAGCGCGGTGAAGCTCCTCGGCGCTGGCGCAGAGGTCACAAAGATTAGAAAATCTACTGGAATTGTCGTTATTGCAAATAACCTTAACTTTCAAACCAAAATCGACGGCTTCACCATAGATGGAGTGGACAAGTCGGGTACAGGTGATTATGGTTTTTATTGCAACGCTTCCACTTTCCCGATAAGTAACGTTACCATCACCAACACGGGGTATTATGGGATTTATTGCTATTCCGCCTCTCCCATGATAAGTAACGTTACCATCACCAACACGGGAAATCATGGGATTTATTGCTACTACTCCTCCTCTCCCACGATAAGTAACGTTACCATCACCAACACAGGGAGTAGTGGGATTTATTGCTGCGAATCCCCTCCCATGATAATAAGCAACGTTAAAATCACCAACACATGGTACAGTCACAGACACAACGGGTAACCCAATCAAATCTGCACTTGTCATTGCTATAAATGTAGAGACCAAAGACAAATACAAAGCATTTACTGATAGCAATGGTTACTATGAAATTCCTGACCTGCCAGCCGGTACATATCTGGTACTCTGCATAAAAACGGGCTATAAAGCTGGTATAAAGAAAGTTGATGTACCGTCTGGAGTTCCAACTGAAGTGGATTTCAAACTAACTCCCAGTCTGGAATAAAGCCTGTTTTTTACCTCATTAAGGGCAGGGATGTTTATCCTTGCCTTTTTTCATGCCTGAAAGTCCACTCATCACTCACCGGTCAATGAGGATATATCATACTTTGAAACAGCGATAATAACCAAAGAAGGTGCAGAAAATGTTTTACAAACAGGAACGGTTGCAAAAACCTGAGTTTAAAGAATACGGCGAGTATCTTGGCACTTATGTCAGCGAAAATGAGTTGGTGAGGGTGCATCTATTTGTGAGAAACAAACACGTTGTGCCTTATGCTATTTTCAAACCCCCGCACCACGCTTTTGAAAATGTTGACAATTGGATGACTGACATTGACCGAATAGCTGAAGAACACGGTTATCCACACATAAAATTTGTTTATTGGTGGGCGTAAAAATGAAGCGTATTCAAATGCAACTATTACTGCCACATTTGATAGCAATTCCGGAAGGCGAGTATCAAGTTTACGCGGCAAGGTATATCTGTACCATCCAACTTTCGCATCCAACGCAGATTGTTTATGAAACAGAGTTCGGACAAAGTATTCTTTTGTGCGAAGAGCAATCACTTGTTTCGATGGATTTTGTAACCGATGTTGATTTAACAGAGGTCCAAAACGTAGGAAACGAGTTTTCCCGTTGTACAAGTATCACGCTTACAGCCGCTAACCGATTGATAGATTGGTATCGTGTGCAAACGGGAAGGCATCATATTACCCAGCTTGTATTTCCACAGATTGAGTTTGCAAGGCTAATTGACCTCGGACCGCCAAGAAGTGTCCTTAGATGGTATCGTTATGAAGCTCCACAACCGGTAGATGAACCACTCAACAGTGACGAAGTTCAAACTCTACGGCAAAATCTCGTCAATCCACAACCTCCGTTACTGACAGACAGACTAATACTTGACGCAGAAGAAGCGCTTAGTCAACATCGTTACAAAGAATGTATCTTAATTTGCTGGAGTGTTATCGAATCCATTTTCGACCCCCTTATCCGCGCCAAATTGAAGGAAAAGTTGCTCGACATCGGATTTGATATTGGGCAAGCTGGATGGAATATAGAACGCGACTTGTGGTTTCTCACGCGTCTTGATGTTTTACCCAGATTGCTGGCGAATTTCTCATTCAGGGAATTACCCGATGATTTTTGGAATAGGCTCCAACGCAGTCGCAATGTCCGAAATCGGGTTGTTCACGAGGGCGGAGACGTTGAGGAAGATGATGCGGCTAATATACTTGCTGTTACGCGCGAGTTTGTGAATACGATAAAGGATTTTAGAGACAATTGATTTATGAAAAACTTAATTACCGACGCTAACCTACACAAAATTTTTAAAAAAGTAGAATCTTCTGAGCGACTTTCATTTGAAGATGGTGTGACGCTATATAAATCCGATGATATTCTCACCGTCGGCCGGATGGCAAATATCGTTCGAGAGCGAAAAAATGGAAATAAAGTCTACTACAACATTAATCAACACATCGACTACTCAAATATTTGCCTTTTGCATTCGCGCTGTCATTTCTGCGCGTATGCGCGGAAAAATATTCAGGAAGACGGCGCATTTGAATTGAGTATAGAACAGTTTTTGGAAAAAGCGAAATACGCGCTTGAAAACGGCTGTACGGAAATTCACAGCGTCGGCGGCCTGCATCCTACCCTGCCGTTAGAATACTATCTGGAATTATTGCGCAGGTTGAAGGAAATGATGCCGCAAATAAACTTGACATTTCTCACTGCGGTTGAGATTCATCACATCGCGCGTATGTCAAAACTTTCTGTTCGCGATACATTGCTCAAACTGAAGCAAGCGGGTTTGGATTTTATCCCAGGCGGAGGTGCGGAAATATTCGCAGAAGAGACGCGCAACAAAATCTGCCCAGGTAAATTGAGCGGAGAAGGTTGGTTGGATGTCATGCGACAAGCGCACCAGTTGGGTATCCGCAGCAATGCAACGATGTTGTATGGACATATCGAAACTGTTGAGGACCGAGTTGACCACTTAATTCGCTTACGCGAACTTCAGGATGAAGCAAACTTTTCTTCCAAACTTTTCTTTAAGCAAGAAAAGTCCCCCTTAACAAAGGGGGTTAGGGGGTTGTATCAAAAGAAAATAAAAGGAATGAAAAGTTCCATCAAAAGAAACACTAAGGAGAAAAGTTTGGGTGGGTTCATGGCATTTGTGCCATTGGCATTTCATCCCGCGAACACTCGCATGTCCCACTTGCCTGAACCGACGGGATTGACGATTTTGAAAAATATCGCTGTTTCCCGTCTGATGCTGGATAACTTCGACCATATCAAGGCCTATTGGGTCATGAGTGGAATCAAGTTAGCCCAGGTCGCGCTCAGTTTCGGCGCAGATGATATGCACGGCACCGTGACGGAGGAGAAAATCACGCATGCCGCGGGCGCAGAAACACCCAAAGCGTTATCCGTAGATGAGATTGTCAGATTAGTGAAAGAAACAGGGCGAATTCCTGTTGAAAGAGATACATTCTACAACGAAATCAGACGTGAAACGTGAAACGTGATGCGTGAAACGTGATGCGTAGAATGTTCTTCTTGATTATCGGCATAAGACATCGCTCGTTACTATACGTGAAAAAGTTGTAAGAAGGTAGACAATGATACACAAAAATCGCATAAAAATTGGCGCGGTTCCCTACCTGAATGCAAAACCGTTGATATACACGCTTCCCAAAGATGACCCCAATTTCCAGTTGAGCACAGCCGTCCCCAGCCTTTTAGCTGCCCAGCTTCAAGCAGGGCAACTTGATGTCGCGCTTATCCCTTCCATCGAATACCTTAGAAAAGAAAAATTCCAGGACGAAAACTATCAGATAATTCCTGACATCGCAATTTCATCACATGGTCCGGTGCGTAGCGTGAAATTATTCAGCCAAGTACCCATCGAAAAAGTTCGGCGCGTAGCGTTAGATACCAGTTCTCGCACATCCCGCGCGCTGTTAAAGATCTTGCTTGCGGAAAAATATGGGCTCAATCCTGAATACACCTCGTATGAACACCGTTCTCCAATTCGCAATACTGATGCAGATGCAGTCTTGCTCATTGGCGACGCGGCGATGCAACAATCAGACGAAGGGTGGTATACACTTGACCTCGGCGAAGAATGGCATTCGATGACCGGAATGCCGTTTGTCTATGCGCTATGGGTAACAAAAGAAAACGCCGTATTGGATTATATTACACAAAAATTGCAACAAGCAAAGCAGGAAGGGTTACAGCTCATTCCAGAAATCGCTCAAATTGAGGCGCCGAAATTGAATTTGCCTGAATCCCTCTGCCGAGAATATCTGACGCAGAATATCGGCTACGACTTAACCAAAGCCGAATTGGCAGGTTTGCGCCTGTTCTATAATTATGCTGTTAAGCTTGGTCTAATAAAATCTGACATTGAAATTGTGTTTACTAAAACCAGAGTAAGTTAATGCCATAAGGGCGGCAGCACTATTAATCTTGACGGTCTATCATCCGGACATCGAACACGAAGTATTTGCTCATTTTTGGGCTTTGTATGGAAGCTTCAGAACGCGCAATTCTGTTTCGATAGGTTCAAATTCTGAGTCTTTATGGACTAAAATAGCGCTAATACTTTGCAATTGCCGCTATCCTTTGTCGGCGCCTGGTTCCTTTATCCATCTCCTCGCGTCGATATGCTAAGAGCATTTCCAGAAGATTTTCACCTTATAGAGTTGTTTACTTGACCAATTTTTATAATAAACAGGTATCAATGTCAAGTGGAATTTTAATGTAGGGTAGCATTTCAAGCAATGGTTCTTAATGATATGACGTTGGGGAAATCCTTGTATGCCGGTAAATTATACAATTCGTTAAAAGAAGTATTTGCTTCGCTCACCGACGCCTTCGGCTGTAGCTGAATTCGCCAGAATTCAGGTATTTACCCGTAAGACGAAGTCGTCATCGGCGTCTGTGTAACAAGCCTATTCGGCTTCGCCTCAGTAGTTTACTGACGCAAACTACCATTGCTATGATGAGTGCCAGGGAATTTCTTTAAGCGTGTTTGAAAGGAGAATATTTATGAACAAAATTTCCGAAATAAAAACAAATTTCGAGACATGCGTCTACAACCATCACATAGAAATCGAAGATAGCGGCGCGCGGCTTGTCAACCGGTTGCTTCTCTGCGATGAACTTGGTGGAATAACCAGCCGCACGGTTGAGATTATTCAAGGAAATATACAGGCGAAAAAATTTTTCACGTTAGATGCTGCAAATGTAGAAGCCGCGGAATTGGTAATTCGCATCGAAGGTCCAGAGGGAAGTGTATTGATAGTCGAAGTCAATGGACATCGTATCGAACATCAAACGATGGCTGAAAATCGATCTTTTCAGGTGGAAACTCCCGCCGAAGACGGTGGAAAAATCGATTCCTACTGGTCAAAAGGTTGGGAGATTGTTCCTGTCTCCGTCGAAAACCTTCGGAAAGGCGAAAACGAAGTGATTCTGCGCGCCGAAGGCGACAAAGGTTGGCGGCTATATATCGACAACGGCTTCGGCGGTCATAGCGCAAAGAGCGTCGACGGCGGTAAAACCTGGACGACGGAGTTGCTCGGCCATAACGATTTCTGCCGCGGTGAATATGTGATTCGGCTCAATTTGAAACGACATGCGTCGTCGGGATGGATTGAATCGCCATCAATGGACCTTTTGGCGTTAGCCTCAGATTCGCCCATAGCGCCGCGCTTCAAATCCCCCCTGCCCCCCTTTACTAAAGGGGGAGAAATTAAATCCATTGAGTTGGTTGTAGATGATGAGTGCCCCGAAGGCACAAGCGTGGAAGTTTTCTGGCGCAGTGGGACGACACCGTCGTATCGCCCGGATAACTGGAGTTGCTGGCAATCTATTAAACAAGAAATCAATCCGTTTGATGTTCACCATTTCTTCCAGTGGCGAGCCGTGCTAACGACAAAATCCCCCCAATGTACGCCAAGCCTGAAGGATGTTCACGTCAAGGTGGAATTTGAGGATATCCAGAAAGTCCAACCGACAATATCCGTTTCGGAGTTCCGTAATGAGCGGATTATTCGACCGTCCTACACATTTGCGCATCAATTGGCAGATGAACCGCGGTTGAAAATTCTGCGGGAAAAATGGCGTTTAGACCATGTAATTCAGGGCGGTAAAACAGAATTTGAAAAAATTCTTCGCCTGAAACGCTGGCTTCGCCAGCAGTGGGAAAACGGTTGGGACCGTGGAACATTGCAATTCGTCCCGCCGTGGGACGCTATGGTAGTTCTGGAATTGGCAGGTCAACAACTCTCTTTGGGGATGTGTACCCATTATTCCAGCACTTTTGCTCAGTGCTGCCTGGCTGTCGGCATTACCGCCCGCGCCACCATCATCTCCTGTCACTGCGTCGCGGAAGTCTGGTCTAACGATTTCAAAAAGTGGGTGATGATGGACCCAGGCTGCGATACCGACGATGGACGCAAAGGGACGCGACATTTTGAGCGAAATGGCATCCCCATGAGCGCGCTGGAGTTGCATCAAGCATACGCGAATAAGGATTATGAAGGCGTTGTGGAAATCAATGACCCTGAGAAATTTGGTGGGACGTTGGAGAACAACATCAGTTTGTACCGCCAATTCTGCGCCACACGCCGCAACAACTACCTGACATCGCTATTGCCCGAGGAACCGGAACACGGCGCAGTTTCGTATACTTATGATGGACATCTGTGGCATAATTCGATAAAAGAACCCCTGCCGCAATTTTCGCGCACTTCGCGCCGCGAGGGCGATTTTCACTGGACGCTGAATCAGACGGTAATCTATCTTCAGCAGAGCAACGAACCGGATGCACTCGATGTAATATTGGACACTGTAACCCCTAATTTTGAGACGTATTTAGCGCAATTCGACGATGGCGATTGGACGGAACAATCCGAGACGTTTATCTGGTATCTCCACAAAGGACAAAATACCCTACGCGCCAAAACTCGAAACGCATTTGGAATCTTGGGGATTGAAAGCGCCGTCCGAGTTGGAGTACAATAGACTTCCGAAGTCTTCGAGACTTCGGAAGTCTAAAAATAAAAGCGGTGAATTTCTATGGAAAAAATTAAAGAAAAACTAAGTTATGAAGAGTTCCTCGATTGGTGTGATGAAGATACTTTGGCGGAATGGGTAGATGGAGAAATTATTATGTATTCACCGGCATCACTGCGGCACCAGGATTTAACTGATTTTTTAATTTCTATTTTGCGCATCTATACTGAAGCGAAGGGACTTGGTGTAATGCTTAGCGCTCCCTTTCAAATGAAACTCCCCGAACATTTACCTGGGCGAGAACCAGACTTAATTTTTGTCTCTACTGCTAATCTTCACCGATTGCAAAAGACTTACCTTGATGGTCCAGCGGATTTGGCAATCGAAATTATTTCAGAGGAGAGTATTGATAGGGACCGAGGAAGAAAATTTGTTGAATATGAAGCCTCTGGCGTGCAAGAATACTGGTTGATTGACCCTCTACGCTCTCAAGCGGAATTCTATCGGTTGGGAGCAGATAATCGTTATCATGTTGTTTTGCCCGATGCGGAAGGTATCTACCATTCTGAAGTCCTGTCTGGGTTTTGGTTGCGAGTTTCGTGGTTTTGGCAAACGCCGCTCCCGCCTACTGTACGCATTTTGGCGGAAATTGCAGGAGTACCGCAAGAATTGGTCGAAGCGTTTGAGCAAGCGCTAGGGGGAGGTAGGAGAAAAAAGGGGTGAAGTGTGAATTTATTTTTCGACCAACTAAATCACGTTTCACGCAAAAGTGGTGAATTTCATGGAAAAAATTAAAGAAAAACTAAGTTATGAAGAGTTTCTCAATTGGTGTGATGAAGATACTTTAGCAGAATGGGTAGATGGAGAAATTATTATGTATTCACCCGCATCTCTGATACATCAAGATATCGGTGGTTTCCTTGAGAATTTGTTACGGCCATACGTCGAAGGAAAAAACCTCGGCAAAGTGTTACGGGCACCCTTTCAGATGAAACTCCCCGAACATTTACCTGGGCGAGAACCAGACTTAATTTTTGTCTCTATTGCCAATCTTCACCGATTGCAAAAGACTTACCTTGATGGTCCAGCGGATTTGGCAGTCGAAATTATTTCAGAGGAGAGTATTGATAGGGACCGAGGAAGAAAATTTGTTGAATATGAAGCCTCTGGCGTGCAAGAATACTGGTTGATTGACCCTCTACGTTCCCAGGCTGAGTTCTATCGATTGGGAGCTGATAATCATTACCACGTCGTTTTGCCCGATGCGGAAGGTATCTACCATTCTGAAGTCCTGTCTGGGTTTTGGTTGCGAGTTTCGTGGTTTTGGCAAACGCCTCTTCCTTCTACTGTGCGCCTTTTGGCTGAAATTGCAGGGGTACCGCCTGAATTAGCCGAAGCATTTGAGCAAGCGTTAAGAAGATGATACCATTCTATAGACTTCCGAAGTCTTGTAGACTTCGGAAGTCTACGTTACCGTTTTAAAACGATGCACCCTGATAAAATCCAAAAACTTTTAGACAGATATTTAGGCATTCCGCTTGTTTGTTCATTGGGTTTGCCCAATGCCAGTAGAACTAAAACAGATATCTTCAGGCGTATTTTATTCATTCAGATTTCCGCCATCGGCGATGTCATTTTATTGACGCCTGCGTTGCGAACTATTCGGAAACAATTTCCTCATTCTCATTTGACAATGGTGACTTCACCAATCAACCAGCAACTCCTCCAGAATTGTCCATACCTTGATGAAATTCTCACGTTTCGTATGAACGAAAGCACAAAATCGTTTGTTCCTTTCGTGCTTTCCCTTCGAGAGAGAAGATTCGATTTAGCTATCGACTTTGAACATTGGCCGCGGTTGACCGCTCTGTTAGCATATTTGAGCGGCGCACCACGCCGCATCAGTTTTCGGACGTCGGGACAATATCGGCATTATGTTTTCACTGATACCGTAGAGCATGTGCGCGGAAAACATGAGTTGCTTTCCTTTTTGGCAATTGCTAAGTTGCTGGATTGCGATACAGAAAATACAGAACTTGAGGTGTGGCCTGGTGCGGAGGATTTCAACTGGGTGGAGAAATTTCTAAAGGAAAACGGAATTGAAGACAACCCTCTAGCCCCCCCCTTTCTCCCCCCCGTCGACGGGGGGGATGGGGGGGGTAAAGGTGACAATGTTCCGCTGATAGGAATCCATCCCGATGCTGGGCGCACCGAACCGAGACGCCGATGGACTAAAGAGGGCTATCAGCAAGTTGCGGATACTTTAGCCCAAAAATATGGCGCGCAAATCATTCTGACAGGCGCGCCATCGGAAGTTGAGCTTTCGAAGCAAATCGCCTCAATGATGCAGGCGAAGGCTATCATCGCGGCGGGGAAAACAAATATCAATCAATTAGCAGCCTTATTTTCTCGCTGCCAACTTGTGCTATGTGGCAACTGCGGACCGATGCACCTCGCCGCCGCTGTCAAAACACCCGTCGTCGCTTTGCATGGTCCCACAAATCCGGCTCAGTGGGGGCCGTGGGGAGAGGGACATACCATTATCTGTTCAGATATGCCGTGCAGTCCTTGCTTAAATTTGGGGTTTGAATACGGTTGCAAATCGCTACCCGATGGGACATCGCAGTGTATGAACACGATTTCCGTGGAGGCTGTGCTATCAGCATGTAAACACCAAATGGAATTAAAAAGTAAGAGAGTGTGTGAAAAACGCAGAATTTTAGACTTTTCACATACCATTTAACAATAGCTGCCGGGGAGATAAATTCGGTCAACCGCTCACTCAATCGGCTAAGCAGTTTTAAGTGTCATATTCTTCCTCCCTGCAACTCTCTTATAGTTGTATCGGCAAGCGTCGGACACGAATAGCTACTTCACTGACTGAGATGATGGCTCCGGCTTCAAGGTCGCCCTTGCACTGAGCGAGGACGTCCGCCAATCGCTCGTTCACTACCTCTGAACGTTCATCAGCAAGCCGAAACAGAATTATACTGGGCAACTGTTCTCCACTTACTGCCATGAGATATCCGAAGTCCAA
>Ga0194125_10000327_pt1 | contig 78998 bp, 70 predicted proteins | sample TA2KigC250mmetaG_FD_148626 | JGI IMG/M metagenome (GOLD analysis project Ga0194125, IMG submission 148626) | Freshwater microbial communities from Lake Tanganyika, Tanzania - TA2015034 Kigoma Deep Cast 250m | ecosystem: Environmental > Aquatic > Freshwater > Lake | place: Tanzania: Lake...
CAGTTGAGTTAAAAATGGCCGCCTGACTTTTTACCGGGGCATCAGTTTTCAGTGTAAAAAAGTCTCCATATCGAAACGGCTAAATACGATTAAATGGCGGTATCTTTTTTGCTCTTAATAACTTTAAGTTATTCAAGAAAACTGAAAACTATAAATAAAAACTGGAGTTCCCCATGTCCGAACCCATCGGCTACTTCACCTTTGTGCTCCATTCCCATCTTCCTTACGTCATCGGCCACGGACGGTGGCCCCACGGCATGGATTGGCTCAACGAGGCCGCGGCCGAGTCTTACATTCCGCTGCTCCAGGCATTCAACCGCCTGGCTGCGGAAGGCCGCCCCTCGGGGGTCACCTTGGGCATCACCCCCATCCTGGCGGAGATGCTGGCCTCCCCCGTGTTCCGACAGGAGTTCAAGGACTACCTAAACAATAAAATCGACGCGGCCCAGGAGGACCTGGCCACTTTCCGCAAGCTGGGGGAAACCCATTTCGTCGGGGTGGCCCAGATGTGGAAAGACCACCATGAGGGGCTTAAACAGGCGTTCGTGGAAGACTTTAAGGAAGACCTGTTGGGCGCGTTTCGGCGTCTCATGGAGGCCGGGATGCTGGAGGTCATCACTTCCGCCGCCACCCACGGCTACCTCCCCCTGCTGGGCCGGGACACCGCGGTGCAGGCTCAGGTGAAGCAGGGGGTGGCTGCCTACCGGCGCCACTTCGGCCGGGACCCCCGGGGTTTCTGGGTGCCGGAGTGCGCTTACCGCCCCCGGTATATGTGGGCCGCGCCCCTAGCCGATATGCCCGGGCCTCCCGTCCTGCGCAAGGGCGTGGAGGAGTTCCTGTCGGAAAACGGTCTTAGCTATTTCATCATCGACTCCCACCTCTTAAAAGGGGGCAAGGCCATCGGCGTTTATAAAGACCGCTTCGAGGCCCTGGAGCGTCTCTGGGCCCGGTTTGCGGCCCAATACCAGGAACGGCCCGAAGAGGAGGAGAAATCCCCCTACCAGATTTATCTGGTAAGTTCGGCTCCGGAGACCAAACGCCCGGTGGCCGTGTTCACCCGGGACCCCAAAACCGGCCTCCAGGTCTGGAGCGGCGAATGGGGTTACCCCGGCGAGGGCAATTATCTGGATTTTCACAAGAAACGCTTTCCCGGGGGCCTGCGCTACTGGCGGGTCACCTCCGCCAAGGCCGACCTGGCGGACAAGGCCCCCTACCACCCTCAATGGGTGCCGGAGCGAATCAACGCTCAGGCGGACCACTTTGTTTCCCTGGTAGCCGGCCTCCTGGCCGACTTCCGGGCCGCCCAGGGCCGGCCCGGCCTGGTGGTGGCCCCTTACGACACCGAACTCCTGGGCCACTGGTGGTTCGAAGGCCCCGAGTGGCTCTATCAGGTCCTGCACCGCATGCACACCCACACCCAGGTCCGCCCGGCCAGCGGCAGCCAGCTCCTGGAAACCTTCACCCCCCAGGCGGTCATCTCCCTGCCCGAAGGCTCCTGGGGCGAAGGAGGCTACCACTGGATCTGGCTCAATGAAATGAACGACTGGACCTGGCGCCACATCTACCCCGCGGAAAAGGAGATGGAAGACCTGGCCCGGAGTTACGCCGGAGACCCGGACCCCCGTCTCCAGGACCTCCTCAAACAGTGCGGCCGGTCGCTCTTCCTCCTGGAAGCCTCGGACTGGCAGTTTCTCATCAGCACCTTCAGCGCCCGGGATTACGCCGAGTTGCGGTTGGTGGTCCATTATGACGACTTCCGGCGCTTGTCGGACATGGCCCGGCGTTACGCCGCGGACCGGAACCTGCCGCCGGAGGACTGGAATTTCCTGGAATTCTGTCAGGAGCGAGACCACATCTTCCCCGATTTGGACCCCCATTGGTGGGCCGGGGTGCAGTACCCGCCCCGGGAGGTGGAATAATTCTTAAGGTAAAAGGCCGTAAGGGGCTGAAGCCATCCAAGAAAATGTAGCCGCAGGCTTCAGCCTGCGCCTTACACCGGCGGCAGGCCCCCGTTGGGTTGGTGGGGCGGCCTCCCGTGCCCGCCAAGCTATGCCTTACTGAATAAGCCGCTAAGATGGTGCCGTGGGCACCGACATTAATTGGCAATTTCACCACAATGTCAGGCAATTTGTGGCTTTTTTGCCACAGTTTGGACTTGTCAACCAGGCATCAATTTTGATAGTATGAAAAAACTCAACCACCCCAAGGAGTTAGCAACTCCGCCCATTGTTTATCTAACTCGATAGCCTGGTATAGGCTTTGCAAGGTAAGTACCAAATGTGGCAAAAAACTCTAGCCCAGCCCCTTCATTTTGAAGGCATCGGCCTCCACGGCGGCAAGCCCGTCAAGGTGGTCATTTATCCGGCGCCGGCCAACCAGGGCCTGAGATTCGTCCGGGCCGACCTGCCGGGTAAGCCCCAGATCAAGGCCCACTACACCCGGGTGACGGACACCACCCGGGCCACCACCCTGGCCCAAGGGGAAGCCACCATCACCACCGTGGAACACTTCCTGGCCGCCTTGGGGGGCCTGGGGGTGGACAATGCCCTGATCGCCGTGGAAGGGCCGGAGATGCCCATCATGGATGGCAGCGCCGCGCCCCTGACCCGGCTCCTCGCCGAAACCGGGCTGCGAACCCTCCCCTGGCCCCGGGCCTATTTCTTAATTCAGCGGGCGGTGGAGCTCCGGGAGGGGGACCGGTGGATGCGGGTATCTCCGGGAGAGCCCCGCATCACTTACTCCATCGATTTTCCCCACCCCCTGATCCGGACCCAGAAGTTCACGGTGGCCCTTCGGGCCGAGAGTTTCCGGGGCGAGATCGCCCCGGCCCGGACCTTCGGGTTTCTCCAGGAAGTGGAGTACCTCCAGTCCAGGGGCCTGGCCCTGGGCGGCTCCCTGGACAACGCGGTGGTCCTGGACGATAACCGCGTTTTGAACCCCGAAGGCTTTCGGTTCCCCGAAGAGTGCGTGCGCCACAAGATCCTGGACGCGGTGGGCGACCTGGCTCTCCTGGGCCTGCCCTTGTTGGGCCGGGTGGAAGTGGCCCTGGGCAGCCACGCCTTCCATTTGCGCTTCCTGGAACACCTGGTAGGCCAGGAGAAGGCCTGGAGGGTCTGGGTCCCTTCTCCGCGAGACAAGGAAAAACCCCACTCCTGGTTCCAATCCTTCCTCTGGGAACCCGCCGCGGCTTAAAAGCGGTTTTCGGTTTCCGTTTGCCTTGGAGATTTTAGTGGAACGCGGTGGAGGCTTGTGCCGAAGTTTCTGGAGGGGCGCCCCGGCGGATCCCCCGGAAGTTGCGTGGACCGGCGAGCCATCGGGGCGCTTTTATGAGAAAAGCGGCAATGTTCATGCCAGTGTATTGCATGGGGCCAAAGTTTGACAGGCACGAAGGCCCGCCCCACCATCTGAATCTTTGCACCGAAAACCGTCTTTTCAGGCCGCGGGCTCCAGGTACAGCACTTGGCTGGAGTCGTCGTAGGAGATGATTTCCGCGTAACGGCCCCAGTCAATGGCGGTGTCCAACTGGCGCTCGGCCTCTTCCTCGTGGAACTCCAGTTCCAGGGCGGTTTGCACCACGTCCCATTCCAACTGCTTTTTATCCGTGGCTTTGAGCAGGGCCGTGAGCCATTTGAACAGGGGCAGGCGGCGGATGCGCGCGGCAAAGATGCCCTTGCGGCCCAGGATTCCGGCTTCCGCAAAGGTCTCCCCCAGCACCGTGAGGTAGATGTCGCCGTGGGCGATGGTGGAGAACCCCAAAAGCTCCGCGGCCTCGATGAGGCTCAGGAGGTAGTCGGAGTTGATTTTGAGCTCATCCACCAGCCGGTAAATGTCGGCCCGGTGGGCCGGCATGTCGTTCAAGTGCTCCAGCATGCCGGTCAAATCGTTGATGGTGATGTGGGGCAGTCCCCGGGTTCGCCCCGGTTCGCCCGGCGCGGTGCCCAGTTCCACGTGCTCCGGCTGGGTCTGTCCGGCTAAGATGGCATAGACCCGGTCCACCACCTCCAGGAACTGGGAATGCTTGCGCTGCCGGGGGTGGGGGAGCTCCACTTTAAGGTCCAATATCACCCGGCCCGGGTCCTTTTCCATGACTACGATGCGGTCGGCCATGAACACCGCTTCTTCGATGTTGTGGGTGACTATGAGGATGGCCCGGGTGGGGATTTTGCCGTGGGTCCACAGCTCCAGCAGCTCCCCTCGCAGGGCCTCGGCGCTGAGGACGTCTAGGGCGGAGAAAGGCTCATCCAGGCACAGCAACTCCGGCTCCACCGCCATGGCCCGGGCAAAGCCCACTTTCTGCAGCATGCCCCCGGAAAGTTCCCGGGGGTAGGCGGTTTCAAAGCCGTCCAGCCCCACCCGGTCCAGTAGGTCCAGAGCCCGGGCCGACCGGACCTTGGCGGGCACCCCCCGGGCCCGCAGGGCCACTTCCACGTTTTCCTGCACCGTCAGCCAGGGAAACAGGGCAAAGGTCTGGAACACGATGGTGGCGTGGGGATTGACTCCCGACAGATTCTTACCCCGATACAACACCCGGCCGGAAGTGGGGGGTTGGAGACCGGTGATGATGCGCAAGAGGGTGCTCTTGCCGCAGCCGGTGGGCCCTAAAAGCGCGGCGAACTCCCCTTCGCTCAAGGTGAAGTTGAAGTCCTTGATGGCGGTGAAGCGGCGGTCGCCACTCCCGTAAACCTGGCTGACATTCTTGAGTTCCATCAAATAGCTGTTTTCAGACATAACTAAAACCGGTAGCGTTCTTCGGCTAAGTTATAAAGACGGCGCCACACCAGGCGGTTCAGGGTGCACACCGTGACAATGAGGGCCAGGGTGGCCGCCAGCACCTGGGGATAGTCGCCCTCCGCGGTGGCCTGGGCAATAATGGCGCCGATGCCGGTGGTGGTGAGGACCCGGCCGCCGAACTGGGTGTATTCCGAGACAATGCTGGCGTTCCAAGCGCCTCCGGCCGCGGCGATGGCGCCGGTGACCGCATAAGGGAACAGGGCCGGCAGGAATAGAGTCTTCCAGCGTTCCCAGCGGCCTAATTGTAACAGGGCGGTGGTATATTTCAAGTCCTGGGGAATGGCCGAGGCCCCGGCAATGATGTTGAACAAAAGGTACCACTGGGTGCCCAGGAGCATCAAGAGGACCGCGGCCAGGTCCAATTCCCCCGGCAGGTGCACCACCAGGAGGAGGAGCACTGGAAACAGGGCGGTGGCGGGGATGGACGCCGTCACCTGCACCAGGGGCTGCAGCCAGTTGGCCAGCCGGGGGCTGGTGCCGATGAGCACTCCCGCCGGGATGGTCCAGGCCAGGGCGATGAGGAGGGCGGCCAGCACCCGGAGTTGAGTGGCCACCAGGCCGATGCCGATATCGCCCCACTGGCCTAAGGACACCCCCATCAGCAGCCGCCCTCCCTGGTAGGCTTCATACAGCAGCACCGCCAGGGCCAGCAGGGCCGCGGCAGCCAGCAAATATCGAGGCCACGCTCGGGCGCGGCGCTCCCCCAAGGGGTATTCCAGCCCCGGGGAAAGACGCAGCAGCATTGGGTCCAGTTTAATGGAGACGGGCTTCAGAATATTTTCGTAAATCGCGGCAAACATGCGGGAACTGCGCAACGCGTTGTAAAACCATGAGGTGGGGGGATTCTCACTTTCCACAAACTGCATCTTAAAGCGGTCGGACCAGGCCAGGAGCGGTCGCCAGATGAACTGGTCCAGGGCTAAAATAGTCAGCACCAAAGCTCCCAATCCATACATAACGGCCTGCAGGTTCCCTTGATTGGCCGCTTCCTGCAAATAGGAGCCCAACCCCGGCAGCCGGAAATTGCGCTCTCCCGCGGTGAACATCTCCGAGGCCATGAGAAAGAACCAGCCCCCGGCCCAACTGGCCATGCTGTTCCAGATGAGGGTGATGGCGGCAAAGGGCAGTTCCAGGGTTTTGAACCGCAGCCAGGTGGAAAACCGGAACATGGTGCTGGTGAGGCGCAGTTCCCGGGGGATGGTGGTTAGGGACTGGTACCAGGCAAACGCGATATTCCAGGCCTGGCTGGTAAAGATGAGCACGATGGACGACAACTCCAGCGCTAGGTGCAAGGGCAGGACCGCGGCAGTGCTCAGGAACACCACCGGCAAAAAGGAAAGAAGCGGCACGCTCTGCAGAACGTCCAGCAAGGGTAAGAGAAACTTCTCCGCGGTTTGATTCTTGGCGGCTAAGTAACCGAATACCATGGAAAAGACCATGGACAGCACATAAGCACAAAACATGCGGCCCAGGGAAAGACCCACGTAATAGGGCAGCACCCCGGGAGAGAGGTTAATCTCCGGCCCTTGAATCACCTCCGGCGCGCCCATGCCCAAGCGGATGGCCAGATAAAGGAGGGTCCCCAACCCTAAAAAGACCACCACATCACCCCAGGCCGGGGGCCGGAGCAGGGGTTGGGCGATTTTAAAGAGGCGGGACGGCTCTTTCATGGGTTGGCACGGCCTGGGAGCCTGGACGCCTTGAGTTTAATTTTCCTGTCGGACCAAGGCGCCCAAGCGCAAAGTTCAATATATGAATCTACTCAACTTGAAGTAAAAAACAAGGATATAGTTTTTATGTTAGACTATTTGGCATTTCTATTTTCTGAAATGGTGGCACATCGCGGCCTGAGGCCGCAACCAAACTGAAAAAATGATCTGATTCCTCTGTTAAATAAGTAGCTTGAAAGCAAAATCTTGGTCAAAAAACAAGAAACTCAAATTCAATAGCACAGGATGGAAAGCCTGTGCCACCAATACTTCTTTCTTGTTCCCAAGTTAAACTTGGGAACTTAGAAGCGCGGGGGCGAATCCGCCAAGTCGCCCTTATAGGCACTGCCCGCCAGTCCTGGCAATAACCGATAATCGAAAACTGCTTTGGCGTGCTGAAGGTCCATGAATGACAGCTAGGCTGAAAGGTTGATGGAGGATAAATGTTCGCGTTGAAGGTCCTGCAAATCTCCATCCTGGGCGGCCTGCTGCTCCTGGGGGCCGTTTCTGGGCCGGCCCCGGCCCAGGACAAGCCGGGGGAGGAGAAGATCGCCTCTCCGGTGGCCTCTCCCGACGTCCTGCCCCGGGTTCTGGCCGAGGGGGCTGCGGCCCAGCCTGGGCGAAATTTAGAACAGCCGCCCTGGGCGGTTCAATATTTGCACCCCGGGCAAGGCCCCGGGGCTGCTTGTCAGAGCTTCAAATTGCCCCCAAAAGTAGGGGCAGGGTTTCCCCGCCCGTAAGATATGGGGCCTTCTTTATATGACACTCATATTCGGGCGGGGAGACCCCGTCCCTATGGTCCAAGGCAATATTAGCTGTTTGACCCAACTTGAGACCTGCGAAAACCGCCAACTTTTCCTGAAGAGAAAAGCAAATTACCATTACCCGAGTGGCACAGGCTTCCAGCCTGTGGGGAAGTCACTTGGGAAAACATATCGGCCCACAGGCCAGAGGCCTGTGCCACTAAAATTTTATAGGGTTGGCGGCGCTTTTAGGGAATTTGAAGAGGTCTTAATTTGGGTGATGCAGGTCTGCTCCCTAATCTTCCTAATCCACGGGTCTGGAAGCCCGGAGCTTGGATTTGGAAGACCGTACCTCGATAATCTTGGGCCGGGGACGGGGTTTGGCCGCGGCCTCTTCCGCAGTGCCGGCTTTGACGGCCACCTGGCGGGTGAGCTGGTTGGGGGATTTTACCCCTTTCCCGTTGGCGGTGGCTTTCTTTTGCGGGCGCAGTTGCCCATTCCACTGCACCCCCCCCGAATAACTGCCCAGGACGTTGTGGACGAAGGTCTGGGTCTCGGCATAGGGAGGAACAGTCCCGTAACGGGCCACGCTTTCCGGGCCGGCGTTATAGGCCGCCACCGCTAAGGGAACATTATGTCCAAAACGGTCCAGGCAACGGCGCAAATATCCCACCCCTCCGGCGATGTTCTGCTCCGGGTCCAAGGGGTTGTTAACCCCCATCAGGGCCGCGGTGCCGGGCATAAGCTGCATCAGGCCCTGGGCGCCTTTGGGGGACACCGCGTTGGCGTTGAACCCGGACTCATGGCGCATCACCGCCTGCACCAGGGAGGGGTCCACCCCATGGTGTCCGGCGTACTTCTTAATCAGGGCCTCCAGTTGGGGATGGGGGATGGGTCTCCAGGGGCCGGGTTTCCAGGAACGGTAGGAATACTTCCCGGAATAAATCACCTGGGGCCAGACCCGGGTCTTGCTGTTGAAAATAAAGACCTGAACTTCCTGGGAGAGAAGATCATGGAGGGTGTCGCTGGATTTGGCCTTGGAGGAACTGCCACCCTCCAATACCAGGGTGCCGTCCGAAGCGGTCCGGGGTGAGGCCTGGACCGCCGCGGGCAACAGGAGCAAGCTCAGCATAAACCATGTATAAACGAAATTTCCCCGCATACCTGGGAATTTAAGGAAATTATCACCGGGTTGTCAAGATTAATTTCCCTTTTACTTGCAAGTGTTTCATAATGCCATCAGGAATTTTCGGTTTTTTCTTGCGGTTTTTCCTGAAAAAATCTTTTCAGGCGGATGAAAAGCTGACTGCTAAACCCTGATTTCCACCCCTCCCATGACAAGGACGTCACTGGAGATTCGCCCCCTATTGGCCCGGCCCTTGGCCCCGGCGACACTGGCCCTGGCGGCCGGCATCGCCGCCCCCGCCTGGGGCTTCACCCTTCCCCTCCCCTGGCTGCTAGGCGGGCTTATGGCGCTGCTGGCCGCTATGCTCCTGATCTTTGCGGTGCGGCGGCCGGCGCGGCTACTGCCGCTTTTGTTTTTCTGGCTGTTGGGAATGGCCCTTTACCAGCAGGCCCGGCACCCGGTTTTCCCCCCGCATCATGTTTCCAACCTCCCCCAGGATGAGGTCCTCACCCTGAGTGGCTACCTCTACCACCCCAGCAAAACGGGGGGGGCCCGGGTGCAGCTTTATCTGGAAGCCGAGGCCTGGCGCCGTGGCCGGGACTGGCAGCCGGTGACGGGCAAAGTCCTGGTGCTGACCCCGCCCATGGAGCCCCCTACCGCCGGTGCCCAGTTGGTGTTGCAGGGAAGGCTCCGGGAGCCGGTGGTGCTCAAAAACCCCGGAACCTTTGACCGGGCCCGTTTCCTGGCCGCGGACGGCATCTTTCGGGAGGTGCGCCTCAGGGATGCCGATGACCTGGTGTTCCTGGCAGCCAGCCGGCCGCCTTTGCGGGAGCGCCTCCGGGGGGGCGTCCGCCGCCTCTTGAAAGAACTGCCGCCGGACCTGGGGGCCATTTACCTGGCCATGCTCCTGGGGGACCAGGGGGAGATCACCCCGGAGATCCGCCAGGCCTTGGCCCGGACCGGCACCTCCCACCTCCTGGTGGTCAATGGGCTCCACTTGAGCATGGTGGCCGCGGTGGTTTACTTCCTGGTGTTCTGGGCTTTGCGACGTTTCCCCTGGCTGCTGCTGCGCCTCAATGCCATGAAGGCGGCCACCCTGGCGGCCGCGGCCTCCGTGGCGGCCTATGCCTGGTTGGCGGGTGGGTCGCCCTCCACCCAGCGGGCCGAGATCATGGTCCTGGCCTATCTGCTGGTGGTCTTTCTGGGAAGGCCCCGGGAGATTTGGAGCGCCCTGGCCCTGGCCGCGCTGGTGATCCTGGCCCTGTCCCCGCTGCGGCTCTTCTCCATTTCTTTTCAACTCTCCTTTGCTGCAGTGGCGGCCATCGTTTATCTGGTGCCCCGGTGGGTGGGGAGGGATGCCGCGGAGAGAGGCCAGTTTACGTGGTATTCCCGGGTCTGGTTCCGGCTGAAGGAAGGGTTGGGGGCCTCCGCGGCCGCGTCCCTGGCCACCGCGCCCCTGGTGGCCGCCTACTTTCAGGTGGTGTCCATCCTGGGCATCCTGGTCAACGTGGCGGCCATCCCTCTGGTGTTGCTCCTGGCCCTGCCCCTGGGGGAGGCCGCGGTCTTTGCCCAGGCATTTTCCCTGACGTGGGTGGCCCAGACGCTGCTGACCGTGGGGAAATACCCCTTGTGGCTGGGTTATACCGCGGTCTCCAGCGCGGCCCGCCTGCCGGGCGCCGCGATCATCGCGCCGGCGCCCACCTGGGTCCAGATATGCCTTTTTTACCTGACGGTGTTTCTGATATTTCATCCCCGGCGGAGCTATCTTACCTGGACCGGAGCAGGGATTGGGGCCCTGGTTCTAACGGCGACGGTGGCCCTTCCCCTGATGCGGCCGTCCCAGGCCCTGGAAGTCACCTGTCTGGATACCCGACGCGGTTTGGCGGGCATCGCGGTGGCCCCTTCGGGCGAACGCCTGGTTTTCAGCGCGCCGGAGCCTTCCTGGCGAGGAAAAAGCGGCAGCGGCCGGGGGGCCTTGCCGGCTTACGGCCACTGGCGCCAGTTCCGCCATCTGGACCAGGTGGCGGCCCTGGGCCTTTCCCAGGAGAATGCCGGGGAACTCCTCACCCTGGCCCGGCAGTTCCGGGTGGATGGGTGGTGGTGCGGCCGCCGGGGGGCGCCGGGACCGGCTTATTGGGAGTTGTGGAATTTCCTGGGGGACCGGGGGCAGGCTCCCCGGTCCCTGGAGCGGGGCAAGCCTCCGGCGGCATTGGGGGAGGCGGGGTTAAATTTTCTTTCCCTGGGCCAGGAAAAGGGCATTGTCTTGCTTCTGACCTATCAGGGCCGCCAGGTGCTGGTTATTCCCCCCTTAAGGCATTGGGAGGACCGGGACGGGGCGGGACTGCCTAGAAGGGCGGAGGTCTTGATCATCCCCGGAATCTTACCGGATTCGGCCCGGGACGCCCTGTTGGACCGGTTTAAACCGGACCAGGCGGTGGTTTACGGAAACCCCCGGCAGGCCCCGGCAGAGGCCGGGAGACGGCCGGCCAGGGCTCCTCTCCATTTTACCCGGGACGGCGCGGTGAGCGTTTATCTGACCCCCACGGGGGTCAAGGTGCGGCAGGGGCCTTGAAGTTTGAGAAAGGGAGATGGGGGGCGGCGGCGGCGTCTCCCAACCCGTGGGAACCCTGCCCCTCCCCCCAACCCTTTAAGGGAATATTTTTTACAAAAACTGGAGATTGAAAAATTGAGGCTGTTGCAAAAGTTCGCCAAATGGGAATAGTAGGTTATTTTTTGTCATTCTGAGCCACCGTAGGTGGAGAGGAATCTAGACCCTTCGCTTCGCTCAGGGTGACAATTTGGGATAATTCGGGTAATTGCAACAGTCTCAAATTAATCGATTTTACTTTAATTCCGGAAGAGCCCTTTGCAAAGGGGTCTGCTTCTTGTTGAAATGAAAAACAAAAGATAATGGCATGAGTGGCACAGGCTTCCAGCCTGTGGCAAAGTTGCTTGGGAGAACAAACGCGCCCACAGGCCAGAGGCCTGTGCCACAAATTTTTTAGTTGACGATTTCGAAGTAGAGAGATTTTTCTCTATTCTAAGCTCTCAGGGCTTCCCTTTTCGGAGCAAAGGCAATAATCGAAAAAACTAAGTCCCCTCTGGCAATGGGGATTTAAGGAGGTTTGGGCGATGATCTTAAGATTTCCGGGCCCTGATGCTCCGCTGCCTGGGTTGTCAACTTTTGCGGGAAGTTTTGGCCGTGAAGGAGGTAAGCTGCTGCTTGACTTCGTGGGAACTGCACTTCGGGCAGGTGACCTTGCCCGTTTCATATTCTTTCAGACTGATGATCAGGGTAAACTCTTCTCCGCATTTGTCACACTGAAAGACATAGGTAGGCATAGTCTACCTCCTGAGGTGTAGGGTTAAATTTAGGTGTCAGTAATTATAATAATGTTTTTAAGTTCTTGCAAGAGTTAACTCCTCACTTATCCGCGGCCCTCTTTTCTAGGAAAAAACCTCTCATCAGCTTCGGGGCAAAAGCGCCGGGGGTGGCATCAGGCTCCGGGCCATCAGGAGATTGTGCCAGTCGTCCGCCCGGTGGCGCCGGGGGGTTTCCATGATGGCGGCTTCCACCTGGAGGGCGGGGTGCCGGAAAAATTGGGCCAGACCCTCCAGGCCGATGGCGCCCCGGCCCAAATGCCAGTGGCGGTCCCGCCCGGAACCCAGGGGCGCCTTGGAGTCATTGAGGTGGAGCATCTTGAGAGCGCTTAATCCCGGACCCGCGGCGATTTCGGCCAGCAGGCGGGAGGCCCCCCCGGGATGGGCCAGGTCGTAGCCCGCGCCAAAGGCGTGGGCCGTGTCCAGGCATAGACCCAGAGGGACGCCGCTCAGGTCCATGATCCGCTGGAGTTGGGCCGGCTGCCGGCCCAGCTCCCGGCCCTGCCCCGCGGTATTTTCCAGGAGCACCAGGGGCCGGGGCCCCACTTGGGCGACTGCCTGGGCCAGGGCCTGGGCCACCCGCAGGAAACTTTCCGGCTCCAGGGGGCCGTGGCCGGGGTGGGCCACCAGGTAATCGGCTTCCAGGTCCCGGGCCAGGGCCAGTTCCTGAGTGAACCGCTGGACGGAACGCCGGTAAAGCAGGGGATCGGCCGCGGCCAAATTGGGCAGGTAACTCAAGTGCACCACCAATGGCCCCACCCCGGCTTGGCGCCGGGCCTGGACAAAGTTCCGGACCTCTTCCCGGGAAACCTCCCGCCACCTCCAGGACCGGGGGTTTTGGACGAAGATCTGGAGGGCCTGGCAACCCAGGAGGCGGGCCTCAGTGATGGCCCGGGTCAAGGACCCGGCGATGGAGAGGTGGAAACCCAAACGCATTTAAAAGACCGTTTGCGGTTTTCAGTTTTCAGTTTTCGGTTTTTTGCTTTCGGTTTTTGGGTTCCGGTCAAGGTTCAACGCCGCGCGGTTTTTCCCGCCTATTTTGGCCTTTCTCCCAAATCGTTTAATTAAAGTGAAAGGCAAGGGATTTTTTGATATAGACATGATATCCGCCCATGACTCATTTCCAAGTATTAAAAGGGTAATCCAAACATTCAGCAGCCCAGGGCGACCTGAAAATTCTATATGAAAAGACCGAAAATCGAAAATCGAAAACCGGAAACCATCTAAATGGAGACCGCCCCTTATCTTCGCCCCCGCATTCTTCAGGCTTACCTGGCCCGGGAGTTTGCCAAGCTCCTGAGCTTCAGCCTGATAGCCTTTGTTTCCCTCTTTGTCATCGTGGACTTTTTCGAGCGCATCGACCGCCTGGTCCGGGCCGAACTGGGCATGTTGGATTTTTTGCGTTATGTTTCGTTCAAGGTGCCCTTTGCGGTGAGCCAGGTTCTTCCCGCCGCGGTGATGCTGGGGATTATGCTGGCCCTGGGGATCATGTCCCGCCGCCATGAAACCATGGCCATTCGCACCTCCGGGCTGGATATTCTGCGGCTGTCCCGATCTGTCTATCTCATCACCGCAGGGGTGGCCGTGACGGTGTTGGCCCTCAATTTCTACCTGGTCCCCTGGAGCCAGGGAGGGCTCGCCTTTTTCTGGCAGACCAAGATTAACAAGAGGCCGCCCCCCAGCCTGCACAAAATGCAGCACTTCTGGTACAAAGGCGACCAGGCCATTTACAACATCGTGTTATTTCAAAAAGATATTCAGACTATGGAAGGGGTCAAGATCTACCTCTTCGACCGGAGCTTCCAACTGGTGCAGATCATTTCCGCGGCCCGGGCCCAGTGGCAGGGCGGCCATTGGCGGTTTTATCAGGGGATGATCCACACTTTCAGCACCGGAGGCGAAGAGACGGGAGAGCGGTTCCAGGAGCGGGATATTGTACTCACCGAACGCCCCGGGGACTTTGCGGAACTGGAAAAAAAGGTGACGGAGATGGACGTGGGGGAACTTTACCGTTATGTGCAGCGCCTGGAGCGGGACGGATACAAATCCACCCCCTACCGTCTGGACCTCTATAACCGTCTTTCCCAGGCCTTTGCCCCCTTTATCTTGATCACCCTGGGCCTGGCCCTGGCCCTGCGCCATGAGGATATCCACATCTCCGCCATGGTGGCCATGGGGGTGGCCCTGATGTTCGTGTACTGGCTCTTTTACGGTTTCTGCCTCTCTTTTGGGCAGGCCGGGCATCTGCCGATGGCGGTGGCGGTCATCTTGCCTCACCTGGTGTTTGGAGGCCTGGCCGTAAAAATGGTGCGCCGGATAACCAAATAAACTTGGTTGCGGTTTTTCGTTTCAGTCGCCGCCGGAGATGGCTCCCAAAAATCCGCCAAAATCTGATAGCCAGGGAAAAGACCAAAATAATCCGGAAAAATAAAGAGTTAAAAAAACCGGTTCTCTGGTTGGCTGCCATTAGAGAGATTCTCTAAATAAAACTTAATCAGGATAAGGCTCAAGCCAATATTTTTTATTGTCATGCCTTGGGCAATTGTGCTATCAAGGGATTGGCGCTGATTTGGAGAGTGACCGGCTTTGTTGGCCAAGGTTTTCAAATAATGGGTGAGGGGGGGTGGTCAAGCGGAGTTACGCGATTTCGGCATTTGCGGTAGTATTGCAGGGGACAGGAAGCTAACAGTTAACCAGGAGAAATGGAGAAAAGGCTATGACCAAAGCAGAACTCATTGCGCAGGTGGCGGGAGAGGCCCAGATCAGAAAAGTGGATGCGGAAAAGGCGGTTAACAGCCTGGTTCGCATTGTATCTGAGACCTTGAAAGGCCAGGGTCGTCTGGCACTGGCGGGCTTTGGCACCTTCGTGGTGGCGGAACGGAAAGCCCGGGAAGGCCGGAACCCTCAGACCGGCAAGCCCATTAAAATCCCCGCCACCAAGGTAGTCAAATTTAAGCCGGGGAAACAACTCAAAGACCTGGTGAAATAAAGCAGCATTGCCAGCGGCTGCCTATTAGCCGCGGGACCCCCTTTGAAAAAATCGAGCCTCGGGAGAGGAGGGAGGCCCAATAAACTACCCGCTCTTGGGGGCCAATTACTGATTCATTAAGACTCGATTTTAGTATCATTTTGTAAGGGATTTTCCTTCTGGCCTGGCGCTCCCCACGGGCAGAGGGAAAATCCCTTATATTTTTTAAAAGATGTTTCATACCAAAAGTGCATTCAAACTGCTATTAATGTAGGGGTGCAATTTATTGCGCCCTCAAATCGGCATGATAAATCCCACCCCTCCGTTCTAAGCCTTTTGATTGCGACCTAGTATCAAAAACCCCTCTTTACATAACTGGTCATTCTGAGCGCAGCGAATAATCTCGTATTTTAAGAGGGAAAATCCCACTCGCAAAAAATAGAGCCGTTGCCTTTGCTCCGGGAAAAAACCAAAGCTTAGATTTATCGCTGCTCAAAGGTGAACAAACTCTCCCTCCCCTGGAGGGGGGAGGGCTGGGGTGGGGGTGGTGAAATTATTTCAGAGGGGTGGATGCATATTTTCACCACCCTCCCCCCAACCCCCTCCCCTCCAAGGGAGGGGGCTTTTTAAGTGGTCCTCGGCCTAACCGTTAACCGCAGGCAATCCCCAACCCACATTCAACCATTTGCCGCTATTCCCTATCTATTCCCTACTCCCTATTCCCTTCACCACCCTCTCCAGGACCGCCGCCAAGGCCCCGTGGTCTTCCGGCAAGAGAGTGCGCAGGTCCAGGAGCACGATGTCGTGCTCCACCCGGGCGATGACCGGGGGTTGGGCCTGGCGCAATCTGGCTTCCAGTTGATGGGCCGCCAGGGGCGGGACGTTCAGGGCCAGGGCCCGGCTGGGGAGGTGGGCCAGGGGCAGCGACCCCCCGCCTACCTGGGCCTGGCTGGGCACCACTTTCACCTGCACCCGGTCTCCCAGGCGTCGCCGCAGCTTGCGGGCCAGGGCCTGGGCCTCCCGCTCCAAATCCGCGGCTGGCCGGGTGAGCATTCTGAGGGTGGGAATGGCGGCCACGGCCTGGGATTCCTCCAGATAGAGGCGCAGGGTGGCCTCCATGGCCGCCAGGGTCAGTTTGTCCGGTCGCAAGGTCCGGGTCAGGGGATTGGCCCGCAGGCGGGCCACCACCTCCCGGCGGCCCAGAATCAGTCCGACCTGGGGGCCGCCCAGGAGCTTGTCCCCGCTGAAAAGCACCAGATCCGCGCCCGCCTTCAGGGTCTCCTGCACGGTGGGCTCTTTCTCCAGGCCGTAGCGGCTCAGGTCCAGGAGGCAGCCGCTGCCCAGGTCCTCCACCACCAGCAGGCCGTAGCGCCGGCCCAACTCTACCAACTCCGGCAGGGGAACCTCCTTGGTGAACCCCAGGATGCGGAAGTTGCTGGGGTGAACCTTGAGGAGCATGGCGGTTTCCGAGGTGATGGCCTTTTCATAGTCGTGGAGATGGGTTTTGTTGGTGGTTCCCACTTCCTTTAAGATCGCGCCGCTTACCACCATGATCTCCGGCATACGGAAGGAGCCGCCGATTTCCACCAGCTGGCCCCGGGAGATGACGACTTCCTTGCCCCGGGCCAGGGTGTGGAGGGCCAGGAGCACCGCACCGGCGTTATTGTTTACCACCAGCGCGGCTTCGGCTCCGGTGAGCTCCCTAAGCAGCCCCTCCAGGTGGTCCTGGCGGGAGCCCCGCACTCCCCGGGCCAGGTCGTACTCCAGATTGGTGTAGAAGAGCGCGGCCTCAATGAGGCGCTCTATGCACTCCATGGCCAGCAGCGACCGTCCCAGGTTGGTGTGGATGATGACCCCGGTGGCGTTGATCACCCGGCGAAGCGACGGCCGGGCCGCGGCTTCCAGGGTCTGCTCCAGTTCCCGGAACAGAGCCTCATCGTCCAACTGGTCAGGAAGGTCCGCGGGGGCCGCGGCCTTAAGCCGCTGGCGGATCTCCGCCAGGGTGCGGCGCACCACCCCGGCGGCTAAAGAACGGGGCAAAGGGGCCACGACCTCAGCCAGGCGGGGGTGGCGCAGCAGTTCATCCACTTGGGGAAGCTGGCGCAGTAATTGGGAAAGCCGGTCCATAGGATGCTCCATTTAAAATTTTAACCGCAGATGAACGCAGATGAACAAAGATAAAAATATTTCTTTATAGAATATTCGGGTCCGATTGGGAAACCGGTTTAATTTATAAATCCGTGTTCATCTGTGCTAATCTGTGGTTCAAAAAATAATTAATTAGCAGAATTTTACCAAGTTTTAGGTGGATAGGGCAATAACAAGATGGCGCATAAGACACGCCCTACATGGTTGACATTGCGATTAGACTGTGGCAGTCTGAAATTGTAATCAGAGATCATGATGCGGCCGGTTCCGGGTCCGACGAAGACAAGCCTGAGTGGCCTCCCTCCGGAGGCCGGGGGGTAGATTTCCCCTGACTCCGGCTTTTTCTTTTTTAAGACCCTTGAAGTTCTTGACCGCACAGGCTAGAAAGCCTGTGCTACTAATCTTCAATTTCTTGTTTTTTGACAAAGATTTTGCATGTATCCCATTGATCTGATTAAGTAATCAGTTCAATTTTTGAGTTTGGTTGCGGCCTTAGGCCGCGATGTGCTACCAATACTTTTACTTTTGTTGCCCAGGGAAGATAGGCGCGTTCCCCAGCGGAAGCTCGGGAACGATGCTTGGGCTGACCGCCATTTTTTCCATAACTGGCTACTGATTACTGACACTGCCTTTCAGGAGGGCTTATGAGGACCATCGCCATCGCCAACCAGAAGGGGGGGAGCGGCAAGACCACCACCTGCGTGAATTTGGCCGCGGCCCTGGGAGAGGCCGGGCGCCGGGTCCTGATGATCGACCTGGACCCTCAGCACTCCGCCACCGCCTGGTACGGCATCAAAAACGCCGGCAAAGGCGTGCTGGGCATCTTCATGGACAACGCCCGCCTGGAGGACTTCATCCAGGCCGCGGCCGCGCCCGGAGTGGAGGTGGCGCCCTCTTCCGCCTGGCTGGTGGGGGTGGAAAAGGTTCTGGCCGGGGAGGTGGGGGCGGAAACCATCTTGAAACGCCAGTTGGACCGCCTGCCCCCGGACCGCTGGGACTACGTGCTCCTGGACTGCCCTCCCACTCTGGGAATCCTCACGGTGAACGCCCTGGCCGCGGCCCGGGAGCTGCTGGTGCCGGTGGAGGCCCACGTCATGGCCTTAAGCGGCCTGGCCCAACTCCTGCACACGGTGGAGGTGGTGCGGGACCGCCTCAATCCAGATTTGAAGGTCACGGGCATCCTGGCCTGTCGGGTGGATTCCCGCACCCGCCACGCCCGGGAAGTGGTGGAGCGGCTCCGGGAGCGCTCCGGCAGCCTGGTCTATCGCACCGTCATCCGGGAAAACATCCGCCTGGCCGAATGTCCCTCCTTCGGCCAGCCCATCACCCAGTATGACCCCAAAAGCGCCGGGGCCGCGGATTACCGGGCCTTGGCCCAAGAGATCATGGAACAGGAAAGGGGGTAGTATGGCAAAGCGCCGCACCATCGGGGAAAATCCTTTGGACGTCACGGTGCAGGGAAACGCCCTGGATGAGGTCATCCCCCACCTGGGGCCGGGGGCCGGCGGGGAGCCGGCCCAGCCTCTGTTGGCCTCAGAGCTCCAGGAGGCCCGGCAGCGCCTGGAGGGCCTGGAAGCGGAAAATCAATCTCTGAAGCAGGAATTGACCCAGGCCAAGGCCCAATTGGAGCGGCTGGCAGCCCTGGAGGAACAAGACCAGGCCTCCCGGCGGCGGCTGGCGGAGCTGGAAGGGGAAAACCAGGGCCTCAAGACGGAGCTGGCCCAGGCTCAGGAAGCGTTAGGCCAGGCTACGGCGGAGATCCAGAAAGCCAAAGACGCGGCCCGGCGCCCCGACCCCCTGGGCTATACCTTCATCCGCCGGGGGCATTGAGGGTGGTGTGGAATTAGTGTGGGGGAGGGGGCTAAGGGCGCAGTGGCACAGGCGTCCCCGCCTGTGGAACCTTACCCCCTCCCCCACGCCCCCTCCCACAATCCCTTAAGAGGGAGAGAAATTAGCAGGTGAAGGCGGGCCGCTGACCCGCCTTCACCTGCTCACCCTTAAAGGGGGTTGGGAGGGGAGCTTGAGGGGAGGGCCCGGTGTTGGTTTTTCAGAATAAGGGGAGAGTTTGCCTTTACTTCTTGGCAGGCGGATTGAAATTGCCCTTCTTCACTTCAATCTCGTAAACCAGGATCTTGTTGTCGTATTTCAGGCCCTTGACCTTGACGAAGGCGCCGATTTCCGGACGGCCTTTATCCATATCGATCTTGCTGTCTTCCAGGACCTGTACGGTTTTGCCATCCACCACCCATTCCCCCAGGGAACCTGTGGCCGGCATCTTTTCCACATTGCCGTAAAATTTCAGTTTGGCCGAAGCCGGGCCCGCCAGGACAAGAACTGCCAGGAGGGCGATAACTACCGGGACCAGTCTGCTACTTAGCATAACGTTCTCCTCCTTAAGGATTATTTGGGTTACAAGACATTAATCTCCAATAACCGTGATGGCGCTTTTGCCATGGGCCTTTTGATTTCCCAGGGTAATGGTTGCCTGGAATTCCACGGTCGTCTTCGCGCCCTTGGGAACGGCTTCTTTCGAAGTCTCCCATTTCGCTTTGAACACTCCATCCTTGTCGGTAAACCCCGATATCTGGAGAGAGCGGGTCTCCTCAAAATAACCGGCGGTGGCCGCCAGATCAACGCGGGCCTGGGGGAGCACCGCCTTCCCATCCCGGGACAGGGCGGTGACCATGATCTTGGTGTCATCGCCCGCCTTTACCCGGGGTTTGGCGGTCACTTTGACTAAGATGCCGGTGGCCGCGGGCGCCGGCGCCGGTCGGGGAGGCGGCTGCTCGGCCAGATCTGCGGGAGTGGTGGGGAGCACCGTGACAGCTGGGGGGGATATTGGCTCCCCCTTCTCCTTGGTCTGAATCAGGAAATAAAAATATAACAGGCCGGTAAGCGCCGTGACCAGAGAGGCCACGCCGGTTAGGATGCCGGGAAAAGAAGTCCAGAAAGATTCCTTCTTTTTCGCGGTGACCTTTTTCATTACGACTGTCCCTAAGTACACAATTTCATAAATACGATAACATTCATTTTTGTCATTCTGAGCCGCCAAAGGCGGCGAAGAATCTCAAAACGTGGGACAGAGACCCTTCGCCTTCGGCCCAGGGTGACAAAGGATACGTTAGTGAATTTATGAAGTGCTGTATTAAGCTTTGCCCTTCCCTAGGGGACGATTAACGACCAAAGTTTGTTTGATATCCGGCGGCCTTTGATGATCGTCACACCTTTGATGGTTGTTGACGCCGAAACTTCTTCTTGCTGATATGTTAGCATACGTTTCGGTCTTTTTTATTTTTTTTCGGGGAATCCATACCCACACCCGGTCTAGCCCCGGCTTTCGGCTAAAAAGTATAAACTAGGGAGAGAATGGGAGTATATTCCAAGACCACATTTTTCCCGGCAACATCCACGGCCACCCCCCCCACGAAGGCCAGCCGGTCGCTGTAAACATATTCCAGGCCGGGCATGATCCCCAAATAGGCGGCACCGGGGCTCAGGGAATTGGCCTTGGGCCCGAGAATCCGTCCGGTATCCCAATCCGCGTAAAATTCCAGGAGGGCCACCCAGGGGCCTTGGCCGCCCAAAGGATATTCCGCCGCCAGACGTAACATCCAGGTATCCCGGCCATGGATCCGCTTCACCCTCGTGCCACCTACTACCGGATGCGGGACTTGAGTATTGGCGCTGGTGATGGCCGTGTAGTACCATAGGTTGGCGTAAAAAATAAAAGGTTTGACCCATTTGGAGACATTGAAGCCCAGGTAGGACGCGTAAACCCCGGAGCCGGTGCTATCAGTTCCCAATCTCCCGGGATTCAGGGGAAAATAATGGCCGGTGGGGAAATCCACGCTGAATAAGGCAGCGACCGTGGGGCACCACTGGCTCTCCTCTATTAATCGATATTTAAGGGTGAAGTTGACATCACCGAATCCGCCAAAATCGGCGGACCGTTCGCCTCGGGGCCCAGGCGCATCCACATTGCTGGCCCAGTTATGTCGGTAGCGGAGATAGAGATTAACTTCCAGGTTCTGCGTAAGACCATAGGCCAATTTCAGCAGCGTATCAAAAGTGAAATAATCCCCGCCAGCGCTGATGCGCCGCCAACTGGGGCTGAACAGGCCCCCGGTGAATTTGAAGAAAAAGAAGGGCTGGACGGCAAATTTCCCCTTTTCCAGGGGCACTGCGGTATCGGCAATTAGAGGGCCGGCAGTGCAGGGGCAGACCTCGGTAGTGCCGATGGCCCCGGGGACCTCGTGTTCCTGGGCCTTACTCTTTTCCGGATCTTCCTGCCCCCACAGCGGCGCCCCCCCCAGCAACACCAGCAGAATTAGCGGACCGATAATGGGTACCCAGAGGCGCATACTATTTTCTCCTTGACCGCAGATAAAAAAAGCCGCGAAAACTGGCCCCTTCTGGGTCATGCTTTCGTGGCTGTCATGCAATATCAGAATGCAATATCAGAATTAAATGGATGGAAGGGGTTCTTCCCCTTAGTCCTGGAAGGATTTTGGCGCGAATCCGCCCGGTTGTCAACCTTTTTCCGGCAGTTCGGGGATTTTTATCTTGGGGCCCATGGCCTCACCCGATCTGTCGCGGTCCCCCTTTTCTCTCTTTTATCACCCCTCCTGCTCCCCTCAATTTTATCCAAGCGAAGTCGGGTTAATTTCTGTTAAAATGAATAATTGAGAAAAATGGGTTTTAAGGAGTAAAACATGGTTGAACTAAACATGGGGGTGGTGCAGCCCATCAAGCTAACCCTGAAGAGCCGCTTTAAATTCCGCTGCCACCCCGGAGTGCCTTGCTTCACCGAATGCTGCGGCCGGACCACCATCATTCTCACCCCTTATGACGTTCTGCGCCTGCGGCAGCGTCTGCGCATCACTTCCGGTGACTTTCTGGAGAAGTTTACCCGGCGGGAGCAGCACGACAAATCGGGCTTTCCCATGGTGGTCATGGATATGGCCAGATTCGGCGGCATCTGCCCCTTTGTCCGCCCGGTCACCGGCTGCCAGGTTTACAGCGACCGCCCCGCCACCTGCCGTTATTATCCCATCGGCCAAGGGACCCTGATCACGGAAGAGGGTCTGGATGAATTCTTTTTTTACATTAAAGAAGAACACTGCAAGGGCTGGGAGGAAGACACCCAGTGGACCATCGAGACCTGGCGGTCCGACCAGGGGTTTGATCTCTACGACAAGATGAATCGGGACTGGAAGACCCTGATGCTGCGGCGGGGCTCCGACGGCGGCCCGGTCGCCGATGAGCGGGGCAATAACCTCTTTTACATGGTGGCCTATGATCTGGACCAGTTCCGCCGCTTTGTCTTCAAAAGCCGGTTCCTGCAGCTCTTCCAGGTGGAGGAGGACGTGCAGGAGAAAATCTGGGATTCGGATGAGGACCTCCTGGACTTCGGCATCAAGTACCTCAAGATGGTCTTGAAACTGGAAGACGCCAAGAGCGTCGGGCTGGTCCCGGCAACCCAGGAGGCCGGCGCCTGAGGGTTTGAAAACCATTTTGAGTTCAGGGCGGTTTTAGCTCCCCTAAGCCCACCTGACCTGAGTAAAAAGTCACCCATTTGGTCAGTGAGCGAAACGATCAAAGAATCTAGATTCTTTGCTTTATATGAAAATACCTGGTGGGGCGGGCCTCCGTGCCCGCCTGCCGGTGGGTGGCAGTGGATGGTGGCCCCACCTTTCAAGGTTTAATTTTCATTGTTCGTTGTGACCCTTAGGTCATGAGAGTTCGCTCAGAATGACATAATGAGCTTTTGCAGAACTCCCAGGTTGGATCAACTGGAGCCAGAGGAAGGCAAACATTTCATTTACAACCCTCCTTTTTCTTTCGCGCCGGAATTATGGTAAGATACACCAATTCTTAGGTCCGGCAGATTCTCATTCCAAGAGGAGGCTCCGCCATGCCGCCCGGGCAGACGGGAGGACTCAACGCCACCCCGGAAGAAATTGAGGACATCCTGATTAACTACCGGGTGATCGCGGTGGTGGGCCTCTCCCCGGACCCGGAGCGCCCCAGCCACCGGGTGGCCCAGTATCTTCAGCAGCATGGCTACCGCATCATCCCGGTCAATCCCAGATACACCGAGGTGCTGGGGGAAAAATGCTACCCCAGCCTTAAAGACATTCCTTTTCCCGTGGAGGTGGTGGACATCTTCCGCAAGGTGGGGGACATTCCCGGCATTGTGGCGGAGGCCCTGGACATCAAGGCTAAAGCGGTATGGATGCAGTTGGGTCTGGCGGAGCCGGAATCCGCCCGCCGGGCCCGGGAAGCCGGGATTAAGGTGGTCATGGACCGCTGCATGAAAGTGGAGCACGCCCACCTTTCAGGGGTTAAAAAATTGACTTAGGAGCACGCCCGGCATACTATGGCGGCGTATCACCAGATCTTCCCTAGCATGGGGCAACCCTGATGGAGAACATCCTGGAAAAACGTTATGAAAAGCGGGGCAGCCTGCCACCCTGCCGGCTGAACAAAGATGATGTCCTCAAGTTGGCCGCTTTAATCCAGGAAACTTTCTCCAAAGCCGAAGTTGAGAGTTATTTCCGGGTATCCACCAACATCGACGACACCCGGGTTTTTTCCAACTCCCTAGAAAAGTTCTTGAACCAACCCGACCTGTCGCCCAAATTTCATGACCTGACCTTCATGATGGAGGGCTGGCAGGAAAAAACCAGGTTTGACAAGGCGATCCTGCTGGATTTCAGCAAATATTCCGTGCAGTTAAACGTGGAAGGCATCGATCCGGTCTGGGTTTATGACCAATACCACAAGGTCGCCAAATTCTTGAAAGATAAGATGGCCTGGTATTGGCCCCTCATTAATCTGGAACGCTTCCTGATCCTGGGCATCACTACGGTGCTGATCAGCAACATCATTATCTCCCGGCAACAATACCTGGATAAATTCATCTTATTGATACTGTGGATATTTCTCGTTTTTTTTGACACCCGGAAAGTTTGGCCTTACTCCTGTATTTACTTGAAAAACAAATGGTCCCTCTTTGAAAGAGAAAATATCGCCATGGTAGTGCTGTTCGGCGCCATATTGGGAACCATGATCGGGGGCACCATCCTGCCCTTGCTTAAGGGCAGACTATACCCCGGCGCCCCCTGAAAGTGTTAATCTCTCCCCACTATAGAAGGAGTCCGGTGATCATGGAAACCACCCTTTTTAATAAGCACGGCAAGCCGGTGGCTTATATCGCCGAGGACGGCCAGACCATTTACACCTGGGACGGGCAACCCGCCGCATATCTGGCGGACGACAAGGTTTACGGCTTCAACGGCAAGCAGTTGGGATGGTACGACAACGGCACCATCTTTGATATCTTCGGTCTGCGCTGCGGGTTTATTCGCAGAAAATCCCCCCTGGCCACCGAGATTGAGTCCGTCAAACCGGTGAAAGGGACTAAACCCATGAAAAGCCCCCGGCAGATGCCGGCCCCCAAACCGGCCCTGGTGTATGGATTTTCCGTCAAAAACCTGGAAGAATTGCTGGAGGAAGACGAGAGTCAGTAATCAGTTATCAGTTATCAGTAATCAGTAATTGTGATCAGCGGTAAGTCTTCCAAAGTTTTTCACTGATCACTGACCACTGATTACTGATCACTTGCACTATGGGAAAGGATGCCCATGCTGGCCCGGGTCAAGAGCGGCGCGCTCCAGGGAGTGGACGCCTTCATCGTGGAGGTGGAGGTGGACCTGGCCTTCGGGGCGACGGCCTTCATCACCGTGGGCCTGCCCGAGATCGCGGTCAAGGAAAGTATCTTCCGGGTCAAGGCCGCGGTGAAAAACTCCGGCTATCCGTTTCCTGCCGGCCGGGTCACCATCAATCTCGCCCCCGCCGACGTGCGCAAGGACGGCACCGGCTTTGACCTGCCCGCGGCCCTGGGGATTCTGTGCGCCCAGGGCATCGTCCCCCCGGAGGGCCTGGAGAAGTACCTACTCTTCGGGGAACTTTCCTTGGACGGCCGCCTCAAGCCCACCCGGGGGGTGCTCTCCATGGCCCTGGCAGCCCGGGACGCCGGCCTGGCCCTCATCATCCCCCCGGCCAATATCCGGGAAGCCGGAGTGGTGGCCGGTCTCGACCTCTACCCGGTGGAGACTCTCTCCCAGGTGGTGGAGTTTCTCTCCGGGCGTCTGGACCTGCTTCCCGCGCCGCCGCCCCCGCCGGAGGGGCAAAATCCCGAGCCGGTCTTTGAGGTGGACTTCCGGGAGGTCCGGGGCCAGGAACCGGTAAAACGGGCCCTGCTGGTGGCCGCCGCGGGAGGCCACAACGTCCTCATGGTGGGCCCGCCGGGCGCGGGGAAGACCATGCTGGCCCAGCGCCTGCCCAGCGTCCTCCCCCCGCTGAGCTTTGAAGAAGCCCTGGAGACTTCCAAAATCTACAGCATCATGGGGCGTCTGCTTCCGGGGAAGGCCCTCATCACCGCCCGGCCCTTCCGGGCGCCCCACCACACCATCTCCGACGCGGGGCTTATCGGCGGCGGCACCCAACCCCGCCCCGGCGAAGTGAGCATGGCCCACCACGGGGTGCTCTTTTTGGACGAGCTGCCGGAGTTCCGGCGCTCCACCCTTGAGGTCCTGCGCCAGCCTTTGGAGGAGGGCCGGGTCACCATTTCCCGGGCCTTAAGCTCCATCACCTACCCCGGGCGCTTCATGCTGGTGGCCGCCATGAACCCCTGCCCCTGCGGCTTTTTCGGCGATCCCCGCCAGCCCTGCTCCTGCACTCCCAAGCAGATTCACCAGTACCGGGCTAAAATCTCCGGACCGCTCCTGGACCGCATCGACATTCAAATCCAGGTGCCGGCGGTGAAGTTCCAAGACCTGATGGATACGGAAACCGGGGACAGCTCCCGGTCCCTCCGGGGCAAGGTGATTCAGACCCGGGAAGTCCAGAGAAAGCGCTTTTCCCGAAGCGGGGTCTTTGCCAACGCCCACATGAGCCCCCGGATGATCCGGACGCACTGTCCCCTGGACGAAGCCTCCCAACGCCTCCTGGAGGCGGCCATGGAGCGGTTGGGCTTCTCCGCCCGGGCCTACCACCGCATTTTCAAGATCGCCCGCACCATCGCCGACCTGGAGGGCGCCGCGGCCATCGCCCCGGCCCACGTGGCCGAAGCCATTCAATATCGCACCATGGACCGGAATCTATCCCTGGTTTACAACTACGGCGCCAAGGAAGCCTCGGTCAAATATTTGCGAGAGCTAATTGAGCCGTATTTTAAATGAGAGAACCGTGAAGATAAACAACATTAAAAGAGAGAAAGTAATCATGAAAGTACCTGAATGGGCAGATGCCCAGCTTTCCAAGGATTTACCAAATCTACGAGCTAAAGGTGAAAGCCAAGATTTGGAATATATTGAGACATTCCCCCAAAATGTCCGAGAGTTGGCAAAAGAAATTGCTGCTTTTGCATCATCAAACCAAGGAATTATTCTCATTGGTGTTTCAGATAGTGGCGATCTCATCGGCCTAAGTGATGCTTCAACTAGCGAAGGAAGGGATGAACTTTTAAGGCGGATTGAAGGAATATGCAGGGGGACAATTAAACCAGCCCTCACTCCTTCCGTTAAATTCGCAATCGAAAGTGAAAAGAATATACTAGTGCTTATTGTTCCGAGAGGAAATCAACCGATTTATTACTGTAATAATATTCCATACTTGAGACATATAACCGAATCACGCCCTGCCGAGCCACATGAAGTAATAGAATCGATTCGATCATGGTCAATGACAGAATCATATGATATTGATAAGCCAACTCCACTGGGAATCTTCCTCTCTAACCTTGCTCGTATTCTTGTCGATGTGCTGATCTATGGAGACGAAGTTGACGATCGTTCAATGAACCCTTGGCTTGATATGTGGCGTGCTCAATTTCACCAAGCTGCCTTTGACTTAAGGGAGCTTGGATCACAAGACATAGCTTCAAAAAATAATCTTTCTCGAGACCTATTTGAATTAGCCGATGCATTAGATAATGTTTCTTCTTTTCATCTCTATATGGGGTGCTGGCCTGAATTTTCAGCCTTAATTAACAGGGCAATTGAGCTAGCAAAGATTATTAAAATTAGGAATATAGACCCAATACCTATATCCGAAGCTTCACTTAATGAGGTCAGACAAACTATACCATCCGAATCAAGAAAACTTAGAAACCTTGTAGATAGAGCTGAAGATATGGTAAGGAAAGGGCGTTTGGAAGAATTTCAAACTTTAACATCAAATATAGGTCTTACATTATTAAGGACGAGTTATTATAATATTGAATCATTACAAGTTGGAATAAACGATAAGCTAAGAACTATTGGAAAGAATCTCCACCTAATTGAAACTATAAGAATTTATTTGGACGGTGGACAATCTATTCGTGCTATTATTGAACGAGTCACAAAGCTCGCTTCGGAATTGGAGGAAATTACAACTCTATTGGAGTAATAGTGAACATATTCAATAATAATCTCTTTGCCGCCAGATAAAGAAGACCGAACATGGAAAGAGCAAGGAAGATTTTTCTCTCCGTTCTGTTGTTGGCGGTTGTGGCCCTGGCGCCCCACTGCCTGGCGGATTCGGACCGCACCCCCGGCGCCGGCGACTCGCCCCCACCCGCGGCTGCGGCGGCTTCCCAAGACACCATCGGCATCGCCACCTTCAACATCCAGACCTTTGGAGATGCCAAGGCCAAAAAGCCTGAGGTGATGAAGGTCCTGGCCCAGACGGTGGCCCGCTTCGACCTGGTGGCCATCCAGGAAGTCCGGGATGACGAAGGCCTGGCCGTAAAAAACCTGGAGAAGCTGGTGGATGACCTGGGTCGGGACTATGCGGTGATCGTCAGTCCCCGGCTGGGCCGCACCACGTCTAAAGAACAATACGCCTTCATTTACCGCGTTGATCGCGTGGCCCCGGCGGGCGAGGTGCTCACATTCAAAGAGCCCCCGGGGCAAGACCCCTTCGAGCGGGACCCATTCATGGCCAGATTCAAATGCATCCAAGGAAAATTCCGCTTCGTGCTCATCACCGTCCACACCAAGCCCACCGACGCCAAACGAGAGATTCCGGCCTTGAAAGGCGTCCTGGCCTTTGCCCGGGAGAAGTTTCCCGGCGAAGGGGATTTCATCATCCTGGGGGACCTGAACGCCGATTGTAAATATTACAACCGCCAGCAGCCCAATCCCATCCCCGGCACCACCTGGCTCCTCCCCCCAAACGCGGACACCACGGTGAAAAGCACCCGGTGCGCCTATGACGACATCCTCATTACCGACGCCTGCAAAGAGGATTTAGCCGGAGAGGCCCAGGTCTTCCGCTTCGACCAGGAATACGGCCTCACCCACGAGCAGGCCGTCAGGGTCTCGGACCATTTCCCGGTCTGGGCGCGGTTTTATACAGGCCGGGACACGGATTGAACAGGAGGGGGCGGGGTTCAAACCTGCCCCTATTAATGTTGTTATAATTTGAGCCGAATTTTCTTGACAGGTCCCCAAATCCTTAAGTTTTAAAACTTGCAAAAAATATTTCCTTCACTTAATATAAATCAGGTTCTGAAACAGCCAAAAATTGGTTTTCATAAAATGAAAATGAATCCAAAAGAAATCCTGAGAGATCTCAGAAATTACCTAGCTGGACAGTTCGTGGGAGCAACTAGGGATGAAGCAATACTTTCCGAGGTGATTAAGTGTCTCTTTGTCCGCAATCACTTATCTGATCTTAAAGATTATCCTTTTACTGATAACAAGCATACGGAAGCAGCAAAATATTTCCGCAGAAGTTTTAAGGAAGTAGTTTCAAACCATCCAGAATTCTTTGATAAGGATGAAGAGTTCCTCTTAGGGACAGAAGAGCTTGATTGGACTCTTCGCCATATTTGGCCTCTTAAGTTAGATAATCATGACAGTGACGTAATTGGCGATGCCTTTGAGGTATTTATAGGATCAACCCTTCGAGGGCAGGAAGGTCAGTTTTTTACACCAAGAAATGCGATAAGATTCCTCGTTGATATTATCGCCCCATCCCCTAACGAAACAATAATTGATCCAGCTTGCGGAACAGGCGGGTTTTTATCCTTAGTTCTACTCAGATTTCGCAAAACATTAGAAAGCTCTATTATACCACGCATCTATGGAATTGATAAAGATTCATTTCTTGTCAGGCTGGCGAAAATACACATTGGACTTCTCGGTGGAAACCATAATAATATTTTTAACACTGATAGTATAGCAGTACACAATGGCTTAGCTGAACCAAATCTGCCTTCAGAAGGAGAGTATGATGTTGTTTTGACAAATCCTCCATTCGGAGCCAAGATAACAAGTGCGAAACCCAGAGTGGCAATGCGTTATGATCTTGCTAAAAAATGGAAGTTTGATCATGCCAAAAATATGTGGTTTGCAACAGATGAGCTTAGAAACCAAATCCCCCCCCAGCTCCTTTTTCTCGAGAAATGCGTGAAACTCTTACGTCCTGGTGGACGATGTGGTATGGTAGTTCCTGAAAGTTTAATATCAAGTCGACAATACCGATTTGTCGTAGCATATCTAGAAGATAGGACTAATATAGAACTTGTCGCTGGAATGCCGGAGGCCTTATTTAAGACATCCGGGAAAGGCGGGACCCATACAAAGACATGCCTCATTGTATTTCAAAAGAAGATTGACAAAAAACCTCAAAACACCCCAATTTTTTTAGCCGAAGCCCAATGGTGTGGTAATGATTCCAGAGGACGCACAATCCCTAAAGATGATTTAGGTGAAATAATTCTTAATTATAGGGCACATAAATCAGGTAATCATAAAAGCAGCAACCTTCTGGGTTTCCCGATTAGTCCAAGAGATATTGAAGATCATTCTCTTTGCCCAAGAAGATATGATCCCATCATTATTGGATCCCTCGACAACTTAAAGGAATCACACGATATTTATCGTTTTAGTGATCTCATTGCGTCTGGGTTGTTAGAATTATCTTCAGGAGATGAAATCGGCAAGCTGGCATATGGTACTGGAGCAATTCCTTTTATAAGAACCTCAGATATATCCAACTGGGAAATAAAGGCAGATCCGAAACACAGCGTAAGTGAAGAAATTTTCAATTCACTTAAGAAAAAACAAGATGTTCAAGAAAACGATATTCTCATGGTTAAAGACGGTACGTATCTTATCGGCACATGTGCCATTGTAACAATGTACGACTTGAAAATGATATACCAGAGCCATTTATATAAAATAAGAGTATTAAAAGAAACAAACCTTATTAACCCATATTTGCTACTTGCTATTCTTAGTAGTAATATTGTACAGGCACAGATTAAATCCAAGAGAGTAACCCATGACATTATAGACTCTCTAGGTAGCCGGATTAATGAGCTAATGCTTCCAGTCCCGAAAGATAAAATGCTTCGCAAGACTGTCACCGAGATGGTAAAAAAGGTAATTGAGGAAAGGATAGAAGCTAGAGAAATGGCCAGAAAAGCACGTGATTTAGTAGTGCATGCGGCATAATATCTTAATGCAAATCGATTTCTCCTAGTTCAAAATACCGCGCAATTAATTTTATGATATAAATCCTCGCTTCTCTTAGAGTCATATCACCTTGTATTAAATTGCTACGTAAAGTCCGCCAGGCGACGTTTTCAGGAATATGTTTTGGAATGCGAGATGGGTCCAAGTGGCCGATATGGAATTCAGATTTACCATGCGTAGGATTCTCCGCTTCGGCGCGTAATGCTTGAAAATCGAGAAATTCTAAGAGTAGCGAATCACGGTAGGTGTTAGGAGCCAAACTCCTTCCAAGGTACCGCTCACTAAACTCTGTAATTCTCGGGTCATTGATTAATGGCGCGTTCTTGAATTCTAACGTGGTGAGCAGAAGAATTATTAAAATAGTTTTACAATCATCTTCTGTCCCGTATTGCGGGTCTGTCCCATGCTCGGGATGATCATGGATCAAAGTCCATCGTGCCTGCCTGTTGCTCTTAAAAACGCCCGTCTGTCTCCTACCCGACCGAAGAGCCCGGGTTTCAATAGCCGATATAAAAGCCATTATTTTTGAGTATCTTTTTGAGCTCCCTTAAATCGTGATTGATCCTTTGTATTTCCTGAGCCAATTTCCCCCTCCATTACGGCAAAATCATTGCTATCACGCTAAATCGATGGTGGAAATATACCAAAAGTTAGTTTAATTATCAAAAATATTAGATTTTTATCAAAAAAGTTACCTCTCCTTGCCTCACCGGTCTTCCCTGCCTATTTTTTAGCTAAAGCCCGAGGGAGAGTTGCGGCTTGGCCCCGGGCATAATTTCTCAACAAGGAGATTCGGCCATGGGTTATACTATTGCGGGTTTGAAGGATAAGATTCTGGCGCTGCACCCGGAGATCGCCCAGCACGGCATCGTGCCCAGCCTGACCTTTGACGCCGACAAAAAGGCGTACGTCCTGACCTTAACCAAAGGGCCGCACAAGTTGTCTACTTATATTGACAAGCCGGATGCGTCCCGGTGCATGGACGGCCACGTCTGCGTGGGTCTGGCCCTCCAGGTGGCCCAATTTATTGCAAATTTCCAAGAAGGGGAGTAACATAAGGGGGAGGCGAAAAGGGGAAAAGGTTAAAGGGGGAAAGGCGAAAGAATTTTTAGCCTCTTTTTCCCTTTCCCCCCTACGAAATAAATTAAAAGGTTTTTTACCTAAAACCAAAAACTGAAAACCGAAGACCGTCTTTTAACGTGAAAATTTTCAAGAAACCCACCGACCCACAGCGTTGGGATAAATTCCGCCAGCGGCGGCGCTGGTCCAAACGCCTGGGGTTTGTCCTTTACGGTCTGATTTTCACCGCAGTCCTGGCCGCGGCCGCGGGGGCCGGATATATCTACTATCACTTTATCCGGGACCTCCCCGACTTCACGGAAATCAAAGAATACCGCCCCTCGGTGGTGACCCAGGTTTTTGCCCGGGATGGCCGCCTCATCGGGGAGTTCTACTCCGAGCGGCGCATCGAGGTGCCTTACAGCCGTCTGCCCCGGCATCTGGTGCTGGCCTTCGTGGCCGCGGAAGACGCCCGCTTCTTCGAACACCCGGGGGTGGACCTGACCGGCATCGTCCGGGCCTTCGTCCGCAACCTGGAGGCCGGGGAGGTGGTCCAGGGCGGCTCCACCATCACCCAGCAGGTGGTGAAGCGCATCATGCTCACCTCGGAGAAGAGCTTCGCCCGGAAGATCCGGGAAGCGGTGCTGGCCTACCGCATTGACAACTATCTCACCAAGGAAGAAATTCTCAGCCTCTATATGAACCATATCTTTTTAGGGCACGGGGCTTACGGGGTGGAGGCCGCGGCCCAGGAGTTCTTCTCCAAGCACGTGGAAGACCTTTCCCTGGCGGAGTCGGCGCTGCTGGCGGGCATCCCCAAGGCCCCCAGCCGCTACTCACCCTACCTCAACCCCCAGCGATCCAAGGAGCGCCAGGCCTACGTGCTGAAACGCATGGCGGAAGTGGGGTTCATCAGCAAGGCGGACATGGACAAAGCCCTGTCCCAGCCCTTGAAACTCAAGTCCCACCGGCCCGATTACATCAAGGAGTGCGGCTACTTCACGGAGCACGTGCGGACCCTCTTGGAGGAGCGCTTTGGCCGGGACCAGGTCTTTAACCTGGGGCTACGGGTTTATACCACCGCGGACGTGGGCCTGCACCGGGTGGCCCAGGAAGTAGTCAACCAGGGGGTGGACGGGGTGGTGAAGCGGAATGGCTTTAGGGGGCCTTTGAAGCGCCTACGGGGAAAGGAGTTGGCCTCTTTTCAAGAGAGCCAGGTGCGCTACTTCCGCAAGTACCCGCCCCGCAAGGGCCTGCTGGTCCGGGCGGTGGTGGCCCCCGCGGAGCGGCGCACCGATAAGCGCAAGGGCCAGGCCCTGGCCGCCACTTCCGGACGAACCATCCGCCTGGGGGAACACTGGGGAGTGCTTTCCGTGGGCGAAGAACAGAAAGCCGCGGGCCTCATGGCCTCGCTCCAGCCCGGGGACGTGATCCAGGTGCGGCTGGGACAAAAGGACAAGCGCACCGGCCGGTGGAGCGCCACCCTGGTTCCCTCGCCCATGATCCAGGCGGGCCTATTCTCCATGGAGTTAAAAACCGGGAAGGTCCGGGTGGTCATGGGCGGCAAGGACTTCAACGACAGCACCTTCAACCGGGCCATTCAGGCCCGGCGCCAGCCGGGGTCGGCCTTTAAGCCCATCATTTACGCGGCGGCTATCCAAAAGGGCTATCGGCCCGATTCCACCCTGCTGGACGCCCCCATCTCGCTTCCCGGCGGGAAAAGGGGCCAGGCCTGGACCCCCCAGAACTATGACCACACCTTTGACGGCCCCATCAGCCTGGCCACCGCCCTGGCCCGGTCCCGGAACGTGCCCACGGTGCGTCTGATGATGGCCCTGGGAGTCCCTGCCACCGTCAATATGGCCAAGACCCTGGGGATCGCCAGCCCCATCTATCCCAACTACGCCTCGGCCCTGGGGGCTTCGGAAGTGACCCTCATGGAGCTGACCCGGGCCTATTCCGTTTTCCCCAACCAGGGGTATCTGGTTGACCCCATTTTCATCGAGCGTATTGAGGACCGGGACGGCCGCATTCTGGTGGAAGAACGCGTCCACAAGCGCCCGGTAATTGACCCGGCGGTGGCCCAGACCATGACCCACCTGCTGTTGGGGGTGGTGGAGCGGGGCACCGGCACCCGGGTGAAGGTCCTGGCCCGGCCCATCGGCGGCAAGACCGGCACCACCAACAAGACCCGGGACGCCTGGTTCATCGGGTTCACCCCGTCGCTCATCACCGGCGCCTGGGTGGGCATGGATGATGAGCGCAGCCTGGGGCCCAAGGAAACCGGCTCCCAGGCCGCGGCCCCCATTTTCATCGCCTACATGAAGGAAGCCCTGAAAAACCAGCCGGTGGAACAGTTCCCCGAGTTCTCCGGCGCGGTCCTGGCCCGGAGAGGCATGGACCCGCCCCCCGCCGACGACGAGGTGGCGGTGGAAGAAGGGGAAGACTTCTATCCCGAAGAAGAAGAACCCCAGGAGGTTTCCCCCAGAAGCCGGGCCTCCAGCCAGCAGTTTTTTAAGAGTGATTTGGAGGAGTAGGTTCAGGTTTCAGGTTTTAGGTTTTAGGGGTTAGCAGGCCGGTTGGTTGATAACCGGTCTTATTTTTTGTATGTTTTACGGGGAATCTTCCGGGGACGATAACCTGGTAATCAATTCCCAGTGCATGCCTCCTGTCCCTGAAACCTAAAACCTGACACCTGAAACCTGTTAAGGAGACAATATGCGGGAAATCGAGGTGAGCAGCATCACCCAGGCGGTGAAGGACGCGGCCATTGCCGCCAATTACGAAGCCGGGGAGGACCTGCTGGCCGCGTTGCGCCGGGGAATGAAGGAGGAAGAGTCTCCCGCAGGGAAGGAAATTTTTCGGCAGCTGCTGGAAAACGCCCAAATCGCCGCGACTGAGCGCATCCCCATGTGCCAGGACTGCGGCCTGGCCGTGGTCTTTGTGGAAATGGGCCAGGAGGTCCACCTGGTGGGGGGCTCCCTGGAAGAGGCCATCCAGGAGGGGGTGCGCCAGGGCTATGGAGAGGGGTTCCTGCGCAAATCCCTGTGCCATCCCCTGACCCGGGCCAACACCGGGGACAACACCCCGGCCATCATCCACACCGAGATCGTGCCCGGCGACCGCCTGAAAATCATGGTGGTCCCCAAAGGCGGCGGCAGCGAAAACATGAGCCGCCTCTATATGCTCAAGCCCGCGGAAGGCTGGGCCGGCATCAAGGATCGGGTGGTGGCCACGGTGCGGGAAGCGGGACCCAACCCTTGCCCGCCCATTATCGTGGGGGTGGGCATAGGAGGGAACTTTGAGCGATCCGCGTACCTGGCCAAAAAGGCCCTGGTGCGGGAGATCGGGGAGCCCAACCCGGACCCGGAACTGGCCGGGCTGGAGCGAGAGCTTTTGGCCGCGGTGAACGACTTAGGAATAGGCCCCCAGGGCCTGGGGGGCCGCATCACCGCGCTGGCGGTGCACCTGCTCATGCAGCCCTGCCACATCGCGTCGCTGCCGGTGGCGGTGAATATTCAGTGCCACTCCACCAGGCACAAAGAGGTGGTGCTTTAGCAGGTTGGCGGTTTAGCGGTTTAGCGGTTTAGCCTTTAGCTGTTGACAAACTTAATGTTAAACCGCCGAACCGCTAAACCGCCATATTAATTCGAGGTAACCATGTCCAAGACCATAAGGCTCACTCCCCCCTTGCGGGATGAAGATGTGGAGCAATTGGAGATCGGCGACCGGGTGCTGGTAAGCGGGGTGATCTACACCGCCCGGGACGCGGCCCATAAGCGGCTCATCGACCTGCTCGATGCTGGAAAACCCTTGCCCATGGAGATCAAGGGCCAGATTCTCTATTATGTGGGGCCGTCCCCGGCCCGTCCGGGGCGGGTCATCGGCGCCGCGGGGCCTACCACCGCGTACCGCATGGACTCCTACGCCCCCACACTCATCAAGCTGGGGCTGAAGGCCATGATCGGCAAAGGGAAACGCTCCCCGGAGGTCATTGCCGCCATGATGGAGCACAAGGCCGTTTATTTGGGGGCCACCGGAGGGGCCGGGGCTTTGATCTCCCAGTGCATCAAGGCGGCGGAAGTGGTGGCCTTCCCGGAGTTGGGGCCGGAAGCCATACACCGCCTGGTGGTGGAGGACCTCCCCACCATCGTCATCAATGACTGCCGGGGCCGGGATCTTTATGAGGTGGGGGTGGCGAAATACCGGCGGGCCGGGGCGGGTTAAGGGATTGGCGGTTTAGCGGTTTGGCGGTTTAGCTGATATAATAGATCCAACTGCTAACTTTCTTACCCACACCCTCCCTAAAATTTTTGACCATCCCTGCATTCCCCGCAGAACTCCGGTTCTTTGCGGTCCGGGGGATTTGCCGCGAGGGAGGGGTTCAATCAGTATTTAGTAATAATTTTTACGCCTTTTCTGCCAGGTTAAATAAAAAATCCTTTCCTCCCGACTTAATATTCCGATAGTATTCTAATTGTTGCCGTATCAGGCAGCCTCGCTCTATGACAGGGCATTTTGTTGCTCCCGATTGGGTTGCCCAAACAACCTGGACGACTTATAATTTTCAATAATTAACGAAGATTAATCCTCGAGAAGCGAAGATGACCGTACCCCCGGACCTGACTAAAATCGTGAACCGGGTCATAGAAAAAAAACGCATCTTCAAGGAGTACAACTTCGGTCCCTTGAAGGACGACGCATTGAAGACTTTCTTTGACCTGGCCCAGGAATATGAAACCCTGGAAAACTTTTACCGGGTCGCGGTCTGCGTTATCAAAGAATTTTTTAAACTGGACTGCCGGCTCTATCTCCTGTTTTCCGAAGGAACCTTCGATCTGGTATGCGACAGCCTCCAGGGGCTATATCCGTCCAAGACGCCGGCTTTGCCCCACATCCGCCTGGACAGCCAGGCTTATGCGGCCCAGGGGGCCTGGGTGATTCCCATCCGGGGCAATCTGCTGCTGGTGGATCAACTGCCCTTTTATGCCAAGGACCAGGTCATCGGCATGCTGGAGTTATTTCCCGAGGATCAAATACCCGACCAGGATAAATTTTTCTTTGAAAAATACAGCAACCGCCTGGGTTACAACCTCCACATCAAAATCATCTCCTGGCAAAATATTCACCGCATCCGCTTCATCAACAGCCTGGTGGCGGACATCGAACACAACGTCATCATTCCCAACATCAGCCTCAGCCTCTATCTAAGGCGCCTGCGGGACAAGATCAAGGCCCTGAAGGAGTTGGAATGCGTCTGCGAAATCAAGGTCAAAGGGGATTGTCCGCATCAACCCCAGGCCCAGGAGGCCTTCCGGAACCTGGTGCAGGAGATGGAGGCGGATTACCAGACCCTGGACCAGCACTATCGGGGAGTAAGCCTGTTCATCGAGTCCCTGTTTAGGCCCTCCCATTTCCAAAAGGGCCAATTTGTCCTGCGGCGGCGCACCTGCCGGGTGGTCAGCGAAATCATCAAGCCCCAACTGGACCTCTTTCTGGACAAGCTCAAGGAGCGGGGCATCGAAATTGACGTGGCCATGGGGGTGATGCCCGATGAAGACCTGCCCCTGTCGGTGGACAAGGGTTTGATGGCCCAGGTTTACGCCAACCTCTTTTCCAACGCGGTGAAATATGCCCGGACAAATTACCGGGGCCGCAAGTATATGGCCTACGGGCGGGACCTGCTGAAGGATTACTTCGGGCCGGGCAAAGACGGGGTGAAGTTCAACGTCTTCACCACCGGCCCCCATATCCCGCCCCCGGACGTGCCCTACATATTTGAGGAAGGTTACCGGGGGGCCAACGTGGACGGGGAGGTGGGCACCGGCCGGGGACTTTACTTTGTCCGCAACGTCATCGAGACCCACGGCGGCGAAGTGGGCTACGAGGCCACCCCCGGGGGGAATAATTTTTACGTCGTCCTGCCCCTGGTGGCCACCCCGGAAGGACCCCTGGCCGCCACTTTGGCAGGATCCCCGGGAGAACGGTTGTGACTATCCGTTACCTGGCTCAGGAACTCTACCGCCTGACCAAACAATTGGAAGAACTGGAAAAGTCCCTGGCTGAGTTGGACCCGGAAGCCTCGGTTGCCGCCCGAGCCCACCTGGAAGGAGAGATCCATCAGACCCGGAAAGAGATGGAACGGGTGCGGGAGGTCTTGGAAGCCAAGAAGGAGAAGCCATTGATTTAGCAGTTAGCGGTTGGCAATTAGCAGTTTTGGTTGCTATCACTTAGTTGCATAAATCAGAGAAACGATTAGCCAAGCCTTTGGGATAAACATACCTTTTCCGCCATTGAAACGGTGCGGCTTGGGGATTGTAAACCTGAATGAATTTATCGATGGCCTCCCTGACTTGTTGGAGGGAGGTGAAATTAGCTCCTTTGAGAGCACTGCGGCTTAGAATGCTGAACCAAACCTCGATTTGATTAAGCCAAGAGGCAGAAGTGGGAGTGTAATGGAATTTAACCTGCGGATGCCTCTTCAACCACATATCGTTTTTGGGCTTATGGGTATTGAGGTCGTCCCGGAGGGTGGATCACCTTGAAGACGAACTCTGCCCATCCCAGCCCCGGCGCCTCAACTCCCGGTAAAGCAAAGGAGTAAACCTCGAGGCGCGCCATTGTTCCCCCCACGTATTATCAAGAGTTCACAGGGCGGCTAAGCCCCCTGGGAGATCCCAATCCTCCAGCACTGGCAACAAGGGCAGGAGGGCGGCAAATGCCGCCTTCCAGGACTCCGGGAGACTATTCATAGATTGAAACAGGTTGACATGTCTTTATGCGCACAAGTGCTTGAATAATTTGAATAACCAAGGCAGTGATATCCGGCCCACACCGTGGGGTATCGGAAAAACATCTCCAACGATACCTGACCGAAGTGTGCTACCGATTTAATCGCCGTTTTTGGGAGCGTCAATCTTTCCATCGGTTACTAAATGCCTGTGCATCAACCACCACTATTACCAGAAATGAACTGATGGCAAAAACCGCTGAGCAGAGTCAATAGGCCATTTTGCAAAACTTGCCTAATTATACTAAATCACTCGGGGGTGGTCTTTTGTGAAAACAGCGCTGGTGTGCGGGGCAGGAGGGTTTATCGGCAGCCACATGGTTAAGCTCCTTAAAAAAGAAGGGTTCTGGGTCCGTGGCGTAGATTTGAAGTACCCGGAGTTCTCCCCCACCCCAGCGGATGATTTTATTATCGGGGATTTGCGCGATCCGCAAGTTTGTAAATTCACGGTGGACCGGCCATTTGATGAAGTTTACCAGTTCGCGGCCGACATGGGCGGCGCCGGCTTTGTATTCACCGGCGAAAATGACGCGGATATCATGCATAACTCAGCTCTCATCAACCTCAATATGCTGGAGGCCTGCTATAAGCGCAACTTGAAGCGCATCTTCTATTCATCTTCCGCTTGCATGTATCCAGAATATAATCAAAAAGACCCGGATAATCCCAACTGCGCCGAAGACTGCGCCTATCCTGCCGAACCTGACAGCGAATACGGCTGGGAGAAGTTGTTCAGTGAGCGCCTGTACTTAGCCTTTCATCGCAATTATGGCATGGAGGTCCGCATTGCCAGATACCACAACATCTTCGGCCCCGAGGGGATCTGGCAGGGTGGCCGGGAAAAGGCCCCCGCGGCCCTATGCCGTAAAGTAGCCGAAAATCCCCCGGGCGGAGAAATCGACATCTGGGGCGATGGCAACCAAACGAGGTCCTTCCTGTATATCGATGAATGCTTGGAGGGGACCCTCAGGCTGATGCGCTCCGACTTCGTGGGGCCGGTGAACATCGGTTCGGATGAAATGGTTACTATCAACCGGATGGCGGACATGATTATGGGGATAGCCGATAAAAAACTGACCAAGAGGCACGTTCCAGGACCCCAGGGCGTTAGGGGAAGAAATTCTGACAACAGGCTGATTTTCGCCCAGCTGGGTTGGAAACCTTCCCAACCCCTGGAGGTGGGAATGAGGGTTACCTATAACTGGGTTGCCGAGCAGGTCAAAAAAGCGGGAAAATCGGGTTAAAAAAGTCCTCCATTAATCATTTCAGCATTCTTTGGGAAGTATATTATCGATGGGGATCTCCCTGCGTTAACTTATAAATAAGAGGGATCATGGTTACAACTCCGCGCCTCCCCCTCTCTTGGGGGAGGATGACATCGTGCGCCTGGCCGATGATTTCTGGCGGTAGCCGAAATCCGTAAAAGATAGCATGTAAACCCAGCGGGACAGGTAGACCCCCACCAATCCCCTCCAAGACCATTCCTGCCTTCTTAATTACTCTTCCTTAGGGTATCATGAAAATCCTGTCTGAGCCCCTTCCTCCTGAATAATCCTTCTTTACGGTTGTGGCCCTCAGTTAAGTCGAAACGGCTCTCCTGTGTGTATGGCCATAGAAAAGACCATTTGAACGAGTTTTGGCCATAGAAAAAGGGGACCACTGTAGCCGCCGGCTCTGTGCTTCCTTGCCCCGGCCGGTGGCTGGTCTGTCTTATCGGCGTTGCAATGAACCGGTGGGTCCTTATTAATTGGCCATTACTGGCCTCCTATTGCTTTTCCAATTACACTCCTGGTTTCATTTTTCTCATAGGCTGGAATTAGACTGTTGGTTGCGAAGCCAGATAAAGATTATGATCACTTGTAATTTAAGGAAGGTTCTTTGCTAATGGTGGCCGGTATTTGCTGAGCAACCGAAGCGGTCGGATAGGGTAGTAGAGGAAACAAAGGACCGGAGGCAATGCTACAAAAGTCCAGTCTTCGACGCTAGGTGTAAAGGCGGTGTGCAGGCAATAACGAATTTTATCCCGCCAGCGTTCCCTGATCTTGAGAAAGAAGAAGATATTGTCAAGGATTGACGGTGGGTGGTTAATATCTGCGAAAAGTCTTTGCCGTATCTGCCGGGCCAGCGACCTTACCCCTGGTTCGGACTCCACTGTCTGCCCGAGATCTTTGGGTATTGAAGCTCCCAGGAGGGCATTTGCCAGGAAAAGGCCGAGAAAGAGCATGCGTTTTGCCCCCAATCTGCCTGCTAAGTCCGTTAGGTTCCGCCAATTCATCGAAGGGTGAGCGGAGATCATGGTGGCGGTATCACAAATCCAGCCTAGGCGCTCCCAAAAATGTTTGGCGGCATGCACACAAATGATCAGCAGCAACTCCTCCGGTGGCAGATTGAAAATCTCCTTGCCGGCCAACGTGCGCCGTTCCAAGCGAGGCCGTAATTTTTGTAAGTTCAGCGGGAAAGATAAATACTCGGGAGTGATTTCACAGTGCAGCTCAACCAGCACCTCATTGGCTGGATTCGCAAACCCATAGTGAAACTGGGACCTAAGGAAGGCTGATTCCCGAGCCGGGGACATGGGCGGATATAGCCGATAGCCCAGGGAGTGAAGCAGCTCTTTGGCTGGTGGCAGATGTTTTCTATCAACAAGAATGTCTATGTCGACAAATTGCCGCATAGAGATATCTCCGTAAACCAAAGCAGCCAGAGCTGGCCCCTTGAAAGGGACGGCAACAATACCTTGAGCTTCGAATAGGGAAAGAATTGTTAGAAGCTCTGAGGTCTGAAGCAGATTCCAGGCAATGTTATTGCGCCATTGTTCCTTCAGCTTTGCCATGATAGCCTTGGGGACGGCTTCCGGGCAAAAGGCCGAGAGACTGGAATACAGCAGCGGCATCACCCCGTGTCGGGAGGCGGACTTCAACAAAAAATCCCAGTCCAGTTCTTCATGGACTTGTGTCCTGATGCGGTATGGTCTTTGAGAGCCCAAGCTAGCTTGGACGGCAGAGAGAAGAAACCGCACTTCTGGGCGAGATTCTGCTTGGGGAGATTGGCCGGTTTTCATGATAGATAAGGATTCCGCACTTTCCTAATCACCTGGTGCGGAGAGGGAGAATTGGCGTTTGATCCTGTCAGTGTAGGTGATACGGGAGTTAAAGGTGTTTGCGATTAGAGCAAAAAAGGTCGCTGCGACATAGCCCTGATGGATTTTTTTTACCTCATACCTTGCCGCTCACCTGGGTGCTTTGTCCGTAAACCTCCAGCCCCCCTGCCGGTGCCGGAACCGCTTTGGATTAATCCACCCCTAAAGGAGCCCAGAGCGACAAGGCGCTATAATATTTTCTTGCAGGGGGTGTCTTAAAATTGTTGATATACAGAAAAGTTTCTTTAAGGATTATAAACTAATGAAAAAATGACAGCAATTATTAACTTAAATTGCAAGCGTATAAAAATCAATTATTTCATTATTAGATTATAGGTTACGGATGGAAACTGGTATTTCCTAACTCTTCGGGGGTGGAAACCATGAGTTATTTAACATTCATTGCACGGGCAGTCTCGATCCAAGCAGTTCCATCATAAAAAAAGGTCAAACAGTCGCTGGCCCCAACTGCCGCCGTAGGGGTATATGTTCCTCCTATAAGTTTCGTGGTCCCCCACCCCGTTACGGTATAGCCGCCACTGCCGCCCTGGGTGAACCTAACCACCAATTCATCGCCTGCTGCTCCCGAGTTGGCAATGTTGACCGTGGTGATATTCTCGGTCAAAGTCACCGTGTGATATTTGCCTTTGTAGGCGTGGATATTAAGCACTCCGCTGGATGAGGCGTCGGTTTTGTAACCGGCTGAAATGCCCCCCGAAGCATAGAGCTTATTGGTTTGATAGCCAGGGTAGCGGGTTGCCGGGGCTGCGGCGGTGGGGATATAGGGCAGCAGGCCGCCCTTGTTCAGTTGCATACCCCAAACACCCAAGGTTGAGACATAGGGCTCACGAATTTCTACTCGAACAGTAGAAATGTCAGTCTGGGCAACGGTCGTGATATAAAATCGCTTGAAATGGTAGTCGTAATATGAGCCAAGAACTGGTATATAAGTTATATGTGCATCTTCCTGGTATGACCACGCCCCCGCGGCATCGCCAACTTTCAGCCTTACAACAGAATGGAGAGAGGTATGGCCAACTTCATAAATAAACCCAGAAAAAGTTAAAACCTCCCCGGCCTTTACTGCTAGGTTTACGTCCTGATAGATGTAATCCGTAGCTGGCGTAGGGATAGTTATTGAACTATATGGGATGATATAACCGGGAGGCCCACCAAAGAGGGAACTTTGCTGTGCTACGGTTGCCCCACCTGCCTTAACCCAAGCCGCCTGGGTTAAATCCTCAGAATAAAGCAGATAGTTGGTGGGCAAATCCAGGCCGCTCGGCAACACCCCAGAAAGTGCCGTTAATGAGGTGGGGTGATTGGGCGGCCTCACCACATTAGGTTGAGCGTCAAAACATTTGTTGGCGCCGGCATCGTATATCTTTGCAGCAAAGTTAAGAGCAGCGCCATAGCCACTGTGCACTCTCAACTCATTGGAGCCATATGATACGTCTCTAGTGGTTTTATCCAGATAGAGGAAATAAAAACCCGAATAGACATGATTACCTGTATTGTTCTGCTTATTGTCCCTAACGCTCCCGCCTCTTGCTCCATTCACATATTTAATTGAAGCAAGTACACCATTATACGATTGGTGGCCACTGTTGTATACATTGACCCCCTGCCACCCGGAAACCAGCACATCACCCAGGACATTGTGCTCAAAGTGTATGCTGCTGACACTTACCCGGCCAGTCCTGTCGATTGAAGCTGGGGTGGCATAAGAAGCGTTTTCAATTTTGACACCCCAACCGGCGTTACGGTCGATAATAGAATCTTTTACGTTGATGTTTAGGGCTGTGACATTTGCGCTGGGGGAATCATAGTAGATATGTAGCCCATCCCCATCGTTGGAGTAAAAAGCATTTTTCTCCAGCGTGATGTTGCTAAAACCACTAATGCCGGCGCCGTGGGCCGTGTCTGCGGTTAATTTTACCCCGGCGCCTTTGGAGTGAGAGAACACACACCGAGTTATGTAGGTACTATAAAATTGGTACAAATCAATCAGAGGATGGGCAACTGTCTGGTTAGCCTTGTTGCCATCGAAAAAAATACCATCCAGCGTCCAGTTGGCCTGCACATAAATTGAATTTCTAAAAATGGGACAATTGGCTCCATCAGCCAATTTGATAGTGGAATTAAGTGGGGACTCGGCCACAATGCTCGTGTTCCAGGTTTTATCAGTCTCAGTTAATTCCGTTACGGCGCTGACTTGAAAAAATCCCTTGTCTATCAGCAAGCCAGTCTGATACGTCTTCACCGCATCCACGGCCTTTTGCAGGGTGATAATCCAGGGATCATTATTGGTGCCGCTGCCGCTGTCAGCAAACCAGGAAGCCCGCACCCAACCACCATTACTAATCCTGACCTTGCCCGTTCCGGCAATAGTAAATAGTTTCCGGGCTCCGGCCTCTATAGGGCCGTTGATGGCCAGGGTCTTGGTAGTGGCAACTGAAAAGATTGCACCATGTTCCGGTTTCAAGGTGATGTTGGCGGGCACGGTGAGGTCGACAGAAACGTGGTGCGTCCCCTTGGGAACCCGCAGGATGCAGGCCGTGGACCCGATGGCGGTAATAGCGTCCTGGGGAGTGGTTCCGTAATTGGGGTCGCCCACCCAGATTTCCTTGGCCAGACGGGCGTCCACCCGATCCAAGCCGGAATCATAGGAGCCTTTCTCCTGCTCACCCCGAGCCCCTAAGCCGGGTTTGTAAAAAAAACCATTGGAGGTCAAAACACCGGCCCATGCCAGACCGAAAAAACCAAATAGCAGGGACACCGCTGAAAACCAAAGAATGGTTTTTTTCATTTTATCAACTCCTTCTTGCGCTTATTGTCGAGAAGCTTAGAGAAAAGAGACCAAGCCTTGCCGGAAATCCAAAACTTACCGAAAATATTTTCCCCTTTAAGAGGCTGATTTAAACTTCTCTGTCGCCCTTCGGGATTTTATTTTACTTGATCCCACTGATTTGGCTGATTGGTGCTTTAGCCAAACAGGGCTTATTATTAATCTTCTCTGATAAGCTCGGAGAGCGTTGGGTTTTTGGCTTATTCCATAAATAGCCAGAAAAATATTGTCCTTATAGGCTCTTTAACTTCGCATACCTCTTCCCCCCATCAGACTGCTCTCTAGCTGATTGTGGATAGAATCATAATTCCTTGATTTTTAAAAGAACGCTTGGAAAATTTGTCCAAATACTCAAATTTTCCTGCATGGTGAGAAAAAGGGGAAAGCACTCTCCAGGATTCTTTTGTCCCTAACCAGTTTGAGCCTGTCCCAAAGTCAGTTGAAAGTGGGTGGCGGTTAAAGTTGACAAAGATTAGGCTGCCTTTTTTTAGAGTCAAGGGCAACCTCATTTTCCAGTTTGGCTTTGAGCATCCAGAAGTCGCGGTAACCCTGGATGCCCCGAAAATTCTTTTCAGTCTCCAAAAAGGCGGCGGCCACCCAGCGCAGCACCATCTGGCCGTCCCGCCAGCGGCTGACCCGATTGGTTCTTAAGCGCACCCCGGCATAGGGGCTTTCAATGATATTGGTGGTGCCCAGGCAGCGCCGGAGAGTGGGAGACAATTCCAGGCGGTTAATGGTGAAGGTCTCTTCCAGACCTTCCCGCAGACTGGCCGCGGCGCCCGGGTAGTGGGTTTCCAGCCAGTCCGCCTGTTTCTTGAGCCGGGCCAGGCCTTCTTGCCAGGGCAGCCCATAGGCGGCCTTCATGACTGACTTTACGGCCGCCAGCTCCTCCGGCAGCCGGTGCTCTCCTACCCCTTGTATATTAGCAACATGGCCGGGACACTTTCTTTTGTTCCCCAGGGAGTGTAAGATATGTGCCCTGGATAGCAGTTCCCCCCCAGGGGGCAGGCCCATGGGCCTGCCCCCTGGGGGGGAACGGTTGCGGACGTAGCAGCCCGGCCGCCCCTGGGTCCTTTAGAGACCGTTCTGTAGCATGGGCGCCACGTCTCGCTTGCCCTAACCCGAACAGTCACCTGAGACCATGATCTCGCATGTACAAGGACGGGAAAGCAAGCTATGAACAGCCAAGTTTTTGTGGGCCTCGATGTCTCCAAACAACATTTGGATGTGGCCGTGCGGCCCCAGGGTCGCCATTTTGTCACATCCGGGGTGGACGCAGTTACCTGCGCCGCATGCTTTATATGGCGGCGCTGGCGGCTGCCCGCTTCAACCCGGTGATCCGCACCTTTTACCAACGCCTATTGGCCGCCGGCAAACCAAAAAAACTGGCCCTCACCGCTTGTATGCGCAAACTCGTGCTCAGCCTCAACTTCATGGTCAAAAACAATCAACCCTGGAATCAATTTGTCACCCAGGTATCTTGACTTGAAAGACAGTCGCTACAAAGGGGCAACCCTACATCCCAAATATCCTCTGAAAGGGGCCGCGGTCCAGGAAGTCCAGGGATTTATCGCTTACGCCAGGCCTCCCAGTTGGGGCGGCCTTGGGCATCCCGCAGATGGAGCACGTAGTCCCCCCGGGTCAGTTCATAGGCAACCACCGTAAGCTTGCCGGCCGTCGTTTCACACATTCCCTTGACCCGCACTTCATCGCCGGGCTTGAGCTCGAATTCCTGTCGCTCCAGGTACCAGATGGGGGCCAGGTGGACATGCACCTGCCCCCGGGTTTTGGTGTCCATCACCACCGCCATGCCCGGGTACATCCCCTCCTCCAGGGTTTCAGTGAGGACCCGTGCTACTTTGCCGCTTTCGTCAAAAGGCTTGCAGACCGCCTTGACCGGGCATACATAGGCCGTATACGGACAGGTGCGGAAGCCCTGGCCCCGGCCCTGGGCCGCAGCCGGCAGGGCCAGGATTAAGGCAAATAAGGCCGCCGTCAGGCCAATAATGATATATTGTCGTCGCTGCATAATAGTTTTCCTTTCCATAAAGGGATTAAAAAACGTAAACCATAGAAAGTAAAGGGGTTATATTGGCGTCGGTGTTTTTCCCGGCCAGGTCGATATTCACCCCCAGGGCCAGGGAAAATTTTTCCGTGGCCATGTACTCGATCCCCGGCAACAGTGACAGGAGAGAGGTGGGCGGTCCGTTGGCCTGGGGTCCCACCAGCCGCCCGGCATCCCAGGTGCTGGTTAATTCAAGCAAGGCAACCCATTTTTTATTGATAGGATACTCCACCGCCAGGTTTGCGACAATAAAATCCCGGGGATGAGTACGCCTCTGAATGGGGTTGCCTATAGCACCCGCATCATCGGTGAAAATGGTCTCCTCCGTGGTGAAACTGGTCTGCCAGGTATAATACAAATTGCCATAGAAGATAAAGGGCTTCAGCCACTTGGATAAATTAAAGCCGGTGGTGAAGGCATAGCTGCCCCCGCCGATGGCGTCGATGCCCAGGAAGCGGGGGTTGAGATGGCGAAAATGACCGGTGGGGAAGGTGGTGGCAAAGATGGCGCTCACCGTAGGCGCTTTAGGGCCTTCTTCTAGGAGCCGGTATTTGAAGGTCAAGTTTATGTCCCCGATACCCCCGAAATCCGCGGAGCGTTCTCCCTGGGGACCAGGTGCATTTACACTACCGGCCCAATTGTGAATATAGGGAATCACCGTGTAAACCTCGAGGTTATTCAAGAGGCCGTAAGTTAATTTAATACTCATGCCAAAGGATTGGAAATTCCCCCCCGCGGATACCCGCCGCCAACTGGGAGAGAAGGTATGGGTGACAAAACTCAACCCCCAAGTAGGCTGAATGGCGAATTTCCCTTTCTCGATGGGGACGGCGGTATCAGTGATAATCGGCCCGAAAGTGGAAGGGCACTCGTCCTCTTTAGCTTCTTCTTTCTTTTCTCCGGCTTCCTCCTTTTTCCCGTCTTCTTTAGATTTCTCGACAACCTGGTGCTTTACCGCCGCTGGCGAAGGCGCTTCACCGGGGCCGGTGGCAGCCCGGCTGAAGGAAACGGGCATCACCACCAGAAGTGTCGCCAGAATAGCCATTAGCTGCAGGGTTTTGCCCAATGTCCGCAACATTATTTCTCCTTTCTTGTTTACTACTTGTCATTGTCCTTTTTGGCCAGCGCCAAAAGCGCGAGGCATAAAAAAAGCCACGACTGCCCCGCCCTTCTGGGCGGCGGGCCTTCATGGCTGAAAATTCCAGATTGAGGAAAAATCCGGCGAAGGGCTTCGAGCACCTTCGATGTGAGCTGTATTTTAATTTGGTCCGATTTCATTGTCAAACCTTTTCTCTTACTCCAGGATTTTCATAGCTTGAGCCAGATGGTCCAGATAGATATTTACTATCCCTTCCTGATAACCCAGCCCTTTGGTTATCCCCTCGATGCGGTAGGCTTTTTGCTTAAGAAGTTCCGATTTCCAGCTCTCCGGATCTTCTCCCAAAATATCCTTGGCCACGTGTTCCCCGGCCACAAACATAAAGGGCATCAGGATCACGGTGGTGGCATGGGATTTCTTGACCGCTTCCATGACCTCTGTTCGAGAGGGCTGGCCTCCCACACATCCCAGAAACACGTTTTGGCCGGGATAACGGGCGCGCAACAGCCGGTCAAAGGCCAGATACGATTGTTCCCCCTGGGGTATGGGGCTGCCATGGGCCACCAGAACCACCGCGGTATTCTTTAAGTCATGGGTGAAAGTCCGGGTCAGGGTCTGGAAGACCCGCTCCTGATCCTCTTTGCTGGTCAGCAGCGGTGCTCCCAAGGCTACCTTCAAATCGGGAATCTTCCGGCTTTCCCGGACTATTTTCTTTTCCCACTCCTCCCCCGGCACAATATGGAGGGACTGGACGGCCACCCGGGTATATCCGGCAGCCTTTAATTCTCGTAACATTGTGGGCAAGTCATTGAGCTTCTGGCCCTTTTCTTGGGCCACCTTCTGCCGGACTTTATGGGAAGTGAAGGCCCATCGGATTTCGTGATCCGGAAAACGCTTTTTTACTTGCAGTTCAAAATGATGATAAGTGTCGAAGGCTTCGGTGCTGGTGCCGAAGGCCGTTAACACGATGGCAGGTTTTCCAGTTGAGGCCGCATTCAGGGTCCCAGAAACAATTACCATTAAGAGAATAAGCGCCAAAGACAACCACCCAAACCTTACCTGTTTCACCATGTCATCCTCCTCGTTGCGGTTTTTTCGCCAAAAAAAAATCCTCAAGTCCCTAAGACTTAAGGATTGCACCCAGCTTCTTGATCCTTAATGGTGCTTATCGCCCACCATACCTCGTGGGGGCTCAAGCTTTCATCCGGGCAGGTCTTCTGACTTCCGGTTCTTCCTACCGCCTGCGCCTTCCCATCCCGCTTCAGCGAGACAGTGGCCGTATGCAGGTTTCGTCCCCGGTTACAGCGGCGGGACCGTGCCGGTTTTGCACCGGCTTCCCTATTATACCCTATATGGGTACCCGAATTATCTAACCGCAACATATAGTAGTCCATTCCATCTGTCAAGAAAAAATTGGGATAATTAAATTCTTTTTTCATGGATTCGCTCAAGGACTAGGGGCCGGAGACCTTCAAGCCAAGTTGCTCCGGCCCGCCCCTCAAAATCCATGACGCGACTTAAGAAAACTCGGCATCAGCAGTTTTTATTCTCGGGCTTGCCGGGGCAAGTCTCCGAGGTGCATCCCTGACAATATCCCCGCTTCTTCCACACGGAGCGGTACAGGAGATAGAGCGAGCCCACAATCAGCGCTCCGGCCAATAGCAGATCATTCCAAGCCATGATCAAACTCCCAATCCCAGCAGTTTCCCGCCTTGGTAAATGCCAAAAGCCACCAGCCAGGCCAGGATGGTTCCATAAGCAAAGGCCACCCCGAACCATTTCCAGGTGCCGAATTCGTGCCGAAAGGCCACAGCCACCACCATGCAAGGCATATAAAGCAGGACGAAGGCCATGAAGGCATAGGCGCTCAAGGGGGTGAAAGCCCCTTGAATCACCGATTTCAGGGGTTTGGTCTTTTCCTTTTCCTCGGTGGAAAGCTTGGCGACGCCAAAGGAAGAGAAGATATTCTGGGCAGCTTCTTTAGCCGCTCCGGCAAAGGAAACGCCCATCTCCACCAGGTCCTCGGTCAACGTGGGGACCTCTTTCGCCTCATCCTCCTTGGCCTTGGGGAGATAAATCTCCCCCATGGTGCCCACCACGATCTCCTTGGCGATCACTCCGGTGATCAAGGCCGAGGCCGCCTCCCAGTTGCCGAATCCCAGGGGCTTGAAGACCGGGGCGATGACCTGGCCGGTCTGACCCAGGAAGGAGTCTTTCTTGTGCTCCACTCCCCAGGGAAGATTCAGCAGAAACCACACCAGGATGGAAACCGCCAGGATGTAAGTGCCCGCCTTGATGAGAAAGTGTTTCCCTTTCTCCCAGGTATGGATCAGCAGGCTCCGCATGGTGGGCATCCGGTAAGGGGGGAGTTCCATGATGAACAACGGGTATTCCCCTCTAAAGATGGTCTTTTTAAAGACCACGCCCACCAGGACCGCCAGGAGGATGCCCATGACATATAAAGACCAGATCACCGTTCCGGAGTGATCGGCAAAGAAGACCCCCACAAACAGAACGTAAACCGGCAACCGGGCCCCGCAGGACATGAGAGGAACCAGCAGCGCGGTAAGGGCCTTGTCCCGGGGATTCTCCAGGGTCCGGGTGGCATAGATGGCTGGGACGTTGCAGCCGAAGCCCAGGAGCATGGGAATAAACGATTTTCCATGGAGGCCCATGGCGTGCATGGCCCGGTCCATGACAAACGCCGCCCGGGCCATGTAACCGCTTCCCTCCAGGAAAGTGAGAAAAAACATCATGGCAAAAATCACGGGAACAAATACCAGGACGAAACCGACGCCGGCGATGACCCCTTCAGTGGCCAGGGAGACCAGCCAGTCCGGAGCGCTGAGTAACCCCAAAATGGCTCCGGCCCATCTCTTGAAGGGGCCGTTAATCATCTTGTCCATCCAATCCGAAAAGGGCGCCGAGACGTCGAAGGTGAGCTTGAACACCAGCCACATGGCGGCCAGGAAAATGGGGATGCCCAGAAAGCGGTTCAGCACCACTCCGTCGATTTTCTCCGTCAGTTCCTGGCGGCTGGCCCTGGTCTTTTTGAGAGCCTCCCGGGTAAGGCCCGCGGCCTGGGCATAACGGGCGTCGGCCATCAGGGATTCAATGTCTTCTCCATGGGCTTCCTGAAGATGGCTCATTCCCCGGACGGCCAGGGCTTCACCCCGGCCCAACCCGGTTTCCCGGCCCACCTGGCCATCTCCTTCCATGAGCTTGAAGGCCAGCCACCGGTAGGGGTACTTCTCCGCCAGCTCCGGGAAATTTTTCTTAACTTCCTGGGCCACCTCCTGGGCCGTGGCCTCCAAATCCTGACCGTAATGGAGCAGCCGGGGCCGGTGGGCCAGGGGATCGTTCCCCGCCTCCAGCACTGCGGCCATGAGCGCCTCCAGCCCTTCCCCTTGAGTGGCTACAGTGGGGACGGCCTTGATCCCCAGGGTCTCTTCCATGAGCCGGGTGTTGATGGAGTAGCCTTTGCTCTGGGCTTCGTCATAAATGTTGAGGGCCGCGACTACCGGAATCCCCAACTCCAGGAGCTGCACCGTGAGGTAGAGATTGCGCTCCAGGTTGGTGGCGTCCACCACGTTGAGGATGACATCGGGGTGCTCCTTGACTAGGTAGTCTCGGGCGATGAGCTCTTCCTGGGAGTAGGGGCTGAGGCTGTAAGTGCCGGGGAGATCCACCAGCCGGAGGCGGCGACCCTGATGGTCCAGGACCGCTTCTTTTTTCTCCACCGTCACCCCGGGCCAGTTGCCCACCTGGAGCCGGGTGCCGGCCAGGGCGTTGATCAGGGTGGATTTGCCCGAATTGGGATTGCCGGCCACTGCCACGGTAAGGGTTTTCTGAGGACTGAGGGCTATTTTCACCGCCGCCTGACTCTTCATGCCTTAACCTCCACGGAGATGCCTGCGGCCTCGCTCTTTCTCAGGGAGAGCCGGTAGTTCTTCACGGTAATTTCAATGGGGTCGCCCAGGGGCGCGACCTTCTCCACCTGGACCACTTCGCCCACCAGCACCCCCATATCCATCAGGCGCCGCCTCATAGGGCCGATGGCCCCGATTTGGGTGATTTTGCCCTTTTCCCCGGGTCGCATCATGGCCAGGTTCATCCGTCTTTCCTCCTCACCTGGATTTTCATAGCCATACCCCGGTTCAGGGCGATGCGGGAGTCGTCCACCCGGACCAGCAGGGCGCCGTTCCCGTAGTTTTTCAACATCTCGATGGTCTTTCCTGTACGCAGGCCCATGTCTTCCAGGCGGCACAGACACTGGCAGGCGCGGCAAGAGCGGTCATCACCCCGGATTTCCACCACTTCGGCTTTTTCCCCGGGGGCCAGTAGTCCCAACGGCATCATTGTTTTTCACCTCCAGATATTTGAGACAGAGACTTAGTCTCACTAATATTTTAAAAAAATATTGACTCCTTATTTGTTCTTCTGCTCCTGGCACTGGGCACAATAGCCGTAAATCTCCAGCTTATGGCCGGTGGCGGCAAACCCATGGGCCTGGCCGATGCGCCGCTCCGCCTCCTCCACCGCGCCATCCCTGAATTCAATGATCTTGCGGCAGCCCAGGCAGCGCAGGTGGCAGTGGTGCTCGTGCCCGTAGATGTGTTCATAGTGCATGTGTCCGTCCTCCACATAAACCTCCTGCACCAGGCCGCTTTCCACTAAAAGCGCGATGGTGCGGTACACCGAAGCCCGGGAGATGCGCTGCCCCTTTTGCCGCAGGCGCATAATCAGTTCCTCCACGTCAAAGTGGTCGTGGTCCGCAAAGACCTCCGCCAGGATCGCCTCGCGCTCCGGCGTGGCTCGCATACCCTTATGGGCCAGGAATTCCCGGAAGACCTCGAGTTCGCTCTTCATAATTGTTATTGAGACTCTATCTCATGAATATTTTTCTGTCAAGGATTTTTTGTCCTTTACAAGGGCCATCCATAAATTTTTTCTTTTCTTACTCATTGACATACTCTATTTATTTCATATATATTGAACCAAAATATACTAAACTCTTACAATTCCCTTTAGAGGATGGCAACTCCGGTTCCTGGCTTCTCCTCACCATACCCTTAGGGTCTGGTCTTGGTTATGAGGGTTCCAAGGGGAACCTCGATAAATTCAAGACCAGACCCCAGGCTGGCAAGCGTCAGCGGCGGGGCTCTCCCGTCCGGGAGTCCCGCCCCAGGAGGGCGCGATGAAAACGGTGGGAATCGTGGCAATGGGGTTGGCAATGACGTTGTGTCTGGCCCTGGGCGCCTCCTGGGCCGGAACTTTGGCGGAGGAGAGTTGTTATCAGGGGGTAGCTCAGGGGGTCCAGGGGAACCTGGCCGCCGCCCGGGAGGCCTTCAAAGAAGCCCTGAGCCTGGACCCTTTTTGTGGGCCGGCCATCTTCGGGCTGGAGACTCTCAACGACGTTCGAAATAAAACCATCAAAACCGAAACCGCAATTCACCTCTTTAAGGCCATGGCCCTGGGCAACGACGCCCGCTGGGAGGAAAACCTGGCCCAGATTGATCAAGCCTTAAAGCTTGATCCCCATTATGTTCCGGCTTTCATTCACCGGGGCAACGCCCACCAGGAACTGGGCGAGTACGAGTGGGCCATTTCCGTCTATAGCCAGGCATTGCAGGTCAATCCACGGTCTGCGGCGGCGTATTTCAACCGGGGGGTGGCCTATGGGCGGATGGGTGAATGGGACCGGGCCCTCAACGACTATGACCAGGCCCTGAAACTCAAGCCCCGGTTTGTCCAGGCTTATTACGTACGGGGCAACGCCCACCGTAAGAAAGGCGCCCTGGACCTGGCCCTGGCCGACTACCGCCGGGCTTTGGAAATCAACCCTCGTTTTGCCGAGGCGTACTTTAATCAGGCCGTAGTCCTGGAGCAGACTGGTCGCGGTGGGGAAGCTGCAGCCGCGTTCCGGAGTTTTATTGCCCACGCCCACCTGGAGTTTAAAAACAAGATTCAGTACGCTCAACAGCGGATTGCGGCTCTGGATGGAATGCACCAAGGAACCCCACCCCAGGCGTTAAGGAGGGATGGGTTAATCTCCGGCAAGTAGTGGGAAAATCCGGTTAAGGCGGCCAGATCCACGGTGTGGAATCCGCGTCCGGGGGCGACTCTAAAGAGTCGCCCCCGGCGCGCTGAGGGTTCCGGGTTTTCGGTTTACAATTTCAATCCATCCAGCACCCGGGGGACGATGTCCGACCAACCCAGGGGCATGAAATGGATGCCCTGGACCATGGGGGCGATCTCTTTCACTAGCCGGGCCGTGATCTCCACGGCCTTGTCTTTATAGGCATCCGGCGAGGCCTTGGCCATCTCCTGGACGATGGCCTGGGGCACCCGAATCCCCGAGATCTTCTCGTTCATGTATTGGGCCATCTGGGGCGACTTGATGATCACCGCCCCATACTGGATGGGCACACCGAATCCTGCGGTTTTGCGGATAAAGGATTCGAAGAGCCGGGGGTCGTACACCGCCTGGGTCTGAAAAAATTCGGCGCCCGCGGCGATCTTTTTTTCCATTTTCAGGAGTTGGAGATCCAGGGGCTGGAAATTGGGATTCACCACTGCGCCCAAAGCCAGGTTTGCAGGCTGGGTCAGTTGATGCCCCATCAGGTCATGTCCTTCATTGAGACCCCGGGCAATGCGCAGCAAGTGGACGGAATCCACGTCAAAGACCATTTTGGCTGTGGGATGGTCGCCCATCTTCACATGGTCGCCGGTGAGGCACAGGACGTTGTCGATCCCCAGGGAGCAGGCGCTCAGCAGGTCAGACTGCAGGGCAATGCGGTTGCGGTCCCGGCAGGTGAGCTGGTAAACGGGCTCCAGACCGGCGGTCTTGAGGAGCACGCTGGCCGCCAGGGACCCCAACCGCATCACCGCGCTCTGGTTGTCGGTGACATTTACCGCATGGACGAATTCTTTGATCCCCAAAGCTTCCTTCAGAAAGGAGGGGGCCGCCTGGCCGTTCCGGCAGCAGCCCTTTACCGGCCCCACTTCGCAGGTGATGACAAACTTCTTACTCTTGAACAGCCCGGTGAGTTTCATGCCACCCTCCCTTCTTTGATGTACAGCGTCCGGGGTTTGGCCGCCTTGCTGTAATCCTTGGGTTCCACATAGCGGCGGAGCCGATCCGCCTCCCCCAGGGCCGTCATGCGATTGTAGATCAGCACCCAGGCGCAGTCCCGGGCCGGGTCCGCCTCGCACTTGCCGTCTTCGGAGCCGCCGCAGGGCCCGTTGAGCAGGCCCTTGGCGCACTTGGTCACCGGGCAGATGCCGGCGGTGTCGTTCAGGATGCAGTCGCCGCATTCCTGGCACTGCTCCAGGGCCAGGGCGCCGGGGACCACAGTGTCCATGTGACCCACGGAGTTAAGCCCGGTTTTCACCGGCACGGTGAGGCCATACTGCTCCGTGAGCAGCCGGGCGATCTGCACCGCGCCGCCGCAGCCCAGGACCAGGATGGCGTCCGCCTCTTTCATCCGGTCTTTGAGGGGTTCCAGGACCGGGTGGGCCTTGGCCACGTTGCAGGTGCGCTCCGGGGTGGCCTCGAAGACGATGTCTTTTCCCTTTCCTTGCAGTTCCCGGGCCATGGCGGCCACCTCGTCGGTGCCGCCGGTGAGGCAGACCTTGGCGCAGCCGTCGCACCCCACCACCGCTACCTTTTGATAGCCCTTCAAAACTTGCAAGATTTCTTCCAACGGTTTTTTCGCGGTGCCAATCATGCTTTCCTCCTGGGCAAATGGTGAAACAGGCAGGTAGCCTGCCTGGGGCAAGCAATGGCGAGACTTTGCAAAATCCTTTTTGTCATCCTGAAGGTAGGCGAAGGATCTTCGTCTTTGGATTCTTCGGCGCTGTGACTCTCCAAGATGAAATTATGGAGACATTACAAAAGTCTATAATTACCATTGCTTTCGGTATATTATCCCATTTCCCTGACCCTCTTAATTGAACATAATTTCATTATAGCATAAACTCCAGGGGTAGGGAGGAAATATTTTGTCGAGGGAGGGGGGAAAGAGGGATTCATGGCAGGGCCGGGGTTTCCTTCCCCGCGGCAGCCGTTTCCCGCAATTTCCTTGACCTTTAACCAGGTTATGACATAAATAAAGGCAGGCTCTGGTGATGATGGTGACGGCGGAAAAGACTCCCGGGGGGGCTGCTGGATTTTGGGGCCTGGCGGCTTTCTGGCTGGCCGGGCTGCTGCCCTTCTGGATCGGCACTCTGCTGGCCGGAGTAGCCGGCTTCCCCATCAGCCGGGCCGTGGGGATATTGGGAACTCTGGCGGTATCCGCCCTGATCCTGGCAGGGACCGCCGGCCGGGACGCCTTCCCGGCGGAAACCCATTATCCTTCTCTGGGCTTGCCGCCGGAGACCGCCGGCAAGCTGGCTTACGCCGCCCTGGGCCTGGCGGGTCTCCTGGGCCTGCTCCTGCAAGTGGTTTGGCGCACCGGCGACCTGACCCTGCCCCTGGGGGGCCTGGGAGTCCTGGGGGGATATTTTTCCTTTGCCCCGCCTCTTCATTGGCACCGCCGGGGCTTAGGAGAAGCAGTGGGAGGGCTGTGCTTCGGGGCTCTGCCAGTGGCCGCGGGGTTTTACCTCCAGTGCGGCCACCTGGTCACCGAAGTGCTGGTTTACGGGCTTACCTTGACTTTTGGGGCTTTTAACGTTTTTCTGGTCCATGGGTTTCCCTATCCGGGGGAAGAGGCAGCCCCCCGGCACGGCCTGGCGGCCCGGGTGCGGCCCGCGGCCGGGGGCTTGATTTTCACCCTGGCCAATATTCTGACCATCGGGGGGATGGTCTTTTGCCTGCTTTTTCCTGCCAATCCCCTGCCATTCCGCTGGACCCTGTGGCTCCTGCTGGGGCTGGCGGTGGTGAACCAGGAACTGGTGAAACGCAAGGCCTACCTCCAGGAGGCGCGGGTGCGGCTGCTGGGCCACCTCACCCTGGCCCTTCAGGTGGGCATGGGGGTGGTTTTCTTGATCATGGCAGGAGCGCGGTTGTGAATGAAATTCCGGATAATCCGGCATAAATTCAAAAAATTATGTTTTTTACCGAAAACCGAAAACCGAAAACCGAAAACCGGCGTAATTGGAAATCCCGCCTCTATGGGCCATACCGCCGCGCCGGGGGCCGGAAAATCATGGCCCTGATGCTGATTATCGCCCTGGCGCCGGGGTGCCAGGCCATCCCTGCCAAGATTTACATCCCTTTGGCCTATGGCGCCACCGGGATGTGCGTCGCCCTGCTGATGTCGCCCACCGTTACCGCCGCGGTGGTGGGTCTGGGAGTAGGACTGCTATTGGGGGCTGCGGTCTATAATAATTCCCTGAAACGCCAACTCCCGGAACACCGAAGCAAGTGAGCCGCCGGCTGTTGGCCGTTGGCTGTTGGCTGTTAGCCGTGAGACGTGAGAAGTGAGATGTTCTTGACGCATAAGTATTTTTCTAAGCTCCCATAACGCCAAATGAAATCCAAAACAAAAGATCCCGGAGCCAGCCGGGGCCGGGCCCGGTCTCCGGAGGTTTCAATCAACTCTATTCCCCCCGCCGATCCGGTGCTTCGGGCTCTGAAGGCCTCGGCCGGGTTCATTTCCGGAGAGGCTCTGGCGGCCGGGTTGGGTTTGAGCCGCATGGCGGTGTGGAAGCGCATCCACCGCCTCAAGGCCCGGGGCTACGTCATCGAGGGCTCTCCCCGTCTCGGTTACCGCCTGCTGGAGGTGCCGGACAAGCTGCTGCCCGAGGAGATTGTCCACGGCCTCCGGACCGAACTGCTGCGGGGTCCGCTCCATTACTTCGACCTGCTCCCTTCCACCAACGACCGGGCCAAAGAGCTGGCCGCGGCCCAGGCGCCGGAAGGCACCCTGGTGGTGGCTGAAGGCCAGAGCGCCGGCCGGGGCCGGTTGGGCCGCCAGTGGGAATCCCCCGCCGGGCTGGGTCTTTACGTCTCCCTCCTGTTGCGGCCGCCGCTGCCCCCCCATGAGCTGCCCCAAATCACTTTGACCACCGCGGTGGCAGTAGCCCGGGCTTTGGAGCGAGTGGTGGGAGTGGCCCCCGGGATCAAGTGGCCCAATGATCTGCTCCTGGATGGCAAAAAGGTGGGGGGGATTTTAACGGAGATGGAGACGGAAAGCGACCAGATCCGCCACCTGGTGGTGGGTTTAGGGATAAACGTCAATAACCGGGAATTTCCTGAAGAGATTGCGGAAACGGCCACCTCCCTGGCCCTGGCCCTGGGGCGCCCCCTGGCCCGGGTGCCCCTTCTCCAGGCCTGGCTGGAGGAATTCGAGGGCCTCTACCGGCGCTTTCTGGCCCGGGAATTCCCCGCCATCCTGAAAGAATGGAAACACTATGCGGTGACTTTGGGAAGTCAGGTGGCGGTGCGCCAGGGACACGCCACCATCCGGGGCCTGGCCCGGGAAGTGGCCCTGGACGGGGCCTTGCTCATTGAGACGGCTCCGGGGGAAGTGGTGCGGGTGACTTCCGGGGAAATTGTGGGGTAGAGGCCAGTGATCAGTGATCAGTGATCAGTAATCAGTAATTGGTTAGCGGTCATAATTCTAGGTGAAAAGTCGCAACTGATCCCCCCACCCGAAAACGGAAACCCAGAATCCAGAACCCAAAAAACGCCGGGGCAAAAGGAAATCCCACCCCGGCGTTTTTAATGCCTGGTCCAGGCCCAGCCTTCCTCTGGAAGGCAGGGGGCGAAAAACCGGACTGATGGAAAGGGGTTATTTCTTTTTGAGTTCGTCGATCTCCGATTTCAGGCGATCCACTTCGGCTTTGTATTTTTCCACTTCAGCTTCCGCCATCTTGGGAGCCTCATAGGGCGGGGGCTCGGATTTCTTGAAAAACTTGTCTTTGGCCTCTTCGTATCCCAGATACACCGCCAACCCACCGCCCAGAAGGAGCAACAAGGGGATGCCGCCAGTCACCAGGATGATGAAATTTTTAAACCAGAAGCCCAGACCGATTAATCCCAGCGCGATCGCCACCAGTCCACCGATTAAAGCCGTCATGCCAACCTCCTTGCCGATTCAAAAGTTTCCAGCTTTTTTGCCGGGAAAGATGCCTATCTGACGTAGATTGTGATTATAACCGCATAGGAAAAGAATATTCAAGAAGATAAATTAGGCCCTCCAGGGGCCTACTTGAATTTTCTAATGAATTACAATGGTTACAAACTAGTTTGTCTTGACAAAATTAACCTGAGTCTTATAATACGGTTAATTGGGGGTGGGCGGTTTTTTGAACCGGAATTGAGAGCTTGGCAAAATCCTCTTTTGTCATTCGGGGCTTAGCGAAGATTTTCGTTTGGGGAGATTATTAGGTCGCTTTGCTTCTTCACGCATGACAAATCAGGCGACCTTGCCAGATGAAGCGACTTGCCGGAAATTGACCACTAGGGGCGGGCTCTCCCCGCCCCTAGGCAATGTCATATTGAGAAGGCCCACAACATCTTGCGGGCAAGGAAAGAAACATCGTCCTTGCGACCGCGCCCACGGCCAGCCTGCACACGAGAGAGACCATGGCAGAGATGGATTATTATCAGATCTTAGGGTTGAATCGGGATGCTTCCCAGGAGGAGATCAAAAAGGCCTACCGTAAACTGGCCATGAAATACCATCCCGACAAGGTTAAAGGGGACAAAAAGGCGGCCGAGGAAAAGTTCAGACAGATCAGCGAAGCTTACGCGGTCCTGAGCAATCCCGACAAGCGCAAAGAATATGACCAGTACGGCTCCCAGGTCTTCAGAGAAAAGTTCACCCAGGAAGACATTTTCAAAGGGTTCGATTTCCGGGACATCTTTGATTTGGGGATTTCCGAAGGCATCTTTTCCCGCCTGTTCGGGGGGCAGGGCGGCCCCCGCGGTCGGGGCGGCCGCAGCCGCATCTTCCGGTTCGGGGGAGAGGAAGGATTCGGGGCCCAGCCCCAGCCCCAACCGGTGAAGGGAAACGACCTCCAAGTGGAAGTCCCCATCACCCTCCACGAAATGGCTTTCGGCACAGAAAAAGTGGTAGGCTTTCCCCGGGATGGCCACACGGAGAAAGTGGCGGTTAAGATTCCTCCGGGAACCCTGCCGGGCAAAAAGCTCCGGGTGGGGGGCAAAGGCATGCCCAGTCCCTTCGGAGGGCCGCCGGGAGACCTCTACGTTAAACTGCGGGAGTTGGAACATCCGGTCTTCAAGCGGGAGGGCAGCGACTTGTATGTGGACCGAAAAATCCGGTTCACCGAGGCGGTTCTGGGCACCAAGGTCACCGTCCCCACCCTGGACGGCAAGACCATGAGCCTCAAAGTCCCTCCCGGAACCCAGAGCCATACCAAGATGCGCCTGAAAAACTACGGCCTCCCCGTGGCCAACGGCAAGACCCGGGGGGATCAATACGTGCGCATCATCGTGGAGACCCCGGCGGAGTTGACCAAAAAGCAGAAGTCGTTGCTGGAAGAACTGGCTAGAGAAGGCTTGTAAACCAGTGATCAGTAATCAGTGATCAGTGACCAGTAAACAATGAAATTATTAACTATAACTACTGATTACTGGTCACTGGGTACTGATCACCGGTCACCGCACCGGAGGTGCTTATGCCCGTCGAACTCATCCCCGGCGTCTATTGGGTGGGCGCCATTGACTGGACCCTGAGAGACTTCCACGGCTATCTCACCGAAGCCGGCTCCACCTACAACGCCTATCTCATCCTGGACGATAAGATCACCCTCATCGACACGGTAAAAAAGGAATTCGTGCCGGAGATGCTGGCCCGGGTGGCCGAGGTGGTGAACCCGGAAAAGATCACCTATATCGTCTCCAACCACGTGGAGATGGACCACTCCGGGGGGCTGCCGGAGACCGTGGCCCGGGTCAAGCCGGAAAAGGTCTTCTGCTCTCCCGCCGGCAAAGAGGGCCTGAGCCGCCATTACAAGCAGGACTGGCCCTTCGAAGTGGTGAAAACCGGCAGCGAGCTTTCCCTGGGCAAGTGGACCCTGACCTTCCTGGAAACCCCCATGCTCCACTGGCCCGACTCCATGATGACCTACCTCAAAGAGGAGCAGATCCTGTTTTCCAGCGACGGCTTCGGGGCGCACCTGGCCTCCAGCGAACGGTTCGACGACCAGCTCCCCGACTATCCGCCGGATTATCCCCACCAGGTGAAGAAATACTACGCCAATATTCTCATGCCCTTCGGCGCCCTGATCCTGCGGCTTTACGACCAGATCGCCAAATTGGGGCTGACCTTCAAGATCATCGCGCCGGATCACGGCTTGATTTACCGGAACCCCGCCTGGGTCATGGAGGCCTACCGGAAGTGGGCCGCGGCGGAAGTGGAGCCCAAGGCCCTGGTCATTTACGACACCATGTGGCATTCCACCGAGATGCTGGCCGAGGCCTTCACCCAGGGGCTCATGGACGCGGGGGCGGACGCCCAAATGCACCACCTGCGCCGCAGCCATTACAGCGACATCATGACCGAGGTCCTGGACGCGGGGCTGCTGCTCTTGGGCTCTCCCACCCTCAACAACGGCCTTTTCCCCACGGTGGCGGAATTTCTCACCTATCTCAAGGGCCTCAAGCCCAGAAACAAGGCGGCCATGGCCTTCGGCTCCTACGGTTGGAGCGGCCAGGCGGTGAAGCTCATCAACCAGGAACTGGAAGCCATGAAGCTGAAGATGGCCCACCCGGGCTTCCAGGTCAAGTACATCCCCGACCCGGAAGAGCTCACCGCGGCCCGGGCCTTGGGGGCCCAGGTGGCCCGGGAAAACCTGAAGCTCTGATCTATTGCAATCAATAAGAGAATTGCTGCTGAAGATCAGGTAATATACGGGTTCCAAAAAATATTGACAAAGAAAGTCCTTCCGTATATCTACAGACCAACCGGTCGGTCTGTGATGCAGTAGAAATTATACCAAGTTCAGGTTTCAGATGCAATAAATTCTATGGCTAACTTATTGATAATACAATTTCTTTTAACCGAAAACTGAAAACCAAACCGGAAACGGTATTATGTCCCTCAAAGAAAGAATCATTCATGAAGCCCTGCGTCAATTCTCCACCAAAGGCTTCATGAGCACCTCCATCAATGACATCCTGGAATCCGTGGGGACTTCCAAGGGCGGGCTGTACAATCACTTCAGAAGCAAAGAAGCTCTCTTTTTAGCCGCCCTGAGCGAAGCCCGCAAAATCTGGCGCGAGCGCAACCTGGCCGGCCTGGACCAAGTGGAGCGCCCCCTGGACCGGCTCAAGAAGCTCCTGGAAAACTATCGGGACCATTATTTGGCCGACTCGGAAAACTTCCCCGGAGGCTGCATATTCGTCACCCTGGCGGTGGAATTGAATGACCAGCAGCCCCACCTGGCCAGGGAGGTGAACGAAGGTTTCCAAAGGTTCAAGTGCATGATCCAGCGGTTCCTGGACCAGGAACAGGAAGCCGGCCACCTGAGCAACGGCATGGATACGGCCATGGTGGCCGAAATGATCTTCTCGGGGATTCTAGGGGCCTGTGTCGCCTATACTTCTGATAAATCCAGGGATAATCTGGACCGCAATATTAAAGGTCTTATTGCCTTCTTAACCATGATCAGCACTTAAACCGTATCGGCTTCCTCTTGCTGAAATGAAAAACTAAAGGCGATGTCTGGATGGAGTGGCACAGGCTTCCAGCCTGTGGAAAAGCCGCTTGGGAGAACATACGGTGCCCACAGGCCGGAGGCCTGTGACACTAATTTTTTGGAAAGGAGGCAGTTTCTATGGACTTCAAGCTGTCGGAACGAGAGGAGTTGTTGAGGAAATCGGCCAGGGAGTTTGCAGAGAGTGAGATCACCCCCAAAATTGAGGCCATGGAAGAGACCGGGGATTTTCCCACGGAACTTCTGAAACCCATGGCCCACATGGGGATCACCGGCCTCATCGCCCCGCCGGACTACGGCGGCGTCGGGCTGGGATATGTGGCCCGCACCATCGTGCTGGAGGAGTTGGCCCGGGTCTCCGCCGCGGTCTCCATGGCTGTGCAAGTCCACCACATGGCCATTGCCGCGCTCCAGGATTTCGGCACCGAAGAGCAGAAAAAGAAGTATATTCCCCCCCTGGCCCGGGGCGAAACCATGGGTTGCGTGGCCGTTACCGAACCTTCCGGAGGATCGGACGTCCTGGGGATGCAGTCCACCGCGGAGTTAAAAGGCGATACCTGGATTCTCAACGGCAGGAAGTGCTTCATCACCAATTCCCATACTTCCGATTATTGGCTGGTGCTTGCCAGAACCGGGGAAGGCCCCAAAGGTCTTTCGGCTTTCATGGTGGACAAGGACGCCCCCGGCGCCAAGACCGGGCGGGTGGAGCACAAATTCGGCCTGCGGGGGTCCAACACGGGGGAATTGGTGTTGACCAATTGCGAAATAGCCCGGGGCAATATTTTGGGTCAGGAAGGCGGCGGCCTGGGAGTAGCCCTCAAAACCGTCAGCGAAAGCGGCCGGACCGGCATGGCCGCGGTGGCTTTGGGCATTCTTCAGGCTTGCTATGAGGAGTCCGGGAAATTTGCCGGTGAAAGAGTCCTCTACGGCAAACCCATAGCCGCGCTGCAAGCCATCAGCTTCTACGTCGCCGAAATCTTCACGGAACTGGAGATTTGCCGGCTCCTCTGCTACCGGGCCTCCTGGATGAAGGACCAGAAAATGAGGTTTGATACGGAAAGCGCCATGGCCAAATACTACACCTGCGACGCCGCGGCGTGTTGCGCCAAAAAGGCCATCGAGATTCACGGCGCCTATGGCATCATGAAAGAATACAAAGTCCAGCGCCTCCTGCGGGATGCCCTGGTGACCATCTCCGCGGGCGGCACCGGAGAAATCGGCAAGGTGGTGGTGGGCCGGGCGGCCCTGGCGCCGTTCCAGAAGAAATGACAACTTGTTAATCTTTGGGAGAGGGGGCCAGGGGCTGAGGCCCCTGCCCCCTCTCCCAAACCCTCTCCCCCAACCCCATAAGGGAGCAATAATCAGGCTGTAGAAGTCGGGGCCAGGCCCCCGACTTCTACAGCCCACTGAAAGGGTTGGGAGGGGGTTGGGGGGAGGGCAGGGAGCGTTGCTCCCTGGCCCTCCCCCCAATATTAATCTTTTCATGCTTTGCGGAAGGCAAGCCCATGAAAAGGGTAATCGTCTGCATCAAGCCGGTGCCGGATCCCCAGGCCTGGGACCGGCTCCGGATGGATCCCGTGACCAAGACGTTGATCCGGGAAGGGATTCCCAGCATCATCAACCCCCTGGACAAACACGCCCTGGAAGCCGCCCTGGAAATTAAGGACGCCCGCGGCGCCGAAGTGGCGCTCCTTTCCATGGCTCCTCCCTCGTCTCAGCCGGTTTTGCGCCAGGCCCTGGCCATGGGCGCCCACCGGGCGGTGCTGCTCTCGGACCCGGCCTTCGCCGGCTCGGACACCCTGGCCACCTCCCGGATTCTGGCCGCCGGTATCCGCCGACTGGGGTCTTTTGACCTCATTTGCTGCGGCAACTTTACCCTGGACGGCTCCACCGCCCAGGTCCCCTCCCAGATCGCCGAACTCCTGGGGATTCCCAATATCATGCACGTGAGCAAAATGGAGCTGGGGGAAGGAAAGCGGTTTATAGTCACCCAAAAGATCGAACAGGGATACTTGAAACTGGAAGCCGAGACTCCATTGCTGCTTTCTTTCACCAAGGAGGCCAATAGATCCCGATATAGCACCTTTCTCGAAATCCTGGCCGCGGAACAGCGGGAGATAGCCGTCTGGACCAACGCCGACCTGAACCTGGATGAAACTAATATCGGCCTTCCAGGCTCCCCCACCCAAATGGCCGATCTGCTGCTCCGCCCCAAAACCCGCCAGGGCGTGCGGCTTCAGGGAAGCCCCGAGGAAATGGCCCATCGCCTGGCGGAGAAAATCCGCCAACTGGGTGTGATCTGAAGGAACCCCGGCCATGGCAAAACCGCAAATCTGGGTGTTCATGGAGCAGCGGAGCGGGGCGCTGCACGAGGTGAGTCTGGAGTTGCTGGGCAAAGCCCGGGAACTGGCCGCAGCTTCGGGCGGGACAGTGGCCGCGTTGGTGCTGGGCGCCGACGTTACCGGATTGGCCGACACGGTCATCGCCCACGGCGCCGATATTGTCCTGCTGGCAGACCATCCTTCCTTGGAACCGTATCGCCTGCTGCCCTATACCTTCATATTGGCCCAGGCCTGCCGGGAGGGGCGCCCTTCCATCCTGCTGTTCGGGGCTACCAGTATGGGGATGGAACTGGCCCCGCGGTTGGCGGCCCGCCTCCAAACCGGCCTTTCCGCCCACTGTATCGATCTCCGGTTGGACTCGGACGGCAACCTGCTGCAGATGGTTCCCGGCTGGGGAGGCGGAGTGGTGGCCACCATCAAGTGTCCCCGGCATCGGCCCCAGATGGCCACGGTGATGCCGGGAGTTCTGAAAAAATCCGAACCCTCCCCCAGGTCCGGGCAAATTATCAATTTGCCGGTGGGAGCGGACCTGGACGTCTCTGGCCCCAGGGTCCTGGAAATTCACCGGGAGGAACCCCAAGAGATGCCGCTGGAGGCGGCCGAAGTGGTGGTCGCGGGCGGCTGGGGCATCGGCGGCCAGGAAGGCTGGAAACTGGTGGAAGAGCTGGCGGGGCTTTTGGGCGGCGCGGTGGGGGCCACCCGGCCGCCGGTGGACGAAGGCTGGGCCTCCGAAGCGCAAATGATCGGCCAGAGCGGCAAAACCGTCCGGCCCCGGCTCTATATCGGCGTGGGCATCTCCGGGATGTCCCACCATGTGGTGGGGATGGACGGCTCCGAATTTGTGGTGGCCATTAATTCAGACCCCCAGGCCCCCATATTTGAAGTGGCCGATATGGGCCTGGTGGGGGATTACCGGGAAATCCTCTCCCCTTTACTGGATGCAATCCGCCAAAGACTCAAACCCTGAACCGGCGGTCAGGGATCGATTGCTTCCTTTGCTCCGGAAAAGGACCAAAGTTTAGATTTGTCGATTCCCCAAAGTGAACAAACTCTCCCTCCCCCTGGAGGGGGGAGGGCTGGGGTGGGGGTGGCGAAATCATTTCATTCCGGCGGATAAAAATTATGCCACCCTCCCCCAAACCCCTCCCCTCAAGGGAGGGGGCTTTTTTAGTGGTACATGGCCTATATAACTCTGTCTGATAGAAATATGGCCTTAGAGAGGATTTCAAAAAACCGGAGCTAAAGCAACAATTCAAACCGATTAAAGATTAAAACTCGACAAAAAAACTGTAACCGTGCTTTTGAAATCCCAGGGATTCATAGAACCGGTGGGCGGCTTCCCGTTTGAGATTAGTGGACAGGCTCATTTTGTAGCAGCCTTTTTCCTGGCAGCGCCTCATGGCAAACCGCATCATCTCTTTGCCGATCCCGTGCCTGCGCCAATCCGGGTGAACCACCACATCTTCGACGATTCCTGACGGCGCGCCCTGGTGCGCCAGATTATCCATGATCAGCAACGCGAAGGTCCCCACGATGCGGTTATCCCGAGTGGCGACATACAGGCGATAATCCGGGTAGCGCTTCATTCGCCGGAAAATCCTACCAGCTTCCTCCCAAGGCAAAACTTGTTCACTATCGAGGTGGCCGTAGAGCTCAAGAATCGCGGGTAAATCTTCATATTCGGCCCGCCGGATTATCAGGCTCATGGTAAGGCTCCTAAGTGATTTTATCGGCCTAAAGACAAATTTAGCAAATATGGCCGGTCCTTGGCTGCCGGGCTTGTAGCCGCCTCCGTCCCCTCGTAATTTTTCCGCAAGATTACCCCAATTTCCGCAAGATTGCCATAGACAGAAAATTACGCCTTTTGCTATGGGATAAATGCGCTCATGTGAACTGCCGAGTGGCGGCAGAGGTAATTAAAACCAGAACGAGGAGAGGCCGGCCCATGAAAAAGAGCATCTTCTTTATGACCCTGGTGATTTTTTTGGCCACCGTCGGCGTTAATCTCTCAACTCCCTCCCTGGCGCAGCAGCAAGACCTGGAGAAAAAGTTCATGCAGTTGCACCAGAAGGAATTGGAAGCCTTCATGACCAAATGTTCCGGATGCCACAGTCTGCAGCGGGTCTTTGCCCAAAAAAGGACTGGGGAGGAATGGAACAAAATCATGAAGCAGATGACCGGCAAACCCCACGCCCTGATCAGTGAGAAAGAAGCCCAATTGATTCGCAAATGGATCGATCTGATGGAAGCGGCGATGCCCGTGGGGCCTTAAATTCTTTGGGGGGCGAGCATTGGAGGAACGGAAATGGACATCCTGAAACGGCTGGAAGAGGCGGTGGTGCGTGGAAACATGGATGAGGTTAAGGATCTGACCCAATCTGCCCTGGATAACAATTTGGCCCCCCTGACCATTCTGGATCAAGGGATGATCAAGGGCCTGGAAGTGGTGGGCCAGAAGTTCGAGTGCCAGCAGATTTTTATCCCCGAAATGCTGTTGTCGGCCATGGCCATGAAGGAAGGCCTCTCTTTGTTGAAGCCCCGTCTGGAAAATAGTGACACCCCGAACCTGGGCAAGGTCGTCATCGGCACGGTGGAAGGGGACGTTCACGATATCGGCAAAAACATTGTCTCCATGATGCTGACGGGGGCGGGATTCCAGGTGGTGGACCTGGGGTTTGACGTGCCGGCGCATAAATTTCTGGACGCGGTGAAACAGGAAAAAGCGGATATCCTGGCTCTCTCCTGCCTGTTCACACCTACCCGGCTGGCCATGAAGGATGTCCTCCAGGCCCTCCTGGAGGCCAACATGCGGGACAAGGTCAAAGTGCTCATCGGCGGCGCGCCCATTGATCAAAAATTTTGTGATTTGATCGGCGCGGATGGCTATGCCCCGGATGCTCCCGGGGGAGTGCAAAAAGCCAGGGCCTGGCTGGGCAAATGACCCGCCGCAGACGTGGGAGGAGGCCATGAAAGAAGACCAGATTTTCCAGGATCGCCGGGCCCGGATCAATGAGCTCAGGGCCAAGACCGAAAAAATGAGCCACCGGCAGCGGACCATGATGGCCGTCAAACATCAAGAGCCCGACCGGGTGCCCATCGATAACTGGATGGTTCCAGAGATCCAGACGAGAACCATGGAGTACTATGGGTGTGAAACTTTTGAAGAACTGCAAAGATTTTTGGGGACCGATTTCCGCAACAATTATGGTCCCAGCTACATGGGCCAGGCTTTTAAGAAATATCCCGACGGCACCGTGGAAGACCTCTGGGGGGTCCGGAGAAAGGTGGTCACTTATGGCAAGGGCACAGCCCATGAAGGGACCTATTCCGAGGTGGCCGAGTCTCCCCTGGCAAATATGAAAACCGTTGAAGAAATCGAGGCTTATCCCCGCTGGGCCAGCCCCGATTGGTGGGATTATTCCAAGGTGAAGGAGGATTGCGCCAAGTATCATCCGGAGTATTGCGTCATCAACGTGGGCGACCGCCTGGACCGCACCGCCCAGCTGAAGCCCATGATGTACCTCCGGGGTATCCAGCAGGCCTTCGTGGATTTGGCCCTCAACCCCAAAATCGTGGAGGCCATCCGGGATCGCATTGTCAGTTATTTCACGGAATATAACCATCGGGTCTTTAAGGCCGCCGGCGGCGAGATCGACATCTTTATGATGGGCGATGATATGGGCGGCCAGACCGGCCCCCTCATCAGCCTGGAGATGTGGCGGCGCTATTTCAAAAAGGGGTTCAAAACTTATATCGACGTCGCCCATCAGTACGGCATTCCGGTGATGTACCACACCTGCGGCGACGTGAAGGCCCTGATTCCGGACTTCATTGAATGCGGCCTGGACATTCTTCAGTCCCTGCAGCCCCGGGCCACCAACATGGACATTAAGCAACTGAAGCAGGAGTTTGGCAAGGACCTCTGCTTTCAGGGCGGCATGGACATCCAGCATACCCTGCCCCTGGGGAAACCCGAGGATGTCCGGGAGATGGTCAAGTATGCCATGGACTCGGCCAAGGCCGGCGGAGGTTACATCATCTGCACGGCCCACAACATCCAGGTGGATACTTCCATTGAGAACGTGGCGGCCCTGTTCGAGGCCTACCATGAGTTCGGGGCTTATTGAAAAGGTGGCGCGTGCTGGTCATCGGCGAAAACATCAACAGTTCCATCAAGGAGGTGGAGGCAGCCATCCTCCAGCGTAACGGCTCCTATATTAAGGACCTGGCGCGACGCCAGAAAGACGCGGGAGCCGACTACCTGGAGGTGAATTCCGGGCTCCGCCTCTATCCCCAGGAAGAGGCCGAGGATTTGGAGTGGCTGGTTCCCCTGATCCAGGAGGAAACCGGGCTGCCCATCTGCATTGACTCCGCCCATGCCCTGGTGCACCAGGCCGCCCTGCGGCATCACCAGGGGCGGGCCATCCTCAATTCCATCAACGGCGACATGGAGTCTTGGAAAGAGATCCTGCCCCTGGCTAAAGAGCACGGCTGCGGGATTATTGCCCTGCTTTCGGACCGGCAAGGGATTCCGGGCGCCGCGGCCGGCCGGGTCAAGATCGCCGAAAAGATCATCCAGGGGATTTCCCATTACGGCCTGTCCCCGGAAATCCTTTACCTAGACCTGTTGGTCATGCCCATCTCCGTTAACACCGGCAATGGCCTGGTGGTTCTGGAAACCCTTAAGGAGTTGAAGCGGTCCTTTCCTCAGGTGAAAACCGTTGCCGCCTTAAGCAATATCTCTTATGGACTGCCACGGCGCCGGCTGCTCAATCAGGCGTTTGTCATCATGGCCCTGGAGGCCGGGTTGGACGCGGCCATTATCAATCCCCTGGATCAACGTCTGATGGCCCTAATGAAAGCCGCCCAGGCCCTGCTCAACCGGGATGCCTTTTGTATGAACTATATCCAGGCGTTTCGGCAGGGCCGATTGGGGTAAGGAGAAATCCCTTAGTTCGGATTTTTTAAGAAAGGAGGGAAGTTAAAGAGTTCGAAGGTTTAGCCCCAAGTCCTTGAAAACAAACCTGAAAATTGGAAATGGAGGAGGTGGCCCCTATGACCCAAGAACCAATTGAAATGACCGCCGAGGAAAAAGCCCATTGGGCTGAGTGGGATCAGGGATACGCTTACTGGCGGAATAGAATTTTCATAATTTTATGGATTACTTACGGAGCCTTTTATCTCTGTCGGGTCAATTTTTCCGTGGCCATTCCCGGGATCATGAAAGAGTTCGGGTGGTCCAAGGCCCAATTGGGCGCCATCGGCACCGCCCTGTTCTGGTCATATGCCCTGGGACAGTTTATCCACGGCCAGTTTGTCGAGCGTTATTCTTCCAGGATTTACCTCTTCGTGGTGATAATGCTCTCGGCGATGATGAATCTGCTGATGGGCCCCGTGGCCGGCCTGGGTCTTGCGGCCATAGGGTCCATTTGGGCTTTAAATGGCTTTTTCCAAGCCGGCGGCTGGTCCAACTGCATCAAGACCCTGGCCCAATGGTTTCCTCCCAGGGCGCGGGGCAAGCGCATGGGGATCTATGGCGCCTGCTACCAATTCGGCAATGTCATGTCCTGGCTCCTGGCAGGATATCTGATCGCCAATCATGGCTGGCGTTGGGCCTTTGTGGTGCCCGCCATAATTTTCGCGGCCCTCGGGTTTTTAAACTTCCTTTGGGGCCGCAACCGGCCGGAAGATGTGGGCTTGCCGCCCATTGAGATTTACGAGTCCCACGGCGAATTTACCGGAATGACCCTGGAGCAGATCAAGGCTACCATCAAGCCCAAGAGCGAGAAGGAAGAGCACGCCGGCTTCGCTTTCACTCTCAGGCAGACGGTGGCCAACCCCCGGGTCTGGGTGGTGTCCTGGGCCTTTTTCTGCGTGGACATCATCCGTTACGGCTTTCTCCTGTGGGCGCCCACCTATCTCTTCGAGGTGCAGAAAGCCGGGATCGCCAAAGCGGCCTATACCGCGGTGGGAATGCCCTTCTTCGGGATTGCCGGCGCGGTTTTCGCCGGCTGGGCCAGCGACCGGTTTTTCGACCACCGCCGGGCCCCCATTTCATGCATTCTAATGGGGATTCTGGGGTTTCTGTCCATCTTCTTCTATTACGGCGTCCCGCCGGGGCAATGGGTGCTGAGTTTCCTGATCCTGGGATTTATCGGATTCTGTGTCCTGGGGACCCAGGTTATTCTGATAGGGGCCGTGCCCATGGACTTCGGCACCCGCAAAGCCGCGGGGGCGGCCGCGGGTTTCATCGACTTTTTCGGTTACATCGGCGCGGGCTTGGCTGGGTTTTTCAGCGGCTGGCTCACCGATCACTTCGGCTGGGGGGCCGCGTTCTGGTTCTGGATCATGGCTGCATTTGTTTCGTCCTCCCTGTGCGCCATGCTCTGGACCTATAAGCCGCCGCCGGGGAAATACCTCTAGGCCGAGCCAGACCTTGCCGGGCACTGGGAAAAGGGGGGTGGCTTGGGCGGCCCCCCTTTTCTATCTAAGAATAATGCTGCTGTTAAATTAACCTTAATGCTATATATAATATTGCTATGAAGTTAGTGGTCCGACCTTTCGGCAAGGTGCTGGATGTCCCCGGGGGGACCGATTTGCGTTCGGCCCTGGTGGCGGCGGGCCTCCAGCTCCGGAGCGATTGCGGCGGCATCGGCCTCTGCGGCAAATGCCAGGTGCGCGGCCGCGGCGGTCTTTCGCCCCCCACCCCGGCGGAGTCTGAAAACCTCAGCCCGGGCGAACTCCGGAAAGGCATCAGGTTGGCCTGCCAGGCTGAAATTCGGGATTCCGGGGAGGTTTTCATCCCTCCCGATTCCATGGAAAGCCGGGTGAGGATTTTGGTGGAAGGCATCCCCGAGGCCATCAGGCCAAACCCGGCGGTAAAGAAACTTAATCTGGCCATTTCTTCCCAAAACTCGAGGCGGGACCTTAGTTGGGAGGCCCTGCGCGCCGGAGTTGTCTCCCGCGATCCCAAGCCGCCCTTCCCCACCTTGACGCTGCTCCGGCAGCTTGCCGAAAACGGGGGATTGGCCCAAGCCCCCCTCTCTCTCATTTCCATCGGCGAAAAGTTGGTGGCGGTGGAAAAAGAGCCGGATGCCGCGCCGGTCCTGGGGCTGGCCGTGGACCTGGGCACCACCACCATCGTGGGTTACCTCCTGGACCTGGTATCGGGAAAAACCCTTGCTTATGCGGCCCGGAAAAATCCCCAGGCACAATTTGGGGCGGACGTGGTATCCCGCATCCTTTATGCCACCCAGGAGCCCCAGGGCTTGAAGCGTCTTCAGGACTCAGTCCTTAATGCCTTGAATGGCATCATCCGGGAGGCCGGCCAGAAAGCCAGAGTTCCTGGGAAAAGGATTTTTGAAATCTGCGTGGTGGGGAACACCACCATGCACCATCTGCTGTTGGGACTGCGGCCCCTGAGCCTCACCCACTTCCCTTACACCCCGGTCATCCGGGAAGCCCTGGAGTTGCCGGCCCCAGAACTGGGGCTGGCCATCCACCCGGAAGGCCGGCTTTATCTGCCGCCCCTCATCGCCGGTTTTATGGGAAGCGATACCATAGGGGTGGTGCTGGCCACCCGCATGCACCGCCGCCAGGCCATAAATCTGGCCATCGATTTCGGCACTAACGGCGAGGTGGTCCTGGGAAACCGGGAGCGCCTGGTGGCGGCCTCCTGCGCCGCGGGCCCGGCCTTCGAAGGGAGCCAGATCCGCTACGGCATGACCGGGGCCAGCGGCGCCATTGACGCAGTGGCCCTGGACGCCCAGGGACAGGTGCAGCTCCACACCATCGATGACTATCCCCCCCTGGGCATTTGCGGTTCGGGTCTGGTGGACGCAGTCGCCGAAATCAGGAAAGCCGGGGCCATGGACCGCAACGGCCGGCTCTTGAGCCGGAAAGAGATGGCATCGGGTACCCTGGCCCGTCATATAACAAAGCTGGGCGGCCAGTCCGCGTTTCTGCTCTATGGCGGCCAGAACCGGGGTCGCAAAATTTATCTCACCCAGAAAGACGTGCGGGAACTGCAACTGGCCAAAAGCGCGCTTCGGGCCGGCATCAACATCTTGATGGCGGAAATGGGCATTCAGGATAAAAACATCGCCCAGGTTTTCCTGGCGGGAGCCTTTGGCAATTACGTCAAACCCGAGAGCGCCATGGGCATCGGCCTGATTCCGGCCTTCCACCGCCCCCGGATTAAACCGGTGGGAAATGCCGCGGGCATGGGCGCCCAGATGGCCCTCCTTTCCGTGAAGGCCCGCCGGGAGGCTGAGGCTATTGCCCAAAAAGTGGAATACCTGGAGCTGGCCAAGCATCCTGATTTCCAGAAGGAATTCATCGACGGCATGGCTTTTCCTTGAGATCGGCAGGTTACTTTGCCATGAATCCGCTACGCCAATTAGAATGCGCCATCGTCAAAGGAAATATTAAGAAAGCCACAGCCATGGCCGAAAAATGTCTGGAAACCGGATACCCTCCCCGGGTCATCATCGACCAGGGGGTCTTGAAGGCCATGGAAGAAGTGGGGAAAAAGTGGAAGGTTTACGAGTATTTTATCCCCAACGTCCTGGTCTCGGCCATGGCTACCAAATTGTGCCTCAATATTTTGCGCCCTTTGTTGAAAGTCCCGGGGAGCCGGTTTATCGGGAAAGCCGTGGCGGGTACGGTGGAAGGGGACATCCACGATATCGGCAAGAATATTGTGATCATGTTCATGGAGGCGGCCGGGTTTGAGGTTATCGACCTGGGGGTGGATGTGGCGCCCGGCTCCTTTATCAAAGCGGTCAAGAAAGAGAAGGCCAATCTTTTGATCCTCTCCTGCCTTTACACCGTCAACATGAAGGCTATGGAGGATACCGTCATCGCCCTAGGAAAAACTGGTCTGAAAGGAAAAGTAAAAACCTTGATCGGCGGCGCCCCCATAACCCAAGGGTTCGCCACCAGCATCGGCGCCGATGGCTACGGGCGGGATGCGCTGGAAGGGGTTAGAAAGGCCAGGGAGTTGATTCATGCCGGAAAGTAGTTGCCCCATAGCCAGACCCAGGGAACCCCGGAGGCTTCGGAAAGCCATTCAGTTTCCCCCTCCTTCGGAGAAAAATCTCTTTTCCAGGGTGATCGACTCCTTTCAGCAGGCCGTCAGGCTCAAAGTGCGGTTGATTCCTTTGAAAGAGAAGGGTTACTTCAACCCCACCCATAAACACTCCCATTGCTTCTGCAAAGTTATCCAGGGCAGCTCTCTGGGCAAAAGACGCTGCCTGCAGGAAATCAAGCGGGCCACCAAACTGGCCGCCAAACTGGGCGAACCTTATATTTTTCAGTGCCATGCCAATATGATCGAATTCACCGCGGCCATTTATAATGACGGCCAGGCCGCTTATGCCCTGACTTGCGGGCCTATTCTCCTCAGGCAGGCAGACCCTTCTTTTAAGAAAGACACCCTTGCCAAAGTCCAGGACCTTCCCCTGGAAAAATCCTGGTTGATGCAATTCCTGGGGGAAATACCGGTCATGTCGGAGCGGCGGGTCCAGGCCGCGGCGGACATCCTCTTCATGATGGCCAACTACTTCACGAAAAGCGATGGGGTGGCGGAGAAACAGAAGCGGGAAATCGCCTCCCAGCAGGCTCAACTGGCGGAAAAGCTTTACTTGAAGAAAAAAATCGAGAAATCCCTGGGAAAACTCTCCCCCCACAGTTTTTTCCCTTGGGAGGATTTTTCCCGGGAAAAAGAATTGGTGGAGTTAATCAAAAGAGGGGATAGAAAGCGGGCCAAGGCCCTCCTGGATGAACTGCTGGGGGATTTGCTCTTCCGAAGCCATGAGCATATCGGCATCTTGAAAGCCCGGATGCTGGAGCTCATCGTGATCATGGCCCGGGCCGCGGTGGAGATGGGCGCCCACCTGGAAGAGATTCTGGGATTCAAATATCATTTCTTCCAGGACCTCTCCAAAGATGATTCCCAGGAGAACCTCTATTTCTGCCTGCTCAAGGCTTTTGATCAACTTTTCGAACGGATTTACCAGAATCGCAATATTCAACACACCCGGATTTTCATCAAGGCCAAGGAATTCATCTGGTCCAATTACAATCAGGATATTTCCCTGAAGAAGCTAGCCGGGGCGGTGGGCATCAGTCCCTATTATCTGAGCCGCCTGTTTCGCAAAGAAATGGAAATCACTTTTCTGGATTATGTGAAATCAGTCAGGCATTCCATTGCTAAAAAACTTCTGGAGCAAACCACCCAGAGCATATTGGAGGTTTGCCTGGAGGTGGGCTACCAGGACCCCAGTTACTTCTCTAAAGTTTTCCGGGAGAGGGAAGGAGTGAACCCGGCGGAATACCGGAAAAAATTAAATATAGCCTAGCGCCGAGGCAGGATTCCTACCAAAGGAATTTTCGACAACGGGCCCTCTAAAGTCCTCACTTATGAGTCTGGAGTTCCCTGTCCCCTTATTTATCGCTCTCCACGCAAACTCCAGACCATTCCAAATAATCTTCATATTGTAATTAAAATAAATCCCAGGTAGATTTCCCCTACGTAATTTAACTGCCGAGAAAATGTAACCGCAGGCTCCATGGGGGGGACGCAAGCCCCTGCAAGGCTTATCTTCACCCGCGGCATTCCCGCTTTTGCCCAAGGGCGCCCGCGGCCGGAAAGACTGCAAAGACAAACAGGATATGTCGTCATTCTGGGAGCAAACTCAAGGCCTGACGTGGCCTTTCTGGGCGGCCAACATCATGGAGATGATTGAACGGGTCGCCTACTACGGCGTGCGGGTGGTCATCCCCATCTATATTGCCCAGGCTGACGAAATCGGCGGACTTCACTTCAGCCAGAGTGACAAAGGGTTCATCTTCATGTGGTGGGCTTTGGTTCAGTCCGCTCTGCCGGTGTTCACCGGCGGATTAGCCGATCGCTACGGCTACAAGAGGCAGATTGCCGTGGCCATTCTGCTAAAAGGGGTGGGATATATCATTATGGCCACCCAGCGGGCATTTTGGCCGTTCTTTGCCGGATGCCTGGTGCTGGCCGCGGGAACCGCGATCTTCAAACCGCCCATTCAAGGCACCTTTGTCAAGACCCTCACGGAGAAGACCTCCGGGATAGGCTGGGGTTTCTTCTATATGGTGGTCAACGTCGGCGGTTTCCTGGGCCCACCCCTGGCGCATTTTCTCTATGGGTACTCCTGGCCCATGGTCTTCTACGGCTGCGCCGCATTGGTCAGTATGAACCTGCTGTGGCTTCTCTCTTACCGGGGAGTGGATTCCGGAGCCGACAAATCCACCCGGGTCTGGCAGGTGGTGGCCACCACGGCTCGCAACCTCCTCCATGCCCGGCTGTTGGTCTTCATGCTCATCGCCTCGGTATTTTTTGCCGCCTTGATGCAGCTCTGGGATATGCTGCCCAATTTCATCGTGGACTGGGTGGACAGTTCCTCCTTGGCCCAATACCTGCCGCAGTTTATGCGGTCCCGGGATTTCTCCCGGGGGCCCCAGATCACCCAGGAGTGGGTAATCAATTTTAACCCCTTGCTGATCATTATGTTCGTGGCGCCGCTGTCCTGGTACGTCAACAAGAAAATGCGGCGGCTCACCTCGATTTTTTGGGGATTCGTCATCGCCAGCCTGGGACTTTATCTGGCCGGTTCGAGTATGTCCATTTACCCCTGTCTGGCCGGCATCGCCTGCTTCTCCCTGGGGGAAATGATGTGCTCTCCCAAGATAAGCGAGTATCTGGGGGTGATTGCCCCGTCGGACCAGAAAGCCCTTTACATGGGCTACGCCAATATCCCCGTGGCCGTGGGATGGGGATACGGGTCTTTTGCCGGAGGCCAGATCTATGAACGCGCCGGGGAAAAAGCCGGACTGGCCCTTAAGTATATGTCCGAAGTGTTGCAGGTTAAGGAACTTCCGGACCGCTCCCGCGCCTTTGCCGCGTTGACGGAGATGTTGGGCCAAACCCCGGCCCAGGTGACTCAACTCCTGTGGGACCAATACGATCCCAGCCGCGTTTGGGTTCCCTTTGCCGTGGCGGGCATCGTTGCCGCCATCGCCTTGTTTGTCTTCAATCACTTTGCCCGGCGTTGGCAGGAAATAAATGTCTGATTTACCAGGGCGCTGATTATGAGCCAATTCTATCCCCATATCCGGGAGGCGGCGGCGGACTTCCGCTACCTCCTGGACCGAGGCTATCCCCGGAGAGCCGCCCTGGCTCTGGTGGGCGACCGCTACGGCCTGAACCGCACCGGACGCCAGCTACTCCACCGGGGGGTCTTTGCCCCGGAGGAGGCCGCGGCCCGCCGGGCCAAGCTGCGCCCCCTGGCCCAGGTGGCGCGCCAGCCCCTGGGGGTGGACGGGCACAACGTCCTCATCACCCTGGAGTGCGCCCGCCGGGGCCTGCCCCTGGTGGCCGCGGACGACGGCTTCATCCGGGACGTGGGGGAGATTTCCCGGGCCTTTCGATTGTCATCGGAAACCCACCAGGTTCTGGCCCTCCTGGCCGATTTTCTGGCGGCTGGCCAGGTCCGGGAAGTTCACGTCTTTTATGACGCTCCCTTGAGCCGCAGCGGGGAATTGGCCCGGCACACCGCGGCGATTTTTGCGGACCGGGGTCTAAAAGTGGCGGCCGCGGCGGCGCCGGTGCCGGAAAAGGAGCTGGCCGCGTTCCCGGGGGCGGTCTGCACCAGCGACACAGCCCTCATCGACCGGGTTGCAGTGGTGGTGGATCTGGCCGGGGAACTCATCCGCGAGCAATTGCGCTCCCAGAATCTCATAGACCTCCAGGCATAAGGTTTAACCCCTTTCCGGTTTTGGCCTGGTGACTTCTATCTATTTATAGCTTTGGTAACAATATTCTTAACAAACTTAGTTTTTAATTGACTAAAAAATCTTTTTGATAAAAAATGGCAAGATAGAATAATATCCCGATTCATCTTATTCACGATCATGGAAGTGGTGGGCCGCCAGGGACTGGCGAAAAGGAAAGGAGAACAAAATGCCTCGAGCCCTGCTGTTAGTCCTGCTGACCACCTGCTTGCTGAGCGCGGCCGTTTCCATGGCCGCCGCGACCACCGTTCCCATCGGCACCATGACCGGTTCGGGCTCGGTGACGGTGTCCGGCTACAACCCGCCCACGGCCTGGGAATTTTCCGGGACTTATCATTTCGACAACACCCTGGCCATTTACGGAGGCCAGACATTGGCCCAGATTTTCGGCGACTCCGGCCAATACACTTTTACCGCCCATTCCGCCAACAACGTGCCGGCTTATGACTGGAACGGTAACCCCGCGGCCCCGGCCCTTTACCAAGGGGATTACGGCTGGGTGATCGACAACCACAGCGGCGGGGCCAAGCTGAGCAGCACCTTTTACGGCAGCGTCCTTAGCTTTATGTTTTCGGGCACCGAGCCCACCGGGACGGTAACAGCCTCCCTGCTCAGCGACGGCTTTGTCCATTGGTACTATGGTTATGACACTGATCCTGGCGGCAGGACCCCCCTGGCGGCCCTGGGCCTGTCCAGCTATTCCGACTTCATGGGCGTGTACACAGTTACCGGTTACCCATCCGGAGGAGTGAACTATAATCTAACGGGGGCCTTCTATACCGACATCGCGGTCCCCGCGCCCGCAACCTTGTGGCTGCTGGGAAGCGGCCTGTTGGGCTTGCTAGCGCTGAGAAGGACTCGGCGAACCTGAAAACTCAGGTCTTTAACAATAATGAACTTCACCAGGCAGGGCCCATGAGGCCCTGCTTTTTTGGGGGATTTTCAGGGGGAGCCTGGGCTTGCCCGGAATTCCAGAAGCCCAAAATTTTTTCCGGGGTCTGGCGGGCTTGTCAAACCGGAATTTATGAATTATAAATATTTCCAGATCACCCTGCGGGCGGTTAACTCAGTGGTAGAGTGCCATCCTCACACGGTGGAAGTCACTGGTTCAAATCCAGTACCGCCTACCAGCAAATTCCAGGGGTTGCGGTTCATGACCGTGCCCCCTTTTCCTTTTTGGTGCCCCAATGGTGCCCAACCGCTATAGAAACAGGCGGACTGGCTGGAGCCCCGCGATCCCGGGGCCGCGGCCAACCTCCCATGCTGGGGTTCGCTTAAGAACCAATCGGGTCAGCCGCTCGGAGGATGGCAAAATTGTGCTGCGCCGGGTAGCCGCCGCCTTTTTGCGACCGAAAAGAATTTTCGTCGCATCCTCGGTACCGTGATCTCTCGATGCTCAAGGCCAAACGAGGTTGCCCTTGACTCTATCAACACAATTGAACTCAAGGATTTTCTCGCCATCATTTTCAATAATTAGTCTGCTCCGGTTGTATATGTTGGAAGAGTTTCCCGGGCAGCGGGCCATACGTCCCGGGAATTACATGTTCATTGCGGACCGAAGGGTAGGCCGTAGTAAAGGGTGCGGTTGATGAAGACAATGGAAATAAGGCCCTCCTGGCCCATATCTTTTAAATAGTCTCGAGCCCGTTCCTCATCCACTCCCACCGTCTGGGCGATGTCCTGAAGCAGCAAGGATTTGCCCTTAACCCGCAGCAAATTTCTCACCCGGGCCCGGAAAAATTCCTCCCCTACGATTTCCGTCAAAGTGCGGTCATAGGCCACCGGGTTGGGCATGTGCATGGGATAGG
>Ga0194125_10000329_pt1 | contig 78672 bp, 77 predicted proteins | sample TA2KigC250mmetaG_FD_148626 | JGI IMG/M metagenome (GOLD analysis project Ga0194125, IMG submission 148626) | Freshwater microbial communities from Lake Tanganyika, Tanzania - TA2015034 Kigoma Deep Cast 250m | ecosystem: Environmental > Aquatic > Freshwater > Lake | place: Tanzania: Lake...
CGGTAGTGCAACCGCTCTCTCCACCTGTGCTTCTCCGCTTTCTCTTTGTGCCTTTGTGTCTTGGTGGTTTAAGGATTGGCAAGGGTTTGAAACCTGAAAAAGCTCCTATTTACCAAAGTCAAAATAGTATATCTTTATTATTCCTGAAGGTCAAGGCCAAAAATTCAGAAATTTACCAATACGACTTATCCCTCTTGCCATTTAGCCATCTACTCTGTCATTCTGAGCGAAGCGAACCGTTTGCGTTACCTCTCTTTGGGGCGCTTATTAGCCGCAAGTAACCCGATAGCCTCCGCGCAACCGTACATATTAGAACTGTAACTCTTGCCCTGGCCCAGGCCTGATGGTTGCGCTTTGAGTAGGCGTTGGAACTTGGCCTCCCAGGCAAGGCCCAGGATGCGCAAATGTTCAGAATTGTTCGCCATTCGGATGCTGTTGACCTGCGCCATTACTACAACTCCCGGCTGACCTGTTGGGCCGGTAGCGGGACAGGAAGTATAGCGCCAGTCGCGCCGTTCCTCACGCCAGGTGTCATTGTTGAGGAACGTCACACCTCGGCTAATGGCCTCCGGAAGCCGTTTATCTCCTGATAGGAGATAGTAGCGGCTCAAACCGTTGATGAGCACCGCCGTAATGAACCCCGCCATCCCGGTGTGTTTGGCTCTCTCACAGTAACAATGTCCTTTAGGCAAGGAGTAGAGCCAGCCGCCGCAGTTGGGGTCTTGTTCGGCGAGAGCGTCTTCGACGAGAGTTTTCATGGCGTTCACATACCGCTCCTTGAGGCCAAGCTCATACGCGCCAGCCAAAGCCAGTAGTGACCAACCGGTAGTACGTCCACAGTGTGAATGGCCCATGAACTGATACTCACGGTCTTCGACAAGTTGAGCAAGATTATCGCCAATCTTTTCAACGGTCTCCTTTAGGAACGGGTCGCCGGTCAGGAAATAATGTCGCGCCATTCCCTGAGTCCAAATATGTCCGAGATTGAAAGGGTCGAGACAGAGATACGGATTCGCAGAGTCACCGACGCCTTTTTCAACGAACAGTTCACGAATTCGGTCGGTGGCGTAAAAACCGCTGACGTGGCCGACGGTATGCTGATGGACTATGCCCGGGCGAGGAGGATAATTACGAGAAGCGCCAAAGTGCCTGGCTAAGTCATCGTTGACATGATGGACGGTATCCACCTCACTGGAGTGGCGCGCCGCTGTGTCGGCAACGTAAAAGTACCTGGGGTCTCCTGTCCGCGCAAACTGAATCAAGATTTGATTGGTCGTATCATATTCGTGATTGCCCCAATTCACCTGGCGTTCACCAAACCAATCGCCCCAGTTTATTGCGCCGTAGTCGCGTTGGGCCGCAATGGAATGGCAGTAAGCATTGAACAAGTTCTCGGCCCACACATCGTACTCGACCATCTCAGGAATACCCGCAGGCGCTATCGCATCCCACACACCGGTGGCGATGGCCTGGGCGGGGTCAGCAGCCGGTACGAGAGGAGCGTTTGCGACTCTGGCCAGTTTCTCACCGTCTCCATTGAGGTCTAACCAAATATCCCATCGCCTGGCTTGGCCTGTCCTAAGTCGATAGCAATTTCCCGCAAAAAGATACTGATATTTGTACCACGGCTCTATATGGGCGTAGTCGCCCTCATCGAACCTGGGGAAGAGTCCAATCGAAACACCATCGTAGGATGCTTCAAGGCTCTTGGGCCATTGCTGCCAGAAATCGCGTAGCGCAACCGCGATTGCGCCCTGGCCGTCATCAAGTTCCGCCCAGCCAGGTGCTTTGCTGCCTTCGCCCGCGGCATTCTGTTCGGAAGCTTCACCGACGCCAAAGGCTTTCGGTAGGACATAGTGCTGGTCATCGTATTGGAAGATTCTGGCCGCCGAAGTAGCCGGCCCCTCCCACCCAGAGTCACCACCTAAATGAACAGATTGAGCATGATTGCGTGGCCTGAACGTAAGTTTCATCTCGCGAATGTGCTGGATGACACCTTTATCAGCATCAACGAGAATGAGAGGTTCAAGCCTAATCATTGAGAGTCCAGCATAGATTGATGCCCGTAAACGAAACTGAAAAATACGTTTCCCCTTACCATACAACCCCCTGGCCCCCTTTGATAAGGGGGACGGGGCAGGGGGGTTGTTCTCGCGCGAGGAACGAAATGAACCCAAAAGCGACAATGTCGAACGAAGTTTGCCTGTTGTCTCAACCTCGGCTGCTTCGACCACGGCGTTACAAACTTGACCTTCGGCATCGGTCAGCGTGAGGATAACCTCAAGGCGACCAGAGATATTCAGGAGCGCTCCCTCTGCCAAAGAAACTTTGACATTGCCTGATTCCAGAGTGAGTTGCTTTTCGGTGCCTGGTATAGCTTTCAAACCTGAACTTACGTCTGGTGCCTTCGGCGGTGCATTCTCACCCCAAGAGAGAACGTAACTAACTTTTCCGTTGGCGGGAGGCCTGGATTGAAAGTCGAGCAGAAGCCATCGCACGCTGCCATCATGCCAACGCGCGAGGACTGATGTTTGTAGTGGAATAGTGTTTCCTTGATGGTCATGGAGAACGAACACGCTACCCTCGGGCGCTACTCCTTCAGCAATCGGTACCCCACCTGTAAGTGGGCGAAGAGCGTTAAGACCTGCCATGTCTTGAACGGTTATGAACAAATTTTTCATGGTAATCCTCCGGATAATAGTTGCTGATTTTATTTCAAGATTACCACAAACAATAGAATTTGTCAATTAATCAATAGCTTAACTTTATCACCAGTTAAACTTTTGGTATAAGTTCTCTGGGAATCATCGGCAAAGGGGCAAGTCCCGATAGGGATTCCGAAGAATCCCATCGGGATTCCTTCGGAAAGGGCAAGAGGGCAAGACTCATCACTTTGTATCCACCCCTACCCCTCTACCCACCCCTGCCCCTCCAAAGGAGGGGAGGGGACTAATTTTGGAGAAAATTGAAACATGCCTAAAAATTATGATTTTTCTTGTCCTTATTGTCATCATCTGGTAAACTAATAAAAACTACAGGAGTGATTTTGATATTCCTGCGCTATAAGTTTCATCTACATCTTTTGGGAGGAAGAAAATGACTTCTCGTGAACGAGTAAAGAGAGCGCTGAATCATGAAGCGCCGGATAAAATACCTTTGGACCTTGGTTCTACCCCTGTTACAGGCATTTCCGCCTCTACTTTAAGCAAATTTCGAAAGGCGCTGGGACTCGCCGACCGGCTGGTTAAGGTTCACGAACCTTTCCAAATTTTAGGGCGGGTCGAAGAGGATGCGCTGGATGTTCTCAATATAGATGTGGTTGGCATAGAAGTGCGCACCACGTTCTTCGGTTATACGAATGAACGCTGGAAACCCTGGCGGACCGGCGACGGGACTAACGTGCTTGTCGGAGAAGGATTCACGACCACAGCAGATGAGCAAGGTAATCTCTTCCTCTATCCCGGAGGTGACATGACGGCTCAACCCTGCGCCAGGATGCCGAAAGGCGGATTTTATTTCGATGCCCTTGTGCGTCAGGGACCGATAGACCCAGAACAGCTTGACCCAGAAGAATGGGGCAAACAAATGTTCACTAAATTCACGGCTGAAGACCTAAATCACATAGAGCGGCAAGCGTCTAATCTTTATCATAACACGGAAAGAGCTATCATCGGGAATTTTGGGCAAGGAGGTTTGGGTGATATTGCCTTCGTGCCTGGCCCATGGGTGAAAGAGCCGAAAGGCATCCGCGCCCCAGAAGAATGGTACATCGCACATCTACTTTATCCAGAATATATCAAGGGCATTTTTGAACTTCAGACTGAGATTGCTTTGCAGAACCTCGAACTCTATCGACAGGCAGTGGGAGACAAAATTGAAGCCATTTTTATTAGTGGCACGGATTTCGGCACCCAAATCGGCCCATTCATCTCGCCAGACCTCTATCGGGAAATGTACAAGCCACTACATAAGAAAATAAATGAATGGGTACATGCCAATACCACCTGGAAAACTTTCTTTCATAGTTGCGGCTCCATTTTAGTATTCCTTGATGACTTCATTGACGCAGGGGTTGACATTATTAACCCGGTTCAGTGTTCCGCCGCCGGAATGGACGCCAAAATGCTGAAAGAGAAATATGGAGAAAGCCTGGTGTTTTGGGGAGGTGGAATCGACACCCAGAGGACACTTCCATTCGGTACTCCCGACGAGGTTAAAGAGCAGGTCAAGGAAAGAATTGAGATTTTTGGGCAAGGTGGAGGATTCGTCTTTAGCGCCATTCACAACATCCAACCCCAAACTCCGATTGCGAATCTTGTCGCGCTATTTGAAGCGGTGAGGGGATAATCGCAAAAAGCATAGGGGGCAAAAAATGGAAAAACAACTGCAACTGATAGAAGAAGATTTAAGATTCAAATTTTACATGGGGGATTCCTTTTTTTTAGCATACAACAAAGGTCATCGAAATTACGGTGATTTTTATAAATCTAAACCTGATTTCTATCCTGTATATTCTCCCAGCGGTCGCGAAGTTACTTGCACCTGCGCCTATCGGTATAACCACCATAAATCCATCTGGATTGGCCACGCTAAAGTCAATGGCGTCAATTTTTTTCATGACAACAACCCGAACCTGGAGAATGCAGGTGATATTGTGCTGGAAAAGTCTTCGTCTATGACGACGCAACAAGGCATGGAGATTCTGACTAAGAATGGTTGGATAAGCAAAAAGGGGGAACGTATTCTTACAGAGGATAGAAATATTCGCGCCACACCGGGCGAGGATGTTCATATAATCGATTTGCTTAGTCTTCTCATTGCCAGTGAAGGGCCGGTAGTTTTCCAACAGGATGGACACGCTTATATTGGAATCCGCGTTGCCGATTCAATGGATGCAGAAGATGGCGGAATGATTATAAATTCCAACGGTCAGATTGGAGAAGAACAAACTATGCGGCAGGTTGCGGATTGGGTGGATTATAGCGGAATGGTAGCAGGTCAAAAAGTGGGTATCACTCTGATGAAACATCCTTCCAATCCGCCGTCAGCGTTTTTTACACGTAGCTATGGGACTTGCCTTTGTAATTTCACCTTGCTGAATAGCTATGAATTGCCCGAAGGTGAAAGCGTAAAACAACGGTTTCGTATTTTAATCCATGAAGGCGGGCACGAAGATATTGATATCGCTGGATATTTTAACCAATTTGCGTCGTGATTATACTTCGCCAATGTCATATTTCCACGTAACCTACGATTCTTGGCAGAAACAGATGAGTGGTGAGTAGTGACTACCAATCACCAGTAACCAATAACCAATTTGAACCGCCAACTGAGAAAGCGTAGGCTACGACTGGCGCTGAGTTTCTGGGAAAAACTCGGGTTCGTATTTTTCTTTATGTTTTATTCACCAAAATTCCAAACTTCCACTGGAGTAACTCTGCGCGCGCTATTACTCGGAACTTTATTGATGGTTTTGAACTGTTACTGGGTAATGGTGACTGAAACCGTCTGGTTTGCGCTGCATATCACCTGCATTTCGCTTTTTTTCAATGTCATCTTTACCCTGTTTGTGCTCACGCTTTTTAATGGGCTTTTCAGGAAAGTTGCTCCTAAATTAGCATTACAGCCGGGAGAGCTTATAGTCATTTACGTTATGCTTTCCGTCGCCACAGCGATTGCGGGGCAGGATTTTATGCAGTTACTTCCAGCGACGGTAGTGCATCCATTTTGGTTTGCCAGCCCCGAAAACGAGTGGGAATCACTTTTCTGGCGATACATTCCTTCCTGGCTCAGTGTGCAGGACAAAAAGGTTCTCCGCCAGTATTTTGAAGGAGAAGCGAGTTTTTACCAGAGCCAGAATTTTCTCGCGTGGCTTTCTCCAATAGCCGCATGGTTTATTTTTACGCTGGCACTCGTTTCTGTAATGTTATGTCTGAATATCCTACTCCGAAAAAAGTGGACGGAAACTGAAAAGTTAGCGTTTCCGATTATCCAGCTCCCTTTTTCAATGTCATACCGCAGCCGTTCCTTTTTCAGAAATCCTATCTTATGGAGCGGATTTGCATTAGCAGGCAGTATTGACCTTGTCAACGGCCTGCACTTTCTGTATCCAGGTATTCCCTACATACCGATAAAATTGCAGGACATTAGCTATCTCTTTAGCCAGAAACCCTGGAGCGCCATCGGTTGGACACCGATTTCCGCTTATCCCTTTATCATCGGTTTAGCGTTCTTTGTGCCGCTGGATTTATCCTTTTCGTGTTGGTTTTTCTATGTCCTCATCAAAATAGAGCGAATTTTGGGAAGTATCGCAGGACTTTCAACCGCCAGATTTCCATACGTAGGCGAACAATCGTCTGGTGCATGGTTGGCGCTCTGTCTGCTTATACTTTGGCTTGTTCTATGGGAAGGAACGAAGGGTAAAATGGCAAGAGGGCAAGGTGGCAAGAGGGCAAGAAGGCAAGAAGGCAAAGGATTCGCCATTTTAGGCATCCTTGCAGGGACGGCTGTACTCGTCGGTTTTTGCTTGAAAACTGGGATGTCGTTATGGGTAATTGTAGCTTTCTTTTTAATCTATTTTGCTCTTTCTATTGCTATTACTCGCGTCCGGGCAGAATTAGGCCCTTCAAGCCATGAAATGTACTTTACCAATCCACAGCGAATCCTGGTGTGGACGTTCGGCTCTCGTCGGCTTGGAACTGCAAACCTTACGATGATTTCCCTGATGTACTGGTTCAACCGCTGCAACCGAAGCAATCCTATGCCGCACCAACTTGAAGGTTTCAAGTTAGCTCAACTCGCCAACATTTCTTCAAGCAGGTTAATTTTTGCGATGTTGCTTTCAGCAGTGGTTGGAATCCTGGCGGCGTTTTGGGCACAGTTACATATCCTTTTTAGTCGTGGCGCAGCGGCAGGAACTTATGGCTTCCAACTTGGCATGGGTTGGGAAACTTTCACTCGCCTCCAAAATTGGCTCTCTACGCCAACAGCGCCAGATATAGGAGCGATAAGCGCGATGAGCGTGGGTGCAATCTTTACGTGGGGTTTGTTTTGGCTGCGGAGATTATTCCTGTGGAGTCCGTTTCATCCAGTTGGCTATGTATTAGCAACGAGTTTTCCCGCAATTGACTACATCTGGAGTTCTATGTTTCTGAGTTGGCTTATTAAATGGTTTCTGTTATCGCACGGCGGACTTGCGTGGTACCGCAAAAGCGTACCCTTCTTTTTAGGACTCATTCTTGGAGAGTACATTGTCGGCTCATTATGGAGCTTAATCGGGGTTATAGGAAATATGCAGATTTATAGGATATGGATATGGTGATGACTCGCCATGTCTAATAGCGATTTCAGCTTTTTGTAAAACGTGAAACGTGAAACGTGATGCGTGATAAGTTTTAGAAAATTGTACTTGATTTTTTCATCAAGTAATGTTATTCTAAATTTTGCATTTGCACTAAAAAAGAAAGGAGTGATAATTCAATGAAGCCATTTAACTTCATCCTCGTAAGTTTCCTGAGTATTGCATTAGGGCTTTCTCTGATAAGCAGTCCAATAGTTCATGGAAAAGTGTTGTGGAAAGATGACTTTGAGGATGGTAAGATTAATGCGAAGTATGTCATGATGAACCATCCTGGAAAATGGGTGGAAGAGAATGGGGTTATAAAACAAACTAATCCCGCTCCAGGCGACCATACCTATCTTATCATCCCAGGGAATTTTGCTGAACCACACACAGGTATCGTGAAAATCCGCATTGATGATTGGGGCGACGATGACCTTTCCAGAGCAGGATTGGGCTTGCGCTTAGACCCAGGCGACGGCGGCGGATATGCCTTCTTGATTCACCATACGCTGGGTAATATGGAATTTCTTAATGACCATTTAGCCTGGAAACAAAATGATACACCTCCGCCTTTTGGCAAAGTTGAGATTGGCAAATGGTATTGGATGAAGGCGGAAATCACTAACAAAGAGCTTAAAGGCAAAATTTGGTCCGATGAGGAAAAGGAACCTACTAAATGGTTGTTAGAAAGCGCTTTTGATTTTGGTGGTGTCAGAAAGGAAACTGGCCGCGTAGGCTTAAATGGCGGTTCCAATACAGGCGGTGGCAAAACCCTCGTCTCCTTTGATAATTTTGCCGTTTGTGAGACAGCAGAAGAATGCACGCCGCAAATATTTATGGCTGTAGAAGCGACAAGCAAACTTGCAACTACATGGGGGCAATTGAAGAATAATTAACTTGAGTTGCTAGTTATAACTAAGAGAGTAATGGCTAAAGGGCAGGGGGATTGATGATTGTTGATTGATGATTGATGATTGAAAAAATATTCTTCAATCAACAATCGACAATCAACAATCGACAATCCAATTGCCGTTTTACCATTTTGCCCATTTAACTCAGTCGAAAAACAAGTACAAAAAGGAGGCGATAAAAATGTTCAAAATAACATTATCAATAATTTTCGCTATCATTCTCAGCATCCTTGCCACTCAATGCTTATTTGCCGGTTCTTTAGTCGCTTACTGGTCATTTGATGAAGGTTCAGGTAAAGTGCTTAAAGACCAGAGTGGAACTGGCAACGATGGACAGGTGAATGGAGCGAAATGGGTCGAGGGCAAATTCAGCAAAGCGATGAAATTTAATGGAACGGATGAATTTGTCGTAGTGCCAAATAATGAATCTTATAATTTTGGCAAAAACGCTTCTTTCTCCATCTCCTTATGGCTTAACTACGAGCCAAAGGGCGATTGGCAGGGAGCGCTGCAAAAGTTCAACGGCGGCTATCCTTTCAAAGTTGAAATAGAACCAACTCATAGCTTATATTTTGCCATCTACGACGGGACAAATTTTCCCAAAGCGTTCGTCGGGAATGTCAGTGGCGAATGGCATCACTGCTGTTTCCTCAGAGATGTTAAAACGGATAAATTATATTCCTATTTAGATGGTGAATTGAAAGAGGCGAATGATGATACAACCACCGCCGAAATTGCCAACGCCGCTGATTTATACATCGGTGCCAGAAAACCCGGAAATACGATTGGGTATAAAGGAATGCTTGATGAAATAGCCATATACAACCGGATTTTGACGGAAGATGAAATCAAACAAGCGGCAAATGGTAAATTGCCTGAAGTGAGCTCTGCTGTCACATCTGCTGACAAACTCACTACGACGTGGGGAAATATCAAGAATAATTACTGAGATTTTAGACTTCCGAAGCTCGTAGAAGCCCGTAGGGTGGGCAATGCCCACCCTACAAATCTGAGATTTTAGACTTCCGAAGTCTTCGAAGACTTCGGAAGTCTGGAGGTTGAAAAAATGCAAAAAAAATATAAAGCCATTATGGTTTCTAAAACGCATTGGGATAGAGAACATTCTCGACCGTTCGAACAGTTTCGCTGGCACCTGGTTTATAATGTGATGGATAAGTTGATGGAGATATACGAGAATGTCCCTGAATATAAAAGTTTTATGTTTGATGGACAGTCTTTAGGAATTGGGGATTATCTTGAGATACGTCCAGAGCGTGAACCTGACATCGCGAGATACGTGAAAGAGGGAAGGTTAGTTGTCGGACCATTTTTTGTCGGTCCAGACGAGTTTATCCCCAGCGGCGAATCGCTGATTCGGAATCTGTTGATGGGACACAAGATTGCCAATCAATTCGGTGGAGTGATGAAAATTGGCTACAATCCCGATGCCTTTGGACATATCGCGCAGTTGCCGCAGATTTTGTGCGGGTTTGGCATTGACGCGGCGGTGTTTTCGCGCGGCGTGGGAGAAGATGTCGGCAAGCCTGGGACAGAATTTTTATGGGAAGCCCCAGATGGTTCGGAAATCATTGCAGTCTACAACAACTACGGCAATACCGCAGGGCTCTCCACGGATTTGGAGTCTGCATTGAATCAAATCAAGAACGCGATAAAAAGCATGCAACCAAAGGAACTGCCGTATTTCTTGCTTAGCAATGGTTCAGATGGCTCACCTCCACAAGCTCATGTGCCAGAAGTTATCAAATATGCCAATGAAAAGTGGGAGAGCGAGGCTCCTGCCGAGCTAAAGGATATGGAGATAGTTCACGGGACGCTTCAGCAGTATATTGACCTTGTTCGTTCTTCCGCTTCACATCTCTCGCGCTATCGCGGCGAATTGCGTTGGGGCAGATACAATTTGATTTTGGGCGGGGTCTATTCCGCGCGCACCTACCTGAAACAGGCGAACGCCCAAACCCAAACGTTGTTGGAGAAATACGCTGAACCTCTGGCGGCTTTTGCCTGGGCGATGGCGGGCGATGAATATCCCGTAGCCTTCCTTTCGCGCGCCTGGTATCTTTTGTTGCAAAACCATTTTCATGATACCATCTGCGCCTGTTCGCAAGATAAAGTTTATCACGATGCGATGATGCGCTATGCGCATAGTCAACAGATTGCGGAGAAACTCAAAGAGCGAAGCCTCAAAGTGCTTGTCCGAGGGATTCAAACCCAATCTGAAATTCCTAACGCAACAGCGTTAGTCGTCTTCAATCCTCTCAGTTTTGAACGCACAGAGGTAGCGACTAAGAAAATCTATCTACCCGTCGAAGCCGAGGGGCAATTGGCGCCCTATGTCGTCAAAGATGCGGCAGGAAAAGTCATCCCATCCCAGATACAGCATCAACGCATCCGTGAACACTTCCAGCCCACTTTTTGGGATAAGCACTATCCGACCGGCAAGCGCATCCGTGAGTTTGACATCTCATTCATCGCAGAAGCCGTCCCGCCGTGCGGTTATAAAACGTACTATTTATGTCCCGAAAAAGCCGCCGCGCTGAAGGAAAATTTATCCGTGACGGAAAGAGGAATGGAAAATAGTTTTCTTTCGGTTTCCATCAATCCCAATGGCACGCTTAACCTGACGGATAAATGTTCCGGGCAGTCTTATTCCAACCTACATTTCTTTGAAGATGTCGAGAGCGTCTGCGGTGAATATAATCATTATACCGCGCCCAATTCTCAAGTGTTTACAAGCTTCAGCGAACCAGCTCGAATCACCTTAGTCGAAAGTGGGCCGATTTGCGCGACTTTCAAGATTGAACTGGATATGTTGTTGCCGGAAGCCGCCACAGAAGATGTTCAAGGTAGAAGTGAGAAGCTGGTTCCCTGTCCAATTACCACCTACGTGACATTATCCGCCCGTAGCCGTCGGCTTGATTTTCGGACGATAGTGGATAATCGAGCAAAAGACCATCGCCTGCGGGTCCGCTTCCCTACCGGCATCCGGACCAATTCCGTCCATGCTGAAGGACAATTTCATGTAATCCAACGGAATATTCAGTTGCCAGACGCAACCGGTTGCCCCCCTGTGTACGGGGGGGGTAGGGGGGGGTGGGCAGAGCCGCCTGTGCCGGAACATCCGCACCAAACCTTTGTCAGTCTAACAAATGGACAGCGAGGTTTTACTCTAATCAATAAGGGGTTGCCCGAATACGCCGCTGAGAACCCACCCCCTACCCCCTCCACCCACCCCTGGCCCCTCCAAGGAGGGGAAGGAGGGGAGAAAACTGAAGAAGGCGTGACGCTTTCGTTGACGTTGTTGCGCTCTGTTGGCTGGATAGGGCGAGAATTTTTTGTGACCGCCGCATACAAAATTCCGACCCCCGATGCGCAATGTTTAGGGAGACATGAATTTGAATATGCCCTCGTTCTACATGAGGGAGATTGGAAAGATGCAAAAGTGTGGCAGATGGCTCATGGTTTTAACGCACCCTTTGAGATTGCAGAGAGTTCTCTCCACGCCGGAAGTTTGCCCAAAGAATCGAGTGTGATTTCACTACAGCCAGACGAGTTAATCATCACTGCCAGCAAGAAATCGGAAAACGATGATGCCCTCGTTATCCGACTCTATAACATCTCGGATAAGTCAACGACAGGAAGACTGACTTTCTGTTCACCTCTCCAAAAGGCGATGGTAACTAACCTTTTGGAGGCAGCGTTAGAGGAAATGCCAATTTCCAATGACGCCAAAGTTCTTGTCTTTCCAGTTAAAGGATGCCAAATTGTGACATTGAAATTATGGTTTGAGTAAATGGCAACAGGGCAAAAAGGCAAATAGTTCTTGTACCCATACGTATCAACTTAAACACCTTTCGTTAATTCCCCTCCCTTGACGGGAGGGGTTAGGGGAGGGTGAGGATGGGATTAGCTTCTTTCCTTCACCCCCACCTAACCTCCCCATCAAGGGAGGAAAGGAGGGGGGTGGCTTCTGAATTTGAGCTTAACTTGCTGCGAATGAGGCCAATCGTTTTTGTACCTTCTTGCCCCCTTGCCATTTTGCCACAGATAGGAGAAAATGATGTCTGAACAGTTGAGTATAAGTGATGCTAACAAATGGGAATTTGTCAATGGTGATTGGACTGAAGAGGGTGATGGCATCTTGAAGCCGCCTGCTAATGCCCGCGCAGACGACGGTCAGGGTATGCAAGGTGTGCGTTTCGCTTTCTACAAGGAGAAGGCATATCGAGATGTCCATGTCCGTTTCAAAATCCGACATACCGGAGCACACCAGGATGCTGGACTGATTTTGCGGGCGCGTGATGCTAACCATTTCTATCTGCTGCACTTCCCCGATTGCGGACAACAAAGCCGCGCGCAACACTTCTGGGCGGTGCTTTCCAGGATGGATGACAGCGGCTATCTACGGCATGTTAAGATGGCTATGGTCAATCGGGTTGCCAGCCACCCGCAGGGAAGTCACGATATCGAAGCCAGTTTTGTAAATGACCAATTAAATGTGCGCATTGATGGAAAAGGCATTTTTCCGGCGAGTGATACGACGTATATCGGGCCTGGCTGTATCGGGCTGATGTCCTTTGGCAATGTCAGTTTGGCCGATGTTCAGATTGAAGGAAGAGCGGAAAACAATCCGTGGCGCGATGGAGTTCGGCAACGAAAAAACTGGTTCTATCCTTGTACGGAAAAGGGCTGGGCGTCGCCGCAAGAATTCGTGCGGCCATCTAATGGCGAACTGATGCTCTACTTTACAGTGCAGGGAAAGCCGCTCATAATTCGTTCGTCTGACAATGGACATACATGGTCGGAGCCTGAAGAGGTTGGATATTCGGGACGGCTATGGCAGAGACCCGACGGCACTCTGGTGATGGTCTTAAAAAACGAGAACCAGTTCACTTTGCGCGCAACGAAAGACGATGGCCGCACCTGGTCAGAGCCTGTTCCTATGAAAGTCGGCCCGACGCCGCGTGGAATGAAAGGATTGCATCTGGGCCCTCAAGGGTTTTTGAATCTGCGCGGCGGTTCAGCTTTGATGCTCCTCTATGGTGCACACGAATCTACGAGCGACAATTTCCCGATTTACACCTGGGGCGCGCACCATTGCCAGGCGTATGCCTGCCGCTCTACTGATAACGGTTTGACCTGGACTGAACCAGTCAATATCGACAACCGCGGAGTTGACCAAAATGGGAAGCAGATAGAAGGCAACCTGGACCTAACCGAAGTATGCGCAACCCAAATTGGGAATGGACGCGTTTTTGCGCTGATACGTCCCATCTATTCTCCCTGGATGTGGGAAACATGGTCTGATGATGGCGGGCTGACCTGGGGACCTTGCGTTCGCGGCGCATTCCCTGGCTATGCCACGCCCAATATGCTAAGAACAGCTTCAGGCGCAATCCTGGTAGCCCACCGCATGCCGTCTCTTACAATTCATTGCAGTCTTGATGACGGAATGACTTTTGACCAGGGCACGATGATTGACAGTGGTTTGTGGTGTATGGGCTCGATGATAGAGGTTGAACCAGACTTCGTCCTGTACGCCTACATGGATTCGTTTGAATCTTTGATGCGGGCGCAGTTCATCCGTATTACGGCAATGGGGCTTGAGCCTCTGGATTGATGATTGATGATTGTCGATTGATGATTGATAAGCTACTTCAATCAACAATCAACAATCCACAGGAGGTGATTGTCAAATGGATAACCTAAATTACTATCGAAAGGTAATTCGCGAACTCATTGAAATATACGCCCAATACCAACCAGCGTGTGGCGATGTGGCGGTTTATGAAGTAAACTGCTGAACGCAGTGAACAGATTGAAGTTATCTTTGACGAGGCCAACGACCACTACGAACTTGTGTATGCCGGTTGGAATCGGACGTATCGTATTCATGGTAGTGTTATTCACATTGACATTCGCAACGGGAAAATCTGGATTCAATATGATGGAACGGAGGATGGTATTGCCGAAGAGTTAGTGAAAATAGGAATTCCTCGTGACCGCATTGTATTGGCGTTTAAACCGCCGGAAATCCGCCCGCATACAGACTTTGCGGTTGCTTGAGCTTATGCAAATAATCAGACTTCCGAAGTCTCCAAGACTTCGGAAGTCTAAGCACTAACGGGAGTTAAAGATGGAGCCATTAGAATTATTGGGTAAAAGCATCAAGATTCAAGTAAATAACAATCTGGGTATAACCGTTTTTAATTGCGGTGGACAACTACTGTGGGAAAGCTCAAAGACGCAAACACCCACTATTGTGGTGCGCGCTAACGATACAAAACCGCGTACGCTACCATTGGCGAGCACCACCAATATTTTGACCTCACCCTTTGATGATAGCAAGTATCAAGGCAATACGGTTTGTCTGAGTGATTTCGGTGGACTCGACATTGTGCTGGAAATCGTTTTCGCAATTGACGCCGCTACGGATGAACTCCTGCTTCAGGCAGCGCAGGTTGACGGCAGTGATACTGTTGTCAGTGTTAATCATTTCTATAGGTTTGAAAAACCTGTAACTGACGGCGGCTATATGGTACTCCCTCACGGGTCGGGCTACCTGATTCCGGCGGAATGTCCGGATGAACTTCCGGGCAAGGGGCTCAAAGGTGGCTTAATCGGCGGCCGATGGAGTATGCCGATGTTCGGTATAGTTCGCGAGGAAGACGCAATGTGCGTAATCGTGGATACCTGGTGGGATTGTGACGTGGCGGCTGACCATCTGCCAGGTGAACTATCAGCGCTGGATTTCAATTGGGTTGGGAGTTTAGGCAAGTTATCCTACCCACGCCGTTTTGTTCTGCGGTTCGCTAAAGGGATGGATTACGTGGCAATGGCAAAGCTGTATCGTGAGTATGCCCAAAAGCAAGGGCTTCTGCGAACTCTCGAGGAAAAATCAGCCGAGACACCTGTGATTAAGAAATACGTAGAAAACATTCTTCTGCGTTGGCCTGCATGGAATACCGAAGATGGTCAAGCGGTGCTTAATGATATTCAGAAGTTGCACAAGATGGGCTTTGGTATCAATTTTTTCTTCCCGAAATGGTCTTCCGCTGGTTATTCGCCGGAACGCGGCACGGCCACGACTGCAAATGCTGGCTGGCAAGCCTACCTGCTTCAAAACCCGGTGCCGGGAGGTTGGGAATCGTTAGTTGAGTTCGCTGATAATCTCCACCAACTCGGCTGCAACATTCAGGGATTTGTCAATCCGCGTTCCCAGGACCCCGAAGGGCCGGAATTTGATGAAGCGCGTTGGCCACAAAATGCCGGCGGACAGCGGATTCACGACTTGAGCGTTCACGACGCGTTAGAGCGTACTAAGCGCGTGCTGGACAATATTGAAGCTAAAGGGCTACAATATGATGTCCTGTATTACGATGGTTACTCGGCGCATTACCCTTTGCAAGAGGATTTTTCGCCGTCGCATCCCCAGAGCCGCCGTCAGACTTATGAGATTCAAAATGCCTGTTTCGCTGAAACAAGACGGCGCGGCATCATGCCCGGCGCAGAACTGGCGCGGTTCTGGTGTATGGCCAACGGCGATTACTTTTTCTTCACCGATTGGTCAAGCGACCGTTTGTCTAATACCCCCGTCCAAAACGCGCCCGCGCCTGTGGGTGAGCCAATTCCACTGTTCCAACTTGTCTTCCATGACTGCTACATCGCGGGATTTTCTGGGGGAGGTTACGCGCTTTATTCACCCGGCTACGACTGGTGGGCAAACCGAACACCGCGGCTCTACGAGCTTCTGTTCGCCGCCGCGCCTGCCCATAACTGGCTGCCGGATGGCCAGGTGCCAATCCGAGACTGGAACAGTGACAGGGCGCAACAGCGCTGGACCTGGCTGAAGCGTTGGAGTTCGTACTACCGCACTATCGCCACGTCAGAAATGGTATCGCACCGCTTCCTTTCCTCCGAACAAAAGCAACAGCGGCTTGAGTTTGCCAATGGTGTGACAGCAGAGTTCAATATGGCAACCAACGAGTTGCGCGTGAAAGGCGTTAATGGTTTCAGCGGGGAGTGGGAGAAACCAAAGATGTGAATAATTAGGCATGTTTCAAATGTTCTCAAAAATTAGTTGACACGGGGAAAGGAAGGAAAGGAAGAAAAGGAAGGATTCCTTCCCTTACTTCCCTTCCCCCCTTTCCCCCCCTCTATTCCCCCCGTACACGGGGGGATGCCCCCGTCCGCCGAAATGTAAACTATTTTCTGAAACATGCCGAGCCAGGTTATTTTAAGGAGAATATTTTATTCTCCCCCACTGAACAGGAAGCTTCCCGACTGCTTCTACTGCCTTATCCCCATATCCTGCCGCCATCGCCGACTGGATTTCTTTGGGTGTGCGCACTATATTGGAAAGTCGGACTTCGTCAATAATAATATCTCCTGATTTACCAAACGCATATCCGCCGGAAGGTTCAGCCCCTATCCAGAGTGATTCGCCGGCATATATTATTTTCCCTGGAATCTGAGTTTCCTTCTTCAACTCAGAATTGATATATAATTTTGCCGAACTACCATCGTAAGTCACAGTAACAAACAACCAGTCACCTGAATTAAGCAGCCCACCATCGGTCTGGAATTGACCTTTGGTTAAAATCTCCAGATATACATTGCCTTCATGGTCTCGTATAGTCCAACCGGTCATCTTGTTGCCAACAATCCACCCCCGATTGGACATAAAAGATGAGTGTTCAGCAGGCGGTTTAAGGTACTTCGTCCAAAACTCAATGGTGAATACCTGGAGGTATAAGACCTCATTATGTGGTATCTCAACGTGGCTTCCTGCTTTATTGAATTGTAAGGCGGAACTGTTAAACATTCCAGCCACCCATTCACAGGAAACTTGCTTTCCTTCAAACTGATTTTCCGAGGCATCGGCTATAACCTCTCCCTTTTTTTCATCGAAGTGCCAAAGGGCAACTGTATTGTTATCTCCTATTGCCCACACATTTGAGGTAATCGTTATGATTGCCATGGAAAATCCCAAGGACCAAATGTAGGCTATACTGCTTAGAACAGCAACTATTCGTTTTTGGGATAATCCCAAAGATTGCATTTTTTTATTCCTCCTGTTCTATAGATTATTTAGTGGGCTTTGATTGAAGCTCAGGTAGTGGTAAGTTTGCCTGAAGTGGAAACGACGGGGAAGAATCCTTAACGGTATTGCTTTGACCCTCATCAAACAACCAGATACCTGCGATTGATTTGAGGTCAATTTTAGCATTATTTTGTGATACAAAGATTAAACTAATGACTAAGTCCGCTTTCTTGCCTTCTAGCTTCTAATTGCTTGCGCCCTGATGCCTCCCTAATCTGCTTCAGTTACGTTTGTCTCGGAAGCGTAGGATAATGAAATCAAATGGTTCCGGTGTACCTATATCCCACCACCGCGGTCGGGGCGGCAGCTCGGCCGCTCATGAAATCCTTGCTCTTCACCCTACTTGATATATTCCAGTGCTTTCGTGCCTTTCAGTTCCCGCTTGTCTTGGTGACACATAAAACTTTTGAATTTCAAGTCTTCGGGTTTGACGATGATGCTCTTGCACTCACGCGGGCTTTTGATGACGGGCTTCAGAAATTATGCCTCAATGCCCCACGCCGCTATTTTCTCATCGTCAAGGTAAAAGAAATCATTGGCACCCGTTGTGAAGCCGCGCCGCACTTCTGCAATATCACCGAGACGAACCCGTTTCCCCTTCCCTTTCTCATCGTTGATTTAGATTGAAATGTCGTTTTGATTTCGTGGTCGATTTACGAAATCAAAACAAAAATGAAAACTGAATCAAAAACAATTTTAACTTACTCACCGCTTATTACGATGTCTCATCTTTCGGCGCAATTTCTTCTGTTTATGTTTCTTAACTTTCTTGCTATGTGCTTTTTTACTATTAGCCATTTTAATCACCTCCTATCCGAATTCCGAGACTTTTCGGAAAGTCTGAGGGTTTATTATCACTGGTTTTCTGCTACTTTGATTTTGATTTCACCCCCACTTTCCCCCTTAATAAAGGGGATTAGGGGGTTGTTACCACTGAGACACGGAGTTTTAGGAGATAAAATATACTCTACCTCTGTGTTCTCTGTGTCTCAGTGGTTAAATCTTTTCCGAAAAATCTCAATTCCATGGATGCCTTGATGAAATCTCTGAAGAGTGGATGTGGCGCGAGAGGTTTGGATTGAAATTCCGGGTGAAATTGAGAAGCAACCATCCAGGGATGGTCTGGAATTTCGACTACTTCCACCAACTCTTTATTTGGAGATACACCACTTGCGTATAAGCCAAGCTTAGTTAGCTGTTTTCGATAAGCATTGTTGAGTTCATATCGATGTCTATGGCGTTCAAGGATGATAGGTTGCTGGTATGCTTGATATGCTTTGGCGCCTGGCTCCAAAACGCAGGGGTAAAGTCCTAAGCGCATCGTCCCCCCCATCTTCTCTATGTTTTCTTGTTCGGGCATCAGGTCGATTACTGGGTGAGGAGTATCGCCATCAAATTCGGAACTATTCGCGTTTTTCAACCCTGCAACATTCCTCGCAAATTCAATAACCATACATTGCATGCCCAAACAGAGGCCAAGATAAGGAACCTTGTTTTCTCTGGCGTATTTAACCGCCGCTATTTTGCCTTCAATGCCGCGATGCCCGAAGCCGCCGGGCACCAAAATACCATCAATGTCACTAAACGTCTGGTTTAAATCATGTAAACTTTCGTGGCCTTTTTTTTTCGCAAGTTGCTCTGCGCTAACCCACTTAATTTTAACCGTTGCGTCATTGGCGATGCCTCCATGCTTCAGCGCTTCGACAACGCTCATGTAAGCATCGCAACCTTTATTGTATTTGCCAACGATAGCGATTGAAACAGTATGCCTGGGATTCCTGAGTTTATTCACCATCTGTTCCCAGTCATCGGTGATAATCGGACGGTCTTCAAGCGCGAGCTTTTTCATAACAAGTCGCGCCATCCCCTGTTTCTCAAACCTCAAGGGGATTTCTTCTATCATTTTGGTATCTCTGCCCTCTATCAATGCTTCTTCAGGCATGCCGCAGTGGATGGCGAGTTTGGCGCGGGTTTGGTGGTCTAAAGCTTTGCCAGTACGACAAATGAGAATATCCGGGTGAATACCCAATCCTAACAATTCTCTTACGCTGTGTTGGGTGGGCTTGGTCTTGATTTCGCCGCTTGGGCCTAAGATGGTCATAGATACATGAATATAAAGAACATTATCCCGACCAACTTCCATACCAATTTGCTTGATAGCCTCCACAAAAGGCGGCGTCTCAAAATCCCCAATTGTTCCGCCAATTTCGGTGATGAGAACTTCCGCTCCGCTATCCTTACCCAGATTATAGATGCGTTCTTTGATCTCATTAGTGATATGAGGAATAAGCTGAACCGTCTGACCAAGATACTCCCCGCGCCGCTCTTTGGCAATGACTGTGCTATATATAGAACCTGAGGTAAAATTAGAGTATTTATTCAAATCGATACCCAAAAACCGCTCATAATGTCCCAAATCCAGGTCCGTCTCGGCGCCATCGTTCGTGACAAAAACCTCGCCGTGCTGGAATGGATTCATTGTCCCTGCATCAGTGTTGATGTATGGGTCGATTTTCAGTACCATCACATTATAACCTCTATCAATGAGAATCCTTCCTAACGACGCCGTAGTAATCCCTTTGCCAACCGACGAAATAACCCCTCCTGTGACAAAAATGTATTTGACCATTAGCGCCTCCTTTTGATTGTCGAGTGTCGATTGATGATTGGAAAGAGTTTCAATCAACAATCAACAATCATCCATCTTTTTTAAAACCTCAACTACCTTCTGCAAATCCGCTGGCGTGTCCACTCCAATCGTCGCATATTGCGTCTCCACAACCTTAATAGGAATCCCATTTTCCAAAAATCGCAACTGTTCCAACCCTTCAATCTGTTCAAAAAACGCAGGGGACATCTGGATAAATTTTAATAAACAATTCCTTTTGTATGCGTACAATCCTATATGCCTGTACGATTTTATACTTTCATGCCACTTCTGAGTCTTATTTCCAGGAATTGATGACCTTGAAAAATACATAGCAAAGCCATTTTTATTTGTGACAACTTTAACGACATTCGGGTTGCGATAATCCTCTTCAGAGAGAATAAGTTGCGCTAACGTGCTGACCTGAATAGATGGGTCAGCCCAAAATGGTTCTATCATTTGGTCAAGCATAGCTGGCTCAAGCAACGGCTCATCGCCCTGTATATTGGCGATAATATCAGAATCCTGTAGTGAGAGAGCTCCATGCCTGTCAGCGGCGACTTCCGCAACTCTATCCGTTCCCGTCAGGCAATCAACCGAGGTCATGATGACTTTCCCGCTGAAACTCTTGACGCAATCAAAGATACGCTTATCATCTGTGGCGACAATTACATCATCTACCGTTTGCGCTTGAATCGCTCTTTCATAAACACGCTGTACCATCGGTTTGCCTAAAATATTCGCCAACGCCTTACCCTCAAATCTGCTTGATTTATACCTGGCGGGAATTATTCCAATGACTTTCATTTGTTTTTTCATTCCTTAAAAAGTGTAGACCCCGAAGGTCTTAAGAGACCTTCGGGGTCTATCTTAAGCCTCAAGAACTTCTGGATTGACGATGTGAGGCGGGCGTCTGCCTTCAATAATAGCAATGGCGTTTTCTACTGCCAGCATCCCCATTTTGGTGCGCGTCTCAGTAGTAGCGCTGGATGTATGGGGCGTTAGGACAACGTTATTTAGCTCCGCTAAACCCGGCGCCAGCTCGGGTTCGTTCTCAAACACATCGAGTCCCGCATAAGCGATTTCACCGGTCTTAAGAGCATTGACCAGTGCTTTCTCATCAATTACAGGGCCGCGGGAATTGTTGATTAATATCGCCGTCTTCTTCATCAACTTCAGTTCGCGTTCACCGATGAAATGGGTTGTTTCTGGCATCAGCGGGACGTGAACCGTGACGAAGTCAGCCTCCTTGAGCAATTCATCAAGCTCGACGCGTTTAGCGCCAATATCTTGCTCTAACTTTTCATTCGGTATCACATCGTAATACAGGACTTTCATGTTGAAGCCGACTGACCTTCTTGCGACAGCGTCACCGATGCGTCCTGCGCCGACAATGCCGAGAGTTTTGCCATAGATGTCATAACCGAGGAACATCATTGGGCCCCAACCTTTGAACTTGCCAGCGCGATTGAATATGTCGGATTCCACAATTCGTCGCGCGGCCGACAACATCAACGCCCATGCCATATCTGCTGTCGTCTCTGTCAACACGCCGGGTGTGTTGCAGACCGGCAGCTTTCGTGAGGTCGCAGCACCAACATCAATATTATTAAATCCCACTGCATAATTGGAAATGCCCTTCAGTTTGGGGTTGGCATCCATTATTTCAGCATCAATAGTATCTGTCAAAAGACACAAGAGAACATCGCACTTCTTGACATTTGCGAGAAGTTCGGCTCTCGTCAAAACTCTGTCTTCTGGGTTTACCTCCATTTCAAAAACTTCTTCTAATCGGTCTAAGGCAGGCTGTGGCAGCCGCCGGGTGACATATACTTTAGGTTTCATTGTTTGCCTCCTCCATAATTACTTTTTTGTATTAGGCAACAAGATGTTGCAGTTCCCTTGGACTATGGGCAGGTGCCCTCTGGGCACGGACTATGGGTTTATAGTCCCATAGTCCTATTGTCCTATTGTCCCTTCACTGCGTTCAGGGCAAGCTCTATCGTCGGAGGTTTTACCGCAAGATGTTATTGACTAATACACCATAATTACTTTTTCCTCTTATTTCTTTTGATTAAACTTTTCTTTCTTTAATTGTCTTTTTGTGGCATTATACAACCCTTCTCATTGTGGATTGGCAAATCCACAATATTCTATGAAACATAGTTTTTTAATCCCTCGGATACTCCGTGATTCCAATAATTTGTGCTTGCAGACCGTAATATACCACTCGTATTACTCCCTCTCGTAAAACCGTTCTGGGCAGTTTACGAAGTAAACTGCTGAGCGTAGCGAACACAATTGCTCTAACTTGTCGTAGGCAGCATTGCGTGTATCTTCGACAGCGACCACCTGACAATCGACAATCGCCAGATACTTCCCTGGGAATTTCTCTGACCATTCACCATGGTTTTCTGTTATCCACTCATCTATTGGGTCAATATAGATTTCCATCTCGTCGTTCCAAATCGTTGCGGAACGTCGAGATTTTTTCTTTTGTTTAGCTTGTTTCTTTACCATTTGAAAATCACCTTTATGTATTGCAAATGCGCCGGGAACTGTAGTGTCTTCTTCCTAATTCTTTTCCTTTGTTATTATATGAAAACCATTTTTTTCCATCTGTTTTCTAAAATCCTCGCGTAGAGCGCCCGGTGGCATACTGTCATATAGTTTTTGGGCATATTGAATAACGTCTTCTTTGGGAATATCCAACATTTCTCTTATGTAACTAATTATGAATTATAAATGATGAATTATGAATTGGGAAAAACCAGATAGTCATTCTGTTTAAGCCATGCGGAATGTAAAGTTTATTAAAAATTAGTTATATGCCTTTTTTAATTTCTTTCCATTCGTTTTTCATGATAATTCCTCCATTAAAGTATAGTTGCCAAAACGAGAGCCAAGGTTTTAACTGCATCACCTTTGTGAGTCAGATGCGAAGTTGACTTTTGATTTCTTGCACGAATGCTTCAGCTTCGGTGATACGGATGCGCGCATCTGCTTCTGTCATGCGCCAACTGTATTCATAATCCGCCCTGCTACGTTCCTCAAATGCGGTATTCAGTTGTTTATGGAATTCTCTTGTAATCCGCCCTGTGCGCGCATAACGTTCACCAAAATTGGCAATCACCCCAGAGTGCTTGTTACGTGAAATACCGTCTTCAGCCAACATCGCTTTTGCTGCATAGAACATCGCGTAGTATGCTCTTGACACACTTTCAGAAATATATCCTTCACGTAGTAACATCTTGGCCGCGTTTAGTGAAGATTCTGCTTTGTCAAGCCAGCCTTGAGTTTCTGGTTTGATTGCCGCCATACTGTTACTCCTTCCTCGTGGATATTCTTCAGAAACAATGAACCTATATTCGTTAAGTATTGGTAGTGCGCCAACTCCATGAAATGTAGACATAGTAGGAACTGGAAATGGCCATCCCACATTAGGTCATAAGCGATGTCACGAATCAATTCCTTGTCGCTTTCACGTTCAACATCCAGCAATATCAACACGTCAATGTCTGACTCAGTTGAAGCCGAACCACGTGCATAAGAACCAAAAAGGACTATCGAAAGCAAATTGTTGCCAACAGAGGCAGATGATTTTTCCACGAATCGCCTCAGTAAGTTGAACAGTTCTGAGTATTCAAGCTGTTTCATTATCAAACACCTCACATCTGATTGATGACAAAACTTCTTTTCTTCGGATGGGAATAGCTACGATATCAAACCCGATTTTAATTATCCGCGCGGCTCGCTCTGCTGTGTCAGTGATAAGTTCAAAAGCATGCGCGATAGCTTCCTGAAGTGAAATTGGCCCGGGCGTAATGCTCATCATAGCGTCAATGCCTTTGTCGTAAGATGTTTTCGCTCCCGGCTTTATTCCGCCTGCGATGGCGAGAACAGGTATTCCCATCTGTTCGGCGACCTTCGACACTCCAGTTGGGGTTTTGCCGTAGGCGGTTTGTTCGTCCAATTGCCCTTCGCCGGTTATCACCAAATCCGCGCCCTCAATCCGTTTTCTAAGATTTGAAGCCTCAATAACGATATCAATTCCTGACCTGAGTTCCGCGTTTAAAAACGCCATCAACCCCGCGCCTAAGCCGCCGGCTGCGCCAGCCCCGGGCGTTTCGTTGACATCCTTGCCCAAATTCCGTTTAACGATATCGGCAAAATGTCCTAAGTAGTTATCAAGTAATTCAACCTGTTCGGGGGTTGCACCCTTCTGTGGACCGTATACTCGCGCGGAACCGCGCGGGCCGGTCAACGGATTGTCCACATCACATGCCACGACAGTTGCTGTTTCCGCAATTCGTTCATCTATGGTGGAGATATCAATTTTCGCAAGTTTAGAAAGTCCAATGCCGCCAAATGGTATATCTTTGCCAGAGGCATCCAATAACCTGACGCCAAGAGCTTGAGCGACGCCTGCGCCGCCGTCAGTAGTTGCGCTGCCGCCGATGCCGATGATAAATTTTCGGCAACCGCGTTCTAACGCCGCTTTGATTAACTCGCCTGTACCATAAGTCGTAGTAAACATCGGGTTGCGTTTGTCAACCGGCACGAGCGGCAATCCCGATGCCGCCGCCATTTCAATGACCGCTGTTATTCCATCGCCCAATATTCCGTAGTTTGCCTCAACTTTACCGCCCAATGGGTCTGTGACAGATTCGGTCAACAATTGCCCTCCCGTGGCATCCACCAATGACTGAACTGTGCCTTCGCCGCCATCAGCCATCGGCACTTTTTCTATCTGAGCGTCTGGAAATATCCTTTTAAATCCTTGTTCGACAGCATCTGATACCTGTAAAGCGGTTAAACTGCCTTTGAAAGAATCTGGCGCTATAACTATTTTCATTTTGTTTCTCCATTTGTCCTTAGATTTTCTTTTGGTTCAAGTATCTTTATAGCATAGTTCAGACGCTTATGTCAAAATATCTATTCCATGTTCAAGCAATTGTATAATGAAAGGATTTTCTCGTTCAATCATTCCTTCAAATTCCTGTGGGGTATAGACAAGCAGTTCAATAGCCAGAGGCAATTCAAAGAGTTGATGAAATTCGCGGAACCGTTCTACAAACGGCAACTGAGTATCACACACAATGATAATGTCAAGGTCACTGTATTGGTCGTAATCACCGCGGGCGTAGGAGCCAAAAACAATCACACGCTGGAGATGTTTGTCGATTAGAGCATCGATAATTCGCTGCTTTAAATATTCAGGCATCAACTTCTTCTGTTTCACCATTTGTCCTCTTCCGACTGGCTTAACCATCTTACTGCTTCTGGTTGAGAATTTCTCATGTTATCATTTCCCCTCTATAATATCCTCAATATATTTCTTGCTCTGCCTCAGAGCTTCTTCTTTCTGTTGTTCTTCGAGTTCAAACGTCATCAAGCCCGTATAATTGGACGAATCAAGAATAGCAAAAAGTCTGCGAAAATCGATGATACCTGTCCCTGCTTGCCGATGGTCGCGCCAGTCGCTTGCTCGGACATCGTGCAGATGCAGATGATAAACCTTATTTCCTAAGCGGGATACGAGTTCAGTTAAATTATCGTTGTACATTACGCCGCCTTCGTCAGTGCACCTGAGTTTACTCTCAACGGAGCCAGTCAGATGTCCCACGTCTATATTCGTGCCGACGGCATCATGGTCAATGTCTGTTATCAGTTTGACGAAATCATCTACTTTGGGAGGGAAGCCGGTTTCGATACCGATGCTGACTTTTTGCCTGGCCGCATAATCGCCTAAAAATCGACTGACCAAGACCATTTCATTCCAATCTTCGCGGAGTTGATAAGCTGTTTTGGCGTTCAGGTGGATAGTAACTAAGGAACCGCCAAGGAAACTTGCAGCATCAATAGCTTCGCCAATCTGCGCGATAGCTAACTGTTGGACAGCTTCATTGTGGGTTATTAGCGGGATGTCAATGAATGGCGCGTGTATAGCAATTCCGCAGAACGATGTTACTTCAGCCTTCAAACTATTTCTTTCAGCCTCCGAAAGTTTTGAAAACCAGAATCCAGCAAGATTGCCGATGCTATGTCGAGCATTGCAAAACGCAAGAAGTTCAATTGTAGCAAATCCTATCTGCTTTAGTGTATTGATTGCATCAAATAGGGAATCATCGGCTAATGATGCGGTGTTACTGCCAAGTTGTCGTTTTTCCATTATATGAATTTCCCTCCGGGTTGTAACATAACATTAGTGTGAACTTGAGCCTGTAAATCTTCGATTTTTTGTTTATCTGTTTAGACTTCCGAAGTCTCAGAGACTTCGGAAGTCTGCGTTTCTCAAATACTCAACAACTTCTTGAATAAGCCAGTCAGGAGTGGATGCGCCGGCGGTTACGCATACTTTTTCTCCGCCCGGAAAATCAATTGGAAGTTCCTCGGCTTTACTGACAAAATAAGTTCTCGGACACATGGTTAAGGCAATTTCATACAGCCGCGTAGTGTTGCTGCTTGCCTTCGAGCCGACTACGACGATAGCATCGACTTGAGATGCCAATTCTCGAATTTCATTTTGCTTGTCTTTGACATCATAACAGATGCTATCTTTTATTGCGAAGTCTACAGCAGGAAATCGGTGATGTAACGCGTCAACAATTTCCTGCATCTGAATAATATTGAATGTAGTCTGGGCAACTATTCCAACCCTGTCCTGCAGTTCAAGATAGATGCTTTCAATTTCCTCAATGCTGCCGACAATTTGAGCGCATCCATCAGCGACGGCATTGAGGCCTTTCACTTCAATATGATTGCTATGCCCGATGATGATGATTTTGCGTCCTTCATCTAAAAAGTTACGGGTCAAGCGGTGAACTTTTTGTACAATCGGACAGGTCGTGTCGATAACCCGAAAACCTGCATTCTTAGCGCGTTGAATTATTTTGTAGTCCAGACCGTGGGCTGTAATGAGCAAAACACTGCCTTCCTTTGCTCTCGTAAAATCTTCCACTATTTCTATACCCATCTCTTCTAATTTATGCACGACCTCTTCATTGTGAACTAAATGGCCAAGGACATAAACAGTGTTTCCTTCGGTTTTACGAGTATTGGTCGCTATCTCAATAGCTCGTTTTACCCCCCAACAAAAACCTGCGTGTTCAGCAATAATGACTTGCATGCTTACACCCCTCATTTCGTTTTTTTGAAGGCGGTTTGTGGAGCGCCAAACCCAAAATAGTAACCGGAGACATGATGCGTGAAACGTGAAACGTGATTAAGTACCATAGATCACGTTTTACGTTTTACGTTTCACGTTTTACATTTTCTCTTTACTTAAAGATTCTCCTAAGTGAAGAAGTCATATTATCCCAAAATCTTAGTAATTTCATCGCTATCGAACATCGGCAACGGATGGCGTTTGCCTTTGCTCTTGATTGAAACGCCTTCCTCACGCGGAAGGATTGTGCCAATACGTGTGCATGAAATACCCCATTGTTGAATAGCGGCTATGATTTTATCACTGAAAGATGGGTCGGCGACGATGAGCAATGCGCCTGAAGAGATTGTGCCTAATGGGTCAAGTCCGAAATCATCGCATAATTTACGGGTTTCTGGAAATATCGGAATGTGTTCTTCAAAAATGATAGCACCAACATTTGAACATATTGCAAGTTCATTGGTCGCATTGGCGATGCCGCCCTCCGTTGGGTCGTGCATAGCGTGAACGCCGCCGACTTCAACGGCAATTAGCGCTTCTTTCAATACTGAAATGCCGGGATTTTTCAGAAAATTCTTAGCTTTTTCGAGAAACTCCTCAGAATATCTTTCTTTGAGTTCCGCTTCTTTCTCACGGGCAATTATGGATGTCGCTTCTATTGCTATGCCCTTTGATAACAGGATGTCATCTCCGATGCGAGCGCCTGATGAAGTTACCAACTTCTCTTTTGAAACCTCGCCCAACATCTGGCCAATGACAATCGGCCTATCTAAACTGTAGGTAACTTCAGTATGACCACCGCATAGCGCGATGTTAAATTCTCGACAAGCTTCAAGAACTTGATTGAAAATTTTCTGGACAAGTCCTTCAGTGGTCTTACCTTCTGGCAACAATACGGTCAATAATAACCATTTGGGGACTGCACCCATTGTCGCAATATCGTTGCTATTTACACAAACTAAATACCAGCCAATTTCATCCGTCGCAAAAGTTATCGGGTCTGTTTTGGCGACCAGATACCTGTCACCAAAGTCAATAACCGTCGCATCTTCGCCGATTTGAGGACCAATTATCACGCGCGGGTCAGTTATTTCAGCTTGTGAAATTAAACTTCGTAGAAAATCGACTTTTAATTTGCCTACCGGGAGAAAAGTTTCCATTTTACCCCTTATGCTGTGCAACCGCCTTGTTAGGTTGTCTGTTAATCCAAAATTATCTGTTGCGGTGGCAATCTGAGTGGCTTAAACGGTTGCCGGGTCAACAGCCATAATTCCTTCCGTCGCATAGCGGACAAAGTCTGTCGTGTTGAAGGTTAGAATGTGTGTCACGCCATGAGAAATCATCGCAGCCACAAGTCGAGCGTCATGAACCTGAACACCTGACACACCAAATGTAACGACAAGCCGTCTCCATTGAGGATACACAACAGGCGAGTCTGGAAGCAAAGGGAAGAGCCGTTCTGCAAGGCGTAGTAGCCTATCAGCTTCAACAGTCGTTAAACCGAAACCGTTTCGCTCAACAGGCCGCGTTGCCACGTTCCAGAACTCGACAAAGTTTTGCGGCGTAACTCGTAACTTATGTCCAGATGCTCGCAGTTTGCGAACAGCAGTGCGAACAATCTGATGAAGGGGATGAGCGCGAGCCACAAACCGCAACAGCACGTTTGTGTCGACAAGGTAAATTGCCATTATGGATGCTCCTCATAAACACCATCACGACTAACCGCATAGTCTGATAGCGAAGGCGGATTTGGTCCGGTGCATGCAATAAGTTCGTCAGCAAGTTGGTTTGCGATGGCTTCAAACTCGGCGTCGGTTAATTCAGTAGGGGTCTCGCACATCAATGTCTCCATGGTTGGTGTGAGAGCCTCGACCAGCAGGCAACGGACGGCATCTATATCCCCGCGAACTGTACTTTCGCGGAGTTGTACCTCTATTTCAAAGGGAATTTCGAGAGTGATTGTCATTGTTGGACCTCCTTTTTGTGGTTCTAACGTCCTCAGGCCATCTATGCCCAGGTCTTAAAGAAAATATTCTTTTTCAAAGACTTCTTCCCATGACAGTTCATCAATCATTGGTTCAATTCCTGTTTCATCTTTTGCAAGTTGTTTTGCCGATTTGAAACATTTATTCCAGATTTCATGTACCATTGGTCTTAAACTCGGTTCATCTTCCCAAAGGCCATCAATTTCAATTCTGGCGTTAGAAATGCTGGAAAGCCAACTCCGTGAACGCTGCTGGGGTTGTATCTTCCACTTGATGATATGCGTCATTAATCGTGTTCGCTTCGCTCACCGACGCCTTCGGCTTACGGTTAATTGACTTCTTAAAGCTCTTTTCTCTGACCTTCCCAAAGCTTCAATTAACTCCTCTATCCCTGTTTTAGCTTCTTCTACATCCCCTTTTACTAATTCTTGTTTAATAGTTACTGCTGTTTGATAATGCGATTCTATGGCTAATTCCTTCCAATTCATAAATATCCTCTCCCTTTGGACATTATACTTGAGCCGTGTCGCGCCGCCTACGCAACCTAAGTTCAGCGTAGGGCAGACTTCGTGAAGGGGATTCTCAATATCTATCAATTACTTCAGCATTCATGTCAATTCCCCATTCTAACAAGCGCGGAGTTGGGCGGCTTACTCCTTTTTCAGACCAAACAACCCAAATGGGTCTGTACGAAGCGCCTCTTCATAAATCCCAACAACAGGTCTTGCCTTGAATAGCATGCATTCGGCATTGCCAATCCTGTGTCTCTTGATTAACCCCCGGCGTTCCGATTCGTCCTGCACCTTCCGCCACGCATCATCAGGCGTACTACCATACGCAATGTGAATATTCTCGGGATAATCTCGCCGAATATCATCTGGCACTCTAAACAACTTTGTAATCTCATCTGGTATGCCTACATTCTCTGCAATGTGCATACTGGAACAGTAGCCAATACCCACCCCTAAGAGCAGTACCCAACCATCAATCTCCAGGAGGTATTCATATCCCTTGCTGTGCAGTTCCGCATTGCGTCCCCAAGCACATACTTGATGAATCCCTGTCCCCAAAACTGTTCCAGGCCTTCGACGAAATTCATCAGCTATAACCCCCATACCAGTTTTTCCATCGTAATCTTCACCAAAGATTCGGACTTTTGCCAGAATCCCTCTGGCCTTTTCTTCCTCAGTTAGTAGCATCGGCTTACTCACAGGGTAAGCCGACATCACCAAAGCTCCTTCCTCGCCAACGACATTCAGCAGGGCATCAACCACTATGGCCGCTCCCCCTTCGACCCAACCAAAGCTGCTCAAGGAGCTATGTACTTCCGCGGCATCGCCACGGACGAGGCCGAGTTGCCGCAACCCATTTTCAATGTTGCTTCGGGTAAGTGGAGTAAAGACCAAATCTGAATGTGAATTCATTGTGAGCCTCCTGTGGCTTTCCATTCATATTCCAACTCAAAAGTTATCCAAATTAAACCATGTTTCCATTCAAAAATCATGTTAAAATTCCTTTAACCGGCACATTTTCAACAATGAATTCTTCAGGGGTTATAGGAAGAGAATAAAGGACATTCAGACCTTTCTGTTTGCACTGTTGGTAAGCTTGCCTGATCTCTTTCCCGTTATCACTAATTTTCAAAACCTTTCCTTCGATAATTTTAGATTGAGTTTCCGAAATCTTTTCCTCCAGAATGTCTCCGATTAAAATAAATTTATTGGGATATTGTTTTCGTATTTCTGCCCACTTCATAATGCTTTCTTTTTGTGAATAAACTGAAATCGGTATTAGGTAGTTTTCTTTGGCACAAACGCCACATACACCTGTGGATGCCCGGTTTTGTCAGATGTATAAATTACCATCGTTCCATCCGGGCTGAACGATGGATGTGGATGCGACCATTGCGGTCCATAAGTTTTTTCGGTAACTTCGCCAGAAGCCGGTGTTACCTCTGACCACTGCGTGCCCTGGGATGAACTTTCAGGATAGCATAAAGCCCAATGTTCACCAGTTTTCGGGTCAATCAATTGCAAGCCGATGTCGGGGCATACAGTATCGCATACGATTAACGAGCCGTCGATGCGTGAGGAAGCATGCCATGCGTTAAAATCCGAGACAATGCGCGCTGTATCGCTATTTTTCTTTATGGCTTTCAAGGCATACGGCCAATGAGTAAAGATTACTTCATCGGTCATTCCAAGCCACGATTCGTGTGTAATCCATTGCTCTGGGCCATGCAGGTAAAGCGGTCTATCGTTGCTTCCATCAAGTTGCACCAACCACATGCGTTGAGTGATGTCGCTGGAATACAAAATGAGATTACTGTCCGCCGGGCAAAACTGAACGTGTCCGACGCTACGACTCGGTGAATAAACGGGGATACTTCCCGAACCATCGGTGTGAATTGCTGTAATCCACGTTTTTCCTCCGCGTCGTACAGCAGTTACAAGCATGCTGCCATCGCCGCTCAAGTTACAACTGCCCACGTTCTCATCAGGAAAATGCGCTAATACCTCTTCATCAAGCGTTTCTAAATCAATTGCTCGAACTTCTCCACCGGCGCTGAAGAATACTCTTCGATTATCCTTCGCAGGTATAGCAGAGAATGAATTGAGATTGTCAATATCAGTAAGTTGCACTATTTCGCCGCTCTCCATATCCGCTTTATACAAATTCACCGCCCCGGACCTATCAGAAACAAAAATGACCGTCTTGCCATCAGATGTGCAAGACGGATTGACGAAATATAAATTATGGTGAATTGATGGATGGTCAGTCATCTGGAAAATCGTAACACCAGTTTTAGCGTCCTTGAAAACCTTTTTTTCAGATGGATATACTTTGCCTTTTGACATATTTTCTTATCGATTCTCCTTGGTCGGTTTTTATTCAGTATACCTGATGACGGACAAAATGTCAAGTTCATTCCAGAAAATTTCAGGATTTTTATTGACAACCCTTTTCTTAGGGTTATAATTATCTTGACTTTGGTAAATTAGAATGAAATGCAGCGTGGTTTACTGTTCCTTCACTTTGCTCAGGACTTCACTCAAGGGCAAGCTGAAGTTGCGAGAAGCGAAGCAATCAGTAAACCCGTCCCCAGAGCACCTAATCTAAAGATGCAGTCTAAAGACAAGGTGCTGGTTTTTAACGCCAACACTCGATCTTTAGATTTCGTCTTTAGACTGGTGCCCTTGAGTATGCCTAACCCAAAAATAAAATCAAACAATACAAATAGGAGGAAAATTCTATGTCTGCAAAATCACTCAAAGCAGGTGTTGCAACGGTAAACATCACACCGCCAGTGGGTTGTTATCTTCAAGGTTACACGCGAGGAAAGCCGTCTGTAGGCATTCATGACGATTTATACGCCAAGGCGATAGTTTTCGACGATTTAGAGACAAAAGCAGCAATTGTGACTACGGACTTGATAGGTTTTGAATATACTTCCATCATGACTATCCGTGAATATATCGAACAAACAACTGACATTCCCGGCAAAAATGTAATGGTCGCCGCGTCTCATACCCACGCGGGTCCAGGAGTAATGAATTTAGGCGGTGACCCGACTGATGAATCTTATGTGAGAGAATTAGAAAAGAAAATTGCCGGAGTTGTCCGCATGGCGGCTTCTGAACTTCAGCCGGTTACAATTGGCGTCGGCATCGGAGAGATGGATTTCAACATCAATCGCCGCTTGACAACAGCGCCAGGTGTGACACCGATGTTGCCCAATCCCGATGGCGTCGTCGACCGCCGCGTCAAAGTCATGCGGGTGGATGCCGACGCGGACACGCCGTTGGCTGTATTGATGCAATATGTTTGTCATGCGACGGTGTTCGGCGGGACGAATTTACACATCAGTGGCGATTATCCAGGCAGAACACAACGTTTCGTAGAACACGCTTACAATTCAGGAACGGCCGCGCTCTTTTTGCAGGGTTGTTGTGGGAACGTCCGTCCTCATTTAGTTACTGAGGAGGGGCAATTTCGCGCTGGCAGTCCGGCAGAATTAGACCGAATCGGCAGACGTTTAGGGGCAGAAGTTGTGAAGGTCTGCGACAGCATTAAAACCCAAGCTGCTTCCAGCATTGCAGTGGCATCGAAACTGTTCGGTATTCCTTATGATGAACTACCCACGGAGGTAGCATTGCGCGAATCCATCAAAGCGGAACGAGATGTCGAATGGGCGAAAATGATGTTAAAACGTTTGGAAGCGGGTGAGCTGAAGCCGGAGGTCGAAATTGAGATTCAGGTTATGAAACTTAATGGAAGTTGGTTTGTGACGCTCCCAGGCGAGCCATTCCTCGAAATCGGATTGCAAATTGAAGAAAAACTTGAGAAGAATGTTTTTGTCGTGGGATATGCCAACGGAAATGTCGGCTATCTTTGCACAGCAGCGTCCTATCCAGAGGGTGGATATGAGCCTGTGGGGTCATACAAGGGATATTTCCAACCAGCCCAATTTCGACCTGATACAGAACAATTGCTTGTGAACACAGCGCACGAGATTGCCCAGCAGTTGAGATAAAAAATACTTGACTATTTCTTTATAGTGTGTTATATTTTTGCATTATATTCACGCATGTTATTAACGTGAATTATGGATATTATTTTTGAATTCTCCCTTTTATCCTGAATTCACGTTATTAAGGTCCCTTTTTGGGCGAAAAAAGTTTCCGCTGCTATGAAGATTGTCAACCTGGGGGACGTAGCTTTCTGCGAAAGGCAATTAACATCTAACGAGAAAGGGGAAAAAGATTGTGATGCAACTGGAAGATTACTTCGCTTTTTTGTCTGAAGAAGATATTCGGATTCGAGGGACACGTATTGGCATTGAGAGCGTGCTTTTAGAGTACATCAGAAATCAGACTACTCCGGAAAAAATCGCGCAACGTTTCCCGACGCTTTCCTTAGAACAGGTATACGCAACGATTCTCTACTATCTGCACAACAAAGAAACGGCCGGGGCGTATTTAGCAAACCACCTGGAATACTGCCGCAAGGCACGGGAGGAATACGAGAAAAACCTACCGCCGGTGATTATGCGCTTGCGTCAGCTTAAAGGCAAAAAAGGAAGCGCGGCATGATTAAGTATCTGCTTGATGAACATATTCCACATGCTTATCGCGACCAACTGCTATACCATGAACCTTCCTTAACCATCTTGGTCATTGGGGGCGAAGGTGCGCCATGCCGAGGCACACCCGACCCTGAAATCTTGCGCTGGTGTGAACAGAACGGTTTTATCTTGCTGACGAATAATCGGAAAACCATGCCGACTCATTTAGCCGACCATTTATCTAACGGACGCCATGTGCCGGGTATCCTCATCATAGACCTTGAAGCGAGGATGGGATTGGTACTTGAAGATCTAATTCTCAGTGTAAAAGCAGCGCGTGAATCGGAATTCATGGATTGCATTGCTTATGTTCCGCTCTGACAATTTCAATACCTCAAATTATCAAATTAGAAAAGGTGAGTACAGCAATGGGGCAGATTGTTTTAGAATATGACAGTCCAGTTTCTCTAGAAGGTTCCATCCGCAGTGCCATTAACAAAGGGATAAGAATGCTTGAGGCTGGAATTGAGATAACTGAGCAAGCATTGATGGATTTTGAAAAGAGATATAAGATGGCGTCCGAAGATTTTTTTGAGAAGATGGAGAGGGGCGAAATGGGAGACAGTTTGGATTTCATCGAATGGGCCGGTGAATTTGAATTATTGCTGAAAATCACGGAAAAGCTAAAGGCTTTAAAGGGACCCCTCAAATAATTGGTCAAAAAAGGTCACTGAAATCGCAATCAAAAAAGCTTACAAAATCTACGTTCCTTTGATACAATATTGTGGGTCAAAAAGGAAAGTTTTTTGACTTCGGATATGCTCTTAACAGAATATTTTAACGAAATTAAAGCTGCCGTAGATAAATGCATAGAGGGTTATAAAATGGCAACATCCATGAAGAAAATCAAGGTTTGTAAATCCACAAAGACTTTATCTAAAGATAAGAAAGTATCAGAGGTGAAAACGCTTCAAAAAGCGGATGCGCCGATATTTCATCTTGAGAAGCTTGGATTGCGTTCAGGCATAGGAGATTTAGCAGAAAATTGGCATCAATATCTATATGGCGCGGAGAAAGGACGTTAAAAAAAAGATATTCTGGGATGCTGTTGGCATCATTACTGTTACTGACAATGATGATTCCCTCCATGAGCAAGCTATTACTATCCGAGATGAGCTGTTTCAAGAAGGCGCCAAGTTTGTTACCACCGATGATGTTTTGGTTGAAGTTGGAAATGGTTTGAGCAAACTCAAGCAACGCCCTTTGGCTGTGGCAGCGATTAAATGCGATTTACGATTCGGTAGAGTTCGGTGTAATTGAAATTGTCTATATCACAAAGGAACTCTTTGAAAAAGGTTGGTTCCTTTACTTTTTTCCTCTTATTTCTTTTGATCAAACTTTTCTTTCTTAACGAAAAGTTTGGTTACCAGGAGCGTATGGATAAAGAGTGGGGGCTGACAGACTGTATCAGTTTTGTTGTGATGAAAGAGCGAAAAATCACAGAAGCTTTTACAAGCGACCGCCACTTTGAACAAGCAGGCTTTACAAACCTTTTGCAAATAAGAAAGCCGCGAGCTTAGTGCATTACATTTGAATGAGATGTTTCACTATTGCTCAAAATGACAAAGACCAATTTCATAGTTAAATTTGATGAGAATGTTTGCTTCAACTTAAACAGACAATAGACGCACATTGACGAGGATAACAATATCCCTTTACGGAGGAATTGTCGATTGTTGATTGGAACTTTTCAATCGACAATCATCAATCATCAATCATCAATCCAGTAGGAGGTTAAACGAATAAAATGGGAAGACCAGTAACACTTTTTACCGGGCAATGGGCTGATTTGCCTTTGGAGAAGTTAGCGCAGATGGCCAGCGGATGGGGTTATGATGGACTTGAATTGGCATGCTGGGGCGACCATTTCGATGTCAACAAGGCGGCGGAAAGTCCAGATTATTGCAAAGGACGCCATGAATTATTGGCGAAATATGGGTTAAAGGTTTGGGCTATTAGCAATCACTTAGCAGGTCAATTAGTTTTAGACCTTAATAATGATGCAAGGTCAGATGGTTTTGCGCCTGCGGACTGCGCGGGGAATGCAGAGAAAAAAAGAGCATGGGCGATTGAGAATATGAAGTTGGCTGCCAAAGCCGCTAAGAATTTGGGCGTAGGCGTGGTCAATGGCTTCACCGGCTCGTCGATTTGGCATCTAATTTACTCTTTCCCACCGGTATCGCCGGGAGACATTGAGGCAGGTTTCAAACTATTCGCTGAAAAATGGAATCCAATTCTGGATGTTTTTGGTGAATGCGGCGTAAAATTTGCGTTGGAAGTTCATCCGACCGAAATTGCTTTCGATTTATTTTCTGCTCAAAGAGCTATCGAAGCGATTGATGGCCGACCTGAATTTGGCTTCAACTTCGACCCCAGCCATCTGCTGTGGCAGGGAGTAGACCCAGTCAAATTCATCAAAGAGTTTCCTGACCGCATCTATCACACCCACATGAAGGATGCTATCGTGACCCTTGATGGCAGAAGTGGTATTCTTTCTTCATATCTTTCCTTCGGCGACCCAAGACGCGGTTGGGATTTCCGTTCGTTAGGACGCGGCGGCGTCAACTTTGAGGAGATTATCCGTGCGCTCAATAATATCGGATATCAAGGCCCGCTTTCTGTTGAATGGGAAGATAGCGGTATGGATAGAGAACACGGCGCGAAGGAAGCTTGTGAATTTGTGAAGAAGGTCGATTTTGCCCCTTCAAAAATGGCTTTTGATGCACAGTTCAAAGAAGAGTGAAACGTGATAAGTGAAGAGTGAAACGTGATTAAAGTCTCACTCATCACGCATCACGTTTCATTCTTCACGTTTCACGGATCCCGAAAGAAGAGGTCTTGCAAATGGAAATTATTGTTCAACAAGGCTCGATTACTGATATCGAATGTGATGTCGCCGTCGTTAATTTATTTCGTGGCGTCAAATTCCCAGGTGGTGCAACGGGCGCGGTGGATAAAGCCTTGGGCGGTGCTATCACCAAGGCGATAGCGGAGACAGGTTTTGAAGGAAAGTTGGGTGAAACTTTGTTTTTGACCAGCAACGGAAAAGTTTCTGCTAAGAAAGTTTTAATCATCGGATTGGGCCCTGCGGATGAATTTGGCTATGAAGAGGTTGAAAAGGTGTCGCAAGCTGCAGTATCGGCTTCGATTGCGAAAGGAGCTTCTAAGGTGGCAACTATTATTCACGGCGGTGGAATTGGCGGACTCGACATTATCCGAGCGGCAAAATCAATTGTGAAAGGTTCAGAGGAAGGATTTAAAAAGCATGGTTGCGAAACAGGAAAGCTTATTATCGTTGAGTTTAACTCCGAAAAAGCAAAGAACGTGGCGGAAGCAGTAAAAACGTAAGGGGGCTTGATTATCCAGGATTCTCAAAAAAGAAGGTGATGAGAATATGACGCAAATGATTTTGGAATTGCCCTCAAGAAACATTGTCAATTCTATTATGGGCTCGCTTGAAGCGTATAAATTAAAACTTCAGGCATCGATTAATTTTACCAAGCAGAAGCTAATGGATTTTGAAAAGCGCTATGGCGTGAGCACCGACTATTTTTTGCAAAAGATGGCGGCGGAGGATTTAAAAGGCGGCGATTTGGAATATGTCGAGTGGGCCGGGGAGTCAAAACTACTTGAACGGTTGGAGTTAGAACTGCAAGATATAGAAAGGATTCACTTTGAACTTCGTTGATTATCTAGCGAATATTAGGAAAACGCTTTCTTTAGCTGCGCTATCTGGTTTGATAGTTTCCTCCACGCTTCATGAAGAACAACGTTCAGTTTCCGGAGGGTTCATTCGAGAAATCATCCAGTTTCTGGATGGTTCTGAACTTCATTTTCGTGAATTCGTAGAGACTACACTACCTGAACCGCGGCTGATGTATGCCTATCATTACCAGGATGCCATGCGGCAGTTGATTTTTCGATACGACAACGCTGCTCACAAACCTGCCCTGGCTCAACTCGAACTGTAAGCCGAAGGCGTCAGTGAGCGAAGCGAACATAAACACACATCCAGTGGTGTGGAATTGATATCCGCCGAACCACTTGAGAGCATAATCTGGGAAATCATCCATAGGTACATATAAATCGACGAAAATCAACTTTGGAAGTGAGACAGATGAATTGTATAAGCCGAAACATCTCATACATTATAATTTTGGGTTTACTGGGGTTTGTGTTGAGTATCCCTGGTTGTGTTGAAGCGCTCAAATCTACACAGGGTAGCCGTCCCAAACGAACACTTTATGAACGACCGCGTCTGGAAACTTACAAGCGTCCAGAAGTTAAACCAAAGGCCCTTTCAGAAGATGGACTGAAGTTTGAAAGTGAACATTATCTCTTAACCTTCTCAGAAGATATTAAAAAAGTTCCTAAGTTTGAATCCGCAGATGAACGCATCTCAAGAGGGTTAGGCGACTTGATATTCATGGAAGGGCAATATGAATTTGTCAAAAAGATCTTTGGGTTTGAGGCGAAAGATAAAATTAAAGTCAATGTATATAGTAATCTCAGAGGAAGCCCGAATGACGCATATACTTCGCTGTCCAGAGGCATGAAGGTGGTCGATAATAAGTTTCAAGCGGCCTACGAGATCGAAGTTAATTTCGGCGTTGATGCCTTCAAAGCAAGAAACGTCCAGGCACATGAATTGACTCACGCCTTTATCCAGGTTTATGCCTTGCCCGCGTGGCTTTCAGAAGGCATGGCTGTTCTTGTGGAGGCAGAATATGCTGGGGGCGCCCAATGGGCAAAAGCGAAAAGAAGCTTAGAGCCCCTTGGCCTCGACGAAAACGGCGCGAATATCATCCAAAATTGGCGCGGGCATGCCAGTACATTGCCCGACAGAAGCATAGAAACGTATGCTTATGCGTATTCGATAGTGTCTGAATTGCGAAAAAGATATGGAGATGATTTTTTCAAGAAATTTTTCGTTTTACTTGATAAAGATGGAATTCACTACAAAGCAGGAATATTGAGCTCCAGTGTCATTGCGTACTATATGAGCCAGGCTGCCGGCGAAGATTTAACGCCATTTTTTCAGCAACTTAAATTTAATGTGCGTGAACTGAAACGGGAAGATATTTTGAGTATTCTGGCGGATTAGAAAAACAATGTGAGTTAGCCAATTCTTTGAGGGAGGTCTGAAATGGCGGAACCATCGAAAGGTACTTTAACTATTGAAATAGAGCCTGTCTTGCTCAAAGACCTGGATAAGATAGCTGCGCTTGAAGCGAAAGAACGGCTGGAAGTTGTGAAAGAAGCGATTGTGAGATATATTGATGAAATTATAGAGATGGCAGATTTAAAGCAACTGGCTGCGGAGAAATACCTCAACGAACAACTCAGTTTTGACCAACTTACAAGGATTGTCGGATATGATTATGCCTTAGAAATTCAGGAAGGGAAAAGGATTTTGGCGGAGAGCATTGCAGGGTCCAAAAAAGACAGTCCATACAATCGCCGCTCACCGAAATTGGGTTGGACGAGCAATTTTTAATCATGCCAAGAAGCTTCTGGGGAGAAAGGAGGGAAATTTAATGAAATCCTTACCTACCATAAGCATTTTTTTCTTGCTTTTTTTCTTTTCTTCGATTATAATTGGATGCAAAACTCTTAGCATGCTGGCAACACCGCAAGAATGGAGCGAAAACTATGCTTTGGCGGATGGAGTGGAAGCAAATGACCCGGCTTTTATCGACGGTGATTTGAATACGATGGGAAAATCTCGTTTTCCACAGGAAAGTGTTGAAAGCTTGCAATTTCCTTTATCGGAAGCGGTAATTACTTTACCGGAGCGAAAATCTATTCATCGAATTGTTATCCATTCACCGAATTTAGAAGTTTTTGATGTTATGGCGAGAGATGAGAGTGGAGGTTGGGAAAAAATTAAGGAAGTTAAGAGTAACCAGAAAGAGGTCGTTGACCTACGGGTTTCGGCAATAACAGATGGAATCAGAATTCGTGTCAGGCGTACTGCTGACGATGCCGATGAACGGCGTAAAAATACAATGCGCGGCGGCGGTATGATTTGGATTCGAGGAAACATCAGAGCAAACGCTGATATCAGTGAAATAGAACTTTACGGCTACGCCGACAAGACTGATGAACCCTCAATGAGCCCACCGACGGATGAAACTCTTGACGAATTGTTAAAATAACTGAGATTGTTGCATAATTCATTCGTAGGTCCTTCGATTTGGTAACCAATCAGTATCTGCGCGAACTCCGTGATACGTGATGTCCCGCGAGGCGGGATCCCGAGAAGCAGGACGTGATATGAAAGTTTTTATCCCCCCCCTCTTTCCCTCCGTACACGGGGGGATGCTTCACGTTTTACGTTTTACGTTTCACGCATTATTAGATATTTAGAAAAGGAGGCAAAATACTATGTACCGAATACTCATTGCCCTTTCAATGGGGGCGATGCTCGTTTCATTTTTAGGATGTGGGATGTTTGGAGCGGTTGTTGGAACAGAAAATTGGAGTGAAAACTATGCTCTCCAAGATGGTGTGACCGCAACATCCCCTGAAATGATTGATGGTGATGTAAAAACCTCTGGACAAACAACCTTTCCAGAGGGAGCTGATGCGTTGATGTATGGCTCATCTCCTCCATCGGAAGCTATTGTTACCCTGCCACAGAAGATGCCTATCTATCGTATCGTTATTAACAGTCCGAATTTGGTAACCTTTGACGTTTTCGCGGATAAAGGTGGTAACAATTGGGAAAAAATTAAAGAGAATCAAAAAGCTACGAGTAATCCCATAGAGGTGCGTGTTTCCACTAACACTGATAAAATCCGGATTCGGGTGAAATCAACCGCAGATGACGCAGAGGTTGGGCGGCAGAGTCGAGCCAGAAATTGGGGCGGGCGTCAAAGCGGTCGTCAGCGTGCCCCGGCTACCATCCATGAAATCGAACTCTATGGCTTCGCCACCAGCGGCGCTGGCGCTTCTTCAGCAGAAACGAAAGCAGCAGAAGAGGAAGAATTGGATAAGTTGTTGACACAGTAAACGGCATGTTTCAAATTTTCGCAAAAATTAGTTGACAATAAGGAAAGGAAGTAAAGGAAGGAAAGGGGGAAGAAGGATTGTTGATGGTTGATTGTCGCTTGATGCTTGAGACCTCTTTTCAATCAACCATCATCAATCATCAAGCGTCAATTATCAATCCTTCCTTTCCATCCTTTCCCCCCTTTCCCTTCCGCCGAAATGTAACCTATTTTCTGAAACCTGCCAAGAAATAAGAGGAATTTATTCCTTTGTTATCAGCAGAAACGATTAGTTTAATCACTCTCAGTCTGATAGATGGCGTAGGAAGCGCAATTATTCAGAAGTTGCTAAGCTTCTTCGGCACAGCAGAAGAAGCTTTAGCAGCTTCCTATCAAGAATTGTCGCAGGTGATGGGACTAACTCCCGACTTATGCCGTAAGATAGTTGACCAGCGCGATACAGTGCCCCTTGCTGAAGAGTTGAAACTGATTGAGAAACATTCCTGTAAAGTAATCACCATTAGCGCTGAAGTCTATCCACCAAAACTCCAAACCATCTTTGACCCACCGCAGATTTTATATGTAAAGGGCGAATTACTGCCGCAAGATTCAATGGCTATTTCAGTGGTTGGTTCGCGGCGGGCAACTGACTATGGCCAAAATGTCTGTGACCACTTGAGCCGCCAATTGGCAGCTAACAGCTTTACTATTGTCAGCGGTTTTGCGCGCGGCATTGATAGCATCGCCCATCGTGGAGCGTTGGAGGCCGGCGGACGCACCATAGCGGTCATGGGAAATGGACTTAGTTTTGTTTATCCGGCTGAGAATGCGAAGTTAATGGAAGAGATTGCCGCTTCAGGCGCTTGCATCTCCGAATTTCCTATGTCTGTTCCGCCGATAGCGACCAATTTCCCGCGCCGTAATCGCGTTATCAGCGGACTTTCGCTTGGAACCTTAGTGATAGAAGCATCTGATAAAAGCGGTTCACTCATCACCGCAAGCCTTGCAGCAGAACAAGGTAGAGAGGTATTCGCTGTGCCTGGTGAAATCTTCTCCAAAATGTCCAAAGGAACTCACAATCTCATTAAACAAGGCGCAGCGCTGGTTGAAACAGTAGAAGATATTATTGAAGCCCTCTCGCTTGATATTCCCAAAGCGCCTGAAGCAAAAGCAGCGCCTGAGATAGAAAAACCCCCAGAGGTTAAACTTGGCGATGAAGAGCAAGCAATTTGGAATGTGCTTGCACACACACCGACGCACATTGACGATATCACCCGACTTTCAAACCTGATGCCCAGCAAGGTTTCAAGTATTCTCGTGATGTTAGAATTGAAAGGGATAGTGCAACAACTCCCAGGGAAGATGTTTGTGCGGAAGATGATGCAAAGGTTTTAATAACCCAAAGAGAGCGAGAAAATGTATTACGTGTTTCGTGTTGCGTATTGCGTAATTACGAAACACGTAACACGCAACACGCAACACGTTTTTAACCAAAATGCGAACATCAAATTTAGACTTTGAAAAACCTATCATCGAATTGGAAACAATTATCGAACACCTGAAAACCTTTGCGGATACTTCTGAATTTGACCTTTCCAGAAGTATTAATAGTTTGGAGAAAGATGTAGAAAGGATTAAGAAGCGAGTGTTTCAACATTTAACGCCATGGAACATGGTGGGTTTGGCGCGTCATCCGGAACGGCCGCAAGCGGTTGATTATATTGATGCTCTGATAGAGGATAAAATGGAACTACACGGCGATAAATTATTCGGGGATGACCTTGCTCTAATCGGCGGCTTCGGCTGGTTTGATGGGAAACCAGTGGTGTATTTAGCACAGCAAAAAGGTAAAAGCGCTAAAGAACGGATAGCAAGGAATTTTGGCATGATGCATCCTGAAGGTTATCGGAAAGCGCGGCGTTTGATGAAGTTAGCGGAGAAGTTTGATAGGCCCGTGATTAGTTTTGTGGATACGCAAGGCGCCCACCCAGGTCAACAAGCGGAACAACGCGGTCAAGCTATGGCAATTGCTGAGAACCTGGCATCAATGGCGCAGTTATGTGTACCTTTAGTGGCTATCATTATTGGCGAAGGAGGCAGTGGAGGCGCGCTCGGCATCGCCGTAGGAGATAAAGTGTTGATGTTGGAATATGCGATGTACTGTGTCTGTGCCCCAGAAGCTTGTAGTGGTATTTTGTGGCGAGACCATGGAGAACATTCTCCCGAAGCCGCTGAAAGATTGAAATTGACCGCGAATGACTTATTGGATTTCGGGATTATCGACGAGATTATCAAAGAGCCGCCTGGCGGCGCACATTGCAATCCTAAACTAACTTTTCTGAGAGTTCGCCGAGCTTTGAAACGACATTTGAGTGAGTTGAGGCAGATTGATAAAAATGAACTGCTCGAAAAACGATACCAAAGATATAGGCGCATCGGTGTGTATGGTGAAGAAGCTGTTGAGTAAAAGGAGGTTTGAGTATCATGTTAAAAAAGAAGATGTGGGGTTTTCTATGGCTATTTACTTTGCTTTTTGTCTTAGCTCTGCCTTGTTTTGCAGAACTTACGAAGGAAGATGTACGCCAGATAGTCCGCGAGGAAATTGAGCCTTTGAAGATAGAGATACAAGCGTTGAAAATCACTGTAACAGAGATGGACAAACGGATAGCTGCTCAGTTTAGTGCTGTTGATAGTAGATTTGATGCTGTTGATTATAGATTTTCAATACTTCAATGGTTTATAACAGGCTTAGTCGCTATTACAGTAGCCGCGATAGCTATACCGCAGTTGTTAATCGCGTATCGAGAAAAGAAAGAAACCCAACTTTCAAAGGAAGTGGAGGAACTCAAACAAAGGATAGCGGAGTTAGAAAAGAAAAGGATTGTGACATAAATTGGAGGGTCACTATGAAGTCCTACGAACGCATGATAAATTTATTTGAGGGGAAGCCCGTTGATAGATTACCCGCACAGCCAATCTGTATGACTTTTGCGGCGCGCTTATCAGGCGTGAAATATTACGATTATGTGACTGATTACCGTGTGTTGGTTTCTGCGCAGTTGAAAACGTATGAGGAATTTGGATTTGATATTGTTACATTATGTTCCGACCCGTGCAGGGAAGCTGTAGATTGCGGCGCTGAGGTGAGATGGTTTGAAGACCAACCGCCGGCTCATGACCCAAATAACTCGCTTCTAAAAGACAAGAACAAATTACTCAGTTTGAAGCAACCTGACCCATTAAGCGGCGGGCAAATGCACGATAGAGTGAAAGGCGCAGAGCTTTTTCGAGAAAAGGTCGGCGGAGAAATTCCCATTCTCGGATGGATTGAAGGCCCGATGGCAGAAGGAGCCGACCTACGTGGATTCGACATCATGATGGATATTGTCGATGACCCAAAGTTTGTCATCGACTTGTTTGAATTTATAACCGAGATGGAAATCAATTTTGCGAAAGCCCAGATTGATGCGGGCGTGGATATTATCGGCATCGGCGATGCCGCAGCTTCATTGGTCGGGGCTGATATGTATCGGGAGTATATTTTACCCTACGAAAAGCGGATGATTGATGCTATTCATGAGATGGGCTGTCTCGTTAGATTGCACATCTGCGGGAATATCAACCATCTTCTCCAAGACATGAGCAGCCTCAATGTTGATATGTTCGATATTGACTTTCTGACCAATCTTCGCCTCGCTAAAGATATTTTAGGTTCAGATGTCGCTATTCTTGGCAATATCGAACCGGTGAAATATTTCCTCGAAAGCACAGCAGAAGATGTGTATAATGGGTTATTTGAATGTCATCAAATTGTAGGCGATAAATACGTGGTCGGGCCTGGATGTGAAGTGCCTCCGAGGAGTAAGTATGAAAATGTGCGAGCGATTATGGAGTATGCGAACGCAACCGCACGCCGATAATAATAACCACCTTTCTACGCCTTTCATTCATCCGCCCGGCGGATAATTTCTTCCTGTGCGCCTTTGCTCATGTCTACGAAATACGCGCTGTACCCAGTAACGCGAACTGTAAGGTCACGGTATCGTTCTGGATGTATTTGAGCATCAAGCAATGTTTCCTTGTCCACCGTCGAGACCTGAACTTGCAAACCACCTCGGTCTAAGTAGGTCCGCAACGCTTTCCCTAAGAGTTCCTCTTTGCCACGTATCAGGGTTGGATGCACAAGCACATTTAGCGGGCCACCGGTTATTCGCTTGAACGGGATGTGCAATAGCGAATTAAACATCGCCGTCAATCCTTTGTTCGCCCGCCCTGGAGCGGGGGATTGGTTTTCGCTGATTGGCTCTCCTGCCCTTCGTCCATCTGGAGTTGCGCCGGTATTGCGCCCCATTGCGATATGGTTCATGTCCGTCGAAATACAGGGAATCATCTTATATCGGCGTTTTGCCAATTGGTTAGCGTCTGCAATCTCGTTGCAAATACCTTCCACAAGGGCGCCAGCGAGCATGTCGGGCAACGTTTCATTGGAACCGAATTTGGGCGCGCCAGCCAACCGGGCTTGAAGTATCTCGTATCCTTCAAAGTTTGCCTCAAGCGCTGACGCAATTTCCTCTTTTTGTTCATCGAAGCGGAGATATAACACAGCAGCTAACGAATCTATTGCCGTCGCCAATCCGGAGAGTTGAAGCAAACAGTTGTGGTAATCTACGCCGCCCGCCATCCAGTCACACGCCCTTTCTATCGGCCCTTCAAGGAAACAGTCGTCCAGTCGCAGAAGATTTTTATCCGCATTTGCCTCTATTCTATCTAAATATGGTCCTACCACCTCATTTAGTTCTCGACGAAAACGTCGCAGAAACGCCGCAAGAAGTTCATCTTTGTTTGAAAACGCATCTCGCTGAACTATCACCTCACGCGCAATAGCCGCTAAATTAGGCCAGTGTTGTACCAGAGAACCTTCTTTGCCGGAGATATGCGGGTCATTGCACCCGTAGAATGAATATTCCACGGCGTCCTCTGGTCGCACACCCCAAGATTGAAGAGCCGGAATCATCGTCTCATCGTTGTATATGAAAAGCGATGTATTGTTCTGAACTAATGAACACACTCTATCCCATAAGGAATCCGGCAAAGCATGCGTATAACGCAAGATAACTGTTGGCGTCTTTAAGCCCATCTCTGCGGATTCCAGTACGATTTCCGTTAGTTCATTTGATACGGGTCCACTATCTTTTCGCCGTCCCCCGACAATCACATAAGTAGATGAATCAAAGCACGGATTGCGCACAAAACCTGTAACAGGCTTATTACCGAGATATCCCATCTGATGTTCGCCGATACCTAACAACGAGTAGATTTTCAGCAAGAAATCATCCATCAATACCACTGCATCCTCACGGGTCAGTCGTCCTTCAGATACATCTCTTCGATAGAACGGTAGCAGAAAATCGTCCATTCGACTGAACGTCAATGCTGATGAACCGCCGCTGAGCATCATTGACGGCAGGCCGACCAGCCAGGTGAGTTGGAGTGCTTCTGCGAATGTCTCTGGCGGATTTTCCGCCAATTTCGCACAACGTTCTCCCGCTTCAAGAAGTCCTGCTTTACATCCTGCTTCCGACCATCGCTGTGCATAGCGTCTAAAACCCTGATATACCCGTATAGCGCCCTCAAGGAAATCCCCACTTTCCCCCCTTTGGCAAAGGGGGGGAGGGGGGATTTCTTTTCCATTCGTGGTTCGACGTTGAACAAGGCATCGCCTTGCGTGTTCCTCCAACCCCGGTAATCCTAACGACATCAACCGTTCCCATGCTAAAGTCTCATGGCTTCCATCCTGCGCCCATGGCGGACAACTCCTGCCACCCCAAGCCTTCACGCGCTCCTGGAAGTAAGCCTCCTGTTCCTCATTCGGCACGGTTTCTTGCACTCGCCCTAATAGCAAATCACCATCCATGATTGGTAAACTCAAGTTATCAAGCACGTAATAGATGCCCTCTCCAAAACATAGCGGTTGTGGGAGATGCGCAAATTTCCTGTCAGCTTCGTCATAAAATATTACACGTTCCAGAAATGTGCTATTCGCCTCCTTCATCCGCATAAAGTCGATTAACGCCCGATAGCGGCTCCTCCTACCTTCTAACGTATGTTCATATTTCGTCATAGTTGCCTCCTGTGGAGTGCAGAAGTCTTTGCTTCCGCATGTGCATCCCCTCCTCTGGAGGGGCAGGGGTGGGTCAGAGACTGATGCACTCCAAAACTTATGTTACAGTGCAGTAGTCTTTCAATCAGCGGCTTCTGGAAATCAGCGGCTATTAACCCAGCCCCTCCCAAGAGGGGAGGCGTTCGTCTATAAAGCTCATGGTATCTGTTAATCCATTCTACCCCAAAATAGCCTGATTGTCAACGACAATTCTGTAAAAAAAAACTTGATAATTTCAAACCCCTATGGTAACATTTAACTTGTCGCAAGCCTTTGAAGAATTGTAGCAAATTTACACCTTTAAGTATCAAAAATAGAACGATACGCTTGATATACATGACTTTTTCAATTGGGAGAGGCTTTATAAAACGTAATGCGTAATACTTAATGTGTAAACAATCTTATTGCGTATTACGCATTACGTATCATTGAATTGGCATAAAGTTTGCTTATTGTGATTATTAAGTTGAGAAAAAATCAATAGTTTTTGTAATCTTTAGAATCTTATGGAGGAAAATAACAATGTTTACCAGAAGAACCCAATTACTAACCTTATGCCTTCTTCCCATAATTCTGCTTGCGACATACGGCTGCGAAGTAAATACTGATTCCTGTGACAGACGGGTGATATCGGCGCCTGATACCACGCCGCCAGCTATTCCTCGCGGTGTGTACAGTATAACCAGCGATGAAGAAGTGATTATTGAGTGGTTTCCTAATGGGGAGAACGACCTTGCAGGATACAGAGTGTGGCGTAGCGGAGATAATGTGGATTTCGAGAAAATAGGTGAAGTTTTGCCCGATACCGCCAGTTTCGTGGATAGAAACGTCAAGAATGGCAAAACGTATTACTACGCTGTGACCGCCTTTGATTATGATGGTAACGAGAGTGACCTTAGCCTTGAGCTTGTTGATGATACACCTCGGCCTGAAGGAAGAAGTGTAACGCTGAAGGATTATCAACTATCTCCCGAACGCAGCGGCTTTGATTTATCTCGTCCAGACAGAGGTGCTATACTGTGGGATGATGTTGATACAGACATTTATTTCGGTTTTGACTTAGATGTCAATGTCTCTTATATGTATTCAGATAACGCTACCTTAATGCAGGACATGGGATATAGAGATAGCATGGATGACCTTGATGAAGCGCCGCTATACGACCTTGGATATACAGAACTCTTTGTTGAGCTATTAAAAGGGCATGTCTACGCGTTCAATACTCCAGATGGAAATTACGCCAAAATTCGGGTTATCAATGTCTCGGATGTCTCGGTCACGTTTGATTGGGCATACCAGATTGACCCGGATAATCCTGAACTGGCGCCGACTTTGAGTTTAAAGAAGTAAATGGCAAGAGGGCAATTGGATTGTCGATTGTCGATTGTTGATTGATGATTGAGGGCTGGCAGGGACGCACCGCCCCTACTTTCAATCAACAATCATCAATCATCAATTAAGATGCCCCCTTGCCCTTTAGCCATTATGTACAGGAGGTAAATGAAAATGCAGTACCTAACGAAGCTACTATCCACGACAATATTGACAGTTTTTATCGCTTTGTCGATTCTGATTTTCAACTTTAATGGATATACGGAAGAATATAACGTAACCTATGACTATGAAAATCAGTTAGTATTGGAAAAAAACAAGCAACAAACTCGTTCTGGACGTGATTATGATTATGCCCAAAAGCGTCGCAGAATTATACGCCGCCCTCAATATTATCCTATCAAAAACCCAGGCACAGCGGCTGGCCTCTCCGCGCTGATACCGGGAATGGGTCAGACATATGCGGGCAGCCCCGGCAAGGGCGCTTTATTTCTCATAAGCGAAATTGCATTGTTCGCTTCGACAAGCTTTAATTTTAACCGCGCTGACTACTATGATTACTATGCTGATAGATACGATAGATTTTATGATGAATACAGCGATTCACTTATAACCTATAAACAAGGATATGTTGAAGCCAAAAAATATAAAACCTTAGGCGCTATGTTCCTGTTGGGTTGTGTAGGCGTTCATGTTTGGAACATATTCGACGCCGCTGACACTGCGCGGGCTTATAATAGACAGCATGCGTTGAGATTAGGTTTAAAATTCCAACCTAATGATGGGACATATCTCACGCTGAATAAACAATTCTAAGCCTTCAGAGGTGAAACGTGAAGAGTGAAACGTGAAACGTGATAAATATAAAATCACTCATCACGTATCACGCATCACGTTTCACGCATCACGTTCCATTTGGAGAATAAAATGAAATTAAGTAGATATAAACTTGAATTTCCAATTATAGTTTTATTTTGCTTTACTATAAATGTTTTGACTTTCGCTATCTGTCCATTGTTAGCACAAAACAACCTTGAACCTACTCCTATCAGAGTTGGAGAAGTTTTAACTTTTAGCGCCAAAATAAAAGGAGTCCCCGCAGGCAGCCAAATGATGAAGGTAGTCGAGGAAACGACATTGAATGGCCGGTCGGTTTATCATTTAGCGTCAACGGCTCGGACAAACCCATTCTTTTCTTTATTTTATAAATTTGAGGACGCGCGGGAGAGCTATGTAACCACACAGCAATTCCAATCCCTGCGTTATGTCAAGAATATCGTAGATAGAAAATACGAAGCCAGTATTCACATTGACTTCGATATAGATTCTGGTAAGGTGAGATTATCTAAGAATCAACAAAAATTACCGGAATTAGAAGTGCCTGCAGGCATCCAGGATGAACTTTCTATGCTTTACCTCTTTAGGATGAAAGAACTTAAAGTCGGTGAAATATACACTTTCCCCGCATTGATTGGCACTAAGATCATTGAGATACAAGTTGAAGTTATCGGACGGGAAAAATCCGAAACTATTTTAGGTAAGTTGGAAACTGTCGCACTGCGTTCTTCGCATGGATACATGGTCTGGATTACGGATGATGAACGCAGAATTCCCGTGAAAATTGAAGCGAACACCAAAATCGGAAAACTTGTTGGCATACTGAAGAAGGTTGAATATATTTAAAGTGCACTACTGGCCCATTCCTAAACCTTCCGTCATAAAAATTTCCTTCCCGTTAAAACTATGAAAGTGAATATCTGGGATATTCGTGAGATTTTCTTCGCTGGCCTTGACATTCGCTTTGTGTTAAATTTTCCCTATATTTTCTAAAATTCTGTATTTTTCTTCTTGACCGAAAACAATCTTTCATGTATAATATAATTATATTTTAACCAAACTTTTCTTTAAAAAAGTTTAGGTAATCAAAAGAGATAATGAGGAAGAAGTAATTTAGTTTTCGTATTTTGACTTTGATAAATTAGTTATGGTATTGTATAATTTACTTGACGTAGATTTTGCAAGTAAAGAGATAATTTAATAATCATGAGGACATAAGTACCTAATTTTCTCTTGCTGAAGAGCATGGGCTTAGAATCCAAGTTAGGGGGTGTTGAGGAATCTTAGGTTCAAAATTTTTTAGTTGAAAATAATGCTATTTTCTGGTATTATTGCAAAAAACGCCAGAAAGAGAAGTAACAGATAGTAATTTAATTTTGTCTAAAATTCAGGAGCAACTTGCCTGAATATATTTTAATTTCAACGAAATTTGAAGGAGCTAGCATGAATTATAAAATTGAGAGAATGTTAAAACGATATTCACTTATAGTTTGTATGTTTTTTCTGTTTAGCGTTATCTCATTATTCAAGGCGCAATCTGTCCAAGCTTGGGTGTTTCACCCATTCTGCGTGACAATAACAGCAGAAGAAAAATGTAAATCGTTTGATTTAAAACAGAAAGTGTATATTACTGAAGTAATGGATCCAAATGCACTTTCTTGGGAAGCCGAAGAGGTTCCATCCTTAATAACAATAGAACCTGCTTCGTTACAAAAAGGGGAACTCAACATTTGTATCGCTAACATAAACTGTTCAAAAATTAGTATATATGTTAGCGATAGTAAAAAATCAACCTCAACCACTGTGAAACTTAAATTGACTATTATCAGTACTTTAAACATTCGAGGAAATGGGGAAGAATGGCCGCCAACTTATTCTGATATATCGGAAGAATGCCGACCCAAGTATCCTCCTGATATCCAGGAATTCCCTGAAGAATTCCAACCTTATGAGGGTACTTCGAATCCCTTCTTACGACCCAGGGGTAGTGAGAGAAATTTAGACCTTTGGCAATATGTTTATGATACTGATAATAATAAAATTACCTGGGAAGTATCTGGTGACGAAAAAACCTGGATAACAGATTATACAGACCCTAAATTGCACATCACCATTAATAATATTTTAGGAGTTGCGACAATTAAAGGTAAAGAAAGTGTAGAGCAACGCGCCGTTAAATTTCGAGCTACCAATTCTTGTGGATTCTCGGATGAGGCGACATTATCTATCACTGTCAACGAGGCCCCTGTTATAACCGATAATAAATTCCGAGATACCATCGAACCTCCGTACGAACTTAATCTGAATGAGTGTGTGTCTGATGATATGGACATACCCGATGAGATTAAATGGCGAATAAATAATGTTGAGTTTGATGAGAATCATCCTTATGAGGATGATTATGTGAAAGTGATAATGGAAAACCGAATCGCAAAATTTTCCTCGAAAAATACAGATTGGTCAGAGCATACGCTTTACTTCACCGCTATTGATAATGCAGGTATTGATAATGTAGGAGCTTCAAGTCCACGAAAGCCAGTGCTATTAAAACAAGAAAGTGTTCCTGTTGTTAAATACCCACCAGTGATAGATATGCCTGCTATTTGGAATGAGTTGCTGAATAAATTTGGTAAAAAGGAAGTAGTCATTTCTGTTGATAAACCTTATGAATTGATACTTGATAATAAGGTGACTGATGTTGATACTCCAATAGAGAAAATAAAATGGACGCTTAAAGAACAGAATGATTATGTCGATGTGATAATTAGTGATGACAATCATTCCGCAACGTTCAAAGTCAAATCTGTGGGTTTGCGTGGAACTCAGGTCATCCTCACTGCCTCTGATGATGACGGTCTCAAGGACGATACGGAGCCCATTCCTGTCAGCCTTGAACTCCCACCGCCTCCGCCTCCTGAATGGATATTGTTGCAACCCGGTAAGCCTCAATGCTTCCCTCTCAATCCTGCAGTCTCACGGAACTTCTCAGCCAGTGACCATGTTGAGGCCAAGCAAACCAATAACCTTCTGTGCATTCAAATTAAACCTAACCAATCTATTTTGTCTGCTGATGTAGAATATATTCACGAGACTGTTACCAACAGCAATAGTGCGGTGCTTATTTTACCTGATTCATTAGAGTTTGAAGAGGACAGGGAATTCTTGTTCAGGTTGCCCCAGTACGTAAACGGCAAAAAAGTAACCTGGACTCCTCAACCCAATAGTTATCTGAACATCACCGATTTAGCAGGAGTAGGCAAACTCATCAAATCCAAAGAGCCTAATTGGCACGACAAAACAACAATGGTTCTTACTGCTGATTGTTCAGGTAAACAGGAATCTGCTATTATTGACGTTGAAATCACCCCTGTGTGTGACCCACCTGTGATAGATGAAAAAGCCATCCTTAGTGACCTGAAAAACGCTTTTCAGAAAGAGGAAGTAGTGATTTCGGTCAATAAGCCTTATAACTTGAGGCTTGATAATAAGGTGACAGACGTTGATACTCCAATAGAGCTGATAAAGTGGGCTGCTCAAGACGGTGCCCATATCGCTGTGACAGTCAGCCCGGATAATCGTTCTGCGACGTTCAACGTCAACGTTGCAGATTGGTGTGGAGTTGAGGCTGTTACACTCATCGCCTCTGATGATTGCCAGCCCAATGCGAAAACAGATAAAATTATCATTCCTGTCCGTGTTATCGGCTCTCCCGTCATAACGCTTCCTGAATGTATACTGTTGCAACCGCGTATGTACCGCTCGTTGGATCTAACTAAATATGTTAGCGCATGCGATACTACGGTTTCATGGAAATTCTCAGACAGCGCCAGTGTTGAAGCCAAGATAACTAATAACCTTTTGACTCTTCAAATTAAGCCTAATCAGTCCATTTTGTCCGCTGGTGTAGAAAGCATTGGATATACTGCTACCAATGCTGATAATTTAGCTATTTCTGGCAATATTGCGGTTCTTATTTTACCTGACCGACTACCAGATTTTGAAGAGGATAGGGAAGGCGCGCTTGATTTGCCTCAAGACGTAAATGGCAAACAAGTAACCTGGACTCCTGTCCCCAACACTGTTCTTGACATCGAAATTAAAGACAGCAAAGTTATCGTTAAAGCCAAACCTGATTGGTTCGGCAAAACAAAAATGTCTCTTACTGCTGCTTGCAGTGGCAAGCAGGAAACTGCTGATATTGATGTTACCGTTACCCCCGTCAATGACCAACCAGTGATAGAGGCAACATCTTTTCCAAATGATATTATCATTCAACCTAACAAACCTTACATATTGAGGCTTGATAAGGTGAGAGACGTCGATATTCCCAAACAAAAAATAGAATGGAAGCTTGACAAACAGAGTAATTATGTCGATGTGATAATTAGCCCTGACCATCGTTCTGTGACTTTCAAAGTCAAAGCCGGAGATTGGTGTGGAACTGAGTATATCACTCTCATTGCAAGCGATGATGGCAAACTACCTGGTGGCGCAACATCACAGCCATTAAGCGATTCTATTGACCTTCCTGTCCTTGTTACAGGGCATCCTGTTATCACACTTCCTGAATGGATACTGTGGCAATCTGCGTCTAAGTCTAAGCCTTTAGATTTAAGGGGATATATCAAGAATTGCAGTGATGGGGTTTCGTGGCAATTCGTTGACAGTACCCATATTAAGCTTCCCAAAGACCCAATAACTGACTGGTTAACTTTTACTGTAGAACCCTCCAACTGGCTTGGCGTAGAAAATATTCGCTATACTACAACCAACGGGAATAATAAATCTACTTCTGGTGTGCTTGCGGTTATAGCTGTTCCTGACCAATTATCAATTCAGAAGAATGGTGAATATTTGCTTGACTTGCCTATATGGGTAGGCGGCAAAAAGATATCCTGGTCTTTAAAAGATAGCGGAAATAAAGATATCCCTCCAATTGCAGAAGGCAAATTCGTTATTAAACCTAATGCCCTTGGTTGGGGCGGCGGTACACAAGTGCTTCTTCTCACTGCTGACCCCAATGGAAGAAACGAAACCGTTGTTATTGACGTTACCATCACAACCGTCTGTGACGCGCCAGTGATAAATGATACGGATATTTTTAATGAATTGATAAACGTTTTTGGGAAACCAGAAGTTGTCATTTCCGTCAATAAGTCTTATGACTTGAGGCTTGATAATAAGGTTACAGACGTTGATACTCCACTAACTCTGATAAAGTGGAACTCTCAAGGAAGCGCCCATGTCGATGTGATAATTACTGGTAATCAATTGGCAACCTTCAAAGTCAAAAATGTGGGTTGGTGTGGAGTTGATGCTGTTACACTCACCGCCTCTGATAATTGCCAGCCCAATGCAAAAACGGATGATATTATCATTCCTGTCCGTGTTATCGGCTCTCCTGTCATAACGCTTGATGAGTGGATATTGTTGCAACCTCGCACGTCTCGGTGTTTGGATTTAACTCAATATGTCACCGCATGTGATACCACAGTCTCATGGAATTTCTTAGACAGTGCCAGAGTTGAGCACAAGAAAACAAATAACCTTCTGTGTCTTCAAATTAAACCTAACCTACCAATTTTACCTGCTGGCGTAGAAAGCGTTGGATATACTGCTACCAATGCTGATAATTTATCTATTTCTGGTAATATTGCGGTGCTTATTTTACCTGACCGGTTGGAGTTTAAAGAAGATGAGGAAGGTGTGTTTGATTTGCCTCAGTACGTAAATGGCAAACAAGTAACATGGGCTCCTGTCTCCAATGATGTTCTTGACATCACTATTTTACCAGGCAAGGCTATCGTCAAATCCAAAACTAAAGATTGGTACGGCAAAACAACAATATCCTTTGATGCCAATTGCTCTGGTAAGAAGGAAACTGCTAATATTGATGTTACTGTTATCTCCGTCAATGACCCGCCAGCCATGTCCCCATGGATGTTACAGCAAGATGAGCTCTATTTGCAATCAACCGTACCACCTGGGCAGACTGTGAAAGAATGGAAATTCTTCAGAGGAAACCACATTAATCTTGACCCAAACCCTCCTCCCCCCGCCGTTCCGATTACTCTTCGATTTACAACTGTGCCTGCCAATTGGTGGGGCGCGGAAAATATTTATTATACCGTGACCTATGATAATGGTGTATCTATTTCTGGTGTTCTTCCTGTAATATCTATTGGGGATTTGGAATCTAAGGAAGATGTGCCGATTACTGTGCCAATATTTCGTTCTATCGGAGACGTTCCATTGACATGGGTTGTTTCTGATGGTCAACATGTCAAAGTAACTCTGGATGCTGTTAAAGGAACCATAACTTTCACCCCGGAACCAAATTGGAATGGTAGCGAAGGTATACCTATTACGCTTATAGACGGCAACGGTAAGTCTGTACAGCGTACTATCAATGTGAACTTCACCCCCGTTGATGACCCTCTGATTATGCCACTATGGATGCCACAGCAAGAAGAGCTCTACTTGCCATCAACTGTACCACCCGGACAAACTGTGAAAAAATGGGAATTCTTCAAGGGAAATCACATTACACCTGTTCCAGACCCCCCTCCACCCGCTGACGTTCCGGTTACCCTACGATTTACAACTGCGCCTAACAATTGGTGGGGCGCAGAAAATATTTATTATACCGTGACCTATGACAATGTATCTACTTCTGGGGCTCTTCCTGTAATATCTATTGGGGATTTGGTATCAGATGAAGATGTGCCAATTATTGTGCCGCTAATTAGTTCCATAGGAGGCGTTTCATTGACATGGAATGTTCTTGGCAGTCCACATATCATAGTAACACTGGATCCTGTTAAAGGAACCATAACCTTCGCCCCAGAACTAAACTGGAGTGGTAACGAGAATATATCTGTTACGCTTATAGACAGCAACGGTAAGTCTGTACAGCGCACTATCAATGTGAAGTTCAACTCCGTTGATGACCCTATTGTTGTTAAGAAAGACCAGTTTCCAAATCCAGTGCGTTTCAACACCAGTGATAGCTTCCAAATTCCGCTTTCCGCGCTGGTAGATAATCCTGACAACATTCCAATTACCTGGAGTTCCACAATCGCCGCGCCTGTTGGCAATGCACATATCAGTGTGGACTTTCAACCGACGCCCGTAGACGCTGCGGCTGTTACATTTTCTGTAGCTCCCGGTCATAAAGGCTGGTCAGGGAAAGAACCGGTGATACTTACAGTAAACACTGTTGACCCAAATAAACAGAATTTACTTAAAAATAAGACGATACCGCTGACCGTGGAAGTTTATGGAGGCCGGCCGGTAATTGATATGCCTAACTTCAAACCCTGGAACAGTAATTCGGACTGGTGGGATTTGTCACAATACATCACGAATTCAAGCGATAAGAATTCGATAATATGGACTTTCACACCGACCCAAAATGTTACAAGTAAAGTCGTTGGCAACTATGTAAAGTTTATCTTCCTCTCACAAAATTGGGTTGGTGAAGAAGAAGTTAGCTATACCGCTTATAATAATAATACCGGTATAACCATTAATAGTTCTATCACAATTATTGGTGTACCTGGCAATGTTACTGGTGGAACAATTAATATGCCCAGTAGTTTTAAGTGGAATAATCAAAGTTATAATCTAACCTGGACATATCAGCAAGGACTGGGTGTTATACCAACCCCAGGCGCTAATAATCAATTCACTTTTAGGCTGGCGCCTAATATTACTACCGGTGAAGCTACTCTTATGGCAACTGGCGGTGGATATTCCTCGACTGTTTTTATTACAGTAAATGCTGGCCCACCTGTTACAGTTATTATTAAGCCGTCCAGATTTTCTATGGAGAAAGGATTCTTCGTAGAAAACGAAGATGTGTCGTTAAAAATAGAAGAGGATAGCAAAGCGGAAGTCAATCTCGCTGATAAGGCTGGAAGTTCTGGCGAAAGCACCATAGCGCCAGCCCTTGTGGCTTCGAAAATCATCTGGACTGCGCAACGAAGCCAACACATCAATGTCCAAATCGATAATGTGAAGCAAACAGCGACATTCATTCCGGATGCTGATTGGAATAACAGCATCACCGGTGAACCGGAATTGGTACAATTGACAGCGGCGGATGAAAAAACGGGTAATTCTGATACTATAGAAATTAAAGTGACTGTCGTCCCAACACCTAAACCCGGCATCGAAACAATAAACATCCCTGTCGTTGTCGCCAAAACCGCTTTGTTAAATAACTTCCCGAACCCATTCAACGCTGAAACGTGGATACCCTATAAGCTATCGGCGGATTCCGATGTCAAAATAAGTATCTACAATCAAAGAGGACAATTAGTCCGCACTATTGACTTAGGACATCGCAAAATGGGTATTTATGTGACAAAAGACAAAGCGGCTTACTGGGACGGAGAAGACGAAGCAGGTGAAAACGTCGCCAGCGGTGTATATTTCTACACCCTTCAGGCGGGACGGTTCTCTGCAACGCGTAAAATGGTAATTATGAAATAAACGCCAAAAACCCGTTTTCTCGAAGAAAACGGGTTTTTTAGACTTCCGAAGTCTCCGAGACTTCGGAAGTCTGTCTAAGGAGGTTTCAAATGTATCGAATTTTGTTAAGTATCTGCTGCATGGCCCTGATTGTGCTCTTCGCCTTGAGCTGTGGAGAGGATAATAATGGTAGCAACCCAGAGGGTAATACTCTTAGCAATAGTAGCTGGGAAGATCAAATTATCCGTGTAATTTATTATAAATGGGAGAAAGGCTATAAGGGAAGAGATTTCGTGTTATATAGTTATGCTTTTTGGGAAGACAATTTCGAACACCGATTCATGTTAAGCGGCAAAGTCATTGAGACTTTCTATTCCTTCGATGATGAGGCAAAATACACAAAAATGGTGTTTGATAAGTTTGATGAGATTGTGATGGAAATAAATATAAATAGAAACGATTACCCTTATCGTGAGCCTCCTTCATCGACGGAAGCTATGGTAGTGGCTGATTATAAAATTCAATTCGTTGACAAAGAAGAATCTGAAGCCTCAAATCAATGTCCATATAAGGGGTATTATGCAGAAGGCACGATTACCTTTACTTTCTTGCAGAAATTTCCAAATGGTAAGGAAGAATGGAGAATAATAAAATTGGTAGATGAGGCTCTCAGTGAAGAACAGATAAAGGAAAAATACAAAGATACGATAGAAATAATTGAGTATGACAAGTAAGAAACCCGTTTTCTAGGAGAAAACGGGTTTCTGGCAAATACAAGCAATATTGTAATATTAACCCAAGTCGCAACTCGGGTTAATATTAAGGAGAAATCCCAAATGCTTTACAAATATTTTTGTTCGCGCTTCGGTAAACCCGCTTTAATTGTCATAATAATTGCATTTTGTTCCTCAGTAATGGCCCTTGAAGAAGATGATTTAGGCGGTGGGATTAGTATTGATGGTGAGATGCTAACCTTTTTCGTTTTGAAGGGATATGATATCACCGTGGACTTTACCACTTATACCATAATAGGTGGTGTCATTCTTAATTCCTCGAAAGAGCCACTATATACTGACTCAAAAGAGGTATCAGGGGAAAGTAAAATGAAAATCCGCCTGCCTGTGCGTGGAGATGAAGTAGTGGAATGTAAATCAGATCTAACGCTTCCCTTGTGTGGATACAAAATATTAGAAATAAACTTATCTACCAAAGACAACATAAATTTTGACATTACGGTAGAATTATTGAAAACATGCTTGAACGAATTCCCTCAATCAGACCAAAATCCTCCTTATGACATTAAACCACCAAAACCAGAAGATAAAGAAATAGTAGGGATTAACCCGAAATCACCAACCAGAGGGCCAATAGTAAATCTTGATAAACCGATAGAAATTTGTTCCCACGGAACGATTAAGTCTTTGCTATGGGGAGTACAACCCAGTGTTGCCGACCTCCCATGGAAGCCCATAATATTCATTCCATTATGCGACAAGGCTGGCAACAAACCGCCTTGCAAACCTGAGACTTGCCAGGATGAAATAATAGAAGTGCTCAGGGCTAAATGGTATGGAGAAGACATCCGTAAGTTGACGACGTGGTTCAAAATAATATCAGGAAAAGAGAAAGAAAATGAGAACAACGCGGATTTATCAGACTCAATTTCGTCACAAAGCCAAATTTCGTCAGAAAATCAATCCTGCGTCCCATGCAAGATAACATGCAAGGAATCGGTGCGGGTGATTATAATACATCCCCCACAATGCCTGAACCCTTGCCAAATAACGACATGGAAGGAAGTAATAGACATATCCAAAAATAAGAGCGCCAAAAATAATGAAAAGCAATGAATGATTCGGAAGGATTTCATATTCGTTTCCCTTGAGCTCATTAACGCTGTTAGTAGTAGAAGCGTTGCCGAGTACAAGGGAAACAACATGGATATTCGTGAAGTAATTATTCCACCGAACCTTCGACCTGACAAGTAGAATAATCTGTCAGATCGTTCGATTCGTCGAATTGTTGTAATTGGAATAACTATTTGTCAAAAAGGAGTGTTAAAAAACATGGGAACACCAAAAGTGCTTGTTGGACGCTTTTTGGATAATCAAATGGTTGTGAAGCCAATAAAGGGTTTAAGGACAGCCGATTGGTTAAAATGGTTAGATGCTGATGAACTGGTAGAGTTTATTACGGAATTGCTTTTCTTAGCAACTCAGATTGCTAAAGGTAGAAAGAATCCGGCGGAAGTTGCCCTTTTTCTTTCTGAGTGGCGTGAAACTGCTTTGCTCAATCAAGAACCCGACATCTTAGAAGATATTGCTGAAGCCGATAAGGAACTTAATGCTGGAGGCGGAAAGAATTGGGCACTCATTAAACGGGAAATCGGGTTATGAACAAACAATACACTCTTGAAAAGCTACCTGGTAAAGTTGAGAACTTTATCAAACGGCTTGATAAATCTATACAGCGACAAATTGATGAAGCTTTTGAATACATCTGTCAGTCTCCATTTCGGCATGAAAATCCAACGATAATTAGAAAGTTCCATGGTAAAAAGAAAGGGTTCTACCGATACCGAATCGGAGATATTCGTTTTATCTACCGCGTTGACAAAAAAGCAAAGCTGATTAGAATCATGCAAATTGATAATAGGGGAGACATCTACTAATTAATATCCGTTTATAAATTATTTCTACTTTTGCTATTACAGCTTTACCAGAGGCTGAAGAAAAGGCTCGGCAAAAAAGCAATTTCCTGAGTGGCGGCAAAAGCCGCCTTCTGAGCGAAAAATAATTACAAGAAACCTGGTAGAGAATGGCCGATTAGGAGGTAGAAACGATGAAAATTCAATCTATTCTCATTGCTCTTGATAATGTTGTATTCGGAAAGCTATCATACAGGTTTCTCATTACAACGGTTTCCGTGATTCTTTCGGCAATTATTGGAATGATGATGCTATGTCTGGGATTGGAGCGCCAATATTTGGAGATCTCCGCATTTTTATTGCCTATTCCCGTCCTTGTCATTGTTTGCACAACATTTGAATTTCTCAAAGGGAAAATATTAGCATCGCCCAAGTTTACGCTCAAAGCTATCTGGAGAATTTTCCTCAAATTATAAACCTAATGAATAGTAAGGATAATCAGTTCCATAAAATTTATGAATCTGAAATTAAAGGCCCATTAAAGGTTGCTATATCAATTGTTATAGGTTTTGCATTGGAGTTGTTATTCCTTATATGCTCCGCAATAATTAGTATGCTTACAAATAAGTATTTCCCAGGTAAAGTTCCAATGTCATTTACCATCCTACATATAATAACAACTGTTTCAAGTATTGGAACTGCTGTCTTTTTTCTTTTAATCAGACCCTTTATGATTATTTTTGATGAATATTTTAAAAAACAGAAGGATGACAGACAATGAGTAAACAAACAATTACGGTTAAACAACATGCGATTAAAGAACTGAAACTTGCAGCTAAAATAGTATTGTGTTTCCTATCAGTTTGGTTTATACTTTTAATTTGGGCTTTTAAAGGTATATATTGGGGACTTATATCATCCATAATTCTTGTATTCGCAGTTACCATTATTCTCGCAGGTGGACGAAGGGTATATTTGCTGCTCCAACAGGGTAGTGCCTATTTTGTACTCCAAATCCTTAGATTAAGGAGTAATCACAACTTACAAAAATAGTAGCGGCGGCTACTGAATAACACGAAGGCGTGAGAGGTATATTTTTAATTATTGTCGCGTGCCACGAGGTACATAAGGAGATTGAATGTTATGCGTAAGAGTACAATCGGCGAATATGAGGAAACCAACGCCTGTCGGATTTCGGTGACAAAAGCCATCCAACATGCTGTATATGAATATTGTGATGAGACAAAAAGTTGGTGTGGGTATATTCGAGAACTTCCCGGCTGCTGGGCTCAAGGGAATACAATAGTCTATATCGAATTCATTAGCGTAAGCAAATCTGCTTTTGCTATGGTAAAGGATAAGGCGATACCTTGCCAAGGGAAATTATTTTTAAAGATGATTTGGGAACACCCCATGTTTTTGTCCCTAAACACAATTTGCATAGATTAGGAGATGAAAAACTCCAAAGGCGAATAATCCGCAATATTATCAAACGCGGTGAAGGAATAGAAGTATCTCGGATATCGGGCGTTGGTGGTGATATAGTCGAGCGAATTGTACACACAAGGAAGGGAGATTTAACAATAAGGTTATTTGAATATGCCGGCGGCAGAATTGTTGTTAATACCGCTTTTATAAAGTAGCGTTTGTTGAATTAGGTGATAAATATGGAAAATATCTTGAAGCATGCAATTGACAAATATTTATACAAAGCTTCAAATGACAAATTCAGAAGTGAATTTTATAATATATTAGATACCATTGACAATATTCCGCTTTTGGAAGATTTATTAGCTCAATATCTTCCATATACGCATATCTCGCTACCTATATGCGAGCGGATTCTTGAAGTCGATTCCGAAAATAAAAAGGCGTTGATTGCAATGGTTGACCTTTTTTGGTTGGATGGTGAAGATGAGAAAGCTTTAACGGCTGTCGATTCCGCATATCGAATCTATCCCGATGATGCAGACATATTGTCTCGAAAAGCGATGTTAGCAAAGACTAACTCTGAAGCAATAGAATATTATAGCAAAGCTATCAAGCTATCGCCCCGCAAGCCGAATCTCTTCTATAACCTGGCGGTAATTCTTGAAAAAGAGGGGAAATTAAGGAAAGCAAAAGAATATTATATGCAAGCAATTAATTTGAATGTTAGCCAAGAATTCAATGGGAAAAAGGTTCTTGAAGAATCCAAAAAGGGAATTGACAGATTAGAAAAGGAGTTACAAAAAGGTGTTCATCACGAATACGATTTTAACTTCCCGCCACAGAATTCCTTTGTTTAATGATAACAACCTTGCTGTAGGCATTGTAACCTCAGAAACAGAAATAATTAAAGGAGAATAAGAAAATGAAAGAGACTATTATAGGTGTATTAGCAGGTGCGGCATTAGTAATTTTATCCTGGCTGCCCGGAGCAGTTGCTAAACCTGATATAGGGGAACTTTATAAAGATGCGGAAAACGCATATGAAGATAAAGATCCGGAAGACGAACTTGAAGAAAGATATTATTTGAAAGCCATTGACAGATATAAAGCTGCTTTGATAAAGTCGGAACAGAAGATTCTTGAAATTAACGGAAATATCAATTTTCTTAAAAATAATGCCGAAATGGCCAGCGGCAAAAAAGCTATTGATGAATATAAAAAGGTGCTGGAAGCATCGCAAAAGGGTAGTATTACTGAAATTGAAAAGCTGTGCATGGAGGCAGAAATAGCCAGTGGCAGAAATTATTCTAAAATCGAACTGCTATATAAAGTAGCAGGACTACGTCAGGAGAGCAAAGAATATCAAAAGGCTATTGACGAATATAAGATAGTGTTAAGAAAAAACCCAAAAGGTGAACTTATATTTTTCAATGATTATAAAAAAGCTATAAATAAATATAAAGAGGCTTTGGATAAGTCACAGAAAGATGTTCCAAAAGATCCAGACAAGATGACTGAGGTTAATAAAAAATTTGAAGCCTTACGCGCAGAAGCGGATAAAGTGTACGATGATGAAAAAATCAAATCGCTTCTTGATAAAGCGAAAAATGAATCAGAAACAGCCTACCAACAAGAAGATTATCATGGAGCTATTGATAAATATAAAAAGGCATTAAAAGAGATACAAAAAGACGCTGCTGAAGCAATTGATAAATACAAGGAGGTGTTGAGGCTATCACAGGAAAGTAGAAAAACCGAAATCGAAAAAAAACGTGAAGAGGCAGAAACAGAAGAAAAAATAGCCTCCGAGACTCAAGAATATCATAGGGCTATTAGCAAATATAAGGAGGCCTTAACCGAATCGCTTAAGAATACTGCTAAACTCCACAAAAATTTTAATGTCCTTGTACAGTATAAAATTGCGCTTTGCTATGCCAACTTAGCTTATAAAGTCGCTGATATTGAAAATCTCCGCAAGGAGGGGGATGAAAAGTATGATGCGGGAGATTACTCAACATCTGCTCAAAAATATGAGAAGGCTTTAGAGAAATCACAAAAGGAAATTGCTGAAAACGACGGAGAAATCAAAAAGTTGCGCGAGGGAGCAGAAACAGCATATAATGAAAAAAAGTACCAGGAGGCTTTTGATAATTACCTAAAAGTAATAGAAAAATCGAAATGGGGCGTCAATACTGAAACCCAAAAAGAGGCAAAAAGGTTAGTCAAGGGAAAAAAATATCAAGAAGCCGCTGACAAATATAAGGCGGCTTTGATAGAATCACCTAATTGGAACAGTGATGATTTCTATTCCCTTGCGTTGGAACAAATTAAGGAAATAGATACCGGCGACAGGGACAATGCGCTCGACGACTATCGGGAAGGCCTTGCTTATTTGGAGGCACATATCAAGTTTATTAAAGAACGAGATAACACTAAACTTAAAGAGTTCATCAAAAAGTTTCCTTATAGTCAATTTAGACCTGATGCTTTATATGCTACTGGCGACATCATAACGTTGCTTGAGGAATTCCCTGATTTTCCTCTCTCAAATGAAGCGCGGTTCCGCAGAGCTAAACAGTATTTTGAGAATGGCGAGTTCCCATTAGCTTATCAAGATTATAAGGCGTTTCTTGACAATTCCCCCGAGGAAGCCTCTAAAGCTGAAGAAGCACGATACAGAAGTCTTTACTGCCGTTGGCAGTTGATGCTTCAAGGAACACCTATTAATGGGGAAAATTTGGATACATTGCTCAATGATTATAGAGACTTCGCGCATAATACAGGAAACCAAAACTTCTTCGCGGCTGCGTATTTCGACATGGGCAATATCTATCTCAGGGAGAGGCAATTTGAAGAAGCCCGTCAACATTTCGACCTGGCTTTACAAAATACAGTCGGGAACGACGAAATGTACAAGGGTATGGCGCTGAGAGCGAAGCTTGGCATCGCCGCCAGTTCTTTTGAATTAAGAGATTGGCGGGGGGTTGTTGATACCCTTGAGGATATTAAGGCACAAATTCAAACGGAAACTCCAGAATTTATAGGTTACTACAACAATCTACTCGCAGAAGCCTATTATCAGTTAGATGATTGGTCTCATGGTACTTCAGATTCTTTAGAAACTGAAGCCTGGCGTTTATCAAAAGAAGCTGACACTCACTTCGATAAAGGGGAAGACCCACAAGCGGCCGCAAAATATAATGATGTCTGGAATAAGGCACCAATGAAACCGGATTTTTACAAGCTCAAATTTAGAGCGAAATATCGTGAAGGCTTGTGTTACTTTAGAACAAATGAATTTAATAAAGCTGTCGGGGCTTATAATATAGCTCTCGGCTTTGCTGAAGGCGCGGCTCAAGGTTTCATCGAACAACAATATATCGATAGTTGCCGGTTAAATCTCGCCTTGACTTATGAGAAGTTGAATAATTGGACGGACGCTCGTAAGAGCTACAATGAAATCCTGAAAAATAGCCCAAGTAAATATTACCAGGATGCCCAACTGCTACTTGCCCAAAGCTATACTCAGGAAAATCCACAAAAGGCTATTGAGGAATATGAAAAAGCGTCAGGTGATGCGGCGCGTATCAATAGGGCGAATTTATTGTACAAAACTGAGAACTACGCTGAAGCTGCCGCGTTGTATGAAGAGATTGCAAAAGAAGTGCCTCGAAGCAAACATGCGAACGAGGCTCAATATATGGCAGGATTGTGTTACTACGAAATCAAAGACAAGCCGGAAGATTTGAACAAAGCTATCGGAATCTTTGACAAAGTGGTCGAAAATCCTGATAGTCCGTATGCGTTAGATGCTTACTATGGAAAAATCTTAGCTAACAAAGATTTAGCGGAAAAATATCAATCTCTATGGGAGAAAGAAAAGGATCCGGATAAAAAGAAGGAATTAGCGGCAATAGGTTTATCTCAATGGGCAAAGACCGAAAAGGTGGCTTTGGCGGTTCTGAGTAAATTTACAGATAGCGCGGATGCAAGGAAGACTTCCATTGATACAATTAGGAAATATGCTACCGGGATAAAGTATAAGATGGAGGGCATTCCCAAACTGGATAAAGACCAGCAAGACATTATCGAAAGCAATCCTGACCCTACAGCAAAAGCGAAGGCTCAATTGAAGAGGGCGGATTTCTATTTCAAAGACCCACAATTCGGTGACCCGCTTACAGTATATCAGGATTTGGTAAATATGGCACCAGGGGATGAGTATATTAAAATTGCCAAGTATCAAATTGTAGCGCATTACTACCGGAGCAACAACTATGCAGAATGCGTCAACGCTGCTGTTGATGCGATTAAGTATAATCCAGATGAGGAGATGCTGGTACGCATCTACTATATGCGCGGGAAATCAAACTACAGGCTGGGAAATAGCGAAGGCGCAGCAGCGGATTTTATGATTGTATCTCAAATGGACAGTGTTACAGACCTAAGCAGAAAACCTCTCATCATTGATGCAAATGAGATTTTAGCTGGCATAGGTGGCGATAAAGAATCAATCAAAAAATCAATCAAAGCGTATGAATATATCATCACACATACTGGAGATATAGCGAGTCAGGACATTTTGAAGAAAGTAAACGCTTATTACCAAATAGGTTTGCTATACGAGAAACTGAAGGATATTGACGAGGAACAGAGGGACATTGATAACGCTATCCAAGCCTTCGACAACTTGCGGAACTATTATGAAGCTCAAAAAGAAAAATTTCGACCAGGCATAATGGATCGGCCAGAGATAGAAAATGTCATAGACAAAGTTATTGATGCGGGGCTCAGGCGCGCGTCTTTAATTTCCCGCAGAAATTTGGATACAGCGATTACTGATGCGGAAAATGTCAGAAATGAAGCTGTTTTTTCTAAAGATACCGCGCCATATACCACGCCGCTGCGGAAAATCCATGCCCAATATCAGGTTGGGTATCTCTACTATCAGCGTATGGTTAAGGCAAAAGAAAACAGGGAATCCGAGGGTAATGTTGACTTGTACGGCGGCAGAGCAAATGCCGCTTTTCAAGAAGCACTCAGGATTCAAAAGCCGCCATTAGAAGCACTTCCCTATGTCCGTGATTCAGCATTCCTTATGGGAGAAATTGCTGCGGCTCGTCCAGGGCAAGCGGAGAATGCGCGGAATTTTCTCAACAGATTCATCACGCGTGCCAATAATGGAGAATTCGGTACGGATGAAAAGGTGAAAGAGTTGCTGCCGAAGGCTCTATTCTCTCTATCGAAGGTGGAACACAGACTTGGCAACTATGATGAATCCATAAGGTTGCTTAATGACTTAATCTCTCGACCAGACGGTCAAAATAATCCACTCTATCATTTTCAACTCGGCGAGGCGTATTTCGGCAAACAGGATTACCCTCGAGCAAAATCTGAGTATGAAAGAGCACTGGGCTTGGCACCCCAACCCAACCCTACAGATGAAGCGTCGTATGGTATTGGTGATGATGCGTTGTATGGTATAATAGTCTCCGTAGACCAGATGTGGAGACAAGCCGACAATGAAGACCGGCAAAACGCGCTTGGTGAGCAGAAGAAAGAACTGAATGAGAGAATGACGACTAATTATCCCAAAAGTGATTTTGCGCCTTTAGCTTATATCAATTTAGGTGTGATAGATTTTAACAATGGTGTGGATGCATCTGATGTCAATATAAAAATCAACTATTTTAAGAAAGCTCTTGAAAACTACCAAATAGCTTACAAACATCCTAAAATTAAAAATGAAGACCAGAAGAGAACGAAAACCGATCTCAAAGATACTCTTAAAGAATTGATAAAAACGAACATTGAGGAAAGTCGTCGCCTGAGAAATGTGCCGGATGAGGCCGGAGCGCTTTCATATAATGAGAACGTTATCGCATTCTGCGACCAACTGATAGATATATTTCCCGGCGACGCTGCTATTGCAATAGAAGTGGGTAGCTATATACAACAAATTGAAGCTGAGATAGCAGAAATAAAGCCAATCTTGTATAATGACCCCAGAATACCAAAAGTAAATAATGAAATAGCGAGAGTAAGAAGAAGAATAAAACCATAATGGCGAGAATCGTGATGAACGGAAAGGTTGATAAAATGTTAAATAAATTATTGGTGTTTAGTTTTGCTGTGATTATATTGCAGACTGCGATAATTCTGCCTTATACATACAGCCAGACAAGCAATAACGTAATAGAAACAGAATTTTATCTCTTGTGTAAAGAAGTTCTGTTAGGGCTTCTCTCAGATATTAATGGTCAGAGAATACTGAAGGGAGAGGCACCTCAACCGGATGACCCAATGGATATGGGTCTTTCCTTTACCTGGTGGGAATCATCCGCGATTTTCCAGCAAAGTAGGACTATAGACGGTGGATGGTGGAATCAGCTAAATCCGAAGTGGGACAACATGACGTATGGACAGAAGTATATCGAAATTACTGTCCTGCCATCCCTGGAGGGTTTACAAAAACTCAGGTCATTAGATGATATATCTGAGATTGTTTCCATGGAGCCCAGAATAGAAGATATTGATGTAACCAAGCTTCCAGCAAAATTCCCGCTACCCAATTTAACCTGGACTCCCGAGACAACATGGGAGAGGATTATCCGGGGTTATGATGGAAAAAGATTATCTGACTTAGGGATGTGGCGTCACCTTAAAAAGGAACAATGGTGGCGAGACGCGCTGTTATCCGCGGCCGCGCTTGGGGCAGGCTTAATTCTGAGTGGATGGGATGAAACAATAGATGCTGTAACTACAAAGGAATTCGCGGAGTGGCCGCCGAAAGCCCCGGAGTGTTGGACAGCTTGCGCGGAAGGTGAACCGATATATAATCGACCGCCGCTCCCGCAGACAAAAATTACAATCGAGCAATGGGACAAACAAAGTTTGTCAAGATGGTACCTGACTCCGAAGATTACTGAAGTGATTATTTCTCCTGAACGAACATCCTGGACTGCTTATGGACGTTATATCGCCTTCGCGGTTTCTCTTGATTTCGCCGCCCGTGCTTTACAAAAAGCCTTATGGCAAAAAGAGCAATTTCCTGAATAATACTCATTTGAAATCTAAATCTGAAATTTTTTCAGAAGTAGATTTTTCTTGCGCTCTTAACGTGGCGGTGATAGACAATGAGTGAACAAACACCCACAGTTAAGCAACATGCGGTTAAAGAAGTGAAACTTGCAGCTAAAATAGCATTATGTTTTCTATCAGCCTGGTTTATACTTCTAATTTGGGCGCTTAAAGGTGTATATTGGGGACTTGTATCATCCATAATTCCTGTGTTCACGGTCGTTATTATTCTCATGGGTAGGCGGAGGATATATTCGATAATCCAACGTTTTAGTACCTATCTTGAACCCAATAACCTTAACGCAAAAAGTAATCCCAACTCACCTAAAAAGGAGTGAAAAAACAATGCAACGAGTAAAGTATGCTCGGGAAGCTAATATCAGAATGTTAAAATGCGGTCTCCCCGCGTTAGCTGTGGTACTTCTAATAATTCTCTGGCCATTCTTTGGACAAAAACAAGCTGATTCAGAAGATAAGGTAACTATTGAATTTTCAAGAACAGAAAAATTCATACCGCCGGATGACAAACCTATAAAAATCCCTAAAAAGGAAGAGGTTGCTCCAATAAAACTTGTAGATGTGGAAGAAAAGCCTAAAGAAATTGAGAAAGAGGTTATTATTACAACACCCAAGAAGGAGCAAATAGATGCTCAACCGATAACGCCAATACCTTCAGAAGGAGTAAAAACGCCGGCAGGACCTCAAACTGGTTTTGTATTTCCCAAAAGTGAAAAGAAAGAGTATTCGGGGCCACCAATAAGATCACCCGGCGTAGGCGGAGGTGCTAATGATATAGCACCTAATATCGCCCAGGTGAGAGCTGTTGAAGCGGGCAAAGTTCAACCTAAAACAGTGCAACTTGCTTTGTTGGCGCATGATTTTACGAATTATCACAAACATGAAGATACTCTCAATAATTACAGGAACTGGTTGAAACAATACACTTCACTAAGAGACGAAGACGCTGTGGAATTGCTTAGGTTAGACAAAAAGATTGACCCTGAAACTAATAGGCTATTGCCATATCTAACCGAAGCAAAGATGCCTTCTACGACTGTGTTATTCATGACGGGAGATGATGTGGATGTAGTATTAGCATCAAGTAAAAATGAGCGCACCGGGTTTAGACAAGGTTTGGATGGTGTAAGATATTCTTTTAACGATACAGAAAGAGCCGCGCTGAAACGGTATGTAGAAAGTGGCGGTACTTTCTTTTTCAATTATGGCAAAGGCGAAGGAACATTCAAAAATCAAGTACAAGGTGAATTAGAGCAAATTTTCGGACAGCAATTGGTGAATATTCCGGCTGGACACGAAATCTATACGATTTGGTATAAATTACCTGCAATACCCAACTTAAAAGGTCTTGAAATTAATGGCCGACTTGCTGTCATCTTTAGTGAATCTGACATTCTTAAGAATGATAAATTTCTGACGAATATGTTGTACTACGCTTTAAAAAAATGAGAAACCGAGTTTTTCCCCAAAACTCGGTTTCTTTCGCACAATTAAAGATAGGAGGAAATTAATGCAAACAGGTTTTCCAAAATGTAACCCCCAAATAGTTGTGTATGTTTTATTAGCGATAGCCGTTTGGTTTTCAATACTCGCCGTAATACCGGTGTCACTTTCACAGTCAAACCCAGAAACGACATCTGGAACGGGAGCATTCCCAAAGACGCCTGAGAAAAAGTCGATCTTTGAATTGTGTTTCACCGACACTCAAAAAGGCTTATATACTATGCCAGCGCTTTTTGTCATAGGTGTAGTGTTGATATTCATAGTTCCAGAGCGGATAGCCTTTTTTTGGATTCTCAGCAGGCCTAAAAAAGGCAACGCTAAAGTCAAAGAGGAAGGTTATTATAAGAAAAAATGGTTCTGCCAGCATCTGGATGTTGAAACTTTTTCGCGAGAGATTAATAAAAAAGTAGGCGCTGGGGATTTAGATGGCGCTATAGGTATGTGCGAGAAGGAAAATCATCCTGTGGCATCAGTATTCATTGCTGGCATTGAAGCTTCCCAAAAATACTCTAACAACCCTGGTAACATTGATAATGAAAAAATTAAAACAGAAGTAGAGAAAGAGATGGAAATAGAGGGTGAGAACCAGATGGGACGCCTCGAGCAAAGGCTCTGGCTTGTCGATGTTATTGCCACATTAGCGCCAATGTTTGGATTTTTAGGCACCATCGCGGGGCTCATCAGTGCATTCATGGATTGGGGAGTTGCCGCGGATAGAGGAGAACAAGTGGGAATCGGAACAATGACCGGAGGTATGTACCAGGCGATGCTCACTACTGCCGTGGGATTGCTAATAGGTATCCCCGCAACTTTTGCGAACATCCTAATTAATGATCGAATTAAAGGATTATCCTTGAAGATGTCTGATTATGGCAATGAAATGTTAAAAATTCTCGTTTCATCAGGCGTGTTAGATTTGAAAGCGAAAAGTTCCGCGGAATTAGAACGAGCGCGTAGAATTTTGGAAAGTAGTGAACCTGTGTCAGTGAAACAAGCCGCAGTTGAATCTTTGAGCGCAAGCATGCTTCAGTTCCCACCTGAATATAGAGAGTCTCATCTTGATCTCTTATTGAATAAACTAAAGGATGACTCACAACCCGCTGAACTTCGCGAGGGTATCGCGAGTGTGCTAATCCTCAGTTATTATCAGCTCACAGAAAATGAGCAGAATCGATGTTGCAAAGATTTTGAGGCTATTTCAAATCAGCCAGGTATGTTAACTTTGAAGAGATTCATCGAAATTGACAAAAAGGCAGAAGATGTTGCCGATTTTCTCAAAGATTGGGCAAACCCGCCGACGGAAAAGGAGGAGGATTAGAAATGGAAGTTATTTCCATCCATTCAAACAAGGGCGGTTCGGGTAAGACTACACTGGCAATTTGTCTGGCTGCTTTGTTTGCTGAAGAAGGAAAGCAAGTTTGCATCGTCGAAACCGACCTATCAGGTGCAGGATTGTATGGTAACCTTAAACTGGAAGGTAACTCAAAAAATTTTAACCAATATATCCTCAAAGATAAAATCAGCATAGAATCGCTTCTGAGGCAATATACCGATGGCAAAATCAATTTTTGGGCGATTATCTGTAGCCCAGAACCTCGTGAAAAAGACGACGCATTAAGGGAGATTGAGCGGAAGGGGCGAAGTCGTGAGATGATAAATAAGTTTATTAATATTGTCGAGAGACTGCAAGAGCTAAAGAAGCCGACAAGTTTTGATTACTGCATCTTCGACTGTTCACCAAGTGTAGATGGTACATCCCTTTTGTCGTTGGGAGTAACACTATATTGGAACGGTATACCGGTATTTATTTCAACATCTGACCGTCCGCACATCGGAGGAACGATTCTGGAGTTGATAGCTTTCTTTGGGAAAGCAATTCTTGACCCAGATCGAACTCTCATAGTGACAAATTTCGTGCCAGAGGAGCGCAAAAATCTTTACGAAAGCAACGAGAAACTGAAAGAGACTATTAGAGAAGATGGAATTTTGAGGGTGACAAATGAAAGGTTTACCAAAGCAATCCAAATTCCCTGGTATGATTTTATCTTGGAGAACCCTGAAATTAGGCATCAATTTCTTTTGAAAAGCCCTGGTAAAATATCTTTAAAATCGGTGGAAAATACAAACATACCCAGAATTGCCAAACAGATTCAAAATAAGCTATCAAAGGAAAGATAAAAAGTAATGGGGGAAATCATGAATATATCGAAGGGCTCCTTCTTATTATGGTTAAAAAAGGTGAGAGGCATAAGCAAAGGTTTTTATTGGACAATCTTGGTTATCGTCTTTGGTCTAATGCAATTTTGGATAAAGTTAGCATATTTGTATTATACTGAGCCTGATAAAATCTCATTCTATAATGTGACAAAAGATGGGGTTTTACTGTTTTTCACATTAGCAATAACCATGAGTGTAACCATGGACTACCATTTTGATGACCAACTAGCGAGGGTTGGTACTTTATTCAGATCAACAGCTTTTACTTTTATGCCGTTTATGGTTATGTCTTTTGTAATTATGTGGTCAGTAATTATAAGCACTAGTGCCAATACAAATAAAGAATTATCATCAAATCTTAATAAATGGGCGTTTATCCTATCGGTAGTATACGCAATTTGTGGAAAGTCCTTTCTTTTTTCCAAAAACAGGCTGGAATCTAGCACAGAGAAACTCAATGAACTGAAATCTCTCGTAGAAGAACTTTACCAAAATTTATACGATGAGATGGATGAAAATGCTCATTAAACAACGGAATGATAAGATAACAAGGTCTTGGTAAATCAAGAAACATCATCAAAAAAACTATGAATTTCCTATTCTTTGCACTTGGATTGTCATTCAACGCTAAGCTTATAGAATATTCTGACCAGTGGCAGTATTAGTATCAGCTTGAATAAACAATATTTCTGAGGAGAACACGAATGGTTACAATAATCACTACAGCTGCACTCATAACTCTGTTTGCATTCCTGATTTCCATCTTTTTCCACTTCAAATCACTATTCGACATTAAACAAGATAATGATTCCATTACACAGGAGCTAATCGATAAAGTAGCTAACCTTAAGAAAATTACTGATTCTTCATCTGAAGATTCGGCTCTTAAAGACCAAATTTATAATAAATTAGCTGAGAAAATTGACTCACTTGAGAGAAAAATTGATGAGCTTAAATCTTCTTTCGGCAGTTCTTCTCCCAGCAATGAAGAACTATTGAATACGTTCAAACAGTTTTCGAACAACTGAATGGCGATAAGGTGCCTCATTATGCCTTACCCCGAATCGGCTCAAGGGTCAAACTGCTTTTCTGTTCGTTACGGCAATGAGCCCATAAACCTCATCAAATCTCAGTTCCAAGTAACTGGACAACTGAAGGTTAGTAAGGTTCAAACAGTTTAGGTTATAGTGCAGATAAGAAAAATCAATCTATAATGTGAGGCAGCGATAATCCATGAAAATCAGAAGCCATCGCAAAACTATTAAAAAAAACGCAAGTTTCTTTGCCATTACCGATATCGTAATGAACATCTTCATTTTTTTCTTCATCATGTTTAACTTCGCCGGTAGCTTAAAAACTGAGCAGGAATCACAAATAACAGATATCGGTGTTCCGCATGAATCAGATGAACCACCAAGAATAAACGAAAAACCACCACCTGAACCTAAAACTCCGTTGGAAGTGCTCATCCGTGTAGAAGTTGATTCTAATGGCAAGTCACTTATTCAATTGAGAGATTCAAGCGGACGGTTGACACGTATAGCGCTTGCGCAACTCACAGAGGAAATTAATAAGTCAAGCCTTACAGAAGAAGAGGGACAGAAGACGCCATCTGTGATAATCACTACGCATCAGGACATAATCTATGACTATGTAGTAAAAGTCTTAGATGCTGTCAAAGCCTCTAAGTATAAAAAAATCGCTTTGATGGCTGTAAAAGACTTCGGACAGGAAACACAATAGATTTTTGTAGGGGGATTTATGAATATTAGAAGAGTAAGCCGGCCCTCAATTCAGCAAGGAAGTATCGCTATGACGGACATCGTGATAAATCTCTTTCTTTTTTTTGTAATAACCTTCACTCTATTATACACTTTCAGCGAAAAGCTGACCAAAGTCGATTTACCCGTGGCATCACCGCAAAAAGAGAAAGTAACTGGAATATTACTATCTATCACCAAAGAACGTAAAACATTTGTCAATGAAAACCCGGTTGCTATCATAGATGAAAAAGATGAAAACATCTCTGGTGATATAGGAGAACTAACAGCAGAGCTACAAAGGATTTTAGGGAAGAAAGTATCTGAGAATGAAAAGGAGTATTTGGTGATAGTACGTGCTGATAAAAGTCTTCCCTACAGAGTGGTGCAAAAAGCGTTGAACTCAGTATTAGCATCCGGGATATCAATGGTGCATTTCGCTATTTTGGAGGAGGGACGCTTGAACAACTCCGTTCTCAATTAGACAATTTTGAAAGCCGATTTGCGACTATTGATAATGTTAACGATTTTAGAGCTATTTAAGCGCCAAAGTAAGAAAGTCCGTCTGGCGCTTTTTCTTTTTTCCCCGTAAGATTTCATTTGAAAAGGAAAGCCATTTTTGATATAATCGATACGAGTTTTTTAGTTATCGTTATCTTTCGATAAGGATAACGCGTGAAACGTAATACGTAATGCGTAAAACGTAATATGGTTACGCTTTACGTTTTACGTTTTATAAAGCTCATCTAAGTGAAAAAGTCGTGTAATTGATAAGAAGAATTTCCGTTTGACAATATCCAAATCTTTGGGAAAGGAAATTTGATGACAAAAACTACAAAAAGCACCATAACACGCAGAGAATTTGTGCGCGGTATTTCATCGGTAGGTTTAGGACTCGCGCTAGCACCTACACTTTTAAATTTCCACGTAGAGCGCGCATACGCGGTAGAAAATGTCGGTAAGGTTGTAGTTGCTACAAGTAAAAATTTGACCAGTGGTTTATCCGTCAATACAACCGTCGCCAATCTGCTTCTAAACGCGGCTATTCAAAAGCTCACAGGCAAAAATACTGCGGAGGAAGCCTGGAAGAGTATATTCCCTTCGCTCACAAAAGACGACATCGTCGGCATCAAAATCAATACGCTTTTCTATTTGTCAACTCATTCACAGGTTGTCGATGCGATTGTGCAAAATCTCGTAGCCATCGGTATACCTGAAAACAACATCATAATCTGGGATAAGTTAGACTCTGACCTGATAAGAGCTGGTTATCAAATCAACAGAGGAGAAACGGGTGTGAGATGTTTTGGCACCAACGCCGATTACGATAATGCCATTTATAAGATAGGCGGACAATCGAAGCGTTTGAGCAAAATACTGACCCAGACATGCAATCACTTGATTAACGTTCCCGTACTAAAAGACCACAGCATTTCAGGCGTCACTCTGAGCATGAAAAACCATTACGGCTCAGTGGATAATCCTGGTTCTCTGCACGGCAACAATTGCGACCCATATATAGCCGACTTAAATAACACCGCCCCGATTAAAGAAAAAACAAGATTGATAGTGTTAGATGCGTCTGTGGGTATTTATAACGGTGGGCCCGATGGCCCTCCACAATTTTACTACAACAGCCTTATTTTGGGACAAGACCCAGTCGCCCTGGACTATCACTGTTTGCAAATTATCGACGAGGAACGTAAAAAACAGGGACTCCAACCAATCGCTAATGTTGGACGCCCGGCTAAATACATTCAGACCGCGGCTGGTCTTGGGCTTGGCACAATGGACTCGAATGAGATGCAGGTAATCCAATTAGAGGTGCAGAACGTAGATACCAGGAGCCAAAAACCGACTACCTTGGGTGAGATAAAAATAGGTAAGTAATTCATTTGAAAAGGAAAGTCACTTGTGATATAATTAACAAGAAAAGCTAAGGTTTGACAATGCCCTAATCTGAAACAGAAAGGTGATGATAATGAATCAATACCAGGTATACGAGGACATTATTCGAAGTTTAAAACAACTTCCATTAGATAAAGCATTAGAAGTATGGGAATTTATTGTATCTCTTAATGCACAGCACAAACGACATTCCGAATCGGTTCAACAACAGAACTATCGAAATCCTACAAATAGAAAGATAGTGAAATTAAAAGGCTTATGGAAAGGATTTGAACCAACTGATGAAGAAATTAAACAGGCACGTAAGGATATATGAGTTTAAAATTGATAACAAAAGATGAAACTATCAGCAAATCTGCATTTGTAGAAACAATTTGGTAGTGAAAGAAGAGAAAGCAAACTATCTTGTTGCCAACTACTTGGGCCAAATAAAAATGGAGGCGAATGAACTATGAGGAAGGCCACGAAAGTTTATTGGAAGTTATGCAAACGAATCTTATTCATGGCAATAGCCATTATCGCTATTAGTCTCTTTTTTATCTCTTGCGGAGAAGAAAATGATGGTACGAACGAGGATGGTGGCGAAAAAACAGAAGATAAAACTCCAATTGAGTTGCTGCCGCGTGACAACGACATCAGCGGTTGGACGCGAGACTGGACATTTTCTGAGGCGACTAATTATGCCGCGCTTTATGATTTGATAGACGGCGCAGCTCAGAACTTCATTGACAACGGCTTCGTTTCGGCAGTTTTCCAAAACTATAGAAATGAATCAGGGCTTCAGCTTGAGCTTCGGATTTACGAGATGAACTCAGAAGAAGACGCTCGAAAGGTCTACTATGAACTTGCACCGGCCTCCAGCATCCCCTGGATCGACATTATAGACACGGGCAGGATAGACAATTCGGCGTTAGCCGCCTATTCGATTGAGTTTCAGTATAAGAATTTCTTCGTCCAGGATATCATCTACGAGAGGTCGGATAGTTCTCTTGAGATAGCCAGGTTGTTCGCGTCACACGTGATAGATTTGATGAAGATTGGAAGTAACGAATAGGAAATCACCTATTGACTGAGAAACTTAGGCTTATATCATTGAGTTTGAGTTACAATAAAGCAGGATTCTATCTAAACAAAGAATATAAAGAGGAGATTTCAGATGTCTGAGGTTATACAGTTTCCAGTTGATGTCTGGAAAAAAGCGAAAAGTAAACGGGATTTAGAAGCCTGGATAAAATTTATGTATCCTGAACTTCAGGATATGTTGAAAGGTGATGAAGAACCTTTACGATATGAGATGGATTACATAGATTTTCCAAAGGGACGAGTAGCCATCTTATTGGAATTTTCTGATGAAGAGAGTGATTCTGAGGTTATCGCTTTTATTCCTAAATTTGGTTTCATAGCGTCTGGTAATACTTCAGAAGAAGCTAAAGAAAACCTACGAATTTCAATGGAAGATGATTACCTCCGTTGGAATAAAGAGGAGAAATCGCTAGGTCAAAATCTCCTTTCAAAATTACAATTTCTGGAGAAGCTGTTTTGAGAGTCATTTCGAAAAGAAGATTCCGGCAGATATTGCGAAAATTAGGATTTGTAGAAAATAGAGGAAGGGACCGTATCTATTTTGAGTATTACTTTGGGGGCAAGGAAGTTGTCGAAACGAAGATATCACATGGAGGGGGCCAAGATATAAGCAAACGTTTACTTTCTCACATCTTAAGGGACCAGATTTATCTGACAACACGAGAATTTGAAGATATGCTTTCTGGTAGGCTTTCTGCTGAAGACTACCAGAAACTGTTGATTGAAAGAGGGATAATTACTGAGAGGAAACGTCCATGATTGAAAAGATTACCCGCAGAAAATTCATCGAGCAAACTGCAAAGATTGCATTGACAAGTGGCGCAGTGGCTGCATCATCACAGCTCCTTCGGGCTGATGAAAATTACCCACCCCTAACCCCTCCCAAGAGGGGAAAAAACAGTGAGATTATAGTCGCGAGAAGAAATACCC